>Ga0208552_1010_pt1 | contig 87512 bp, 88 predicted proteins | sample Halion_FD_187366 | JGI IMG/M metagenome (GOLD analysis project Ga0208552, IMG submission 187366) | Lab enriched deep subsurface shale carbon reservoir microbial communities from Ohio, USA - Halanaerobium induction (SPAdes) (version 2) ...
CTTATTTTTTGGGATTTGGACAAAGACTATCCTAATCCCAATTATAAGGAGTTTTTCTATTTTAAGCAAGTATTTTCGTTAAAAACAGAACTTGACTTTTCTTAAATATTTTTATGCAATGCTAGTGAAATTTGATACTAAAATCATACTCATTATTATGGAACTGGGCATATTTAGTTAAATTTTTTTGGTCTTTAAGAACTTTATGATGAACTTTCATTTATTTTCAACTTCATAAGATTTAGGCATTTGTTGTTACTTCTTTAATTATTATGAAATATTTAATTTTTCTAAAAATTGTGGCGTTATACTAGTAGTTTATCAAAAAGGGGATAAGTCCATTGAAAAAAATTTTTTCAATAATTTTTAAATTATATTTAATTATTATATTATTCCTATATACTTATTCACCGGAAGTAAATTTGGGTCCTCCTTATGCCCGACATGCAATTGTTATGTTATATATAGGAATTTCAATATATTTGTTCTACAGTATTTTCATTAAAAAAAACAAGTTGATTAAAATAAACACTATATTTGATTGGTTTATGCTTTTATTTATATATTATATTTTGTTTGAATCGATAATGTATCCTAAAAGTTTTTTAACTAGCATAAACATATCAATAATGATTATACTTGTTTTTTTATTGATAAAAATATTTCAATATAATTTATTAGTTTATGGAAGAGAAAAAATTGAAAATATATTTGAGTTTTTATTTAGTACTTTTTTAATTTTTATATTACTTAGTACGATAGTTGCTTTTTTAGATTTGTTAAATGTATTTACATTATTTAAAATACCAGATATTAGTCAATATAAAAGAGTCCAGTCATGGTTTAGTAACTCGACAATTTATGGAGTGAATATAGCGATATCTATTATGTTTTCATATTATTTTTATTTTCGATATGCTAGCAAAAAATTCCTGATAATAATTTTTTGGCTTTTATATTGGATGTTAATGACTGGTGGTAGAACTGCATTAATTATTACAGTTATTGGGATTTTAATCAACTTTATTTTTAGATACAAAATACAAAAATTAATAACATATTTTATTGTATTAATAACAGTTATTTTTTTCAATTTTAGTAATTTGAGTAGGTCATTTTTAATGATTAGAAGGTTAATGAATGGTGGCTTTGGCAAAAGAGGTTTAAAAGCGATAGAAGTATTTAATATTTGGTTGGAGCAGAATTTTATAAATAAAATATTTGGATCTGGAATTGATAATCTTTTAGATGTTCATAGTTTTAGTGCACATAGTGGTTTTTTAAGATTATGGTTTGATTTTGGATTATTATTTGTTTTGATTTATTGTTTTTTTATATTTTTTGTTATTAAAAAATATATTGATATTATAAAAATTACTGATAATAATGATAAGAATTTAATGATCACAGGGTTTGCTGTAACATTAATGTATTTTTTTGCAGAATCAATGATTATAATTACAATTTCTTCTATATATGATTTTTGTTTATTATTAATAATTGCAGGATTACCTTTTATATATAGAAGGCCATTTAAAAAAATAAAAATTATAAGAAAAAGATAAAAGTTTGGATCGGGTATAATTAATTAAACAGTTTTTTCTCGGACAAAATATAATAACAAAATTGAATCAATTAAAAACATTTTATTGCTAAGTATATAAATATAATTAAAAAATTAATCGATAATATATGATTGCACTGCGAAAAGTCTTAATTATCAATTTTTGAATTGAATAATCCCTATTATAACAAGGATATCAAATTGTAAAAATACCTAAAATTGATTTTTCACAGTGTAACCATATATATAATTTAAAATTGAATGCTTGTAGATTTATATTTGATTTATAGTGTTAAATTTTCAAATTAGGAGTTTATTTATGAATAAAAAATCACTAATAAAAAAAATGAAAAAAATAAAAAATATGCCAATTAAAATCTTCATTAAAAAATTATTAACTATAATTAGAAAAAAAGTTTATTTGATAATTAGAGAATTAATAGTGAAAAGTAAGTTTACATCTATTGATGAAAATAAATTTATGAATTGGAAATCAGATATGGATTTTTTCTTTAATTCTAAGAATAAATCCTTATATATTCAAAAATTAAATAATAAAAATAAAACTTATGAAATAACTAAACAGGCAGATAAAATTTGTAGTCACACATTTAATCTTTTAGGGTCAGGAGAAATTAATTTAGGAGAAAACATTAACTGGAATCAAGATTTTGAATCTAAATTCATTTGGGAAAATCAATTTTACAACAGAATTGAAACTGTAAATTTGAAAAATAATGCAGATATTAAAATACCCTGGGAACTATCAAGATTCCAACACATTCCAATTTTAGGTCAAGCATATTGGCTTACAAATAATAACAAATATGCAGAAGAATTTAAAAATCAAATTATTGATTGGATTAAGAAAAATCCAGTTGAGATGTCGGTAAATTGGACATGTGCTATGGAAGTATCTATTAGAGCATGTAATTGGATAACTGGTTATTACTATTTTAAGAATAGCAATCTTTCTGAAAAATTTTGGAGTAAATTTAATAAATATTTATACCTACACGGAGTTTATATTTTTAATAACCTTGAAAAAGGTGAAGCGAATAATAATCATTATTTATTTGATCTTGCTGGCTTAGTTTGGTTAGGAATGTATTTTAATAATTTTGATTATAAGAAAAATAATGTTAATCAGTGGTTAACATATGGATTGGAAGAGTTTGAAAAAGAAATTGAAACACAAATATATGAAGATGGATGTGATTTTGAATCTTCTACTTCTTACCACGGTTTAGTTTCTGAATTGTTATTATATACACTTATTCTTTGCGAATCTAATAACATATTTTTTTCTAAAAATTATGCATTTAAATTGGAAAAAATGTTGGAAGTGATTTTGAATATTACTAAACCTAATGGGTTAATACCTATTATAGGGGATATGGATAGTGGTAGATTTATTATGTTCAATGGGTATGGTAATACCGATAGAAGAGATTTTAGATATTTGTTGGGGGTTGCTGGGGAATATTTTAATAGAGATGATTTTAGATTTAGATCAAATGAGAATATCACTGCATTTTGGTTATTATCAGAGATAAAGGAAAAGAAAAATGAAAATTATAAATTAGATTCTGTTTCATATTTACAGGGTGGCTTGCATATATTAAGAAACAATCATATTTATATAATAATAAGATGTGGTCAAAATGGTATAATGGGTCATACTCATAATGATCAATTGAGTTTTGAATTGAACGTTAATGGTGAAGATTTTATAGTAGATCCAGGTACTCATGTATATACATCAGATTATAAGTCTAGAAATTTGTTTAGAAGTACAAAATACCATAATACAATTCAAATAGGAGATTTTGAGCAAAATAATTTTAGTAAAGTTTTTCGTATGGATAATGAGACAAATGCAAAAATGTTAATATTTAAGCAAGACTATTTTGAAGGTATTCATTATGGATATAATAATTCATTAGGAATAATTCATAGACGAGAAATTAAATTAGATAATGATGAAGTTAAAATGATTGATTATTTAACTGAAAACAACTATAATAATATTTTTTTGAATATTAATGTTGCTCCTGGAATAAAAACTTTCAAAAATGAAAGTGGAATTGTTTTATTAAGCAATAAAAATCGAGTAAGATTAAATTTTGAACCATTTGATTTCATTGAGATAGAAGATAGGTGGTTTTCAAAAAGTTATGGATATATTGAAAAATCTAAGGCCATACTTGTTAAACTCAATAATAATTCTAAATTAAAAACTAACATATATGTTGAACAAATTTAAATTATTTTACTAGCATTGCATAAAATCATTTTTGGTGTGAGATTAAAATACTTTAACATACAAATACTGTTTGATTCACTTCGGGAGCATTTCTATCTGCCATCGTCCAATTTATCATTTGCTTATAAGTGGTGTTACAGAGTATTTAAAATAATTGATAATTAATCTGAATGTGGTGTCAAAATTTTCTCTGTTCTTTATAAACTGGAATTATCAAACTTTTGATAGTTAACATCATTTTTTTCAAGTACATGAATTAAATATTATAAAATTTTGTTTGGGGTGATTTAGTGAAAAGTGTTTTATTTATTGCAGGAATAGGTATTAATGATAGGGATGTATATGGAGGTATGCTGGCTAAAAACAGATTTTTCTATGATTATTTGAAAAATAAAGAAATTAATTTAAAAGTTATCGATACTTATGTTTCTGAAAAAAAAATATTAAATAGAATCTTAAGTAAATTAATAATTAATTTGAAAAGAATATATATTTTGTTACTTTCGTTTTTCTATGATGAAATCATTATATCTGATCATGCATATAAAATTATAAGTATTTTAAATAAATTGAATCAATCATATAAAATAACTTTTTTTGTTGTAGGGGGGGCGTTTAATCAAAAATTATCCCAAGGGATTTTAGATAAAAAAAAATATTATGATATTAAACATATTTATGTTGAAACATATAAAATGAAAAAAGACTTGTTAAACCTTGGGCTAAAAAATGTTGAAAGAGTACCGAATTTCAAAACTTTTAATCAGAAAAATAAAAAATATAAAAAAGAAATAAATGAACCAATTAAACTTTTTTATATTGGTAGGATTCATTCTAAAAAAGGAATTAATTTAGCAGTAAAAGCATTAAGAAAGATAAATAAAGAAAAGCAAAAATTCATTCTAGATTTTTATGGTCCTATTAATAAAGAATTTAATAGTCATTTTTTAAAAGAAATTAAAAAAAATGATTATTTAAATTATTGTGGGTGTGTTGATTTAGTAGGTGAACATAAAGAATATCATAAATTATCAGATTATGATTTATTTATTTTTCCAACATTTTGGCCTGGTGAAGGATTTCCTGGTGTTATTATTGATTCTTTTATTTTAGGGATACCTGTGTTAGCTTCTGATTGGCATTATAATAGTGAAATTGTTAAAGATAAATACAATGGAATCTTATTCGAGCCAAAAAAAATTGATGATTTATGTAATAAATTAAATTATATATATAAAAATAAAGAAATTTTAATAAGAATGAGTAAAAATTCATATAAATCTGCAAAAAAATATAAAACTGAAAAAGTTTTGGAAATTTTAGGTCTCGACTAAATTAAATTAATTTAATAACAAATTGATATTTCTTCTTATTTTGTTTAAAAACATATTGAAGTACTAATAATTTTGAAAAAATTATACTGAAGAATTAAAAAAAGTTGTTGATGAACTGTGTATAAACTTTGATAAAATTCAAAATAAATTGTTGAAGTTTTCAGCATAATTATTATAATATTATCTGATGTTTAGATAATATTAGAAGATGAACTTAATTTTTTATTGATTGTTAATTTTGACTATTTATTTAATATTTACTAGTTCAAGTTAGGAGATTTTGGACTTAGGTCAATATCTTGGACACAAATAGTTTAACTTTTTATTGATTCTGATAATGCTTTTTGTTCAAATTCATTTGGAGGCATATAATCTATGCTGCTGTGTATTCTATTTCGGTTATACTAGCCTTCAATAAATTGAAATATAGATATTGAAGCTTCTTTAAAATCTCTATATTTTTTATGATGTACTTCTTCTTTTTTAAGTATTGCATGAAATGACTCTATCGCTGCATTATCATAAGGGTTACCCTTTGAACTAAATGATTGAAACAAACCTAATTTCTTGACTTTTTTCCTGTAGAGTTTTGATATATACTGTGTTCCTCTATCTGAGTGGATAATTAAGTCATTATCAGGTTTTTGCTTCCTGTAAGCTTTATTTAAAGCTTCTATAGTTATTTTTGTATCCATAGTTTTGGAAAAAGAATATCCAATAATCTTTTTTGTAAATAAATCCATCACTGATGCAAGATAACACCAACCATCTTTTAAAGTATGAATATATGTAATATCGGTTACCCACTTTTTATTAATATCAATAGCATTAAAATTTCTGTTCAAGAGATTTTTACCTCTTTTAAAGTCAGATTTCTTACTGCTGTAATGTTTATATTTTTTCTTGACAATAGATCTGATGTTTAGCTCTCTCATGAGCCGCTGGACTCTTTTAATGCTGATATTATGACCTAATTTATTTAATTTTGATCTTTGGTGCACCATAGCGTTTTTTACTCTTTAGATATATATTCATAATCAGATCTTTAAATTTTTTATTTTCTAAAGATCTTTTAGATAGTTTTCTATTAATTCGATCATAGTAGGTGCTTCTGGGTAGTCCAAATATTTTACACATAGTTTTAATATTGAATTTATCTTTATGCTCAGTAATGAAATTATCGATTGATGTTGAATTTATTTTTCCGCGAATATGGATAAAGCCTTTTTTAGTATAGCCAGTTCTTCTTTGAGTTTTTCGTTTTCTCTTTTAACTTCAAGCATTTCTTTTTTGGTAACTGTGGTATTTTCATCAATTTCTATTTCGCTGTAGTCTTTAATCCATTTGTAAATAGTTACATTTGTTACTCCATATTCACGCTCCAGGTTAGATACTGAGCTGCCTGAATGATAAAGTTCAACAATCATTTTTTTAAAATCTTCGTCGTAGCGTTTACCGTTACCACTCATATGGACACTTCCTTTCTTAGATTAAGTTTATTTTACATTGTTAAACTTATCGTGTCCATATTTTTATACTAACATCAATAATATTTAAAAATTAGATAGAAAATATACTTGACATTAACGAAAGAGAAAACTCGATTTATAAAAAAGATATAATTGAAGATTATATAGGTGTAGCTATTTAATAAATGATATTCTACGATAATAATCTATAAAATTAATCTTTTCTTATTTTTTAAGTCTTGATATTATAATAAACTACAATATTTAGAGAAATAATAGTTCTTAATTTTTCTGCAACTTCATTATACAGAAATTTATTTTGTTTTTATTTATTTTATCATGTAATTATCTTATAATTTTCATGAAAATATTTAGAGTAAAAAGAGATAACCGACAAAGATATTAATGATCTGTTCAAGAATAAAATTATGTTTTTGAGAAATAATAATACTGTAACGCTAAAAAAGTGGGGGATAATTATGATAATATTATATTATAAAGATCATTTGAATGATCGGCAAAATAAACCATTTATTGATTATTTTGAAAAAAATAATATTGAATATAAAACAGTATCAAATTTACATGATATTAAAATTAAAAAAAATCAAAAAACATATATATTGGTTGGGATTTTGGATTTTTTTGAGGTTTATTTAAAATATTTTTTCAATAAAAAAGTTGATATAATTTATAGAGCAAGAGGGATAGTGCCTGAAGAAAGTTTTTATAGAAATAATTCATATATCAAATTTTTGATTTTAAGTTTAGTTGAATTTATTGTTTTAATACTTTCTGATTTAGTTATAACAGTATCATTAAATCAAAAAAATCATTATGTAAAGAAATATAAATTAAAAACAGATAAGATATTCGTTTTACATAATTATTTAATGAATTATAAAACTAATTTTAATGATTCATCTAATAGAAAATTAGAAATAGTATATGTAGGTGGATTAGCTAAATGGCAAAAAATAGATGACTTAAAGAGTATTTTTGAAAAATTAAGTATAGTAAATGAACAACTTGAATTTTTAATATGTGCTAAACAAAAAAATATTTTAGAATTTAAAAAAAAGTTTAAAAAAATTGATAATATAAAATTTGAAAGTTATTCAGATTATAATGCTCTTATGGAGCGCATTTCAAAATCTACTGTTGGTATAATTTTAAGAGATAATAGTAAAGTTAATAAATGTTCCTCACCTTTTAAAATTATTGATTATATTAATGCTCAATTACCAATTATTATGACTCAAAATATTGGAGATTATAATGAAATTCTTAAAAATCAGGATTTTATATTTGAATTGGATAAAACCATTTATACGGATGCTAATATTAAAAAAATTGAAAGTTATATTTTGCATGCTTATTCTAAAAAAAATAAATTGAAAAAAAATATCAGAAATTTCCGAGTTGAAAAGCTTGATTTTGCAAAAGAGTTTTCACATATTTTAAAAAACATAAATTTTGAATAAGGGCTATTTATATAATGAATAATATGCATCTTAATTAGTATTACAATTCCAGTTTATAATAGTGAAAGATATATTAAGAAGGCAATTTTAAGTTCACTAAACCAAACCTATTCTAAATTAGAAGTGATAATAATTAATGATGGCTTAACAGAAGGACTATAGATATTGTTAAAGAGTTGGCAGCTAATTATCAAAGAACGAATTTTTTTCTCAAAATAATAGAGGGCATAGTTATTCTAGAAATAAAGGCATTAATAAATCAAATGGAGATTATTTAGTATTTTTATGGATCTTGAATTCTAATAAGATTAGTTTTGTTAATGATCAATTAATTCTAGATATAGGAATGGCTTAATCACGAATTCTTTTGATAATGATTTTGATGATTTACTTTATAATTTAAAAATGTTAACAATTCATTTTCAAGAAAATAAATTGTTTTAAGAATATAAAAACAATTATTCAGTTGTGAATCAAAAGGTGGTTATTTATTTGGTTAATTATGGAGTGCAAAAGATAAGGTTTTATTAAAAAAGTTATTAAAAAAGCTAAAATTAAGCCTCAAGATTTCAATTAAAAAATTGCTAAACTCTAAAGAAAGAATTGCAGTAAATATTATGGTTTTTAATATGAACATTTATTATTTTATTATGAGATTATATTATGCTATCAATGATTTATCGAAATTTTAATTATCAAACAAAAAATTATAAAGGAAGATTTTTTATGTATAGTAATCCTAAAGTATTATTAATAGGATATTTACCTCCTCCTATTGGTGGAGTAACAGTCTTATTTAAAAACTTAGTTGATGATCTAAATAATTATAAAGATATTAATATTGATATTATAGATTTATCTTTATCTAAAGATGATATTTATTCAATTTTTTTACATTATATTAAATTATTTTTTTTGTTATTTTTTAAAATAATAAAAAATGATACCATTACATTTCATGCTACAACTAAAAGCACTTTTGTTTTAGGTCCTATAATTTTGTTTTTAGCTAAATTATTTAATAAAAAGATTATTTTTAGGGAATTTGGCGGTGTTTTTGATAAGAAATATGATAATCTTAATAAAATTAGTAAATTTATAATTAATTATACCATTTTTAAATATGTTGATGTTTGGCTTTTTGAAACTAAACATCTTGTGAATTATTTTGAGAATAAAATAGAAAAAAAAACTAAATGGTATCCTAATAGTAGAAATTTAAATGTTAAACAAAGTACTTCAAGTCATGCAAAAAAGTTTGTTTTTATTAGTCAAATAAAGACTACAAAAGGGATTAAAGAAATATATAAGGTCTCAAACAAATTACCTAGCGATATAATAATTGATATATATGGACCATTGGGGCATGATATTAAAGAAAAAGAATTAGAAAATCTTAACAATAATTATCGAGCTCAATATAAAAGATGTTTAGATTTAAATGAAGTTTTAAGTGTTTTGAGTTCTTATGATGTATTATTGTTACCTACTTATCACACTGGCGAAGGGTATCCCGGAATTATTTTAGAAGCTTATTCTTGTGGTGTTCCAGTAATATCAACTAATTGGAATTCAATTCCTGAAATAGTAGATCAAACTTCAGGGATTTTAATTAATCCTCGAAATGAAGAAGAATTATTTAAAGCTATTTTAAAAGTATACAATAATAAAAATTTATTCAACAAACTTCAAAAAGGAGCTATAAAAAAAGCAAAAATTTTCAATTCACAAAGATGGTCAAAGGTTTTCTATGATCTTTGTTTGGAGTTGATTGAATAAAATTAACTTTCTTAAAAGATACAGTTTGCAAACAATTTTCAAAAAATAAAATCATTATTGAGAAGAAGTATTTTGATATTAGTAATATTATTATAGCTAATATGGAGAGCCCAATAATTGATGATAGTGCTAAAGTGAAATTTGGGAATAATCATATAAGTGATTTAAATAATCCGATAAAAAATAATTAATAAATTAAAAAATAATGATATAGTTTATTATGGAACTGAAATTAATTTAATCGAAGAAAAAACCATTAATTAAAGAATTTTTAATTATATTATACGAGGGAGGATTTAAATGAGAATAGGTTTTTTAGGAGATATAGTTTGTAGAAATTTTAAAGAAAAAAACTTCAATATTCCATTAGAAATATTCGAAAAAAATGAAATTAATATTGGTAATTTGGAAGGTCCAATAATTGATAAAAAAATCCAAAAAACTAATAATAAGCCTATTGAATTATACAGTAATTTAGAGGTTATAAAACTATTTAGATATTTTAATATAGATAATGTTTTTTTAGCTAATAATCATATTACAGATTACCAACAACCACTCATTAAAACATTACAAGAACTATCTAGGAATAAAATAAAAACATGTGGTGCTGGGACTTCTTTAAATAAAGCAAAAAAACCTATTGAATATGTTATCAATGATCAAAAAATAGCAATTTTTGGATTTGGGTGGCATATTACTGACTGTATATTAGCTAAACAAAATAAGCCAGGAGTAAATCCGTTTACTTATGAAAATCTTTTTAATGTATATAAAAATTATAGAAAAAATAATAAACAGGCTATTATCTTATATTTATTTAATTGGAATTATGAAATGGAATTATTCCCTCAACCTGCTCACAGAAAAATTTCAAAAGAACTTATTGATATAGGAGTAGATGGGATTATCGGTTTTCATCCACATATTGTTCAAGGTATAGAAGTATATAAAAATAAACCAATTGTTTATGGAATGGGCAATTGGTATCTACCTCAAGAAAAATATCAAGGAATTAAGGTTAAATTTCCTGAAATATCTAATTTAGAATTATCTCTAGATCTTATTTATGATAATGGAGAATTTAAAGATATTGATTTACACTGGTATATTTTTGATCCCAAAAAAAATAAAATCTATTATAAATTTAGTGAAAAATATACTGATTCTGAAAAAATTGATAAATTAACGCCATTTCAAGGTATGAAACATAAGGATTATAAAAAATGGTTTAAACTAAATAGAAGAAAGAAAAAGTTTTTGCCAATATATTATGAAATGAACTCTATAATTAATAATTTGAAAGATATTTGGGTTCAATTAAGAAAAATGATTATTAATAAATTAGTAAAATTGAAAATTCATAAAGGATCGCATTAGTTTTTTAATTAGAAAATTTGCTAATATTAAAATTATCAATAATTTTATCATGTTTGTTTTTGGTATGTTTTTTTGCTTAAAAACATTTCACCATAAAATCAAGAAAAGATTTTATTTTTTTAAAAAAATTGAACTTGATTTACTGTTTAAAAATTATCATAACTGGATTGGGTATTTTTACTTACCAAATTCAAGTTTAATTTATCTATCTAAATTAATTAGGACAACTTATTTTTTCTCTCTTCAAAAATAAATTAATAGGAGGTGCAATTGTGAGATTTAAAAATTTATTGAAAAATATATATTACAAATCTCCTAAATTTGTAAAAAAAATATATGGATATTTACCTCTCAGATGGAAATTTGGTAAAGCATATTTTCAAGAACAAGAATTAATAAAAAAATCATATACTTGGAATAATAAACAAACCAAAAGGTTTATAAATGAAAAATTAATAGAAGTTGTTCAGTATGCTTATTATCATATACCTTTTTATAATAAACTATATAAAGAACATAACATAGATATTAAAAATTTTAATGGAATTAAAGATATGAATAAACTTCCCATAATAAATAAAAATATGATTAAGAACTCTAATTACTCTATAAAAAGTGATAAAACAAATAAATTTAATTCTTATAAAACTAATACAGGTGGTTCTTCAGGAAGCCCATTTTCTTTTCTGTTGCCTTCGACTCATTATTATAGATTATGGGCTTATTATACAGATTTATGGAGCAGGAGATGTAATTATAAATTTGGTGATAAGATTCTATCGTTTAGAGGTCATAAATTTGATGATAAATTATTTCAATTACAACCTTTATACAATTTCTATCTAATAGATTCATATAAATTAACTAAAAGTAATATTAATAAAATTATAAGTCTAATAAAAAAACAAAATATTAAATATATACATGGTTATCCTTCAAATATTACAAATTTTTTTGAACTTATCGGTGAAGAACTATATAATCAATTTGATGGGATTTTTTTTGTGTCTGAAAAACTTGATAAACAAAAAAAAGAATTTATTCGCAAATATACAAATGCTAAATTTCAACCATCTTATGACCAAAGTGAAATGACAATTCTTGCTTCATATGGTTTTTCTACTGATAATTATTATTTTTATCCTACATTTGGATATCCAGAAATAGTTAGTAATGGGAAAAGCATTACTGAATGTGGTGTAAAAGGTGAATTAGTTGCGACTAGTTTTAATAACTTTATCATGCCATTTATTAGGTATAAAACAGGTGATGTATCTTCATGGACTGAAAACTCTGAAAATGTTTTAAATAATTTTCAAAGCGTGTCAAGTATAGAAGGACGTGTGGGTGAATACATTAAGATAAATGGGAAAAAAATTTCTGTAACTGGAATTATTTATGGGCAACATTTACCTATATTTGATTTTGTTCAAAATATTCAATTAAAATATGATAATAATATATTATATATCTATCTTGTAACAAAAAAAGAAGATATAACAGAAAATAAAAATAAAATTGAAAGTACAAAAAAAATAATTAATGAAATATTAAACTTTAAAGTAAAAATAAATTTTTATTTATTAAAAAGACCAATTAAGACCAATACCGGAAAAGCAAAAATCTTATTAAACCAAAAAGAAGTAAATAATTATAATGGAGAAATAAAAAAAATATAATTTAGGTAAAGCTAGAAGGAAAGAAGAGATCTTAATATTAATTAAACATTTAGTTAATAATTTAATTATTTTTATGATAAAGATATACCTAATACTATATTTTTTAAATAAAAATAAATTTGGTTGTATAATTAATGTGGTAACGAAAAAACTGTAAATCTAAAAAATCTTGAAGATATAATAAAATAATGAAAAAATAATTTGAAAACATTAATAAATAGGGAGGAATTTGTATGTCAAAAGAAAAAATATGCTGTGTTGGACTTGGATACATTGGACTACCAACTGCAACCATGTTTGCGGTAAATGGGCACAAGGTAGTTGGAGTAGATGTACAAGATCATGTTATCGAGACAATTAATGATGGAGATATTCATATAGAAGAACCTGGTTTAAAAGAAATGGTTAAAGGTGCAGTAATGGAAGGTAATTTAAGTGCTTCTTTAGAACCTGTAGAAGCAGATGTATTTATAATAGCTGTACCTACACCTTTAACTGAAAATAAAACTGCAAATCTAGAATATGTAAAAGATGCAACTGAAAGTATTTTACCTTACCTTAAAAAAGATAATCTGGTTATAATCGAATCTACAATAGCTCCTAGAACTACAGAAGATGTCGTTTTACCTATTTTAGAAAAATCTAATCTAGAATTAGGAGAAGAACTTTTTGTGGCTCACTGCCCGGAAAGAGTATTACCTGGCCAGATTATTCAGGAGTTGGTAAATAACAACCGGATCATTGGTGGTATTAATGAGAAATCAGCTTTAAAAGCAAGAAAAATTTATAAAAGCTTTGTTCAGGCTAATATGTACATCACAGATGCAACAACAGCTGAAATGGTTAAATTAATGGAAAATACATATCGTGATGTTAATATAGCTCTGGCAAATGAACTTGCTAAAGTATCAGAAGAAAACAAAATAGATATCTGGGAAGCAATAGCTCTGGCAAATAAGCACCCTAGAGTTAATGTTCATCTACCAGGACCTGGAGTTGGTGGTCACTGTCTGGCAGTTGATCCCTGGTTTATTGTAGAAAGTGCACCAGAGAAGGCAAAGATGATAGAATTATCCAGAAACATCAATGACAGCATGCCGGAATTTGTAGTTAGAAATGTTAAAGAAATATTATTTGGTATCGGTAATCCTAAAATATCTATCTTTGGCATAACTTATAAGGGTAATGTAGATGATTTAAGAGAAAGTCCGGTACTTGAGATAATAGAAATACTTGAATCAGAAAATATTGATCTAGGTATTTATGATCCTCATATTTCAGAACCTCAAAAGAGCGAATATGGATTAAATGAATTAGAAGAATCAGTTTCCGGTTCAGATATCATTATCATTGGCGCCGATCATAATGAATTTGAAGACATAGATCCAGCCAAGCTTGCTCCTAAAATGAGAAATACCAAAGTTTACGATACTAAAAATATCTTAGATAAAGAAAAATGGGAAAAAGCAGGTTTTGATGTTATTAAAATAGGAGATTATTCTGATTATGCCTGGCATAAAGAATATGGAGTAGCTGAACTCGATCAATAAATATTCGCTATTGTAATGGAGGTTAATAATGATTAAAGTAATGACTGTTTTTGGTACCAGACCAGAAGCAATAAAAATGGCACCAGTGGTTAAAGCCTTAAAAAAAGAAGAAAATATAGAAACAATTGTAACAGTAACCGCACAGCATAGAGAAATGCTGGATCAGGTATTAGAATTATTTGAGATTACACCTGATTATGATTTAGATATTATGCAGGATAAACAGACTTTAAGTGGAGTAACTGCCAGAGTATTGATGGGTATTAAGGAAGTATATGAAAAAGAAAATCCAGATCTAGTATTAGTTCACGGAGATACTTCTACGACCTTTGTTTCTTCTCTTGGAGCCTTATATCAGCAGATAAAGGTGGGTCATGTTGAAGCAGGTCTTAGAACTCACAACAAATATTCTCCCTTTCCTGAGGAAATGAACAGGCATCTCACAGGAGTTATTGCAGATCTTCACTTTGCTCCAACTGAATTGGCAAAAGATAATCTTTTAAAAGAAAATGTTGATTCAGCCCAAATAACTGTGACAGGAAATACTGTTATTGATGCTTTATTAGATGTTGTAGATGATAATTATCAATTTGAAGATGAATTATTAAAAAGCATTGATTTTGAAAATAAAAAGATTGTCTTATTAACAGCTCACCGCAGAGAAAATCTGGGTAAGCCTATGGAAAATATTTTCGATGCAATTAATGATATCTTAATAGAAAATGATGAGGTTGAAGTTGTTTTTCCAGTTCATTTAAATCCTGTAATCAGAGAACTGGCTGCTGAAAAATTTGAAGATGCAGCGCGAGTTCATCTAATTGAACCTCTTGATTATGAGCCTTTCATTAATCTGATGAACAAATCATATTTAATCTTAACAGATTCAGGCGGAATCCAGGAAGAAGCACCTTCTTTAGGTAAACCTGTATTGGTTTTAAGAGATACTACCGAAAGACCAGAAGCTGTTAATGCTGGAACTGTAAAAAAAGTAGGTACAGATAAGGAAGCTATCTATAATACAGCCAATGAACTATTAAATGATGATCAGGCTTATATTGAAATGTCACAGGCTTCTAATCCTTATGGTGATGGTCAGGCAAGTCAGAGGATAGTAAAAAGAATATTAAGGGGTTTTAATAAAAGGGAAAAAAATAATGAAATCTAAATTAAAGCTTTATTATAATACAATTAAATATATGCGCAAAGATCAATTATTTTTTAGACTTAAATTTCGGTCTAAAAAATTTTTTTATCAAAAATTCAATAATCTCACTAAAAAAAAATATAAAAATAAAAGCGAAAAGATAATGCTTGATGCAAAAATCAGTGATAAAAATTTTAATACAGAAATATTATTGCAAAATGAGGGCAGTCAGATTGATCAAAATGTGCTTGCTGATTTAATGCAGAATAAATTTTCTTTTTTGAACTCTACAAAAGAGTTTGATTCGAAAATCAACTGGAATGATCAAAAAGTTAGCCAGCTCTGGAACTATAATCTGCATTATTTTGATTATCTTATCAACTTATCTTTAGCCTTTGAACTAGAAGGTGATAAAAAGTACTACAATAAGTATCAAGAAATTATTAGAAGCTGGATTGATAATAATCCTATTGGAATTGGAGATGCCTGGCATCCTTATACAGTTTCTTTAAGGTTAATTAACTGGATAAAATCCTATTATTATTTCAAAAATCAATTAGATTCTGATCCGAAATTTAAACAGCAATTTCTTAAATATATAGTAATTCAGGCTCTCTACATAAAAAGGAACCTGGAATTTGATGTTAGGGGTAATCATTTATTAGAAAATATTAGAGCCTTAGCCGCAGCTTCAATTTTTTTAGATGAAAAAAGCTGGCTTGATCAGGTATTGGAGCTGCTTGAAGAGCAGTTAGATGAACAAATATTGAAAGATGGGGGACATTTTGAGCGCTCTCCAATGTACCATTCAATTGTTTTATATGATCTCTTAGAAATATCATTCTGGTTAAATAATCATGATATTAATTATAACGAATTACTTGATAGAAAAATAATTCAGATGCTTGAATTTCTAGAAAATATTCTTCATCCAGATAAGAAAATACCTTTATTTAACGATTCTACTTTTGATATAGCTAAAGAGCCTAAATCACTATTTAAAATAGCTGATAATTTAGGATATGAGTTTGAGTTGAGATCAGAAAATGAGTTTAGTAATTCCGGATATTTTATTATGAAAAATAAGCAGAAAGATTTTTTGATCATAGATTGCGGTAAAGTCTGTCCTGAATATCTGCCTGCTCACGGTCACAATGATCTATTAAGTTATGAATTATCTTTAAATAATAAAAGAGTAATTGTAGATACCGGGGTTTATGAATATACTAAAGGTAAGTGGAGAGAGTACAATAGAAGTACAAGAGCCCACAATACTGCTCAAATAGATTCAGTCGAACAATCTGAGATGTGGGGTAATTTTAGAATTGCTGAAAGAGCTAAAATTATTGATTATAGCTTAAATAATTGTGGAGATTATAAATATTTTATCGGGGGATATAATAATTTCAATAAAACTTACAGTCACCAGAGATATTTTATAAATCTAAAATCTGAACTTTATTTAATAATTGATAAAGTTAAAAGCAATAATCTTGAAAATGCTAAAAGCTTTATTCATTTTGATAATGAATTTAAACTAATGGAAGAAAACAATTTATTTCAACTTACAGATGGGAAAAATAATTCATTTGCATTATTACCTTTTAACACTGATAATACAGAAATTTATTTTGGAGAGAAAGATCAGCTGCAGGGATGGTATTCACCTGAGTTTGGTAAAAAATATAAAAATTATGTTTTAGAACTGCAGAGTGATAATAAAAAAGAGCATATTTTTGGGTATTTTATTTATCCTGATAGTTCAAAAGTAAAGCTTGAAAATATAAACTTTGAATCTAAGAATTTTACAATCACTTTTAATTATAATAATCAAGAATATTACCTTAAAGAAGAAAATGATAAAATTGACCTGAAGGAGGTAAAAAAGTGAAAATTGGATTTTTAACACATTACTTTCCTCCAGAAATTGGAGCTCCTTCTGCTAGAATATATGAGATGGCGAAAAATTGGGTAAAAAGTGGACATCAAGTTAAAGCAGTAACCTGTTTTCCTAACCATCCTACAGGAGAGATACCAGAAGAGTATGAAGGATTAAAATTTAAAAAAGAAGAAATGGATGGTATTGAAGTTTATAGAAATTATGTTTATGCAACTCCTAATAAAGGATTTATAAAAAAAGTTTTTAATCATCTTTCCTTTATGTTTTCTTCAATCTTATTTAGCTTAAGAAAAATTGGAAAGATAGATATTACTGTAGTTAGTTCACCAACCTTTTTTTCCATATTCTCTGGCTATTTATTTAGTCTAATTAAAAGAACACCTTTTATCCTGGAAATAAGAGATCTGTGGCCGGCTGCAATTGTAGAGCTGGGTGTTTTAAAGAATAAATTTATTATCTCTGTCTTAGAAGCTATTGAATTATTTTTCTATCGTAGAGCTGATAAAATTGTCGTTGTTACCAGATCTTTTAAAGAAAATCTGATTTCTAGAGGAATTGATGCAGAAAAGATAGAAGTAATTACAAACGGTGTTGATATTAATTTTTTCAAAAATAAATCTCAAAATAAAGAGCTCATAGAAAAATATAATTTAGAAGATAAATTTATTGTAGAATATATTGGTGCTCATGGTTTATCACAGGCACTGGATAAAATAATTTATGCTGCTGAAAAGCTTAAAGAATATGAGGATATTCATTTTGTTTTTGTGGGTGAAGGTGCGGAAAAAGAAAAAATAATGGATCTCTCAAAGGAGCTGGGATTAAATAATATAACTTTTATTTCTCAAAAGCCTAAAGAAATGATGCCCGAATTCTATAATATCGCAGATATCTGTCTTGTTCCTCTAAAAGATGTCGAGTTATTTGAAACTTTTATTCCATCAAAAATATTTGAAATTATGGCCTGTGAAAAGCCGATAGTTGCAAGTTTATCAGGTGAAACAAAAAATATTTTAGATGAGGCTCAAAGTGCAGTCACAGTTGAGCCAGAAAATATTGATCAAATAGCTGCAGCAATATTAGAAATCAAAAATAACCCTCAAAAAGCAGAAGAAATGGGTAAAAAGGGCCGTGGATTTGTTGTTGAGAATTATAGTAGAAGTTCACTGGCAGATAAATATTTAAATGTGATGAATCAAGCAATGGAAGGGAAATAAAAATATGATTCTTGTTACAGGCGCAACTGGATTTTTAGGAGAATTTGTGGTTAAAGAATTACTAGATAAAAATTATGATTTTTGCTGTTTTGTTAGAGAAACTAGCGATGTAGAAATGCTGAAAGAAAATGATATAGAGTTAAGATATGGTGATTTAGATGATTCAGAAAGTATAAAAGAGGCTTTAAAGGGTGTAGATACTCTGATTAATATTGCATCTTTAGGTTTTGGTCATGCTCCAAATATAATAGATGCCTGTGAAGCTATGGATGTTAAGCGCGGTATTTTTATTAGTACAACTGCTATTTTTACTAATTTAAATGCGGAGAGTAAGAAAGTAAGAACTGCAGCAGAAAAGACCATTAAAAATAGTAATCTGGATTATACAATACTGAGACCTACTATGATTTATGGAACTGAAAATGATCGGAATATGTTCCGTTTAGTTAAGTTTCTTAATAAAATACCTGTGATGCCTATTTTTGGACCGGGTACTTATTTGCTGCAGCCAGTTTATGTTAAGGACCTTGCTCGGGTAATTGTTAAAACTCTTACAGTAGATGCCAGTATTAATAATGATTATAATATTCCTGGCGAAAAACCTTTAACCTACAATCAGGTTATTGAAAGTACTGCTGATGCATTGGGTAAAAAAGTCTTTAAATTACATATTCCATATAATTTATCTATCTTTTTGATGTCTGTTTACGAAAAAGTATTTCCTAATCCAGTCTTAAAAGCAGAACAAGTAGAGCGTTTAAATGAAAATAAGGATTTTTCTATAAAGAAAGCGAAAGAAGAACTTGATTATGAGGCGATTACTTTTTCTGAAGGAATAGCAAGGGAAGTAAATAGAGCTAAGAAATTAGGATTAATTTAATCTATAAGGTGATCTAAAATGGCAGCTGATTTAGTGGTTGAGATAGTTGAAGTTAAAGGACACTGTCCGGTTTATAAAAAAGGTGATAGTTTTGAGATTAAAGAGGGCTACAAATTAGATTCTGAAAAAGAAATTTGTATGCATTCTTTAGCAAGTATACTTCCTTTTATAATGCTTTATCTCGTGGAGTAAGTCCAGAAGAGCTTGGACTGACAAAAGATAATGAGAATGTGGCTTATCTTCAGTGCCTGGATCCCTGTGATTATAAAGGTGGAGGTACTGTGATAATGGAAATTAGAAAATAAGTTAATTATTATATAATATTCAATATAATAATATAGTTACTAAAGAGGTGAAAAAATGATAACAGCATTAATCATGGCTGGAGGAGAAGGAACAAGATTCTGGCCTTTAAGTAGAAAAGACCATCCAAAACAGTTTTTAAAGCTAAATGATGACCAAAAAACAATGCTGCAGGAAACTGTAGAAAGAATTAATGAACTTGTTCCTTTAGAACAGGTTTTTATTGCAACTAATGAAGCCTATCAAAAAGCAATTAAAAAACAATTAGATGGTATACCAGAAGAAAACATAATAGTAGAACCAATGAAAAGAAATACTGCTGCCTGTATAGGTTTATCTTCAGTAGTCATTGAAGATAAATATCCTGGGTCGACAATGATTGTTTTACCGGCCGATCATTTAATTAAAGATCAAAAAAGATTTGTAGATATTTTAAGAAAATCAATTATGACTGCAGCTACCGGCAAAAATTTAGTTACTATTGGTGTAGAACCAACTCATCCAGAAACAGGTTATGGCTATATTCACTTTGGTGATCAACTACATACCATAGATGGGGATCAGGTATTTGAAGTTAAAAACTTCACTGAAAAACCTGATTTAAGCACTGCTAAAGAGTTTTTAGAGGAAGGAACATATTTATGGAATAGTGGGATGTTCATCTGGCAGTTAAGCAGTATTCTGGCTAATATAGAGACCCATTTACCTGAAATGTATGAGTCTTTAGAGAGAATAAAAAATGCTTTAGGAACAGATTCTGCAAAAAAAGTAATTAGAGATGAATTCGAAAATATGAAGAGTGTTTCCATTGACTATGGAATTATGGAAAAAGCAGATGATATCTTTGTTATTCCTGGGTCTTTCGGCTGGGATGATCTAGGTAGCTGGCTTGCCTTAGAAAGAATAAAAAAGGTGGATGATGATGGTAATATAGTAATCGGTAAACATTATGGTATAGATACTACTAATTCTATTATTCATAGTCCTAATAAAGTTGTAACTACTATTGGGCTTGATGATGTGGTGATAGTTGATACAGAAGATGCTATTTTAATCTGTGATAAAAAGCGAGCTCAGGAAGTTAAAGAGATCAGAAATATTTTGGCCGATGATGGTTTGGAGGATTGTTTATAAAGTGAAATAGGGATGTTCTGTTGACCACCCGAGATATGCAGAAAATTGTCGAATTAAATATTAAATGAAGTTATCAGTACACTACTACTCTCACCAGAATTTTTTCAGGTGGGAGTTTTCTGTTTATTTGGAGTAAGCTAAATACTTTCATAAATTTTGATTGCAGAAGACTGCGGGAAGGTTCCGGCAGAGAAGCTGCTATTTTTTTGCTAAACGAAAAATGCACCACCCTGCTAATTGAATTGTGTACCAGTGTGAATGTCAAATAATATTTTACACTTTTTCACCCTATGGATATAAAATCTATAGGGTCATATTTTTATCTTTAAATTAATCTGAGAAAACTTTCACTAAAATGCAGGAAAAATTATACTGACAAAGAAATATAACTTATCAAAATAAAAGGAGATTTAGCAATGGCCTTAATTACTGCATTATCAATGTTATCTAAAGTCGTAACCTCAGCTAAAAAAGGAGACTTCTTAGAAAGCTTAAGCTCTGCCGATGATTTTATAAAATACTTTCTGGCAGAAAAAGAACTCTCCTTTGAAGATTTATTCAAAAAAGCAGCACTTACTTCCTTTGAATCTCAAAAAGATATACTTTCTAAATATACTGATCAGATTGGAGAAGTAGAAATTTTAACTGAAGACTTTATAAAAGAAATAAAAGCCAGCAAACTAGCTTTTAATCAGCAGGAACTTTTAAGCCTTTCGGAAGAAGACTTTATAGATAAATTAAGCAGTTCCTTAAAAGACAACTTCTTAATTGGAGGCAGTAATCTTAATAATCATGATCTTTATTCACTTTTAAATAACTTTATCAGTCAACTGAGATCAGAATTAATTGCTCTAATTACAAAAGATCAGGTTAAATTTAATAATTTGCTATTTACCTATAGTCATCAGCAGCAGAAAACTTTAGAAGAAATAAAAACCTTTTTAAGCAGCAATCAGGAAGCTCATCAGGAATTAAAAACATTGTTAATTAGTATTCAGGTTGCTCAAGAAGTCAATTCCGGCAAGTTAGATAAAATCTATCAGGAAGTTAGAGTTTACAAAATGAATTCTTTAGATTTAATTGCTCAGCTTAAAATAGATTTAAGTAAAGAAGATAATTATGACAGTTATGGTTTAAAAGAATATTTTAAAGAACATAATAGAAAATTATTAGAGCAGATTGAAGAGAGAGGTGAAGAATCTTTTTTACAGCTTCTATCTGCTATTCTTTTACCAATGGATCAAAAATTTAATAAGGATAAAATTGATTATAAATTTAACTATCTTGTTATCAAAAAAATAATAAGAGTTCTAGTATTTATAAAAATAAAATATCCAGAACTTAATATGGAATATGCAGCCGGAAAGGCTTTTAAAGTTGCTGAGACAAAAAATATCTGCTATTTACATACAGAAAATGATAAAAAAATAGAAGCAGCAGTAATTGAATACTTAAACTACGATTCTCCCAATTTACCTCCCAGAATAAACTGCTTTTTAATTAATAAAGCTCAAAAAGAAGCCTGCATTAATTTAGAAGAGGGGGCCAGAATTAATATTGATCAGATAGTAAATAAAATAACCGAGGTAATAAGTTTTAAAACGGGAGAAACTCCAATGATTGATTTAACAGAAAAATATAAATTCAGATGCCACTGCGGCAGCTGCTTTAACGCCTATTCAATAACAAATAGATCTGATTTGGATGATAAATTGAGTCTCTTACTGGAAGGAGAAAGCCATGATAGCTGAAATTTTTAAAAATAACTTTGATTTAATAGAACATCGTGACTCAAAACTTGAATATATCGACCGCTACTTTACTGATCCAGAAGAAGAGAAATTTATCTTTCTCTATTCTCATTTTGATAGTTTTAATAATTTAGAAAAGAACTGGAAGCAATATCAGAACCAGGATATAGCAGCCTATCTTCAGAATAAAAAATACAGTGGTAATAATATCCGCTGGGATATTTATTATATTCTCTTCTACCCGGCAGAAGAAACTTCTCCAGCTGAATTATACAATATAGAAAGAGATAAACATATCTGCAGAAAACTGATCATTGAATATCAGAGTTACCAGGGCTTAATAGATCAGCTAAAATTTAAACTTCCCTTTAATGATAATTTTTATAATACCAGCGGCTTTTCTCACAGTCTAAAAGAAGATATATTTGAGCAGAAGCTCCTGCGAAAACTTGATTTTTCAGTAAATAATATCAGTCAAAAAGAGTTGAGATCTCCTTTAGCAGCTAAAGAAAAAGTAATTAAGAGCTTAAAAAATGGTGGTGAATTGACCAGTGAAAAAATATGATATTACAGAAGTAGAAATTGACCACTTTAGAGGTTATAGAGCCAAAAAGAGTTTTGATTTAGGAAAAGCTAAAGATCTAACAGTAATTGCAGGTTCCAATGGTTTTGGTAAAACTTCATTCTTTGACGCTGTAGAATGGGGGTTAACCGGTAAATTATTTCGCTACGAAGAAGCCAATGAGGAAAAAAGAGAAAGTCACTTTATCAATCACCGCTCCGGAGCTGCCAGAGAGATAGAAAAGGCAGCAGAAGTTAAAATTGTAATCAAAGGAGAAAAAGAAAAATATCTGATCAGCAGAAAAGCTGATAATTATATAGATAAAAGAAGTGATTATGGCAGCCACCGCAGTATATTAACTGTCAAAAATTTAAATAATTCAGAGCATTATCGAGGTCTTGAGGCAGAAGACTTTCTCAATCAACTCTTATTAAATCCAGACTGGCAGGATAAAGTTAAATTTAAAGATATTTTCAGCAACTACCATCTTCTAACTCAGGATAAATTGAGCAGCTTTGTTCGCAGTGTAAAAGCTCCAGAACGCTGGAATCAGATTTCTAATCTGCTGGGGACCCATCAGTATCTTAAAACAGCCGAAGAATATGCAGCAATAGAAAAAGAGTTGCGGCAGGAATTAAAAGATATTGAAGCTGAATATAATAATCTTGAATATGAAATGAGATTTCTGGAAGATTCCTGTGTTGATCATGCTGAAGAATTTACTATCAATTTATCTAATAACATAAAAATGAATTATCAATTCAAACAGATAATAGATCAATTTGACCTTAAAATTAAAGACAGACTGCAGCGAGTTAATAATAATCAGACTGAAATAAAGAGTTTAAAAGAAAAAGTTCAACTAATTTCTTATGCCTTAAAGGGTAAATCTAATCATTACAGCAATTTAGTCGAAAGATTTTCAGAATTAAAGAAAAAACAATCGGAATATCAGCAGCTGAAGCAAAGATTGCAGAACTTAAAAAAACATAAAGCTGATTTTAAAGAGCTGGAAGAGCTTAAATATCTTCAGAGTAATCTAAAAGAATATTTAAAGTATAGAGTTTTTAAAAGTCAGTATAGAGATCAAATTAAAACAAAAGAAAAAACAATTGAAGAAATAAAAATTAAAAGAGAAGAGTTGATTCAAGAAGAAGGCGAACTTAATTTCTGGCTGGATTTTATTAAAGCTCAAAGTCAGGAAAAAAGAGATCTTTCAGACAAAATCTTAAATATCGGGTCAGTAATTGAAACAATGAGTTTAAAAACTAAGAGTTTTATGGAGTTTAAACTGAGGCAGAGCTATTTTCAAAATGAGGCTTTTGCTCTCGAAGACAGGCTGGCAGATAGCAAAAGAAATATGGATAGTCTGCAGGATAGACTCTATCAAATAAATAATTTTAATGATGATATTTTTGATATTTTAGAAAAATCATTTTCCTATCTTAAAGAAACTGGTGATCCTTATCTGAGAGAAGTAGACTGTCCTGTCTGTGGTGATTCTCATGAAAGAAAGGCTCTGTTGGGGAAAATAGAAAGAAAGCTAAATCAGGGCAGTAAAAAGGTAAAAGAATTAAAAAAGAAACTCTTTCTGGAAAATCAGAAGGAAGAGAAAATAAAAACCGAGCTGCAGGAGTTGAGTGATCAGTTTGCTGAGGCTGTAGATAAAATGATTTTTGAACTGGAGGCTGAAAAGGAAAGCTTTACTATAAAAACATCAGTGACTAAGGACAGAATTTTAAAAATCGAAAATGAGATTAAGGGGCTGCAGAGTAAATTAAATGAGCTTGATTACTTAAATCAGAATGCAGTTAGAATTATTGACCACTATCAGATCGAGGAGCGGGGATTAAAAGATAATTTAGCGAGAAGAATTAAAAAGCTGGAAAATTTAATGATCAATAACTCATTCCTGGAGATCAAAAATACTGAAGGGCTAAAAAAAGAAATATCTGAGCTCCTGGAAAAGAAAGATAGCCTGGCAGCCGAGTTTAATAAATATAATCTGAAGGCTGATTCCTGTTATCAGGAAATTCTACAGCGGGAAAAGGAAAGTAAAAATTTGCTGGCAGATTGTAAGCGGGCTCAATCAAGGATCAGGAATCTGGAATCAGAACTGGAAAAACAGCAGGAATTGCTGCAGCAAAACAAAGTGAGGAAACAGTTAAAAGAGGTAGAGAATGAATTTAAAAAAGCTGCAGCTGAAAGAGAAAAAATCAAAAGAGGATTAGAGAGAGCGGAAAAGCTTAAACTGGCTGTGCGGGATGTAGTTACAGATTTAAATGATCAGATTCTTAAGGAGCAGGAGGAGTTTATAAATAAGATTTTTAAGCGCATTTATCCTCATCCTTTTTTCAGGCAGATCAATCTCAAGACTACTGTCAGCCGTCAGGGAAGTAATTTTCTTTTGATTGAATGTAAAAACAAAAGTGGAAAAACAATTATCAATCCAGCTTTTACTTTCAGTAAGGCACAGGTTAATATAGTTGCAATTAGTATTTTTCTTTCTATGGCTTTAAGACAGCAGTGCACAAAATTAAATACTATTCTGCTTGATGATCCAATGCAGAGTATGGATGACTTAAATATTATTTCTTTTATTGATGTGCTGCGGAGCTGTTCGATGGAGGGTGGAGATTTAAATAAGCAGCTGGTGCTTTCAACTTATGATGATAAGTTTTACCGGCTGCTGTTAAAGAAGTTTCGCTTTCTTTCTGCTGTAGGCTATTATTTTGAGACTTATGATGAGGATGGGCCCGGGGTGAGGAGCTGGGGGATTTCATAAATTTTAGTCTGAAACTTTTTTGATTAACACCTGGCAATGGTCAGTAAATTTATATTACAATAAAAACTTGCTATTTACAAATAATTACAGTATAATATTGGTAATAAGCTGATTTTTACTATCATGAACAAAGGTGATGCAATGGAAGAAATAAATATAGAATTAAAACTTTATCATGGTACTAATAGAAAAAGAGGACAGGATTTTATAAATAAAATTTTGAGTTATTATGAAATATTAGATTTATTGTTTATTGATAAAAATCCTGAGGTATATTATAATTATAATCAGAAAGATTTATATGAAATATAGGGTGGTGATTAATAATGCGTACTTTTAAAGAAAGAATTAAAGCTATAGAAGAACATTTTGATAATTTAACTATAGAGGAATTTGAAAAGAATATGTATATTGCCGGAGCTTATAAAATTAAAGCTGCTGAAGAATCTGTTTTTAGACTTTCTTCATCTGAGGAAATTACTCTGGAAACAGATTTAGCTTCTTTCAAAATTGAAAATAAAAATTATGATGCTTCTAATACTCCGGATATATCTTCGCTTATTATTCCACCTTTAAATATTAATAAATTATTAGATGAAAACAAAAATGAATAACATTAATTATGATATCTGGGTAATTTAATATATAAAATAAGTTAGGAATAAAAGAGTAACTAAATTATAAATATCAAAAGCATTATGTGACTGCTCCTGCTGAAATTGAGAGATTTTGGCGGGAGTTTTTTGTTTGTATGAGGCGAATGATTTCATAAATTTAAGGGAAAGAGGTTTTATAGCTGGCGCTATAAAAATACCAACAGCAGAAGCTGCTGTGGTGCTAAATAAGATTTTACATGTTGCATTGCAATAACAGGGAATTTTAGTTTGCAACTTTCGGGAATACTACTTTGCAATTCCTGGTAATTTTAGTATACAACAAATAATAATTTTAGGGGCAAAATTAAAATTGAAATTTACGAACAAATGTATTATAATAAAACTAGCATAGAGTTAGTAATAAAAATTACTTCAAAAGAAGGAAAAATTATACTAATCTAGAAATATAAATTAATAGATTGCAAAAATATTTCTGGTAGGCATAAAATGAGCAATTATCTTAAAGTAAAAAAGTTCAGTGAAATTGAGATTAATGATCCTTTTTTTGATTCCTTAAAATCTGATTATGCTGGTTTTGAAGATTGGTTTTCTAGAAAGGTAGATAAAAAAGCATATACATTTGCCGGATGTCGGGAGTTAAATATATACAGCCAGGTGATATTATAGTTATATATAGAACCACTGATAGAAAGGGTCAGGCTAAATGGAGATCAGTAGTAACTTCAATAGCAGTGGTTGAAGAAGTAAAAACCAGGAAAGATTTCACTGATTTAAATGATTATCTTAAATATACCAGTGATTATAGTATTTTTAATCAAAGCAAATTAATAAAGTATTATAGAACTTTTGATCCTCTATATATAATTAAAATGACTTATTATATTGCTCTGGAGAAAAGATTAATACGAAAAAAATTAGTTGAAAAATTAGAAATGAATGGAGACGATTACTGGGGAGTCTTAAAATTAACTGATCAGCAATTCCAAGATATAGTGAAGGAAGGTCAAGCCGATGAAAGCCTTATTATCGATTAAGCCAGAATTTGTAGATAAAATTATTTCTGGAGAAAAGAAATATGAATATAGAAAGCGTATTTTTAAACAGAAAATAGAATCAGTTGTCATTTATTGTACTATGCCGGTAGGTAAGATTATTGGTGAATTTACCATTGATAAAATTATTAATGATACTCCACTAAATATCTGGTCAGAGACAAAAAATGAATCTGGTATTGGATTTGATTATTTTAGTGATTATTTTGAAGATAAAGATCAGGGTTATGCAATGAAAATTGATAAATTAAATCTTTACAATAAAGCGATTTCTAAGGATAGTTTAAGTAATTTTACGGCTCCACAGTCTTTTAAGTATGTGGATGATGATTTTATGGAAGAAAGTTTGAACTAGTCATTAGTAAAATAATTAAATAAATAATTGTTATATATGGAGGAGAAAAAATATGAAAATTAATATTTGCCAGAGATTTAAGTCTACTACAGATGGAATTTTAAAAATGGTGGTCAAAATTTATAATTCCAATATTATACCTAGAAAAGGAGACTTTATTGAGGATGAAGCTTGGAAGAAGCCAAAAAAAGTGATGGAGGTTACAATAAATTATAATATTGAAGAATGTTATGTTGATTTACCCTTTGAAGAAACAGAATATTCAGTTGAAGAATATACAAAAATGTATAAAAGTCATGGTTGGAAAGAACTTCAAGAAATATCGTAATATCAATAAGGCAGTATTTTGATTTAGAAATTTATGTTAGTTTCTATACAAGAAACTTTAGGAGGGGTCTTAAATTTATTCATTAGAAAATCATCTAGAAAAAATTTCTCAAGATAATAAAGAATACAGTCAATTACATGCAGTCTGGTTATTAAATAAAGAGAAATTATCTTCAACACTTTCAACAATAATGTATAATTATCCTCATTATAGTTTGCATGATCAGAGCCATTCTGTCACTATTATCAGTAAAATTGAAATGTTACTGGGCGAAAAAAGAATAAATTTATTGAGTCCTTCGGACACTTGGTTATTGTTAATGTCAGCTTATCTGCATGATATAGGCATGTCGTTAACATATGATTTAATAGAAGAGACCTGGGAAGATGAAAAATTTCAGGACCATTTAAAATATATTTCAGAAAAAAGTAATGATAAAGATTTAAAAGAAGCTGCAAATTATTTGTTGGACATTCAGAATGAAATCATTGGTGATGATACAGATAGAGAAAATAAAAGAAACAATTTTCAAGAAAAGTGGGCTGTAAAAACGAGATATTATGTAACCTTAATAATAGCTAATTATTTTAGAAAAAATCATGCCGAAAATAGTAAGAACATTATTCAAAACAACAATAAATTTTCTTTAGATGAGAATGATTTATTCAATAATAGAATTTCAGATCTTCTGGGAGAAATAGCATACTCTCATCAATTAGATTTTGAAGAAATGATGGATCTGTTAAAATATAAATCCGATGGAATATATAATGATAAAATTCACCCCCGATTTATAGCTGCAATGCTCAGAATGGGAGACTTATTAGATTTAGATAATGGTCGTTTTAATAATCGAATTGAAGGAGTATTCGGTAAATTACCTAACAGTTCTAAAAATCATCAATTAAAACATGCTTCAATTACTCATTTGCTTGTTTCACCGGAAAAGATAGAATTTGCAGCAAACTGCAGTAATAATGAAACTTACAGAGAATTAAAGTCTTGGTCAAACTGGTTAAAAAACGAAATTAAAAATTTAAGTATTAATTGGAACAATATAATACCCGGTAATTTTGAAAGTGGTCCTCCTACTATTGGTAATTTTGATTTGTTGATAAATAATAGAGATGAAAGTGAAGAACAGGCTGATCTGCGTTTCAATTTATCACAAGAAAAGGCTTTTGATATTATTGAAGGTAGTGGAATTTATGATAATAATTTAGTTTTTATCAGGGAAATAATTCAGAATGCTATAGATGCTAATAAGATTCAGCTATGGAGAGATATTAAAAAGAATGGAATTTATGATGGGATGCTAAACGCCAAAAAAATTAGATATCCAAAGGACATTCCGAAAGAGATTTATGATAATTATTATGTTAAGATAAATATTGAAAAATATGAACAGGGTGATGATAATTGTTCGTTGAAAATCAGTATTGAAGATAGAGGATGTGGTTTTACTAAGGATGATTTAAATAGATTAGCGGATGTGGGTGACAGCTGGAAGAGTAATTATAATAACAAAAAATTAATTGCTTCAATGCCATTCTGGCTAAAACCAACTGCAGCTTATGGTATGGGCCTGCAGTCAGCGTTTTTAGTAACTGACGAAATTGAAATTGAAACAAACCCTCCTGCTGGGACTGCAAAAAAAATATCAATGGTATCCCGGAAAAATGATGGATATATTACTGTTAAGACATTAGATAGTTCTGATATTAAGCGCGGGAGTAAAGTTGTTTTAACGACAAATAAAGATATTTTACATTCATTTTCTGGTACTGTGGTAAATTCTTTTGATACTTTTTCTGATGATTCCAGCACATTGTATATTTATTCTATAATTGAGTATCTTAAAAGAAATCTTTATGGTGATTTGTTTAAAATAGAAATTAGTAGTGGTGAAGTTGGTTATATAGAAGAAGCAGTTGCTGATTATATGGTGGATAGTCATAAAAATTTAAAATATCACAAAGGAAATGATTGTTATTATGCTTTAGAAACAGAAGGAAAAGTATGTTTCCATATTTGGGATGAAGATACTGGAAGTTATCTTAACATGGAACCAGATCCTAGCTCTCCTTCTGGGACCGATTTATTTTTGAGAGGAATTAGTTTAGATTCAAGAAGTTTAAGAATAAATATAACGGATCTTAATATTAACTGGAATTTATTATCTCCAGCTACTGATAAAATAGTTGATCTATCTAGAGAAAATATATTGTCAGGTAAGAAAAAGGATGTATATTCGAAATTTCATAAAATATATGAGCGAGCTTTGAGCTTATTTATTGAAAACTTGAGAGATAAAACAGATATTGAACATAAAATTAAATTTATTTTAGATTTAAAAGGTAAAGCTCACTTTGATAATCATCAATTGTTAATTAGCGAAGATTATAATTCAAAGTCAAATTATCCGCCATATATTAATTATAAAAATAATAAAAAAACAAATCTGACTTATCAAGATTTTTTTAATCAAGATGAATTTTTAGTTTTATCTGAATACGCGAGGAGTTCAATTCAGAAAGAAATAAATTTTTCGGAAATTATAAAAGAAATTGATTTTAAAAATTTAGATCAAACAATTCCTATAATTGACAATAGTAGATATTATAAAAAATACTTATTAAATAATTATCGTTTAGATGAAATTGTATTAAGTAAATCTCATGGAATCTCAAATGTAGAAGTTTATCTTTTAACTAAAGAAAAAGCTAATGAATTTACAGAAATTAAAGTAGAAGATAAGTATAAAAAAGCAATACTAAGAAATTTAAAAAATGATAGATATCGCCAGCGAGGAATAATATATGCAATTGAACCTTATGCAAAGGTATTAGCTGTTGACGAAAAACCTAATGACCTTTTTAATAACTTTCCTGAATTTGATGAAAAAGGTATTATTTCTCCATTTAGTAATAAAAATAATGATAGAATTAAAGATATGTTTCCAGATGATTTAAATAAAAAAGAGAACAAGAAAAAAGAAATTATTAAAAACATAGTAGATTCTAATATTGAGTTAATTTTAGATGATGGGCTTATAAATTGGGTTAATGAAAATTCTATTAATCATGAGAAATATGGAAAAAAAGATATAAAAGCTTCATATATTGAGTTGATTACTGACTATTATTATTATTGCAGGTGAATTTTAAATTTAAAGGTATAGTAAAATAAAGTGGAAGATGAAAGATTTTATTCAATTGTTAAAACTATCACCATCAATTTTATTAATATTAGATAATGCTATATTGGGAAAGAGGGGAAACTGTGGCAGAGAATACAGATCTACCATTTAATCAGATAAAAAAGTCAGAAATACCTTTGATAAACTCTAATACTTCACTTTTTATTATAGGTAATGGATTTGATTTGATGCATAAAGTTCCATCAAGTTATTATAATTTCAGAGATTTTCTGGGAAAGAATAATAGACTTAGAAATGTCCTGGAAAATTACATCAAAAGAGATGATTTGTGGGCAGATTTTGAAGAAAGTCTCGCTTATATAGATGATGATGCTATGCTAGCGACAACCAATGATATGATGGATATCTTTGATGTGAAGGATCAATTTGATGATGATTTTTCTGCAGCAGATTTTTTTGTGGCGGCTGAGGCCGCTATTGAACCTGCACAAACAATTATGAGGGAGTTGCAGAGGCAATTTAAGGAATGGGTATCTACTTTAGAAAGATCCAATTCTGCCAAACCTCTTATAGATATTTTAAGCAATAAATCTAAATTTATAAATTTTAATTACACTGAATTTTTAGAGACAATATACGAAATATCCAAAAAGAATATCTGGTATATTCATGGAGATAGAAGAGATAAAAATACCGAACTGATTTTAGGTCATGCACCAGAAGCTCAGTTTGAGGAAGAAATTGATTTACATAAATCAAAAAATAAAGATTGGAAAATTAAAAATCAAACAGAATATGATTTACGTGAAACGGCAGGTTATGGTTTGATTGAATATTATGATGCGACTACCAAGAAATCTGCTGATGTGATTAAAGACAATAAAGATAAATTTGAGAAATTCAGGTATGTCGAAGATGTAGTTGTTATAGGTCATTCTCTATCACAGGTGGATTATCCCTACTTTAAAGAAATAATTAAGTATAATCAGAATGCTGCAGATATGAACTGGCATATCAGCTGGTATAGTTCTGGAGACTTGAAACGAATAAAACAATTTGTGTCAGAGATGAATATTTCAAATTCTAAGGTAAAGATTTTTAGGACATAATTAAGAGTATAATCGCATAGCTGCTATTTAACTTAAATTATTCTTTTAAATCAGTAACTAATACTATATAATAAGAACAAGAAAGGGGGAAAAACAATGCCAAAAGGTGAATTTGTCAAAGATTTATTAAAAGCTTTTAATAAAAATGATTATCAGGCATTTAAAAAAGTTGCAGAAAGAATAGTTGAGGATGAAAAGTCTAAGTCACATAACAATCTTGCTAATTCTCTGCAGAAAGTAATAAATTCGTTTGATGAGAATAACTCTCCGTTAACTAATTATTCTAATACTGCAGCTGATAATTATTTTGTTAATTTTCCCCGGGATCAAAAAGACGGCTCTGATCTAATTTCAATTATTAATCCCAAAAATTATTTAGAAGATGTTATATTATCTGAAGAAAATGAGCAGGTAATAAATAGAGTTTTAAATGAGTATTTTAGCGCAAACAAACTAAAAAGATATAATATTGATGCTAAAAGAAGATTGCTATTTTGTGGACCCCCGGGTTGTGGTAAAACTTTAACTGCAAAGGCTATAGCTAAAGAATTAAATCTTCCCTTACTATACATTCATATGGACTCACTTATATCTTCTTATTTAGGAGAAACAGCTTCTAATTTAAGAAAAATATTTAAGTATGCAAGTCAGGATAAATGGCTTATATTTTTTGATGAATTTGATACAATTGCTAAAAATAGAGATGATAAAAATGAACATGGAGAATTAAAACGGTCGGTTAATACCTTTCTGCAGATGCTTGATAATTTCAAGATAAATACACTACTGATTGCAGCCACTAATCATCAGCATTTATTAGATAATGCTATCTGGAGAAGATTTGATGAAATAATGTTTTTTGATAAACCTAATAAAAATAAAATTGAGGAAACTATCCACAAAAAAGTTAAAATCTTTAAATCTGATTTAGACTTAGATAAAATAGCAGGTGAGTTTATTGGTATGTCTTATGCAGAGATAGAAAGAATTGCAAAAGAAGCAATGAGATACTGTATTTTAAATGATAAGTCAGTTTTAACAAACAATATTTTGCTAAATTCTTTAAAAGATGAAAAGCGGAGAAAAAGAGTTTATGCCAAAATTAATTCACAGGGGTGAAAATAAGTGGCTGCAGAAAAATATCCTTATGAGAATTTAAAGATAGTAGATATAAGTCATGATAAGGGTGGAAGATATAAGCCTGATAGAGGATTTCCGTCTGTAAATGTGAAAAATAAGAAAAAACATGCTGATAAAATAAAAAAAGATTTAGGGAGTCTAACTGATGAAATTAATCAAAAAGCATCTGAGCAGGGAATCGATCCTAAATTAATTTTTAAGATAAAATTTAAGCAAAATGTTTCTGAAAAAGATCTGGCAAGGTATGGCTGTGATTTTTTAGGAGATTTAGCATCTGAAAATAATGCTCAGGTAGTATTTAGTAATCAGGAGCAATTAAAAGATTTTTATCGAAAATGGGAAAAGTTTCGCAGTGATGATTTAACTCTAGAGGGTAATGCTCAACATAAAAATTTTTTCGCCAATATTGTATCCTTAAGTCGGTTAAGTGCAGAAGATAGAAAAGGTTTTAAATTAAGAGATATGGATATCGAAAAAAATAAGATATATTTTTTAGATGTAGATTTATGGTTTAGTGACACCAGAGCTGAATGCCTTAAAGATCAGGAAAATATTAAAAAGATATTGGGAGACGAAGGAAAAATCACTGATTTTTATATTGGTGACAGCATTCATTTATTAAGAGTTAAGGCAACTGGTGCTAGATTGAAAGAATTGCTGGAAGAAGAGAGAGTTTGTCAGATTGACATTCCTCCTAAATTAATGTCTGAATTTCATCAGAAATTGGATCTTGATCTTGATAAGTTGAATCCAGTAGAAGTAGAAGCAGATTCTCCAGCAGTGTGTGTAATTGATAGTGGAATAGTACCTGAACACCCTCTAATTCGAAATGCTTTAGTTGATAGTAAAGTATTCAGAGAAGATTTGGATGATGATATTGATGAACATGGTCATGGAACAATGGTAGCAGGGATTGCTGTTTATGGTGACCTGGAAGAATCGATAGAAAATGGATTATTCAAACCCTCAGTCCGATTATTAAGCGCCAGGGTTACTGATTCAAATTCTAATCTTGGACCAGATGATAAGCTGTATATAAAACAAATTGAAGAAGCTATAAAATACTATCATGAAAATTTTAATTGCAGAATTTTCAATCTTTCTTTGGGAGATCCGAATCATTATTTTTCAGGCCAGCAGTATCAAAGCCGTTGGGCTCATATTCTTGATAATTTGGCTCGCAAGAGAAACTTAATTATTGTAATTTCTACGGGTAATATTAATGAAAAACATTTTAATCAAGATTTTGGCTTAGAAGGAGAGCAAATTAAAAAGAACTTTCCTTTTTATTTATATACAGAAGAAGCCGGCCTATTAAATCCCGCAACTGCAGTAAACTGTATTAGCGTCGGTTCAATAAATACAGAATTAAGAACAAGCAGGGGATTTATGGATCATTCTCAAAAGGAAAAAGGAATAGATCGATTAAGGATATCTAAAGAAAATGAACCATCTGCATTCACTAGAACCGGGCCTGGATTTAATGACACAGTTAAACCAGATCTCGTTGCTTATGGTGGCAATATGTATTATCATGCACGAACTAATAAACTTATTTCTAATGACTATCAAAGTGGAATACCATCTTTAAATAATAATTTTTTTGATGATGGAAAATTATTTTCTTGTGCTAGTGGCACCAGTTTTTCTACCCCATATATTAGTAATTTGGCAGCAAAAATATTAAATTACAATAAAGATTTTAAAAACAATACAGTACGGGCTCTGCTTGCTAATTCTGCTGATTATCCTCTGGAAGTTACTGAGGGTATAGAAAATTATATGCAGGAAATGCAGAGTGTTATTTTAGCAAGACTATCTCAACTAAAAGAAAATACTGATGATGAGGAATTAATTGAACTAATTACTTCAATTTTAGATAAAAGATTTTTAAATACCCAAAATAAGAATAAATTATTGAAATCAGGAAAATTAGATGAAGAAACTAAAAGATTAATCACGGCTGTGCCTGGAGTAAAAGCGGAATATGATGACTTTTTATTAAGAACCAGTGGTTATGGTTTTCCTGATATTGATAGAGCCTTAAAATCTTCGGAGACTAAAGTAACTCTCTGGGCAGAAAACTCTATAAAGATGGATAGATTTGATGTTTATAAAATACCTATACCTGAAGATTTTATTTCTAAAACTGGACTGCGAAAAATAACTGTATCGCTTGCTTTTTCACCTCCGGTCAGACATACCAGGAAAGATTATGCCGGTTATATAATGGATTTTGAACTTGTCAGGGGGATTGATCTAGAAGAAACTTTAGAAAGAGCTGCTAATGATGATAAAAGTGAAAATATTACTGATCTTGGTGGAGAAAGGTGCAGCTTTTGTCCTAAGACAGGGGTTATTAAAAATAGTACTTTGCAGAAGGCAACTTTTGAGATTAAAAGAACTCCTAAGGAATATGGAAACTGCTATTATTTGATAGTGGTATCTCAGGATAAGTGGATTACTAATAGTGCTGAATTTATTGAAACTACTGATGAAGAAAATTATTCTGTTGTGATTACTTTGGAACATAAAAAAGAAGAAGTGAAAATGTATAATGAGATTAAGGAGCGAATAGACCAGGAAGTAGAGGTAAAACCTGAACTTGAAGCTAATGTTTAAATAAATTTTGATAATTAATTCGAGTAAAATATAAGGGTATGTTATTGGGAACATATTTCTGATTATCCGGAGAAAGAAGAGGAATTTGTTAAAAGTTTAATTCCTATTATACAAACAGAAAATTCTATAATTAAAAGTAAATATAAACTTCGATCAGAAGAAAAATGGAAATTAGATTCATCAAATCTTAAAGAGGCTAAAAACATAGTTATAAATCATTGAATCAGGAAAATAGTGAGATAAAATGTGATTATTGTGAAAGCATAGAAAGAAACTATTTAAAAAGAAGATTAATGTTTTAAGTCTGGATGCAATTTTGGAATATGTATATAAAAAATATCCTAAATATGTTACAAAATCAAAAATTAAGGATAATTATCTCTAAGGGTGGTTAAAATGACTGAAGCGGAAATGGTTAAAATAAGTTATGATTAATTTTATTATTGAGGCAGAAAAAAATGATAGCCGCTGGTTTTCAAATATTAATAGTTTAAAAGATATTATTAATAGGATTGCGAATAAAAAAATATTTGCGGTATAATGAGATGCATATGCTAAACTAAAAGTGACCCAGAATAATAATTTGTAAAGCTCATAAAACATAACAAAAAAATTGTTCTGATCTAGAGATATATAATTAGTAAGAATAGGATCGGACAAATGTCCTAAATATAAATTTATAAAGTTTATATGATTTTTTGTAATTTAAAATTATTCTCACTGGAGTCTTAAAGACCTGGTGGGATTTTTTTGTTTATGGAGGGTGGAGACTTAAATAAGCAGTTGGTGCTTTCGAATCATGATGATAAGTTTTATCGGCTGCTTTTAAAGAAGTTTCGCTTTCTTTCTGCTGTGGGCTATTATTTTGAGACTTATGATGAGGATGGGCCCGGGGTGAGGAGCTGGGGGACTTCATAAATTTTAGTCGGCTACTTTTGGATTTATGTTTTGTAATACCAGTAATTTTGTATGCAAAATAAAAATGTATTAATTGATACATTTAATTGACAAAGATGTATTATTAGTGTATCATTAAAGTATAATAATTGATCATAAGAAAGGATGATCATATGTCAGATTATCAACCGCAGAAACATACTGATTTTGAGTTTGAAGATATACTCAAATACTTAAAAAGAGCCAAAATTGCTGTTGTTCAAGAAAAATATAATCTATCTATGAATAGAGAAAAAAATAAAAAGTTCAGTGAGGATTATAATCTTACTGCAAAGAAAATTGAAAATATAATATTAAATCTTGAGGTTGAAGACTTCTGTTATGCGGTGGATAATGAAAAAGAAGAGTTTTCACATGAGATTTTGTATGTTTTCTGCAGCAGAGAAGAGTTGAATTATTTTGGTGAATATAATGAGGTTGATATTTACATAAAGTTTAATTTAATTGACAGTGCTGGTTATTTATATATAATTTCTTTTCATGAACGTGAAAAATCAATTTCATTTTTGTTTAAGTAGTAACAAAAAAGGAGGGGGAGGAAAATGAGAACTTTTTGTCCTGAGTGCCGAAAGGAAGTTGAGTATCAAATTGAAGATTCAGTAGAAAAAAAAGAAGTACGCGGTCTGGAGTTTGAATATACCGCTGAAAGAGCTTATTGTAATGAGTGTGGAGCTGAAATTTTTATTCCTGAACTTCATGACCAGAATCTGCAGAAGATAGATCATGCTTATAGAGAAAAAGCAGGTATTATTAAAGTTCCTAAAATTAAAGAGATAGTAGAACAGTATAATACAGGTAAAAGACCATTATCATTACTTTTGGGCTGGGGAGAGACTACATTAACCCGGTATTTGGATGGGGATATACCTTCAAAAAGTTATTCTGAGACTTTAAAAAAAGTCAAAGATGATTATGGTTATCTGAGACAGTTAGCAGAAGAAAATAAAGATAAGGTTTCAGATAAAGCTTTTAATAGTCTAATGGAAGCTATAAAAGATTTGCAGAATAATGAGCTTAAGACGGAAAAAAAGATTGATAGTGTAATTAAATATCTACTTAAAGAATTAGGTGAAGTAACACCTTTAGCACTACAGAAGTTACTTTATTACAGTCAGGGGTTTTATAAAACATTTTATGATGAGTTTTTATTTGATAATGATTGTGAAGCCTGGGTACATGGCCCGGTTTATAAAGAAATTTATTTTAAATATAGAGATTATGGCTATAACCCTATAGAAGATGAAAGTATTGAATTTGAAAATATTAATCTAACAGAAGCAGAAGAAGAACTTTTAGATAGTGTTATTGATAATTTTGGCTGTTATAGCGCTAAAACACTTGAAAAAATGACCCACTCTGAAAGACCCTGGAGATTAACCAGAAAGAATTTAAAGCCGGAAGAAAAAAGTAATGAGATAATAAGAAAAAATCTTATAGAAACTTATTTTAAGGATGTTAATAATAAGTATCAGATGTTGAATGTGGAAGACATAAATGATTATAGTGAAGAATTATTTGTTAAAATAAAATAGTCAGGATAATTAATTTATTTTGAAAAACTTCAAAAAGGGCGTGAGCTAAAGTGCAGAAGGATTTTCATTACGCGGCAATTTATGTTTTATCTCGTTTGGCTGGTATGAAGAGTGAATATGCAGAAAAAGTAGCTTATTCTTCTCAACAGGTTGATGACGCTGTCTATGATCATGCTTTAAAATTTGAGGATGGGGATATTTTTCATCAAACTCAAACTGCTCATAAGAAACTGGGTTTTATTAAAAGTTCAGATGTTAATGAATCTTTTAATGTTTGGATCCCTTTTCACTTTCTTCCGGCAGCTGAAAGTGATGATGTTCGATTAATGACAAAGCCGGAATCTACAACTGTTAATTTTTTGAAAGAGGATATTATGAAATCAGGTAATCAAAATAATATTTTATATCGATTAGGAATTTTTCTCCATCTTTACGCTGATACTTACAGTCATCAGGACTTTAAAGGTTTTTATGATAGATATAATTTGGTAGAATTATTAGATGGGGTTGAAGATCTTTCAATAAAAGATAAATTAAAAAAATTGGCAACAGAAATAATTCCTGGTGTTTTACCTATAGGCCATGCCCTTTCAATTAAAAATCCTGATATTCCCTATGCCAGCTGGAAATATAGCAGAAACTCGCAGATGCTGGAAGTTAATAACCTGGAAGAACGTTTTCTTCCTGCAGCTAAAAATATTTTTATTTTCTTAAGAAAATTCTTATTGGAAAATAATGAATTTGGCTCGGTAGTTGAGGATGAAAATTTAGAGTTTCGTTTATCAGAGCTTAAAGAAACTTTAAAATTTAGGGGAACATTGGAAGAAAGATATAAGAATTGGTTAAGTAAAATTCATAATAATTATTTTAAATTTGAGGATTTTGATAGTATCGATGAAAATTTGAATTATAATGACCGTAAGTGGTTTAAAGAGGCTGTAGAAGTAAAAAAATGTTCAAAATTATCCATAGAAGGATTAAAGCAAAGAGCGTATAATTATAATAAATTTTATAAAAAAGATAATTTTGATAATGCTGACTGGACTTTATACATGAAAGCAGCTGCAGAGCATAAGTATAAGGTTATACATAAAATTTTACCCCAGGCAGGGTTAAATGTAGGATAACCTCTGCTAAACAAAACTTGATATTTACATTTTTTTACAGTATAATAAAATTAACAAATATTGGAGGTGTTTAAATGTCCTATCATATTTTGCGTTATGGTACCAATGCTGATAAAAAGTTTATAGATCAAAATAATAAGTATTATGATTTGTTAGCTATTAATGGTAATATGCTTGCTTATACACCGGGAGCACTGGCGGGTTTTATCAGAAAAAATTTATTAAATGAATCAGATAAAGGTTTTTTTATTGATCCTATTACACATAGTTTTCAACACAGCCTGGATAAAATTAAATCCTACAGTAAAAAAGAAAAGAAACAAACACTGAAAAAATCTATTGAAAATTTAATTGATTATTATGGTGAGCCCTTAATAACACATATAAAGACTCCGGAAAATTCAGAAAAAGAAGATGAAAAAGGTAGACCGGTACGAGCAGTAGATTTTAATGATCATAAAGAAAGCTTTTGTGAAAATGTCATCGATTTTCAGGTAAATGAAATAAAGAAGAAAAATAAGGAAAAAGGATTTTTAAAGTACCTTGATGCAGATGATCAGAGATTAAATGATTTTGAACCTGATTTTATAACCCCTCCTTATTTTTATTTAAATGAAATGAGTTATGAAGAATGGCTGGAATTAAATATTGAATTTGCTGAAATAGCTGTGGAAAAATATCCGAAGAGAGATATTTTCGTTCAGCTTGTAGTTTCTGATGATATATTTATATCCCAAAAAATGCGCGATGAAATTATTGAAAAATATTCTACTCTTGATGTGAAAGGGGTTTTACTCTGGATAGATGATTTTAATGAGCACCAGGCTTCTAAAAGTAAATTAGAAGTTTATTTCAATTTCATAAAAGAATTGAGTCAAAATAATCTTGAAATAATTAATTTATATGGCAGCTTTTTTTCAATAATGTTAACTGCATTTGAAGATGAATTAAGTTTTTCTTTAGCAGGGGTTGGACACGGTATGGAATATGGAGAACATAGAGCAGTAGTTCCTGTTGGTGGCGGTATACCTTCTTCTAGATATTATTTTTATCCACTGCATAGACGTTTAAGGTTTCAAACAGCTTCAGAATACATTAAAAGTCATATTATAGATAAAGCTCAAAGTTCTAAGAAGGAAGATATTGCAGATTTATATTATACTGAAATCTGTGATTGTTCTAAATGTAAGCAGATAATAGGGAAGGATATTGATAACTTCTTTGAATTTGAAAGTGCTGAAGTTTATGAATATGAAGTTAAAGGGGTTAAAAGACAGCGCAGTTATGCTGATCAGGAAACAAAAGAAAATTGTTTGATTCATTATCTGGAATCTAAAGTAGAAGAATTTAAAGAAGTTGAGGAACTGGATCTAAAAGATTTATTAACTATAATTGATAATAATTATGATACATTTTTAAAATATGGACATCAGGATCAGGAAGAACTAAATTATTTAATTAAATGGAAAACAGTGTTAGAAAGTGGAATGAATTCAGATGACTAAAAAAATATTTATTTTAGGGGCTGTAGCATCCAGGCCAGCAGGTATTCCGATTCAATCAAATATGATTAATGAGATATTTTCATTAAATAAAGAACAACTTCAGAAAAAGAATAAAGAAGATTTAAGTTTTATTGATTCTAAAAATGATCTTTTCTCCCAATTTGATTTGTTTAATAAAAGCAGAAAAATTTTTGCCCGATTTTTAATTACAAATTTTGGTGATATGGATCTTAAAGAAAAAATATTTAAGATAAATAAAAATAGTGAACAGGAAGACAGTAATTTAGAAAAGGTATGGAGCCAAATATTCGATCAACTGATAGAAATTAATATTTCATTAGAGAATATATTTACTATTATTGATAAGGCAATTGGAGAAAACAGTTTTTTTCAAAATTACAGCATTAATGATCTCAAAAAAGTACAGCTTGCTCTTGATAAATGTCTGATCTATATTTTATCTTATTATACCCCATCTGAGAATCATTTGTATGAACAAATTTCTGAATATTTTGCAAGTGAAGCCGATTCAGGAAATCAGCCTGTAATAATTTCTTTAAACTGGGATACAATTATAGATAATTTCTTATTTAATAAGACTTTTTCCGATGATATTATTGTAGATTACTGTACAGACTGTTATAATATTGATACAGGAAAAGTAATAAATAGAAAAAGTGAAAATAAGATTAAATTGTTAAAATTACACGGGTCAATTAACTGGTTAATTTGTAGAAACTGTTTTAAATTATACGCCCAACATGATCAGATTTTAGCTTTATCAACTTTAATGGATAAAACTGATCAGAATAACTGTCATTTTTGCAGTGAATTGGAGCGCGCAAATGAACTTGAGAGTTCTATAATAACACCAACCTATATTAAAAATTTTGAAAACTTACATTATCGTAGAATCTGGCGAGATGCATTTAATGAATTAGCAAAGGCTAATGAAGTAATTTTTATTGGGTATTCTTTTCCAGAAGCGGATTATGAATTAAGATATTTATTAAAAAAAGCTATAAAAAAGCAAACAAAGATAAAAGTGATTTTATATAAGACTGATAATCCTGAGTATTATAGTGATAAGATTAATAATCAAGATCTAGAATTTGTAAGGGGTAGACTTGAACTTCCAGAAAAAAGATACAGCTCTTTTTTTAATAAAAATAATTTGAAGTTTAACTATAAGGGCATAAAAGATTTTTTCCAAAAGGAGGAAGCAAAAAATGACTGAAAAATTAACTGGTAAAGACATTTTGCTCCTTTTGCTATATTTACCTGGTAAAACAGATAAGAGAAATGAGCCGATAATTGGTAGAACCAGATTAACTAAAATGATCTATATTTTTAATAAGGAACTGAAAAACAACTTTGATCATCTTGACGAATCTACTCTTCCTGATTTTTTTGCCTATGATTATGGACCATTTTCTAAAGATTTATTGGATGATATACAATTTTTTGTTAATATTGATTTTGTAATTGAAAAAGTAGAAGAAATCCAGCAAACTACTGCAGATTATGAAGAATCTGAATATAATTATAATGAGGAGATAGGTTTTGGAAATGTCAACTCTATGGAAAATGATCCTCCCAACTTATATTCTTATAGACTTGCAGAAAAGGGTATTGAATTTGTGGAGGAAAATATTTTGGAAAACATTTCAAAACAGCAAAAAGAGTATTTAATAAAGTTCAAAAGAAAAATTAATATTCTATCTCTGGATTCAATTTTAAGTTATGTATATAATAAATATCCTGATGCAGCAGAAAACTCGCTGATTAGATCTGATTATATAGCAGAAGCAGGTGCTAAAAATGACTGAATATGAAATTGTTGAAGATTGTTATACTAAATTATTGAATATGGATAACATTAAAGAAGTACATTTAGAAATACCTTATATGTCAAAGGTTATTGATATGGTAATAATTGAAAATAACAGTCGGATAATAACTATAGAGTTTAAGCTGCAAAACTGGAGAAAGGCTTTAAATCAGGCTAAAGTTCACAAATATGGAGCAGATGAAGCCTATATCTGTATGCCGGAGCCAAAACAGGGATTTAAAGAAGAATTTATAGAGTTGTTAAAAAAGAAAGGAATTGGACTTTTTAAATATGATTCAAAACAGCAAATTCCTTTTGAAAAAATTGTGGATGCCAGAGAAGAAGTTAATAGATGGCAGCCGCGGATTGATCTTCTTAAAGAAATGATTGCAAAGGTTAAACTGGCTGCTCAGGAAAATGAAATGGCTGCCGTGTGAATGTAGGATGGTGAGATTATAATAAATCACTATGAAGGAACAGTGTTTAATACTCCTGCTAAAACTATAGTTAATACAGTAAACTGCGTTGGAGTAATGGGAGCAGGTATAGCCCTGGAATTTAAACTTAGATTTCTTGAAATGTATAAAGATTATAAAGATAAATGCAATAAGAATTTAGTTCGAATAGGCAGACCCTATATTTACAGTCATAGTGATGACTTATGGATACTAAATTTTCCAACAAAGAAACACTGGAGAAATAAGTCAGAAATAGAATGGATTGAAGCAGGTCTTAAATATTTTAGTAAAAATCATTCTAAAGTAGAAATGAAATCAGTTGCTTTTCCAAAATTGGGTACAAATAATGGCGGCTTAGACGGGGGATTAGTTAAGGATCTAATGGAAAAATATTTATCTGATCTGGATCTTGATATTTATATATGTTTAAATGAAAAAAATGAAGCTGATGGTACAGAAAAGAAAATGCTTGATCTTGTTAATAAAGCTGACCGTGAACATTTAATTAAAGAGGTTGGTATTAATGCAAAACAGGCGAAAATAATAGTAGATAAACAACCTGTTCACAGGTTTTGGCAGATAATTAATTTTAATGGGATAGGAAAAAAATCTTACGAAAAATTATTTAGATACTATTATCAATTAGCCAAAGGCAAAAAAAGAAAATTAGTTCAAATGGCTTTAGAGATGTAATTTGAATTTTTTTATAATATAATGTATGTTAGGTCACCGCGTCGTGACCATAGAGACTAAGTGATGCTTAGATTCGTGTTGGAGGGCTTATTAGTCCTCCGTTTTTGTTTAGATTAATTTGATAAAAATTTTATTATATAGAGAAAAATTAAGGAGATGATATTTATGGCTACTTCTTCTATTTTTGATAAATTTGTTATTGATTCAGATGAAAAATTAGAAATTCTATTAAAACCAGTTAATGAAAAAGAAAAATATAATGTCCCTAAAATTGATGTGGAGGAAGAAATGGCTAGGGGTGAGAAGATATTAGAGGAAATGTAATATTGCTGCAGCTCTTTTTTTAATAAAAATAATTTGAAGTTGCCGCTTTGCTATTTAGTGTGGGTTTTCATTGTTCTTTTATTTAATATAGCTGAATTTATTCATTTCAATCTCCAATTATGGTATACTTTACCTATACTATAACAGGAGATGATTTTAATGTTTAATAATATAGATTTATTCACCCAGGCTTTAGGAATAGAAGACCCATGGAAACTTGATAAAATAGATTTTAATAAAGATGATGGTCGATTGGATATTTACATTTCTCACAAAAGAGGCAGTAAATTTCCCTGTCCTGAGTGCGGTGAAAAATCACCTATCCATGATACTAAAGAAAGAACCTGGAGACATCTTAATTTCTTTCAGTACAGAGCCTATATTCATGCTAAAATGCCGAGAACCAAATGCAAGGACCATGGAGTGCTGCAGGTTAAAGCACCATGGGCTGAACCAGGTTCAGGATTTACAATGCTTTTTTAAACGTTCATTAAAAAGATCTGCTGTGATATGTCACCAGCCTTTATTAAAGGTGCTGCTGATAACTTTTCTCAGGCTAAGGGCACCTTTGATAAATTTCATGTAATGAAAGATCTTAGATTATCTTTGCAGGAATTCTGGAATATAGATGATCTCACAACAGCAGCAAGCTACCTGCAGGAATGGTATCTCTGAGCGATTCGCAGCCAGCTGGAACCAATGGTTGAGATAGGTCAATTTATTAATAGACACTGGCAGGGGATAATGAACTATATTGAAAGCCTTATTAACAATGGGATATTAGAGGGCTTAAACAGTATTATTCAAACCATAAAAAGAAAAGCCAGAGGGTTCAGGAATTTAAATAATTTCATGACAGATATATATTTAAAGTGTGGTAAACTTGAATTTGATTTACCTAAAGCATTCATTTAATATTAAAATTCATGCTAGCTTAAGGCTACATTTAAATTCCACGTCACCATTAATGTTAATATATGCCATTTGAGTTACTCACACTAAATAGCGAAGAGCCTTAAGATATAATAAAATAATAGAAAGAGAAAATGTAATTAGTTGGTCAATTCTTTTAGAATATATTTTAGTATTAAAAAAGTAATGAGGTATATTATAATAGCAAAGGGGGGATTGGGATGGCCACATCATCTTTTAATAAGGATTTCACCTTGAATACAAAGAAGGCTGTGGAGTCATTCGAGAGAATTATTTCCACTCCTAAAAAAGGTATTAAAATCAATAAAAATCTGGTATCAGCTGAAAAAGAGCGGCGAGGTGAGCAGAAGTTAAAACAAATATTATCTCGCTAAAACGACTAATAGAAATAAGTGATTTTAGTATATAACAAATAATCTGCCGAGCACAGAATTTGATTAAAATATTATTTTGAGATATAATTAATCTACGACTTTATATTTTAACTTGTAAAATTTATGCAGGTGATTTTTAACTTATGTTGAAATAAGAATTATAGGATATTATTATTAATATAGTTATTAGTTACTTTAATTGGGCAAACAAAGTTGTTATAATTAATTTAGTAAAATAACTTAGTAAGGATAAGATATGATATGGATTTAAATTTAAATATCTTTGATTATAATAAAACAGGTTATCATGGACATACACAGCCTGTAATAAATGAGATTATTCGAAGTGGTAAATTTAATCCATCTGATGGAGATTGGGAGTATCTGGGAACAGGTGTATACTTTTTTGAGGATGATATTTTACAAGCTGTAAGATGGTGTAAATATGCGAGAAAGTATGATCAGTGGTCTGTTATTAGAGCTAAAATAAAAACTGATAAATTATTGGATCTTTTAGATACCGCAAACTTTAATTCTTTCAAAGAATTTGCAACTTTGCTTAGGCGAAAATATAAAAGGATTGATGGTAGTAAAAAAATCACTTCAAAGCTTATTTTTAATTTTTTATATGAATTAGAAGAATATGATGCTGTTCGGCATATTTTTGTGGTTGGAGATAATCCAAAACCTGTCCAACCAACTGAAGTAACAAGAATGCAGGTTCAACTCTGTGTTAGAAATCAGGATTGTATAACTGATATTGAGGAGGTAGAAACAGATGGATACTAACGAATATTTCAATAGAGTTAGCGAAAAATTAGAGAATATGAGTGATGATGAATTTTTAGATTTATTAAAAAAATCTGGTATCGATGACTGTCCTCTGCGAGATGATGTAAAAGGAGAATATCAGTTATCGTCTGAGAATAAAAATAAGAATTCTTATAAGTATAGTTATAAGATGGAAAACACTATTAAAACCAGTGTTTCTGAAACAAAAGACAGCAATTTATTAAGGGCGTCATAATATGAAAAATGATATAACGAGTAATTTTTATTTTGACAATTATATAATAAAGAAAATAGACTTGGATTTTAATCAAAATTTTGAAAGTAAAGATCCTGTAAATTTGGAATTTGATTTAGATATTAATACCAGTATCGATCAACAGGAGCATACTGGTTGGACTCGGCTAGATATTTTGATCTGGGATGAAGCCGAAAAAAATAATTATCCTTTTACTTTGAGTATGCAAATACTTGGATTTTTTTCTGCAGATGAAGATATGAAAGCCGATGATTTTTTAACAATGTGTAAATATAATGGAGCCTCTATATTATTTCCGTTCTTAAGATCAGCAGTAGCTGATGTAACTAAATCAGCTAATATAACTCCTTTAACTTTACCGTTAATTAATGTAAAAAAATTTATAGATGACAAAAGCCAATAAAAAATTAAATAGCAAAGAATATCCACTCTCATCAGAGTTCTATAATCCTGATGGGAGTTTTTTGATTTCACTTCAACAAAGTCACTTAGTTGCAGCGCCAGTTTTAATTCTGCAATAATAGGGAATTTTTGTTTGCAACTTTCGGGAATACTACTTTGCAATTCCCGGTAATTTTAGTATACAACAAATATACAGTCTGGTTTATAGTATCATATGATAATTTATATTGATAAATCTTGTTAAAAGTTGTATAATAATTATGAAGTGATAATATTAACTCGGAAAGCAGGGAATTAGATTATGGCATTAGCAAATAAATCAGAAATTAATAATTTTTTATCCCGGATGCGAGAAGTTATAGGAAAGATTAATGGTTTTCATTTTGTAGATAGAGAAAAGAATTTAAATTCATTATATAAACACGGTTTAAAAATAGATATAGCAAAATTTTATATAGAAACTTTGGAAGTTAAAGATTATTGGAAGGGTCCTGAACCTGATGATAAAGAATTTAATAATTATGACTGGTGGTTTTTTGCCAGGGAAATCAATACTGTTCTTGGAAATACATTGTTTTACATAAAAATAAGGATTGAAACTAGAGGTAGAGAACAGGTTATCTGCTTATCTTTTCATGAAGCAGATTATCCTATTGATTTTCCCTACAAGTAATTGACTATAAAGCGAGGAGGGTTTTAAATGCAAGAATCAAAAGATATTGATAAATTATTTTGTGATAAATGTGATGACTTTGTAGAATATAATATTGAATCAATACAAGAGAGTCGCAATATATTAAACCAGGAAGAAATTGAAATAAATGCTAAAGTAGCTGTGTGTAAAAATTGCAAAGAAAAACTATTTAATGAAAAATTAGATATGGAAAACCAAAAAAGAGCATTTGATAAATTTAGAGAAAAGAAAAACATTTTATCTGTTAAAGAAATAAAAGATATTAGAAAAAAATACAAATTAACTCAGAAAGAAATAAGCAGACTATTAGGCTGGGGAGAAATAACTTATCATAGATATGAAAAAGGTTCTTTACCCGATCAAACCCATAATAATCAACTAAGGTTAATTAAAGAGCCATCTAATGTTAAAATTTTACTGGAAAATAATTCAGATAATCTCAGCAGTAAAACTATTAAAAAGCTGCGTAAAAGACTTGAAGAAATGATAGCTAATAAAAATAAAGTAGAAGTTACTTTACCGGAAGAATTATATAAACAAATCAAGATGAAGGCCAAAAAAGATAAAATGAATATATCTGAATATCTTCTCTTTTTAATAACTAAGGAAAATGCTGCTGATAAAGCTGAAAAAGAAATAAATAAATTGAAAAAAGAAATTCAAACGTCAATTTTAAGATATAAAACATCACCAGCAGCAGTTTGGAATCAGAAATCTATATCTGAAGAAAAAGTTAAATATAAAATTAAAAAGAAATAAAGTAAAATAAAATCTGTGTAATTTTTAGCTGAGAGGTGAATATCATGAGTTTTATTAATGTAGCTAGATATCCTAAGATAAATTTGATTAACATTGACTTCAATTATTTAGGGCTTGAAGACGAAGAAATAGGTCAAAAAAATATAGATCTTAAAATAGCAGATGAAGTTATTGTAAAAGATTATGATCAGAATTTTGTTTATTTGACCTTTATTAGAAAAGTGTTTTTTACGCCTGAAATATTTTATAATATCTTAGTAGAGCTAAATGTAAACTTTGAGCTTAATGAGGACTTTGCAGATGATTTAAATATGGATAATCTAGAAAGAGAAATTGAAGAAGAAAGAGAAATTCTTGCTCCGGTATTAGAAAAAGTATCTCTTTTGATCGGGAATATTACAAACATTGATGATGATTTAACTATAATCACTCCTCCTTTTTTTCAGGAAGATGAATAATAAGTCCATTTATTTTAATTCTATTGAGCAGTGTTTAATACTCCTGCTAAAACTATAGTTAATACAGTAAATTGGGTACAAATAATGGCGGCTTAGACTGGAAATTAGTTAAAGATCTAATGGAAAAATATTTATCTGATTTAGATCTTGATATTTATATATGTTTAAATGAGAAAAATGAAGCTGAAGGTACAGAAAAGAAAATGCTTGATCTTGTTAATAAAGCTGACCGTGAACATTTAATTAAAGAGGTTGGTATTAATGCAAAACAGGCCAAAAAAATAGTAGATAAGCAGCCTATTCAGAGGTTTTGGCAGATAAATAATTTTAATGGGATAGGAAAAAAATCTTACGAAAAGTTATTTAGATACTATTATCAATTAGCTAAAGGCAAAAAAAGAGAATTAGTTCAAATGGCTTTAGAGATTTGACATCCTCCCCGCCCATTAACATGAGCGAGGCTTTCAAGGCTAAAGTAGGTAATTTAAAATTTTTTATAATATAATGTATGTTAGGTCACCGCGTCGTGACCATAGAGACTAAGTGATGCTTAGATTCGTGTTGGAGGGCTTATTAGTCCTCCGTTTTTTTGTTTAGATTAATTTGATAAAACTATGGAGGAATTGAAAAGAGGTAAAGAGTTATTAAAACAACTATGATTCATTTAAAACATCGATAAATTGGTTTTTTTGTCGATTGTTTGAAAGCCCTGCGATAATAAAGTATAATTAAGTTGGTAAATATTTTCAGGATAATAACTATCTATTACGGCAGGAGGACTATCATTGTTTTTTAAAAGATTACTTGATATCATATTTTCATTAATTTTATCAGTTTTATTAGCACCATTTCTGCTTTTAATTGCTTTACTGATCAGACTGGAGTCCAAAGGAAGCCCCATATTTGCTCAAAAAAGGGTTGGACAGCACAGTAAACCCTTTACTATTTATAAGTTCAGAACAATGCGTATTAACACCCCAGATGTGCCTACAAACGAATTTAATGACAGGGATCATTATATAACTAAGATGGGCAAGTTTTTGCGGGTAACCAGTCTTGATGAATTACCACAGCTTTTTAATATTTTAAAAGGAGATATGAGCTTTGTGGGTCCAAGACCACCACTTTTTTCTCAATCAGAACTGGTAGTTAATCGTAAAGAGCATGGAGTCGATAAATTCAAACCGGGAATTACCGGCTGGGCTCAGATTAATGGTCGGGATGATATAGATGACGAGCAGAAATTTGAGTATGATCTCTACTATAAGCGGAATCATTCCCTAATGCTGGACTTTAAAATAGTTGTGATAACTTTTCTGCAGGTAATTAAACGGGAAGGTCTAATTGAGAATGGAGATTAGAATATTTAAGTATGCAACTTCTAGAAATGCTACTATGCAATTTTCGGTAGTTTTAGTATATAACAAATAACGAGTCAAAAACTGTTGCAAACAATTTTCTTGGCCAAAAAGCAAATTAATTATATAATTACATTGTAGGGACATTATCAGCACGAAAAAGAGGGTGGAAAAAATGAAAACAAAACAATTCCGTATTGATGAAGAAGAATGGAAAAAATTCAAAAAAATTACACATGATTTTGGTAGTAATGCAAGTGTTGAAATAAGAAGGTTTATTAAAGAATATAATAAGCGGAACAGTCACGAAGAAATCTTTAATGAGATTTATGAGGATCAGAAAGTGGTATTAGATGCTTTAGCTAAATAATTATTTTCTGGAGCTGAATTAAATGGATAAATTTAATTAGAATATTAGGCCACGCTTTTGTAACTATATAGACTAATTAATGCTTAGATTCTTATTGGAGGCTTTTTAGTTTAGCATATGCAGGGGGCTTAAAATACAATGGGAAATAAATATGAAATTAGAAATAAGAATGATTCTTTTAAAGAATTAATTAAAAATAGAAATGATTTAAAAGATGCAGTTGAGGAATTTGATCCTGTTTATGAATTAAGGAAAAAGATATTGTTATTAAGGTTAGATAAAGGTTTATCACAGGAGGAATTGGCTGCTAGAGCGGGTATGAGGCAGTCAGTTATATCTAGAATAGAAAATGGTGAAAGCGAACCAAGAATTGAAACAGTTAATAAAATTGCAAAAGCATTGAATAGAAAAGTAAAGATAGATTTAGTTTGATTTCTAATCTCACTGAATAGGTGGGATTTTTCTTTTTTAAAAGCTTTAATTTAATGCTGCATAATTCTCAAATATTAAATTATCAATTTAGATGGTAATAGCTACAGATTGACTCACAGAGACACCATTTTTGGAAAATCTTAGGTGTAAAATCTTATTTAACGAAAGTGTAAAACATTGGTAACTATAGCTATTGGAAATTTTTTGAAATGAATATTGAAATGTTATTCAATTTGATATATAATTTAGTTAGTAAGCAATAGTAAGTATATTATACGAGGGATGGTTAATGATGGATAGTTTAAGAGAATTAAAGCAAAATGAAAATCTGGTTATTAATTCAAACAATTTAGAAGAGGAATTTGATGCATATTTTGATAATGTTTCTAAAGAAGATTTAATAAATGATTTAGTGAAGCTGGAATTGAAATACAGGATATAGAAAAAGATTATTTAACCTGAATTATTCATAGCAACCACGAAATATAATTTTCCTTTGATTTAACTCTAAAACTTTCTGATTTAAGACTTTAAAAGAGATTTTTGAGTTAAATTTTTAAAAAAATCTATTTTTTGTTATTATGGTAAAAATTACTATTGAAATTGGACATAGATATCCCCTAATCTTCCTTTATGTTTTTAAAACTTTACAATTATTTTAGAGTTCTGCGTCAACCAAATTCTAAACTCTGTATATTATCCAGTACTTTAAAAAATAGTTATTTGTTGGGACATCCTTCTGCCGGTTTTTCAATTTTAACTATAACTTTACGGTTTTTATCCCAGCTGCCAGCCTGATAGTTGAATTCACCATAAATAACTTATTTTTCAGATATTTCAGAGTTTTGATTTAGCTTTTTTAAAAAAGGTTTAGCTAGATCATAAAGCTTTGCATTTGCTTTTAATCGTATGGTATAGGAGATATTATGTTCTTCAGCTATCCGGTAAATACCAGGGGTGGCAAAACCACTGTCAGCTCTCAGATGAAGTTGTATTTCTTTAAACTTTTTTCTGTATTCTTTAAATACTGGACCTATAAATCTTACAGCCCTTCTTGATGTATAAACATTACCGGCTCTAAGTTCAGCTTTAATAAGTTCTCCAGTAACTCCATCAAACATCAATAATGGATGATATCCATGTAGAACAACATCTTCATTTTCATGTAAGCTATGATCAACATCATCATTATTAAAATTTAGACTGTCTTTTATTACCTGACTGAATCCAATTTGACTATCAAATTCCTTAAAAAGTAACATGCCGGAATCTGATGTTAAATCACCACCATTAAAATTTATTTTTAAATTTGACTTGAAATCCATCTTTTTTTCAGATATAGTAACCACATGGAGTCCCTACTTTTAATTTGGTGTAGTTACTATTATTATAAAGGAAAGGGGCTCCATTTTCTATGTTTTTAGAGAAAAATCTTAATAAAATTCTTTCACCCATTAGGTGAAAACAATATTTTGATAAATGATTGATATATTAGCACTGATAATTTATTTTGTGGTTGCTATGAATAATTCAGGATAAAAGAACTTAAGAATAAAAGAGTAACTTAATTATAAATATCACAAAAGCATTATGTGATTGCTCCTGCTGAAATTGAGAGATTTTGGCGGGAGTTTTTTGTTTGTGTGAGGTGAGTGATTTCATAAGTCTGTGGGGAAGGCTTTTTAGAGCTAACGCTATAAAAATGCCAGCAGTAGAGGCTGCTGGTGGTGTTAAACAAGATTTTATATATTTTGTTGCAATAACAGGGAATTTTAGTTTGCAACTTTCGGGAATACTAATTTGCAATTTCCGGCAATTTTAGGATACAACAAATACATTGCAATTGTTAAAACAATGGACAATTATACTGCCTGTAATAACTTGAAAGATATTAGACCATTTATTGAAAATAATGAGATAATAAATTTACAGTATAGACAAATCATGATATAATATGACTATAAAATTGATATAGAAAGAGGTGAGATCATGGAATTTAATATTAGACCATCAGCAGATTTAAGAAACAAATATAATGAAATATCTAAACAGTGTAAAGAAACTAGAGAACCAGTTATAATTACTGTACATGGTCGTGGTGATACAGCTGTTCTTGGCCTACAGGATTATAAGCAAATGAAAGCTGAACTAGAATTACTTAGAACCCTTGCAGAAGCAGAAGATGATGTGCAGAATGGAAGGTTAGGATCTATGCAGAAGTCTTTTGATGATCTTCGTGAATCTTTAGTCAAGAGGAAAGATAAAGATGTATAAAATCCTAAGAACAGATAAGGCTGAAGATCAGCTGCGAGATATAATATATTATATTGCAGCTAATTCCGGCAGTGTTGATACTGCCCTCAACTATTTGGATAAAATAGAAAAAGCTATTAATCACCTAAAAGAGTTTCCTAATGCTGGTAGTATACCAAGATATTCGATTTTAAAAAAACAGGGATTTAGAGTATTAATTGTAGAAAAGCATCTTGTGTTTTACAAAGTAAATGAAAAAGATAAAATAGTTAATATTTATGCAATAGTTGATGGAAGAAGAGAATATAAGAACTTAATCTGATAAACAGCTATACTGAATTTTTGAGATAAAATACGGGATACTATTTTGCATTTCCCGGTAATTTCAGTATACAACAAATAGCAGTTTGCCTGTTAAACAAAAAATAATAATACCGGGGGAGATAACTATGGATCATGAATTTCATTATTATATGACTTATCTTATTGCTGCTAGATCTGGTTTTAATAAAAAGGATGCTGAGACTTTAGCTTATTCCAGCCAATATATTGATAATAATGATCACATTTTTAATATTAGTCCAGGCACAGACAATCACTATCAAAATTATATAAGTCAGACTAAAAATATTACTAAGCCCAGAAAAAACTGTTTAGAATTTATCCGATATTTCATTTTGTGCCTGGAAAGGTTCTAACTAAAAATTCTAGGCGTAAAGATGGAAAGTTACATTATCTCAATACAACCCCGGATAATAAAAATGCAAATCAGATTTTAGATAGTGCTTTAGAGACTAACAATCTCTATAAAATTGGACTTGCAGTACATGCTTTTGCTGATACCTATGCTCAGCAAAAACAATATGGAGGAACAAGAGTCGAAAAATATAATAAGTATCAATGGTTAGATAGAGTTCTTGCTAATCCTGGTAAAATATTATGGTTTAAATTGCAGAGAGAAATACCACTAATTCCTATTCCTGTTATTATCGAAGCAGTTAAAGATTTTTTAGGTATTGAATTTTCATTTAAATACAGTTGGAAGGATAAAAATGACTATAAGAACAGTCACTGGTATAGGTTTCAGAAAGCAGTAAAGGAACTGCAGGAAGAAGCAGAAACTATATTAGAAAACAATACTCTTTCAAAAATGGAGCTTGAGGAATTGTAAATCCTTTGGTAGGCCTAATTTTGGAGATTAAATTAAAGGAACTCACGATATTTATTATTCAAAAAAGTAAAAAAGAAATGTTAGGTCACCTCATCGTGACCATAGAGACTAAGCATTGCTTGCTGAGTTTAATGTTGGAGGGCTTTTTAGCTCTCCTTTTTTATTTATCACCAAAATAATTATTTTACTTTATTTCCAATTTATTCTATGATATACTTTTAATAGTATAAATATTAGAAGAGGAGGAAATTTAATGCAGGAATTTGATGTGACGGCTCATAACTATGATTTTGTTTTTAAAGACTCTTTTAATCTCTTTAAAAATGATATTGCTGATTTTTTAGAGGTGGAGCTGCCTGGAATTGCTTCTTATCTTGAAACTGAATTTGCTGAAATTGAAACAAATTTAGAATTACTGGATTTAAACTTTATGCTGAAAGACGGGTCAATACTGCACTTAGAGGAAGAAGCAGAAATTTCTATTTCAGACTTAATTCGTTTTGCCAGTTATGATTTAAAGTTGTATAATAGATATAGAGATAGAGTTCGGACAATTATTTTATGTATTAAGGGCTATACAGATTCAACAGCAGGATTTAACTGCGGCAGTCTCGGTTATAATTCAACTGTTGTAGATATGTCTAAAAAAGATGGCAAAAAGAAACTGGTAGAATTAAAAACAAAAATTGAAAATAAGGAAAAGATAAATTACCTGGACTTAATCTTTTTACCTTTGATGAATAGTGATCAGAAAATAGTTGACCGAGTCAAAGAAACTATTAAATTGGAAGAAAAGCTGGAAATAGAGCAAAATTCAAAAAACAATCTTGTTGCTTTGACTGTCGTTTTAAGTGATAAATTTTTAAGTGACAAAGATATGTCAGAAATCTGGAGGGATTACAAAATGGTAAAATTCTTTAAATATGTAGAAGAGCAGGGCAAAAAAGAAGGCGAAAAACAGGGTGAGAAAAAATTATTTAAAAAGTTGATAAAAGGTAATTTTGAAGGCTGCGATGATAAAATCATGGAATTAATTGATCAGGCAGAAATAAGTAAATTAGAAGAGTTAAGTGAAAGAATTTCTAAGATTAAGGATTTAAAGGAATTAGAAGAAGCATTAAAGCATTAAAATAGTTGAATAGAAAACAGTTTTGTATAATTTTACTCCTGGATTTATTTGATTAGCTGCCAGGAGTATTTTTATTTACTTTTCAAAAAGAAGAAATCTAAACTAAATACGATTTGGATTATATAAATTTATAGAAAAGCTTCTGCTAATTTTGTCGATTAGATTGAAATGAAACTCAGGCTGGGTCTCAACGGGTGGTAAATTTATCAAAGAATTTCAGGAGAAGATGGAAAAGTACTTAAATGTAGAGCGGGCAGTAGCAGTAAATCCAGTTACCTATATGGGAGCAGAACCTGTATTTATGGACTGTGGAGATGATATCAACATCGATCCAGATAAATTAGAATCATTTTTAGATAATGAGTGTAAAATGGTTGATGCTACGGTAATTAATAAAAAAACAGATAAAGAAATTGAAGAAAATAGAGATATTCTTGCTCCGGTATTAGAAAAAATAGCTCTTTTGGTCGGGAATACTACTTTGCAATTTTCAGTGATTTTACTATACAATAAATAAAAAATTTTTACTTTTAAACTAAAATAAGATATAATATTAGTATAATAGTAAAAGAGGTGGTTCGATGAATTATCGTCAAAAATTAAATAATTTAATCGAAAAAAATGACGGCCTTGTTTTAACTAAAGAATTGAAAGAAAAAAATATCCCTCGAGAATATTTGTCTATTTTTTTAGAAGAAGATAAGTTGGAGAGAATCAAAAGAGGAGTTTATACAACTCCTGCTACTTTTAGTGATGAGATGTATATCATCCAGCAAAAAAATACCAGATTGATTTATTCACATGAAACAGTTCTTTATCTACATGATCTAAGTGATAGAGATCCTTTAGAATATACAGCAACTGTTCCTTATGGTTATCATAATCCTTATTTGAAGGATGAAAACATTAAAGTTCATACAGTAAAAAAAGAACTTCATTTATTAGGGGTTATGGAAAAGAAAACTATCTACGGCAGGAAAATTAAAGTATATAATAAAGAAAGAACTATCTGTGATATTTTAAAAGATCGTAATAACATGGACATTTCAACGGTGAATGAAGCTGTCAGAAAATATTTAACGGGGAAAGATAAAGATTTACATTTGCTTTTGGATTACGGCGATAAATTAAAAATCAGTAGTATCTTAAGAAAATATTTGGAGATGTTTGTATGAAAAATTTAATGCAACTAAAAGATTTAATTAAGAATTTGACCAAAGAAAAAAATATTAATAGTCAGGTGCTTTTAAGAAATTACATGATGCAGCGATTATTATTAAAAATTGCAAATTCTGATTATAAGAATAACTTTATCCTTAAAGGTGGTATGTTAGTTGCGGATTTAGTGGGGATTGAATCAAGAAGTACAGTAGATATGGATCTTACTATAAAATCTTTTAGCCTAACCAGAGAAAATATCACAGAAGTTTTTGCAGAAATATTTTTAACAGAAACTGAAGATGGGATTGAATTTAAATTAAAGAAGATAGAGAAAATAAGAGAGGAATCTGAATATAAAGGGTTTAGGCTATCTATATTGGCATTAATGGGTAAAGCTAAAATACCTTTAAAAATATACTTAACAACAGGAGATAAACTGACACCATCTGAAATTAATTATAGATATTAATACCAGTATTGATCAGCAGGAGTATACTGGTTGGACTCAGCTAGACATTTTGATCTGGGATGAAGCAGAAAAAAATAATTATCCTTTTACTTTGAGTATGCAAATACTTGTATTGGAGTAAACATTGATAATAAACTTGATTTAAGATATAAAAATAACAGAAAGAGAAAATGTAATTAGTTGGTCAATTTTTTTATTTAGTATTAAAAAAGTAATGAGGTATATTATAATAGCAAAGGGGGAATTGGGATGGCCACATCATCTTTTAATAAGGATTTCACCTTGAATACAAAGAAGGCTGTGGAGTCATTCGAGAGAATTATTTCCACTCCTAAAAAAGGTATTAAAATCGATAGAAATCTGGTATCAGCTGAAAAAGATAAAGATATTGAATATTTTTTAAAAAACAGAGCGATTCTATTTGAAAAGTTAGGAAAAAGCAGAACTTTTTTATTTTAATTCAACAAAGTACTCAACTGATAGAATTGAACTCTACAGTTATTACTATCTTGATCCGGGAGTTATTAGTCCTGAAGATATTCTCTGAACTATGAAGCTGGATAAAAAAAATGATTTTAGTTCAATGTCTATGCTTTAGGATTTTGCCAGTAATTATGAGTTGAAAAATGAAAAACAGACTCAGGAATTTGTGAGATGGCAGAAATGATCCCTGCCCCTGTGGTAGTGGCAAAAAATATAAGAAGTACTGTCTGGCTAAAGAAAATTAATAGATATTATTTGCTAATCACCATAATTTTAAGATATAATATGATATATGGAGAATACGAAGATAGGAGGGTAGAAAAAATGCCCGAATCTGAAATTTTAGATAGGATTCTAAATCGTATTGATCAATTGGATGATAAGTTTAACGATAAGTTTAATCATCTTGATCATAGAATTGACAGGTTGGATGAAAGATTTAACGAGGTAGATGACCGACTTGACAAGGTAGATGACCGACTTGACAAGGTAGATGACCGATTTAATAAGGTGGATGACCGATTTGACAAGGTGGGTGACCGATTTAATAAGGTGGATGACCGATTTAATAAGGTGGATGACCGATTTGACAAGGTGGATGACCGATTTGACAAGGTGGGTGACCGATTTGACAAGGTGGATGACCGATTTGACAAGGTGGATGACCGACTTGATAAGGTGGATGACCGATTTGATAAGGTGGATGACCGATTTAATAAGGTGGATGACCGATTTGACAAGGTGGATGACCGACTTGATATGATTTATGATCAAACTATTCGTTTAACTCTGGGCCAGACCGCTTTAAAAATGGATATTAATGAGATTAAAAGTGTCTACAATTATCTTAATAATGAGGTGGCCAGAAATTCTAAGGATATTTATGTAATGAAAAATGAAAAAAATTAAATATAAGAGGTTAATAATATAGAATTAGGATTCTCACCAGATATATTCGAATTTATGATATGATTCCCTTATGGTAGACAGATTAAATAAAAAAAATCTGTTTATCATAAAGGGGATTTTTTTATGCAACATATTTTGAGATGACGCGGATAAGCTGTGATAAATTAGTTTTCTAGCTAACTTTGTCGAATCGATTGAATTAAAGTAGAAAGTACATTATAATATAATTAGCAATTAGCAGGGAGAAATTTATCTTATCGGGAGTTGAGTTTAACATGATTGAATTTTTATTAAAATTATACAAAAAGCCGCGTTTAATTATTATTGACCTTATTTTAGTTAATCTGGCAGTACTATCTTCTTTCATCCTCCGCTTTGATGAAGCCTGGATGAGGTATTTTAGGATTGAGTATCTACTGGCGATAACAGTTATCTCATTTTTTGTACTATATTTTTCGTCACTCTATAATAAGATGTGGCAGTATGCCAGCATGTCAGAGCTTTATTCTATCTTTAAAGTAACTATAGCAATCAATACCTTATTTGTGATCTATATTTACTTTTTTAGAGTCGGTTTTCCCCGCAGTATTATTGCCATTAATTTAATGTCAGATATCTTTTTGCTGGGTGGAATGCGTTTTGGCTTAAGATTATTAAAGGATTATTTAAACCGCAATCAAAATAAAAAATTAAAGAGTAGAGTTTTGATTATTGGTGCAGGTGATGCTGCGGAGATGATTACAAGAGAGATTCAGAAACACCCTGAAATCGGCAAAAAAATAATTGGCCTGGTAGATGATGATCCTAACAAGCAGTCCCTGGAGATTCACGGGAATAAGGTTTTGGGTAAGAGTGAGAAAATACCGCAGCTGATTGAAGAATATTCTGTAGATGAAGTGATCATTGCAGTTCCTTCCGCTGAGGGTAGAACAATCAAAAGATTTTATGAACTGAGTAATAAAAAAGATGTAAAGGTGAAGATTGTACCTGGGGTTTATGAGATTTTAAAAGGCGATGTTTCTCTAAACCAGATTCGTGAGGTAAAGGTAGAAGACCTTTTGCGCCGGGACCAGGTTGATTTAATTACTAATGAAATCTCTGCTTACCTGGAAGAAAAAACTATTTTAGTCAGTGGTGGTAGTGGTTCAATTGGTTCAGAAATCTGCCGCCAGGTGGCGAAGTTTAACCCTCAAAAGATTATAATTTTAGATATCAATGAAAACACCACTTACTTTTTAGAAAGAGATTTAAAAAATAAATATCCGGATTTAGATTTATTCTCTATCATCGGCAGCATTAGAGATAAAAATAAGCTGCAGAAGGTTTTCAGGGAATATTCTCCAGATGTGGTTTTCCATGCTGCAGCCCATAAACATGTGCCCTTAATGGAAACCAGTCCGGAAGAGGCGGTTAAGAATAATATCTTAGGAACCAGAAATTTAGCTGAAACTGCGGCTGAATTTGAAATAGACCGCTTTGTCCTGATTTCAACAGATAAAGCAGTTAACCCCACTAATGTGATGGGTGCTTCCAAAAGAGCAGCTGAAATGGTTGTCCAGACTATAAATAAGAAGTCTCAGACTAAATTTATGGCAGTCCGCTTTGGAAATGTTTTAGGCAGTCAGGGAAGTGTAATTCCTCTATTTAAAAAACAGATTGCTAATGGTGGACCACTGACAGTTACTCATAAGGATATAACCCGCTACTTTATGACTATTCCGGAGGCCTCACAGCTTGTGATTCAGGCAGGTGCCTTAGGTCAGGGAGGAGAGGTCTTTGTCCTTGATATGGGAGAGCCAGTTAAGATTATGGAGCTGGCAGAAGATTTGATTTCACTCTCAGGTTTAACTCTCGATGAAGATATAGATATTGATGTGATCGGACTCCGCCCTGGAGAAAAGCTTTACGAAGAGCTCTTATGTGATACCGAAGATAATATTGCCACAGAACACAGGCGGATCTTTGTCAATAACCTGGGGGCTGTAGACCAGGAATTTTTAAATAAACACCTTGCTAAATTAGAAGAACTGGCAGAAAAAGCTTCCGGATCAGAGATTATTTCTGCCCTTGTTGATCTCGTAAAAACCTATCAGCCCAGACGAGATAATGTTAAAAAGATAGATTTTAAAAAAGATAAAAAGAGTTCTTAGTTCTATGTACAGCTGCGGGTGCTTAGTGATTTGTGTATAATTTTGTCGAAATATCAAGGGAATGCTGAAGAATATTTAGAAACTCATTTAGAAGTATTATTTGCTAATTACTAGCAAAATACGATATAATATGAATATCTGGAGAATACGAAGAGGGGCAGGTGGGACAGATGTCTGAAGCTAAAATTTTAGAGACATTAGTTGATCGCTTTGACCAGCTGGAAAGAGGCTGGACAGCAAATTCGACCAAATTGATAAGCGTTTTGATAGGATTGAAAAGAAACTAGATAAACATGATCAGCAGTTTGAACAAATTGATAAACGTTTTGATCGGATTGAAAAGAAACTAGATAAACATGATCAGCGCTTTGATAAGTTGGTTAATATTCTTGAAGAGCAGAATATTGAGCTGTATAATATCAAATCAACACTTCAAAATCACAACAATCAATTTGATGAAATGGGATATACAATTAAAAAGATTCATAATCAAATTGCTCGCCTGAGTATTGGCCAGAGTGAATTAGATATGAAAATTGATAAACTTAAGAATTCAAAACTAGAAAAAAACGAAGAAAATATCAACAGTATGTAAAGATGCTTAAATATTAATGAATAAATATCAAACTAAAACATCAAGAGCAGTTCTCCTCTTTTTTGTAGAGGCTGCTCTTTTTTTAATTCTGAAGATCTGGCAGTTAAATGATTTCTGGCCCGGTTAGAAATTGAAGTTGATAAAACCAAAATATCTTGACATATTTTAATAACAATTATAGTATTAATATAGTAAAGTAGTTTCCCGAGAGCAGTAGAAAACCTTGAAATAGAGAATACTAAATAATTTTAGAAATAAATTAACAGAAGGAGAATTTTGTTATGGAAATTTCAGCACAGGGAAGATATGCACTCAGAGCCCTGGTCGATCTGGCAGTAAATGCTAAGGACTCTGCCCTTCCTTTAAGAGAAATCTCTGAGAGACAGAATATCTCAGAAAGATATTTAGAACAGATATTTGCCAGACTAAAAAAGGCAGATCTAATAAAAAGTGTGCGCGGAGCTTACGGGGGATATTTGCTGACTAGACCGCCAGAAGAAATCACTGTTAAAGATATCATGCAGGTAATAGAGGGTCGGCTGGCTCCAGTGGCTGAACCAGAAAAAAATTCGGAAGAAGAGCTCTATCAGCAGATGGCCCAGGAACTCTGGACCCAAATGGAATCAAACCTTTACCAGCTGCTGGAATCTATAACTCTGGCAGACCTGAAAGAAAGAACTTTAGAACTTAGAAAAGAAAATAATGAAGGTTATATGTACTATATTTAAAATAATACAGTGTTAATTAAAGAGGAAGCTTAACAGGCTTCTCTTTTTTTTATGCTGACTTATGTTCACCCACCCAGTGCATGAACATAAATGAACATTTTTTTGAGCAATTTGTAAAATATCTTACATTTTCATTGACACAGGTCCAAATATCCTGTATTATTATTTTTAAGTTAATACCGAATAATTAGATGGGGATTTTCATATTTAAAATTGAGAGGGTGAGATTAATGAGTGAGGCAGTGTTTAGAATACCCGAGACAATCTCGGAAGACACAGCAAAGTTTAAAGAAAATTTGAAACAGTTTTTAGCAGGTGATTTATCAGCTGCGAGGTTTAAAGGATATCGGGTGCCGATGGGAATCTACGGCCAGCGGGGTGATTCTGCAGAAGAAAAGTATATGGTCAGAGTTAGAATTCCCGGAGGATTTTTGACAGAGGAGCAGTTTAAGCTGCTGGCCGAGCTGAGTAGAGACTATGGTGCCGGCTACCTGCATTTTACCACCAGACAGGATATTCAGCTGCACCAGATTGAGATAGATGATAGTGCAGAAGTTTTAGATAAACTTTTAGAGGCAGGATTAAGTCCGCGTGGTGGTGGAGGTAATACGGTCCGCAATATAATGAACTCCCCTGCAGCTGGTGTCGATCCGACAGGTAGATTTGATACAACTGCTCACTGTCTGGCCTTAAGTGAATATTTACTGGCAGATCGTTCTTCTTTTAATCTGCCCCGAAAGTACAAGATTGCATTTTCGGTCAGCCATCAGGATCAGGGACTGGCAACAATCAATGACTTAGGTTTTATTGCTGCTCTTCAGGATGGTAGCAGGGGTTTTAAGGTTTATGCAGCCGGAGGAATGGGTAATCAACCGGCAGTGGCTTTTAAGCTGCTTGATTTTGTGGCAGAAAATGAGATTTTTGCTGTAGCAGAGGCAATCAAAAGATTATTTGACCGCTATGGTGACTGTAATAACAGACACCAGGCACGCCTTCGTTTTGTTCGCCGTCGTTTTGGAGAAGCTAAATTTAAAGAATTATTTATGGAATACTTTAAAAAAGTTAAAGCAGAAGCTGAGATCGGTGAACTCAAATTTACTGATCTTGACTATTATAAAGATAAAATTAAAGCTAGAAAAGCAGCAGAGATTCTTAACTTAAATCCGCTCAATGGGGATTTAAATTATCAGGAAGTAATTGATTTAATTCAGCTGCTTGAGAAATATGATCTTAGTCTAAGAACAACTAATAGGCAGGGCTTACTTTTAAGAGGTGTGGATAGCTCTCAACTTGAAGCTTTAAAAGAAGATTTAGCAGCAGTTAATCAGAGCCTGCTTGATTCTGATGCATTATCGGCAGTTGCCTGTAAGGGAGCTTCTACCTGTAGACTGGGTCTCTGTCATTCACCAAATCTGGCGGAAGCTATCAGGGAAAATCTCTTAGAAATTGAACAGCAAAAACGTGATCTTTTACCCCAGATTTATATCAGCGGCTGCCCCAATTCCTGTGGTCAGCATCATATCGGGAAAATTGGATTTGAAGGAAAGGCCAAACGAGAAAACGGCAGATTAATCCCCTATTATTCACTTCTCCTGGGAGCCGAAGTAAGTGAAGAAAATACTCAATATGCGCAAAAAACTGTTGATCTACCGGCCAAAAGGATTCCTTCCTTTTTAGTAGAGCTGGCAGAAAAACTGGCAGCAGCAGAAGATTATAGTCTGGAGCGGTTTAATGACTATCTGGAAACTGGAGGCCGGGAAGCAATTATTCAGCTTGCTCAAAAATATACAGAAATTCCTGCCTACAGTAAGGAAGCAGATTTTTATCAGGATTGGGGTCAAAATGAGGACTTTTCTCTGGCCGGACGAGGTCCTGGAGAATGTGGAACCGGTGTGCTGGAGATTGTTAGGTTGGATCTTGATCAGGCGGAAGCTGCCTATGAGCAGGGAATTGCCGAAGAGGACAGCGACAGCCTCTATCAGGCAATTATTGCAGCTGCCCGTTCACTGCTAATAGTCCGCGGGGTTGATACAGAAAAGGATAGAGTAATCATTAAAGAATTTAAAAAGAAATTTATCGCAGAAGACTGGGTTGCAGAATCAAAAGAGGAACTGCTGGAACAGGCACTTGATTATCGACTGGGTGATCAGGAAGAACTATTAAGCCTAAGTTCGGAGATTAAAGATTTGATTGAACGCTTAGAAGATCTATTCAATTCTTTAAATTCAAGCCTGGAATTTACAATTAAAAAAGTGACTGCAGTTGAAGATGCCGGGGATAACGATTCGGCAGCGACAGATTTTGTTTCTAAAAATAGCGAAAACGACAAAGCAGCTGCAGCAGAGAAAGAAAATTATAAACTAAAAGATTTAAGAGGAGTACAGTGTCCAATTAACTTTGTTAAGGCCAAACTCTTTTTGGAGCCGCTGCCGGCAGGAGAGATTGTTGATTTTTACTTAGATGAGGGTGAGCCGATTAAAAATGTGCCCCGCAGTCTGGAAAATGAGGACCACGAGATTATAAAAAATGAAAAACAGCCTGAGGGTCATTACCTGCTGCGGGTTAAAAAAGCAGCAGCCAATTAAGCGAGTGACAGTTGATATCGAGCAGTTAAATTGATGGCAGTAAACATTATTGTATTGAGTGCAGCTTGATTTCAAAAAGATTGTAAGAGGAGTGAGAAGATGAGTAGAGACTATCAATTTGAAACTAAGGTTTTATTAAATAAAAATAAAGACGAAAAAGGGGCTGTTTCTCCCCCTATTTATCAGACAAATGCCTTTGAGTATGAAACAGCCGAAGAACTGGAAAAAGTATTTAAGGGGCGGGCTCAGGGATATAATTACACCCGGGTTGGTAATCCGACCAATAATCAGTTTGAAGAAAAGATGAAGGAACTGGAGAATGGAATTGGAGCTCTGGGGACAGCCTCCGGTATGGCAGCTATTGCAACTGCAGTGCTGGGATTGGTGGAAGCTGGAGATGAAATCATTGCTGGTAACAGCCTCTTTGGTGGAACCTATAATTTTTTTAAAAAAGATTTAAAACAGTGGGGTGTTAAATGCAGCTTTGTCGAGACAACTGAACTGGAAGAGTACAGGCAGGCAATTACTCCAAAGACAAAATTGATTTATCTGGAAACAGTAGGCAACCCCAAACTTGATATTCCGGATATTAAAAAGCTGGCTGAACTTGCCCACAAACATAACTTACCATTGATTTTGGATAATACGCTGATGACCCCCTATCTTTTTCAGGCAAAGGATTATGGAGTCGATATTGTAGTTCATTCAACTTCTAAATTCATCAATGGCAGCTCCAATTCTATCGGTGGGGTGATTATAGATACTGGTAATTTTAACTGGGCTGAAACTGATAATCCCCTGCTGGCAGAATATCTTAAATTTGGTCCCTTTGCCTATCTGGCAAAATTGAGGCAGGATATTTTTCGGAATCTGGGTCCGGTGGCAAGTCCCTTTAATTCTTTTCTCAATAATCTGGGGGTGGAAACTCTGCCCTTAAGGATGGAAAAACACTGCAGTAATGCGCTGGAGCTGGCAAATTTTTTACAGTCGGCAGTCGGAGTGGAAAGGGTTAATTATCCGGGGCTTAAATCAAGTCCATACCATGAGCTGGCAGCAGAGCAGTTTGATAATCATTTTGGTGGACTTTTGACCTTTGAGGTGGAGAATAAAGAACAGGCATTTAAGTTAATTAATAAGCTGGAGCTTGCCCGGAATCTGTCCAACCTGGGAGATTTGAGAACCCTGGTTGTCCATCCGGAGTCAACGATTTATCACAGCCTGAGTAAAGACGAGCAGCAGCAATTAGGAGTTAATCCGGCCTTGATTAGAGTTTCGGTTGGAATCGAAAACCCGGATGATATTATTTTAGATTTTAAAGAAGCACTGGCAGCACTCTAAGTGGAGGCAGTAAAATGGAGAAAAAAATTATAAAAACTGATCTTCTGGTTATTGGAGGTGGGGCTGCTGGCTCATATGCTGCAGTTACCGCCCGCAGAGAGGATCCAGAACTTAATGTAACAGTCATCGAAAAAGCACATATAGAGAGAAGCGGCTGTCTGGCGGCGGGAATTAATGCGATAAATGCCTACTTGAATCCCGGTGAAACTCCAGAATCATATCTTCATTATGTTAAAAATGACAGCTATGGTCTGGTCCGTGATGATCTGGTTTATTCTATCGGGCGGGGGCTAAATAAGGTGACCCGGGAGGTGGAAGACTGGGGCTTAAAGATTTTAAAAGATGAGGATGGAAATTATTTAAAGCGCAGTTCCCGCAGTATTAAGATTGAAGGCGAGAATTTTAAAGAAATCCTGGCGGATGAGGTTGAGCGGAGTGGAGTCCGAGTTTTAAACAAAACAGCTGCCCTTAATTATATAAAAAAAGATGGAAGAGTCTGTGGTGCTTTTGCACTTAATTTAAGAGAAGATAGGTTTTATGTGATTAAAGCAAAGGCTGTGATCTGTGCCACCGGAGGAGCAGCCGGAATTTATGAACCCAATAATTCCGGTCGAGCCAAACATAAAATGTGGTATCCTCCTTTTAATACCGGAGCCGGTTATGCAATGGGCATTAGAGCCGGAGCTGAGATGACAACCTTTGAGATGCGTTTTGTGGCCTTAAGGGTTAAAGATGTGATTGCTCCTACAGGTAGTTTTGCCTTTGCTGGCGGCCGCCAGGTCAACCAGCAGGGAGAAGAATATCTAAAAAAATATAGTAGAATTACTACTGCGATGAGGCTTTATGCAACTGTCAGAGAGAATAAAGAGGGGCGCGGTCCCTGTTATCTGGATCTCGGTCATCTGGAAGCTGATAAGAAGGAAAAACTGGCAGAGTCTTTGCTAGGAATGTGTCCTGGAGTTGTGCTCAAGTGGGAGGATAACCAGCAGGAATTTTCAGAACTCAAGGTAGAGATTGAAGGAACCGAGCCCTATATAGTCGGCGGCCACTGTCAGTCAGGTTACTGGATCGGGCTGGATCGGAGTACAACTCTGCCCGGGCTTTTTGCAGCCGGTGATGTGGCAGGAGGAGCTCCAAAAAAATATGTAACCGGGGCCTTTGTTGAAGGTGAAATAGCAGCCAAATCAGCGGTTAGAGAAATAAAGGAGCTGCCGCAAAATTTTTTAGATATAAATATAAGTGAGTTAATCACTAATGAATACCAGAGGGTTAAAACTGTTTTAGATAACCCGGAGGGAGCTGCAGCTTCCCGGCTGGAAGAAAAACTACAGCAGATTATGGAAAACTACGCCGGGGGCAGAAGTCAGTATTATGAACTGGAAGCTTCAAAATTGAAGCAGGCGCGTTCAAAATTAAAAGAGTTAAAAGCAGAGAGTAGAAATCTGAAGGCGGATTCTCTGAGAGACTTTCTGGCTGTTCAGGAACTGCTGGAAAGAATCGATGTAGCAGAAGTCCTGATCGAACATCTGCTTTATAGAGAGGAAACTCGCTGGCCCGCTTATCAGAGCCGTCTTGATTTTCCGCAGCGTAAAAAGGAGTGGCGGAAGTTTGTTAATTCCAGACGCAGTCCTGTCACTGGAAAAATTGAGATTATAGAAAGAGAGTATAAAAGCCTGGAGGAATATTCCTCCTTTGCCGACCGCAGTCAGGAAGATTTTTATCTGGAATACAATTTATAATATTTTAAGGGAGTGAAGTCAAATGGCAATTAAAATTGATAAGAGCATCTGTGATGGCTGTCCGGATTATCAGGAAGGTCGCTGTGAGCGGATCTGTCCCGGTAATTTAATTGCAAAAGAAGGAGAGAAGGCAGAAATGAAAAGGCCGGCCGAGTGTTGGGACTGTGCAGCCTGTGTTAAAGCCTGTCCCCGTAATGCCATTAGTCTTTATCTGCCCGAAGAAATTGGAGGCCAGGGAACAGAGCTTAAAGTTCAGCAGAATCAAAAACGTTCACTCTGGATTTTCGATAAAGAAGATGGAAGCCGGAAAGTTTATAAAACTGGTTAGTACCAGGTTAAAGAGAAATATTTCACTTGTACCAGGTACAAATAGGCCTATTTGTACCTGGTACCTATAAATATATAAATATATAAATAAATAAAGGAGGACAATAAATGAGCATTAAAATTACTGTCAATGGGGAAGCAAAAGAGATTAAACAAGGTTTAAATCTGGCTGAACTACTGGCTGAGCTGGAGGTGGATCCTGAGGTAACCGTTGCTAAATTAAATGATTCGATGGTACCCCAGGGAGAACTGGCGGAGAGAGATGTGGAGTCAGGTGATAATATTGAATATATTTTCTTTATGGGAGGAGGCGCTTTCGATTTAACTGAAGAAGAAATCGAGCGCTACAGCCGCCACATTATTCTAAAAGACCTGGGTGGAACCGGTCAGCAGAAGATTAAAGATGCGAAAGTGCTGGTAGTTGGAGCAGGGGGACTTGGTTCTCCTGTTGCTTTTTATCTTGCTGCTGCCGGAGTCGGCACTCTGGGACTGGTTGACAGTGACCATGTGGATCTGACAAATCTTCAGCGGCAGATTCTGCATACAACTGAGGATACAGGTCGGCCCAAGGTGGATTCGGCCCGCGAAAAACTGGAAGCAATGAACCCCAATGTTGAAGTAAAAACATATAATCAATATTTAAATAAGGATAATGTAAAAGCAATAATAGCCGACTATGACATTATAGTCGATGGAGTTGATAATTTCCCCACCCGTTACCTTTTAAATGATGCCTGTGTGATGGCCGGAAAACCGCTGGTTGAGGCAGGAATCCTGCAGTTTTCAGGTCAGCTGACAACAATTATGCCGGGTGAGGGTCCCTGCTACCGCTGTATTTTTGCTGAGCCGCCAAAAGAAGGAGCGATTCCGAGCTGTCAGGAAGCAGGAGTTCTGGGAGCAATCGCAGGTACAATTGGAACCCTGCAGGCAACAGAAGTTTTAAAGCTGATTACAGGTATTGGCAGGCCTCTTGTTGGCAGAATGTTAGTTTATGATGCAAAAGATCTTTCCTTTAGAGAGGTAGAAGTCAAAAAAAGTGACAAATGTGATGTCTGTGGTGATAATCCGGTGATTACAGAACTGATGGAATATGAACTGAGCTGTAATTTGCATCAGCAGGCTGAGGCGTAAACACTGCAAAGGAGTGAACAAATGGCAAAGTTAATTCTTAAAAAAGAAGATTATCAAAAAATTTTAGAGTATTCTCTGCAGCATAAACCGGTAGAGGCCTGTGGAATTATAGCGGGAATTATTGATGAGGATGCAGGAAAATATTTTTCAACAAAAATTTATTTAATGGAAAATATTAAAAATAGCCCCGAACATTATTTAATGGAACCGGAAGAACAGTTTGATGTTTTTAACGATATGCGGGAAAATGAGCTTGATTTTATTTCAGTATTTCATTCTCATCCACATTCACCGGCGCGTCCTTCTCAGGAAGACATTGAGATGGCCAATTATAAAGAGGCTATCTACTTAATTATTTCTCTGCAGCAGGAGCAGGAAGATTTTAGAGCCTATTTTATTCAGGATGAGCAGTCAGAGGAAATAGAAGTTGAAGTTGAAATTTAAATTTTTTGTGGATAGCAAGCCTCTTAAAATTAAGTCGAATATTATTTGCAAATTACTAGCAATTTGCGATATAATATATGTATCTGGAGAATACGAAGAGGGGCAGGTGAATGAGATGTCAGAAGCTAAAATTTTAGAGACACTTGTCAGCCGTTTTGACCAGTTGGATAAGAGATTGGACAGTAAATTTGAACAAATAGATCGGCGTTTTGATCAAATTGATAAGCGTTTCGAAAAAGTAGATAAGCGTTTTGATCAAATTGATAAACGTTTCGAAAAAGTAGATAAGCGTTTTGATAGTGTTGAAAACAAATTAGATGAACATGATCAGCGATTTGAGAGCATTGATCAGCGCTTTGACAAGCTGGATAATGTTCTTGCAGAACAGGATATTAAATTCTTTAATATTAACAAAAAACTAACAAAACAAAGTGATCAATTTGATGAGGTGAATTATTCAATTGATAAGATTTACAATCAAACTTCTCGCCTGAGCCTTGAACAGGGTAAACTGGCTATGAAAATTGATCAGCTTAAAAATTCTACTGCTGAAAAAAATGAAAAGAATGAGAAAAATATCAATAGTATCTAAAAATTAATAAGTGATATTAAGGTAATTTTTAAACTTAAATACGAGGAGCAGTTCTTGGTTTTATTTGAGGGCTGCTCTTTTTGAATGTGCCTTGTTTTTAGGGCAGCTTTTTGATAAAATCTAATCAGCTGAAATTAAATATTTTAGGTTCTAAAATTCCTGATAATTCGACAATGATTCTGAAATTTAAAACAAAGCAATTCAATTAATTTGGTAATAATTGGTTCCGTAAACGGTAGTTGCACCTACAAGGAGGGTCAAATTTGGATCATTTAGATAAATTAGAAAGCAGAAGTATTCATATTTTGAGAGAAGCATACAGTGAATTTAATAATATCTGTATGTTGTGGTCAGTTGGTAAGGACTCAACAGCAATGCTCTGGCTGGCCAGAAAGGCATTTTTCGGTCATGTTCCAATTCCACTAGTACATATTGACACCAGCTATATGATTCCTGAGATGATTGAACACCGGGATAAACTGGCCAAAAAGTGGAATCTGGATATGATTTATGGTCAGGACGAAGAAACACTGGCAGCAGGAGACACCTTTCCTAATGGCGGGGCAACTCATTTGGAATGCTGTGGGCGCTTAAAAACAGCTGCCCTTAAAAATACCTTAAATGGTAATTGGCGCCGCTATAGATTTAATCATAATAAAAATGAGTACGAACTGGACAGCAACCGCGAACCCTATACAGGTGTAATTGTTGGTGCCAGAGCAGATGAGGAAGGATCCCGTTCCAAAGAGAGATATTTCTCTCCCCGGGACCGCAACAATGACTGGGATATTGGAGACCAGCCGCCTGAATTCTGGGATCAGTATAAAACAGATTTTGCACCCGGTACCCATGTCCGGATTCATCCACTTTTAGACTGGACTGAACTTGATGTCTGGGAATATATTCAGCGCGAAAAAATACCAATGGTCTCACTCTATTTTGACCAGGGTCAGGGTAAACGCTACCGCTCTTTAGGCTGTGCACCCTGTACTGAGCCGGTGGAATCTACAGCCTCCACAGTTGATGAGGTAGTAGAAGAACTTAAAACAGGTAAATTTGCCAATATTGCTGAGCGTGAAGGCAGAGCTCAGGATAAAGAAGATGGTGGCGGTCTGGAAGAACTGCGTAAAGACGGGTATATGTAGGGGGTAATGATGAATAATACAAAAGGAGAACAGGATTTAAATTTAGTTATTGCAGGCCATGTTGATCACGGAAAAAGTACGATTATTGGGAGAATGCTGGCAGATACAGATTCTCTACCTGAGGGTAAATTAGAACAGGTTAAAGAAACCTGCCGCAAAAATTCAAAGCCTTTTGAATATGCTTTTTTGCTTGATGCTTTAAAAGATGAGCAGGCACAGGGGATTACCATTGATTCAGCGAGGGTCTTTTTTCAAACAGATATGAGACAGTATATTATCCTCGATGCTCCCGGGCATATTGAATTCTTAAAAAATATGGTAACCGGTGCTGCCAGAGCAGAAGCAGCTCTTTTAGTAATCGATGCCTCAGAAGGAGTTAGGGAAAACTCCCGCCGCCATGGCTATATGCTTTCCATGCTCGGGATTAAACAGATTGCAGTTGTGGTCAACAAAATGGACTTAGTTGACTATGATCAGGATACATATCAGCAGATTGTAGAAGAATACACCGACTTTTTAGCTGAAATTGGCCTGGAAGCAGAAACTTTCATTCCGGTCAGTGGAATGCTCGGTGATAATGTAGCAGCTCAATCAGATAAGATGGACTGGTATCACGGTCAGACTGTTTTAGAACAGTTAGACAGCTTTGAAAATGAGGCCTTACCACATAATAAGCCTTTTCGGATGCCGGTTCAGGATGTCTATAAATTTACCAAAGGTGGAGATGACCGCCGCATAGTTGCCGGTACAGTAGAAGCCGGAGAAATGAATGTTGGGGATGAGGTAGTTTTCTATCCTTCTGGTAAAAAGAGTACAGTTAAAAGTATAGAAGGTTTTAAAGAAGATAAACAGCATAAGGTTAAGGTCGGTAAGGCAACCGGTTTTACCCTGGATGAGCAGATTTATATTACCCGGGGTGAGCTTGCTGCTCGGGCTGATGAAGCTGAGCCCAGGGTTTCAGCAAGAATCAAGGCCAATTTATTCTGGCTGGCCCGTCAGGATTTAGTTAAAGATAAGGTCTATTACTTAAAGGTGGGAACAGCTAAAGTTAAAGCTCGTCTGCAAAAAATAAATCGAGTAATTGATGCTTCCAATCTAAATCAGGATGAAAACAAGGAAAAAATCGAGCGCCATGATGTGGCTGAGGTAGTCTTTAAACTTGACAGGGCGATGGCTTTTGACCTGGCAGGAGAAATAGAAGAAACCAGCCGCTTTGTCATTGTCGATGAATTTGAGATTGCCGGTGGTGGAATCATCTCTGAAGCCTTAGAAGATGAGCAGAGCTGGGTCCGGGAAAAGGTTATGCGCCGCAACTATAAGTGGGAGCAGTCTTTGATCAGCCGCGAAGAAAGAGCAGAAAAATACAATCAGAAATCAACTCTGATTCTAATTACCGGAGAAGAAGATGTTGGTAAAAAACCAACTGCTAAAGCCCTAGAAAAGCGATTATTTAATGATGGTAAGGTTGTTTATTTTCTAGGAATTGGTAACCTCCTTTATGGTGTTGATGCCGATATTAAAAATGGTGATAATAATAATCAGGAAGAACACCTGCGTCGTCTGGCAGAAGTTTCTCATCTAATGTTAGATGCAGGAGCTATTTTAATTGTTACAGCAGTTGAATTAACTCAAGCTAATTTAGAATTGATCAAAACAACTGTTAACCCACAGCAGATAGAAACAGTCTGGCTGGGGGATCGAATCACAACTGATCTCGAATTTGACCTTCATATTCCAGAGTTCACTTCTGAAGATCAGGTATCAGCTCAGATTAAGGGATTACTGCAAGACAGGGGGATCATTTTTAGACCATGGTAGATAACATTAAGTGGCATTCAGGTGAAATAAATAAAGCTGCCCGAGAAGAACTTTTGGGGCAGCAGGGTATGGTCCTTTGGTTTACCGGGCTTTCGGGCTCTGGTAAATCAACCATTGCCGTAGAGGTAGAAAAGGAGCTTTACCGGAGAGGTAAAGCCTGCTACCGCCTTGATGGTGATAATCTGCGCTTTGGTTTAAATAAGGACCTCGGCTTTACAGCCGAAGACAGAGAAGAAAATATCCGCCGGATTGGTGAGGTAGCTGCTCTTTTTGCAGATGCTGGTTTAATAACCTTAGCTTCTTTTATCTCCCCTTACAAAGAGGGGAGAGAAGCTGCTCGTCAGGCTGCTGGAGTAGATAATTTTAAGGAAATCTATGTTAAAGCAGATGTCGAGACCTGTGCTGAGCGGGATCCTAAAGGCCTTTACGACAAGGCTAAAAAAGGTGAAATCGAAAACTTTACCGGGATTTCAGCTCCCTATGAAGAGCCAGAAAATCCGGATCTTATTGTAGATACTATGAGTTTAAGCCTGGAAGAATCAGTGGAGCTGGTGCTGGAGCTGCTTTAAATTTAGATATACTTGTTATATTCCCCAGAATACAGAAATAAAAAATGGAATTATGATAGATAACAAAATCAATAATGGGGTGCCGACAACTATAAAATCCTTAAATTTATAGCCACCAGGACCATAGATCATTAAATTAGTCTGGTATCCGATTGGACTTAAAAAAGCTGAACTTGAAGCAAAAGTTATTGCCAGAATAAAGGCAAAAGGATTAGCTCCCATTTGCTGGGCTGCTCCTACTGCAACTGGAATCATCAGTACTACACTGGCATTATTACTAATTACACTGGTTAAAACTGCAGTGAATAAGTAAAAAAGGCTGAGAATTATCAGTGGTGGAAAGATGTCTGTTGCCTTCAATAATTGATGTGCTATAAATTTTGCCGTACCAGTCTGTTCGATTGCCACTCCTAAAGGAATTAAACCTGCCAGTAAGAAGAAAACTTCCCAGTTAATTGCTTCATAAATCTCTCTGGGGTCTACTAAATTTACTGCTACCATAGCCACAACTCCTCCTAAAGTAGCGATGGAAATGGAAATGATGTTTAATGAAGCTAAGGCAATTACAATTCCAATAATTCCTATACCAAGCCCAATATCTGCAGTATCATAGTCTGCTGTTTCAGAAATATTTTCTTCAACAATGAAATTTTTATTGTTTTCTAAACGGCCGAAGGTGGATTTTGATACTAAAAGAAGTAATACATCTCCTGCTCTAAGAGTAAAATCTTTTAAATCATTATGTCTTATTCTCTCTCCATGTCGAACCGCTAACAAACTGGCATTATAGCGTTCAAGAAAATTAACATCTTTAATTGTTTTCCCCTCAACAAATGAATTATCAGAGACAATTAATTCTATAACCTTCTGCCCCTGAACAGAATCTTCTAATTGACTCTGACTAATTTGACTATCCGGCAGTAATTCAATTCCTTTAGTTTTTATAAAATCCAATAAAGTCTCTCTAGTAGCTCTAATTACTAAATGATCACCTGCTCTGATAGTCTTAACATTTAAGGGCTCCATAAACTGTTCATTTTCTCTTGTCATCTGGATAATATCTAAGTCAGGCTCTATTTCTTTAAAAACCTCACCAATACTTTCACCTAATAAAGGGGAATCTTTTTTTATCTCTACCTCAGTTAAAAATTCATCCATTTCATAGCCTTTCATTAGGTCTTTGTCTCCATAGCTGATGTGTTCAGGAGTTAAGTAATAGCCGATTGTAATTAAGTATAAAAAGCCAACTAAAAAAGCTATAATTCCCAATTTAGTAAATTCAAAAACACCAAAAGGGTGGTTGATTAATTTTGCCGAAACTTCACTAGCCAAAATATTAGTTGAAGTTCCAAATAAGGTTATTGTACCCCCGAGCATTGCGGAATAGGAAAGAGGAATTAATAATTTTGAGGGAGAGACCTTTGTCCGTCGAGCCAGATTAGTCACCATTGGAATAAAAGCTGCTACTACAGGTGTGTTATTAATTGCACTGGCAATCACCCCGGTCAGACCAGCAATTGCTCCTACCTGCTTCTTTTTATTATCTCCAGCAAAACCTTCTATTTTGCTGCCTAAAATTTGCACAGCACCGCTATTTTGAATACCTCTGCTGATTACAAACATAGCCATTACAGTTATGGTCGCATTATTGCTAAAACCTGATAATGCCTGTTCAGCAGTAACCTCGGTCCAGTTTTTTAAGGTTATCAGAATTACTGGAATTGAAATCGCAATAATCCCCACGGGAAGTGGTTCCCAGATAAATAAAATTAAAACTAAAACTATTAAAAAACTTACTACAGCAACCTGGCTGTTAAAAACAGGTGCTTCTAAACTTGATTGAGCTGAACTATCTGCTGCCTCAACCAGCCCTCCATTAAAAAACACTACTGCAAAAACTAAAAATAATATGATAAATGTTTTTTCCTTATATCCCAGCAACTTAAATCCCTCCAGTTTCAAAAGTATATATTGTCTCTCAATATAGTAGAGTTTAGAACGAAAAAATAGTTATTCTTTTATTTCTCGACTAAATCAGCCAGGGTAGTATTTTCTAAAGCCGCATAATCGCGAATTTTTTTGAAGCTAGACAATAAATTTTCATTTCTTAGTGATGTTATCATATTTTTATCATTTATTCAAATTAATCTGAAGTGCAGCTGCCGTTTATAGAACCAATTTTTACCAAATAATAATTTAAGCTGTTAAGTCTGAATCTGATTTTTTCGCCGAACAGTAAAAAATTAAGCCGTTGTTTTCTCTTTTATTTTCTTGCTAATTGACTTTCTAAATAATATAATAAACTCAGCAAATAACAAATTTAAATAGATTTTAAAGTTTATGGAGAATACGGAGGAAGGAGAGTGAAATTGAGGTGGCTGAAGATAAGGTTTTAAACTTAATCCTTTCTAAGATTGAAGATCTGGATTCTAAGTTTGATACTCTAAATTCGAAATTTGACAAATTAGATAATAAAGTAACTGAACTAGACATTAAAGTAGCTAAATTAGATAATAAAGTAACTGAACTAGATAATAAAGTTGCAAATTTAGATTCCCGTGTTGATGGACTGGAAGTTAATCTAACTAATTTCAGAGGAGAATTTAATAAATTTAGAGATGAAACAAATCAAACATTAGCCAGAATCGAAAAGAGGGCTGATGCAACATTTGAACAGGTTGGAGGTTTAAGCGAATATAGAATGGATAGAGCATCCTATCTTAATATATATTCAGAAGTTGCAGAACTAAGTGAAAAATTCGAAAGCCTTATTTATTCACTCACCCACATACTCCCTCACCTGCTGATAAATTTCTTCGGACCGCTCACTATAGTCCATTGAATCATGAATTACCTCAATATATCCCCGCTCCTTAATAATTTCAATTGTCTCCTTAAAATTAATGTCATAGATCCAGCCTAACTGCATGACCTTTAAATCATTGATTGTCTCCAGCTTATCATAATTAATTGATTCTTTTCTTAAAATTCTATTATAAATTTCATCACTTATTCTGGCTTCAGTCGCAAGCTTGATCACATAATCTTTCTGGCTGTGTTTTTTATAGCGGCTCGTAAAAATATTGAAGATATCAAGCTTGTCGGCATCCCGAATCAGCTCTGCAAAAAAGAGTTCCTTTTGATTATTAAAATATTTTTCTTTGAGATCCGGCTTGTTGTGCTGTTCAACCGCCTTATAAACTATATTTCTGGACTCCCGATCCAGCTCATTTAGCAGCTGATTTTCTTTAAGTACCTTAACTCCCAATTTTCCGTGATCTTCAGATTTATAATCAGAAAATGTTTTGTATTTTTGATACTGTTTAAACCGCCCTATATCATGATAGAGGGCAATTATTTGAGCCAGATATTTTTCTGCTTCAGTCATTTTCATTTCTTTAATTATTTCTGACATATCCTGAGCTACCCTTCTGCTGTGCTCTATTTTCAAATTAATATTATTTTGATCCTTTTCTTTTTCCAATTCAAATTGAGCTGTATATTGATTAAACCATTTATTTAATTTCTGGTATAAATTTTGCATTCTAAAAGCCTCCTCTCAGCTTTGAATTCTATTATAGTTTAAAATCAGCCTCATGTAAATGAACAGTTTAACATTTAAAACTTTGTGGTTAATAAAAATGGACAGTAAAATTATCATAAAAATATCTAAAAAGGACTGATTACAGTGATTTTTGATATGGATAGATTAATGTTTGATACAGAAAGGCTGTCTAAAGAGCTCTGGCAGAAGCTGTAGTTTTTGATATTGAACGCCAGTTAGATTCAGACCACCCTTATTATCTTGAGGGTTCTTATCCTTATGCTGGTTTTTCACTGGGTATGATAGAAGAGGTAACAGCAGTTGATGAATATACAGTAAAATTTATTCTTGAAAATCCATATGCTCCTTTTATTAAAAATTTAGCAATGTTTGCTACAATGATCGTCAGTCCAGAAGCAGTTAAAGAGTATGGAGAAGATATCTTTAAAAATCCAGTTGGAACAGGAGCCTTTAAGTTTGTTGAGTGGGTTAGAGATGATCATATTACTTTAGAGGCTAATGATGACTACTGGGATGGTCGTCCTTATCTGGATGAACTGATCTTTACAGTTATTCCAAATAATCAGACCCGCCTTTTAGAATTAGAAAATGGCAATATTCATCTGATGGAAGGTTTAAATCCAACTGATATAAAAAGAGTTAGAGAAAATGAAGAGCTTGAATTATTAGAAGCTCCAGGTTTGAACATTGGTTATATTGCCCTCCATAATGAAAAAGAACCATTTGATAATAAGCAGGTGCGGAAAGCAATGAATTATGCTATCAATAAAGAAGAAATCGCTAAATATTTGATGGGAGGACAGGCTACAGTTGCTAAAGGACCGCTGCCTCCAACAATCTGGTCTTATGATGATTCTCTTGAGGGTTATCCATATGATCCAGATGAAGCAAAAAGACTGCTTGCAGAAGCAGGTTATGAAGATGGTTTTGAATTTACTCTCAGAACTTATTCTGCTCCCAGATCATATAATCCAGTTGGAGCCAGACTGGCAACTGCAGTTCAGCAGTATCTACGCCAGGTTGGAATCAAAGCAAATATTGAGCAGTTAGAATGGGGTACTTATATTGAAGAGGGTAAAGCCGGTAAGCATACAGCTGCCTTTTTTGGCTGGATTGCAGACAATGGTGACCCGGATAACTTCTTAAATGTATTCTTTAATTCTGCAAATCGCGGTTCAACCAACCGTGCTTTTTATGTTAATGAAAAGGTAGATCAATTATTAGAAGCAGCACAGCAGATTACAGATAAAGCTAAAAGAGAAGAAATATATCAAGAAGTGCAGCAGATAATTGTTGACGATGCACCATTTGTATTTTTAAATCATATGAAAATGCAGATACCTATCAGAAAAAATGTAGAAAATTATGTACTTTATCCAACTAATAATAAGTATTTCCATAAAGTCTGGTTGGCGCAATAATTAATCTAGGTGGGGGTAGTCTGATACTGCCCCTATCAATTTTTTGGGGTGAGAAAAATGTTTAATTATATTTTAAGAAGATTATTACTTTTGATTCCACTATTACTGGCAATTTCAGTTGTGGTTTTTTTTATGATTCATTTAATTCCAGGAGATCCCGTTCAGATTATGCTTGGTGATAAGGGAACTGCAGAAGATGCTGCCCGTTTAAGGTCAGAACTTGGTTTTGATGAGCCGCTGTATATTCAGTATTTTAAATTTTTAACAAATTTAGTTCAGGGGGATTTGGGAAGATCGATTAGAAATAGGAACCCTGTCATCAACGAGATTAAAGCTGCATTTCCAGCTACAATAGAGCTGACAGTTTTAAGTATGGTTTTTGCCAGCATTATTGGGATTGCGGCTGGAATAGTTTCGGCAATTAAGCAGTATTCTATTGTTGATAATCTAACTATGGTTGGAGCCTTACTTGGGATTTCAATGCCTGTGTTCTGGGTAGGAATGATGCTGATGCTGATTTTTGGTGCCCGACTTGGCTGGCTGCCTATTTCAGGGCGGATATCCAGAGTTACCAATCTGGAAGTTATAACTAATTTTTACCTTTTAGACAGTATACTGACTCAAAATTGGGCTGCTCTAAGAAGTACCTTTTCTCATCTAATTTTACCAGCAATTACCCTGGCTACTATTCCAGTGGCCATGATTGCTAGGATGTCCAGATCTACAACTTTAGAAGTTTTAAATCAGGATTATATTCGTACAGCCAGAGCCAAAGGCTTACCCGAAAAAGTTGTTATTTTAAAACATGTGCTTAAAAACTCCCTCATACCAGTGGTTACCATAATCGGACTGCAGTTTGGAAGTTTTTTGGGAGGTGCTGTTTTAACAGAAACAGTATTTGCCAGAGCAGGAGTGGGAAGGCTTTTGATTAATGGAATTTTGGGCAGAGATTTTCCTGTAATTCAGGGAGCTGTAATTTTTATTGCTTCATTTTTTATCTTTATCAACTTAGTGGTCGATATACTTTATTCATATCTTGATCCCAGAATTCATTATTCTTAAACTGGAGGTGTAAATCTTGGCAAAATTAACAGGAATTACTGAAGAAAAAACTATAAAAAGTCAGAGCTTATGGACTATTTCTTTTAGAAGAATGCGCAATAATAGAACTGCAATTGCCGGTATTATTATCCTCTTTATATTTGCAGTAATAGCTATTTTTGCGCCTCTAATTGCTCCCTATGATCCACTGGAACAAAATTTTATCAAATCTTTTAGGCCGCCTTCCTGGGATAATTTTTTAGGTACAGATGAATTTGGCAGAGATGTTTTTAGCAGAATTATTTATGGGGCCAGGATTTCCCTGCAGATTGGCTTTGTTTCAGTTTTTATTTCTTTAATTTTAGGAGTCAGTCTGGGACTGATTGCCGGTTATTACGGTGGCTGGTTGGATATGCTGATTATGAGAATTATGGATCTGATGCTTTCTTTTCCTTATATTTTGCTGGCCCTTGTAATTATGTCTATTTTAGGACCAGGTATTTTTAATGCAATGATTGCAATTGGTATAGTTTATGTTCCCCAGTATGCTCGGGTTGTCCGCAGTTCAGTTTTATCAGTTAAGAAAAAAGAATATGTGATGGCAGCTCAGGCTCTGGGGGCCAGTGATCTGAGAATTATTTTAAAACATGTACTTTTAAATTCAATGGCTCCAATTATTATTCAGACTACTTTAAGTATTGGTCGGGCAATTATTAATGCAGCTGGTTTAAGTTTTTTGGGGCTGGGAGCTCAGCCGCCAACACCAGAATGGGGAGCAATGCTCAGCAACGGTCAGGATTTTTTAAGAAATGCACCCTGGATTGCTACCTTTCCGGGAATAGCAATTGCACTTTTAGTGCTGGGCTTTAACCTGGTTGGTGATGGTTTCAGAGATGCCTTTGATCCGAGACTGCATAAATGATAGTTTTAAGTGTAAAAGACAGCAAATACATTGGGGCAGCAGATCTAAAATAGCTGCTGGAAAACTGCCGGTATCTATCTCTTTTCCCCGGATATATTTAACTGGATTGATCAGGTAAAGCCTTCTAAAAGGGGAAAATACGAGCTGCCGGCAGCGATTAACCTTATGTTAAAGGGAAAAAGCAAGTTATTTGCAGTTAAGAGTGAAGATTACTGTCAGGATGTTGGTACCCCGGAAGATTTAGAATATTTAAGACGGAAAATGTAAAAATTGCTTGACAATTCAGAAAATAAAATATATAATAAATTCAAACTTATAATGATAACATAATAAGAGGTGGTCAATTTGAATAAAATAAGCACTGATAATAGATTACCATTATATTATCAGTTATATGATATAATTACAGAAAAAATACATAGTGGTATATACAATGAAAATGATAAATTACCATCTGAAAGAGAACTTTGTGAAAAATATGATATTAGTCGAGCAACTGTAAGAAGAGCTATGGTTGAACTAGAAAAGAATGATTATATATATAAAAAACAGGGTAAAGGTGTTTTTATTTCTTCTGAAGCTTTTGAGCAGGACCTTTTAAGTTTTTATAGTTTTACTGAAGAAATGATAAAAATAGGTAAAGAGCCTTCTTCAAATGTGATTAGTTTTGAAATTAAAAAAGCAGATACTGAAATTTCAGAAATACTAAATATAAAAATTAATACAAAAATCTACAAATTTACTAGATTGAGACTTGCAGATGATGTTCCTATGATGCTAGAAACTACTTATTTGCCTGCAGATAGATTTAGAGGCTTAAACAAAGAATTGCTAAGTAATAAAGCAATGTATGATATTTTTTCAGATAAATATAATGTTAACTTTGAAAAGGCTGAAGAGACTTTTCAAGCAACTTCTATAACAGCTGAAGAAAAAAAATATCTTGAAGTTAAAGAAAATTCTCCAGCTATTTTATTGAAAAGATTAACTTATGAGAAGGAAAAAGTCATTGAATACACTATAAGTGTCGCTAGAGGAGATAAATTTAAATTCCATGTAGTGCTTGAGTAAAAAGTTTTATCTTTGTCAAATTGGTAATGATAACATAATATAATTAAGAGGTGGTATTATGAAAAAAATATTAGGTATGACCAAGGAAAAATGGGAAGAAAAAAAGGGGATATATACAGCTGAAGAAATTGTTCAGCAGCCTGAGATGTGGAGACAAACTTATCGAAAAGTTAAAGAAATCAAAAAAGATCTCATTAATTTTTATAAAAAACTAATGAATATGGAACGGTTAAATATAATATTTGCAGGTGCAGGTACTTCAGGTTTTATTGGTGATTCTTTAACACCATATTTAAAAAAGAAGTTTCCACAATTTGAAACAGCGTCAGTTCATACTACAGAACTTGTAACTCATCCTGAAGTATATTTTAATAAAAAAATTCCAACATTGTTAATTTCATTTGCACGTTCAGGTAATAGTCCAGAAAGTGTGGCAGCAATTGAATTGGCAGAAGAAATGGTTGATGATCTTTATCAGTTAGTAATCACATGCAACAAAGAAGGAAAGCTTGCACAGAAAGTTTCTGATTCACATAATCAATTGGTTTTACTACCTAAAAAAACTAATGATCGTGGTTTTGCAATGACCAGCAGCTACACTTCTATGCTTTTAGCAGCATTATTGTTTTTTAATATTGAAGAGTTAGATAAGTTAAATTCTATAGTTGAATTAAAAGCTGAAGCAGCAGAACAAATTATAGATAGCTTTTGTGAAAATGAAAAATTATTAGAAGCTGACTTTAAAAAGATTATTTATTTAGGGGATTATGGATTCTTTGGTGTAGCAAAAGAAGCAAGTCTAAAACTTCTCGAATTAACAGCAGGTCAGATTATTACTCGATATGACACTCCTTTAGGGTTTAGACATGGGCCAAAGTCAATAATAGATAAAGATTCACTAATCTTGTTTTTTCTTTCTGATAATGAATACAATCTTAAATATGAATATGATTTGTTAAATGAATTAAATTCAAGTAAATTGGGTTATAAAACTGCAGTAATTACTATAAAGAACAGGAAAAAATTTGAAGAAAAGTGTGATTTTTATCTATCTTCAGATTCAGAAATAAGTGATAAAGACGAACTATTTAATGCATTGGAATATATAATTTATGCTCAAATTATTTCACTTTATAAATCAATACAGTCCGGAATTAATCCCGACAATCCAAGTCCAGATGGGAGTGTAAATAGAGTTGTTCAAGGAGTGAAAATATACCCCTATAAAATATAATATAGATATTTAGAAGCTTAGTTTTGTAAATTATATATTTTATTTATGGTTATTTCCATATTAAGATTATCGAATCAATTATATTAAATTCATTGTAAGGGGTGGATGTTTTTGTATTATTTAGGTATAGATGGGGGAGGCTCTAAAACGAGATATTTATTAATGGATGAAAAAGGAAATGTGTTAGCAAAATCTAGAACAGAGAGTATACATATATTACAGGTTGGCATAGACTCTTTCAAAAATAATCTTGAAGAAGGTTTGAACACAGTTTGTGAAAAAGCAAGTATTATTTCAAATGAAATAGACTTTACATTTATAGGTGTTCCTGGTTATGGTGATGAAATTAGAAATGAAAAAATTAATTTAGTAAAAAAATATATAACAGATATTTTAAAAAGCTCAAATTTCTTATGTGGTAATGATGTTGAAGCAGGTTGGGCTGGTTCTTTGGCATGTAAGCCGGGTATAAATTTAGTTGCAGGTACTGGAGCAATAGGTTTTGGTAAAGATGATAAAGGTAATAAAGCAAGATCTAGCGGCTGGGGATATTATTATGGAGATGAAGGATCTGCTTTTTGGTTAAGTAAAAAAATGATTTCTTATTTTACAAAAGAATCTGATAATAGAATTAAAAAGACAAAATTATATAAAATAATAAAAAATCATTTTGGGGTTAAAAATGATTTTGAAATCTTAGATATTTTATATAATGAGTATAAAATGGATAGGAAAAAAATTGCATCTCTAGCGAAAATTTTATATAAAGCAGCATTATTAGAAGATGAGATTGCTTTAAAATTGTATAAAGAAGCGGCATATGAACATTTTTTAACTATAAAAGCGATTATAAACAAACTTAACTTTAGAGATGATTTAATTAAAATATCATATTCTGGAGGAGTGTTTAATGCTGGAGAATATATTCTTGAACCACTTAAAAAATATTTAAATGAATTATCTTGTGATGTAAAATTAGCAGAGCCAATTTTAAAACCAGTAACGGGAGCAGCTTTATATGCTAAATTATTATCTGAAAACAAAATGAGTTATGATGAAAAAGTTTTAAATAAACTAAGAGAATATGAAAAAGGCAATTAAAAAGTGAAATATGGAGGTGATTATTGTGGTATGAAATGATCTTGAATAAAGTTCTAAATGCAAAAAGTGATTCTTTAATACTAGTTAGTGTATAATAAGTTCGATATGTTCATAATCTTAAAATTTTGATTTTGATGTTAAGAAACTTAATTTCAGAAAATATTGAATAATATATTTCAAAACTCTAGAGTACAATCATTTAATTGTTGCTTTTTAATCAATTTATAAGGGGGAAAATCATGTTAAAAATTAATAAAAAATTATTAATAATCACTTTTGCTCTTTTGTTAACATTTACCTTTACACTAACTAATATAGGAGTTGCACAAGAATATGAAGGAGTAGAGATTGATGCTTTAGTAACTCCATGGAGTGATATACCACAAGAAATGCTAGATGAATTTAAAGAAGATACAGGTATCACGGTAAATATTCAGACTATGGCTTGGGATGACATACATGATAAAATAGTAACTTCTAGTGTGGCCGGTATGGCTCCTGCTGATGTTACAGAATTTGATTGGTCTTGGGTAGGACAATTTGGTTCTGCTGGTTGGTATGAACCATTAGATAAGTATTTTTCTGAAGAATTTTTTGAAGATATTTCTACTTCCTCTATTTTTGAATACGATGGTAAAACATTAGGAGTGCCTTATTTTAATGATTTTCGTGTAACATATATTAATACAAGTCATTTTGAGGAAGCAGGAATTGAAAATTATATGAACTCTTCAGATGAGTTAATTGAACAAGCTATAAAAATTAAAAAAGAAACTGATATTGAATATCCATTAGCCATTCCTCTTTCTGCTACAGAGGGATCCGCAACACCTTGGTATTTAATGACTAAGGCTTTAGGTGGAGAGCTTTTTGATGAAAATTGGGAACCCTTATTTGGAGACAAAAACTCTGCTGGTTATCAAGCTATGGAATTATTAATTAATTCTCTTCAGAAATATAAAATAGTTGCTCCTGCTTCAACTCAATATAAAGATGTCGATATAATAGAAGCATTTAAATCTGGAGAGACTTCTATTGATTTAGCAGGTTGGGCTGGGAATATGGCAGTATATTCAAATGAAGCCGAATCAAATGTAGCAGGAAATGTAAAAATGATACCAGTACCAGGTAAGAAAAATGATTCAACTACATTTGGATTAGTAGAGGGTTATGGTATACCTAAAGCATCTGATAATAAAGAAGCAGCTGCAGAATTTATTAAATTTTTAAATGAGCCAGAAAATGCTAAAAAATTATATAAAGAATTAGGTTTATTCCCGAATTCAAAAAAAGTTATCAATGAGTTAAATAATGAGGGGAAATTACCCGGAGGAGAAACTATATTAGAGGTAATGAAAACAATTGAACCTTTATTTCTTCAGGGAACACCTCCATGGTATCCAGAATTTAGTACAATTGTAGCTACAACAATTAATCAAATGGCTAAAGATTCTATTTCGCTGGAAGAAGGTATGGATAAATTAGTTAAAGAAAGTCAAAGACTAACAGAATAGCAAGTAATAAATAATATTATAATAGGGGATTACAAGAAATGTAATCCCCATCATTTTTGAGGTGAAAAAAGTGAATAATAAAAATATTTTTTCATATATCTTAATATCTCCATTATTAATAATAATGATAGCATTAGTATTCTATCCTGCAGTTTTGACTATAATAGATAGTTTATATTCTATAGATTTAGTAAAACCTCAACAAAATGAATTTGTTGGTTTAAGTAATTTCAAAGAATTGCTAACTAGTTCTACCATTTTGAAAGTTCTCAGCAATAGTATGAAATATTTTTTGCTAGCAGTTACTTTAGAGTTGTTTGGTGGTATAATTATTTCTTTAATATTGAGACGAAACTTTGTGGGGAGAGGGATAATACTTTCATTAATATTATTACCTTGGGCCCTCCCACCAGTTGTAAATGCAGTGATTTGGAAATGGATTTATCACCCTGATTTTGGATTTTTAAATAATTTATTGTCTACTTTTAGTTTGATTGATGGATATCAAGTATGGTTAGCTAAACCAAATTTATCATTAATATTAATAGCAGTAGTACATGTATGGAAGATCTTACCTCTTTTTGTCATTATTATATTAGCTCAATTACAAACCATATCTAAAGAATTATATGAAGCGGCAAAAATAGATGGAGCTAGTAGTTTTCAAGAATTTACAAAAATCACTTTACCTCTCCTTAAACCGGCAATTGTAATTGCTCTGACTCAGGGAACATTTTTTGTAATGAACTTGTTTGATGAAGTTTTTGTTTTAAATGGTTTAGCATTGGATACAAGAACATTATTAATGCAAAATTATTTGATAGCATTCAGACAATTAAAATTAAGTAAAGGGATGGCATTATCATTAATTGTAGCAATTATTATATTAACATTGACTATAAGTTATATAATTTTTATTGGTAAAGAGTAATACGGTAAGATGTCAAGAGCAAAATAAGAAATAATTTAATTTATTTGGCTGAAATTAGTTGAATTAGGCATAGTTCCATCCGCCTAGCCTGAATAGTAATTTTTTACCAATTCAGCCCATGACTAAATAATAGTTCTGATAGAAAATAAAGTAAACA
>Ga0208552_1011_pt1 | contig 79012 bp, 90 predicted proteins | sample Halion_FD_187366 | JGI IMG/M metagenome (GOLD analysis project Ga0208552, IMG submission 187366) | Lab enriched deep subsurface shale carbon reservoir microbial communities from Ohio, USA - Halanaerobium induction (SPAdes) (version 2) ...
CTTATTTTTTGGGATTTGGACAAAGACTATCCTAATCCCAATTATAAGGAGTTTTTCTATTTTAAGCAAGTATTTTCGTTAAAAACAGAACTTGACTTTTCTTAAATATTTTTATGCAATGCTAGTGTGTTCTTTTAGCTTTATAGAATAGATTTAATTTAGCCTGGCTAACTTTTTCATACCAGTGATTTAAAGCTTCAATAGACTCTTTAATATCAGGTATCTGGAGTAGATCTCTGAATTCTTCTTTTAGCTCCCACGCTTTTTCTAAAGCAGGAGATAGTTTAAAGATTTCTATCAGCCGCTGGTGGCTGTCATCATCAAGGTCTTCACCAGCCATTAATAGAGTGAGTCTAGACTTATAGAACTTCTTTCTATTGGCAGCAGTCTGTTTATCCTGTTCCTGGATTCTGAGCTTGTCTAAGGCGTTATTTATAGCTGTAACGAGATGAAACTTATCAACCACTATCTGTGCATTGGGAAAAACCGTTTCTGCTACAGCCTTATAAGGACTCCACATGTCCATGGAGAAGTATTTGATCTGTTGTTCCCTTAGTTCCTCAGGCCAGGTATTGAAGTACTCGATTAGATCTTTCTTTTTACGGGAAGATAAAATATCAATTAACTTACCGTTAATCGGATCAGTTAGAGCGACAGCATATTTATGTTTTTTCTTAATTGCAAATTCATCTATACTGATAGCTTCAACTTCATCCAGGGTTGCAAGCTGGGCTTCTTCGATCAGAGTGTCTAATTTACTGTGTACCGAGTTTTGAATACTGGTATAACTAAGACCATGTTCTTTTGCTACTCTTGAGTAATCACGGCTATCAGTCTGTTTTAAAAGATGCATTTTAAAACGCTCAGTTTTTCTTGAATATCTTGAAATACTCTTTATTTTTTTAGGTATTGCTCTTTTGCCGCAATGACCGCAGCTATAACGTTTTTTAACCAGTTTGATAGTTACTTTTTTATCTCTTAAAGGAACATCCTGAATATCTTATGGGCGCCTATCATGAACTTTATCTGCTTTTTTACCACAGATAGGACATTTAACATGATCATTTTTATAGTCAGCTACAAAAACTAAATATTCCTCCGTTTTAATTAAATCTGTTGCAACCAGGTCTGGTAAATCCATTAAATCTGTGATAAGATTATTATGCATTTGCTTGACTCCTTTATTGAATTTTTTTGGTCTGTAACTAATTAATTCAACGGAGCCAGGCAAATGCCTTTTTTATTTAGATATTTTTAGATTTACATTTTTTTCTTCATAACATTAATTATACAACCAAAAAATTAAACTTAAATTGCAATAATCTTTTCAATAAAAGTCCTAACTCTAAAAGAAAAACTGCATAGTGTTTTAAATGGCCAAATATTATGGTACAATTATTATGTAATTGTTCTGATAGAATTTTAATATGTTTTCAACTTAAAGAAAGGTATTGGTGAAATAATGAGAAGTAGTGATATTAATACAGCAGGAATTGAAGAAGCTCCAGAAAATGTAGACTTTAGTGAAGGTGATAAAGTAGATATTTTGATCTATAAATTTACTGATTTAGGAGCGACAGTAATTATTAATGATGAATATTTTGGTTTAGTTTATGAAAATGATATTTATAAAGAAATAACAGTTGGAGATAGAATGAAAGGCTATATTAAAAAAAATTAGAGAAGACAATAAGATTGATGTCAGCCTGCGCAAGATTGGTTATGGTAGAATAGAAGATGCTAAAGAGAAAATTCTTACTCATCTTAAGGCAAAAGGAGGTTCACTGCCATTAAATGATGACAGTTCACCTGAAAAAATAAAAAAAGCATTACAGATTAGTAAAGGGAGCTTTAAGAAAGCCATTGGAGGCTTATATAAAGAAAAAATTATTGATATAACTTCTAAGGGGATAAAACTGAAAAAATAGATAATGAAAAGAGCTGTTGAAATTGAAAAAGGCAAATTATTTTTTTAATTGCAGTAATTTAAAACTGTCAATTCTTGTTTTTAGTGTTTTGATTTTTACTGCAGCAAATTCTGCTGCAGCTGTTGAGATTATTAAAATTCCAGTGGAAAAAAATGAAGAAGATCTTTATCATATAGAGGCAGAAATACCAATTTTATTAGGTTTAAAATCTAAGAATGTTCAGTCTAAATACAATGACCTTTTTAGAGATGATATTTTTTGTTTTCTTGAATCTACTATTGAGATGGCCAGCCAGAGTCAGCATAATTTTGCAGCGGCAGAAATTCCAATGCATCAATTTGAAGGGATAGTAGATTTTGAAATTAAAAATAATAAGCAAATCTTTAGTATTAAATTTAATTATTATCAATATACAGGTGGAGCACACGGTAATCCCTATAGTTTGAGTTATAATATTGATCTAAATTCAGGAGAAGATCTAAAATTAATAGATTTTTTAGAGAGAATCAATTTAACTTTAGCTGAAGTAGAAGTTTTAATAAAATCTGAAATAGAAAAAAATCCAGCTAATTATTTTCACGGTGATTATGGTTTTCAGAGTTTAGAAGAAGATCAGCATTATTATCTCGAAGCCGGGGAACTGGTTATATATTTTCAGCCTTATGCTGTAGCTCCCTATTCAACTGGAATGCCTGAATTCAGAGTTAAATATTAAGCTGACAAACTGCTGTATTTTTTCAAAGCAGTTTTTTTTAGCCGTTTAACGAACTTATGTTTGTCAATTGCAATTAAATATGCTAAAATATATTTAAACAAACGTTCGTTTAAATTAAGAGGAGGAACTGTAATGCAGCCTGATTATAGTGATGTACCAGCTGATCAAATTTTGTGTGTAGATATGAAATCATTTTATGCCAGTATAGAATTAGTTAAAAGAAATATTCATCCTCTTAAGGGTTATTTAGCTGGAATCGGAGATAAAAAAAGAAATCTGGAAAAAGGAAATATTAAAGATAGAATTGAAAGCACTATTGGGGGCCATAAAAAATAAACTAAAGAGATAAATCTATAATTTGACTAAAGTCTATATATCTAATCATTTTATCGGCCTGTTCTATTTTGATTTGTTTATTATATTTGTCCAGCTTAATAATTTTGCCTCTGTCTTTAAAATTCATATTTTTTCAACTCCTTATAATATTAGTGTGAAAATTAAAATTTATAGAATTTAATTTTAGCTGAATTGACTATATAGATATTTTAACATACATGTGTTCGTTAAACAAGATTTATTCGAAAAAATTGCTGGATTAATGTAGAATTAAAGCTTAGTATGATATAATTATTTTAATGAAAATTTACTATTTTAGATATATTTTAGCTTAGATTGATCAAAAAAATTATAAAAAGCAGCAGAGGAGTTGACTTAGATGAGAATTTTAGTTGCAGGTGGAGCTGGCTTTATTGGTAGTAACTTTATTCGCTATCAGCTGGAAAAATATGATGACCAGATTATCAATGTTGATAAATTAACTTATGCCGGCAATCTAGATAACTTAAAAGATGTAGAGGCCAATCCCAACTATCAGTTTAAACAGCTGGATATCTGTGATAAAGAAAAAATTGATCAGCTTATGCACCGGGGAGTAGATTATATAGTTAATTTTGCAGCTGAATCGCATGTTGACCGCAGCATAGAAGATTCTTCTATTTTTGTTAAAACTAATGTTGGGGGTACTCAGAATTTGCTTGATCTAGCCCTAAAATTTGGTGTTAAAAACTTTGTTCAAATTTCTACTGACGAGGTTTACGGCAGCCTGGGTGAAAAAGGAAAATTTACAGAAAATAGTCCTTTAAATCCCTCCAGTCCTTATGCTGCCTCTAAAGCAGCGGCTGATCTTTTAGTTAATTCTTATTTTAAAACTTATAATTTGCCGGTTAATATTAGCCGCTGTTCAAATAATTTTGGTCCTTATCAGTACCCTGAAAAGCTAATTCCACTGTTTATAATTAATGCTCTAAAGAATAAGAAGCTGCCTCTTTATGGGGATGGCAGCAATATTAGAGACTGGATTTATGTTAAGGATCACTGTCGGGCTGTAGACTTAGTAATGCGCCGGGCTAAAAAAGGAGAAATCTATAATATTGGGGCAGATAATCCAAAAAGCAATCTGGAAGTTACTAAAAGAATACTCTCTTTCTTATCTAAATCAGAACTACTAATTAAACATGTAGAAGACCGTAGAGGACATGATTACCGCTATGCAGTTGACAGTGCTAAGCTTAAAAGAGAATTGGGCTGGAAAGCAGAATATGATTTTGAGAGGTCGCTGCAGATTACTTTGAATTGGTACTTAGATCATAAAGAGTGGTGGCAGAAGCTGATTTAAGTTAAAAAAATACAGATTTTAAATATTATCCATCTTTTGCGATTAATTCCTTGTTATTTAGCTTGATTAATAATATAATTAATTAAGAACATTAGTTAAAAACAATATCTTCAAAATTTTATTTTATAGACTATGAGAGGGTGTATTTATGCATATTGAAAGTCTTGAATATTTTCAAGAGATAGCCAAAATAAAAAGCATTTCTAAAGTAGCAAATAATTCTCATATATCTCAGCCTGCTTTAAGTCAGCAGATACAGAAATTGGAAGATTCACTGGGGGAAAGACTTTTCATCCGCAGCAACCGAGGAGTTAAATTAACAAAATCTGGAGAGATAGTATTAAAATATGCAGATAATATAATTCGAACTTATAATAAAATGCTCTCTGATTTAAATGAGCAGGAAAGCAGAGAAATCAAAATAGAAGGTGAACATACAATTGCCACTTACTGTCTTCCCTGTGCCATTTTAAATATGCAGTTTAAGTTTCCAAATCATAAATATAATCTGGTTTCTGCTTCTTCAGATAAAATTGAGCAGGATGTTTTAAGTGATATCTGCGAAATTGGTTTTACAACTCACCCAGCTCAGGCAGAGAATTTGCATTCAGAGGAAGTAATTAACGAAAAGGTAGTTTTGATTTCTCCACCCGCTTTTGATCTGCCGGAAAAAGTTGAACTGCAAGAGGTTTTAGATTATAAATTTGTGATTTTAAAAGAGGACTGCATAATCAAAGAGAATTTCAAGGATGCTCTAGCAGATTTGGGAAGTAATTTTTCCGAAATAGAGGTGATTTCTCAGCTTGATTCTACAGAGGCTATTAAGACTCTGGTGCGCAAAGGTTATGGTGTTGCTTTTGTTCCATATAATGCGGTTAGAGACGAATTTAGCGCCAAAGAAATTAATGTCTCCAGAATTACTGATTATGATTTAGATTATGATATTTATATGATTAATAAAAAAGCTGAATTTCTGACAGAAAATGTAAAAGAATTTATAGCCAATTTTAAAAAACTGGGCAAACATATTTGTTATTAAAGGATCGGAGTAATTTTTAATGCGACAAATAGCTTTTAATAAAGTTTATTTAACTGGAAAAGAAAAATATTATATAAATGATGCACTTTCAAGAGGGAGCTTGAGTGGTGATGGTTTTTATACTCACAAAGTGAGTGAGTTTTTAGAAGAAAAATTTGCATTAAATAGGGTTTTAATGACCACTTCAGCTACCCATGCTCTGGAAATGGCAGCTCAGCTAATTGAGTTAAAAGAAGGGGATGAAGTCATTATGCCTTCTTTTACTTTTAGCTCTACAGCAAATGCAGTGCTTAAAGAAGGAGCCAGTCCTGTTTTTGCAGAAATTAAGTCTGATACCTTTAATCTTGATCCAACTGATTTTGAAGCTAAAATTACCACCAGAACAAAAGCTGTTATTCCTGTTCACTATGCCGGGGTCAGCTGTGAGATGGATCAGATTAAGGAAATTGCAGCTGAAAATGATTTATTCATTATAGAAGATGCTGCCCATGCTGTTAATAGTTTTTATAAAGAGCAGGCAGCAGGCAGCCTGGGTGATTTTGGCTGCTACAGCTTTCACGGCAGCAAAAATTTTGTCAGTGGTGAAGGTGGAGCCTTGATTATTAATTCAAAGCAGCCGAAAATAATTGAGAGGGCAGAAATTATAAGAGAAAAGGGAACCAATCGCTCCCGCTTTCTGCGGGGAAAAATCGACAAATACAACTGGGTTGGAGAAGGTTCAAGTTATCTTCCTTCAGATATTTTGATGGCTCTTTTATTTGCTCAGCTGGAAGCGCTGGATAAAATCACTTTAGAAAGAAAAAAAGTATTTGATTATTATAATCAGCATTTAAAAGAATTTTTGACTGAAGATTTTTTGGAGCTGATTTCATCTGTACCTGTTGATAGGCAGAGTAATTATCACATATATTATTTGAAATTTAGGAATCAAAAGATAAGAGATTTTGTTCTGCAGCAGCTCAGAGAAAATGGAGTTGAAGCAACCTTTCATTTTCAGCCGCTGCATGCTTCACCAATGGGAAGAAAAATCGGCTATCATAAAAAAGATCTGGAGAATACAAATAAAATTGCAGCCAGACTGCTTCGACTTCCTATTTACCCTGATTTATCTTCAGCAGATTTAGAATATATTACTGCAGCTTTAAGAGGTATATTTAAAAAAATAAAGCAGGCAGGAGTGTAGAGTATGGGTGATTTAATTTCAATTGTAGTACCGGTTTATAATGGCGAAAATTCTCTGGAAGAACTTTATTCGGCTCTAAAAAAAACAGCCTCTGCCAATAATTTTAAAATTGAGCTTATTTTTGTTGATGATAATAGTTCAGATAAGAGTTATAATCAGATTTTAGAACTGCACAATCAGGACAGCAGAGTAAAAGGCATTCGTCTGGCCCAAAATTTTGGTCAGCAGAATGCTATTTTTTGCGGCTTTAATTATGCTGCTGGAGATTATATTATTACAATGGATGATGATCTGCAGCATCAGCCCCAGGATATAGTTGGACTCTACCAAAAGATTAAAGAAGGTTTTGATGTTGTTTATGCCATTCCCAAAGGCAGAAAATATAGTTTTTACCGAAGGCTTGGTTCAAAACTAACTAATCGATTATTTAATTTGATAACTTCAAAATCTAAAAATATCAGAGTCAGCAGTTTTAGAATTATCAGCCGGGAAATGATGAAGAAAATTACTGCAGCTGATAAATCATTTATTTATATTTCGGCTGTAATACTCAGAGAAAAAGCTGAAATAGCAAATATTTATACTAAACAGCAGCAGAGAAAATATGGTGAATCAAATTATAATTTTTTAAAACTTTTAAAGTTATTTCTAAAACTTTATCTATATTACGGCAGATTACCTTTATTAAAATATTTACGCTCAGATAAAGAGCAGTACATAATTGCAGAAAGTACTTTCAAAAATAATAAAAGCTAATTAGAAAGAGGAATATAACTATGAGACTTTTAATTCTGGGTGGAGGCAGTGGTCAGCTCAGTTTAATAAAAAAAGCAAAAGAAATGGGATATCAGGTTGTAATTTCAGATTATTATTCTGATGCTCCCGGTAAAAAAATAGCTGATTTTGCATCTGATAGCAGCACTTTTGATTACAAAGCTAATCTTAAAACTGCCAGGAAATACAGAGTAGATGGAGTACTGACTTCTGGAACAGATCAGCCTGTTTATACAGCAGCTCAGGTGGCAGAAAGGCTGAATTTAAATCAATATATTTCAGTTGAAACAGCAGAGGCCGTAACTAACAAAAAGGTAATGAAAAATAAATTTTCAGCAGCAGAAATTCCAACAGTTAAATATAAAATTTTGCCCCAAAATTTTTCTGAGCAGGATTTAAATGATTTCAAAAGACCTTTAGTGGTTAAACCGCTGGACAGCCAGGGTCAGCGGGGTGTTTTTAAATTAGATTCTACTGCTCAGATTAGAGAAAAATTTAACGAAGTTTTAAGCTTTTCTAGAGAAAATGAAATCTTAGTGGAGGAATATTATAAATCAGACGAAATTACTGTCAGCGGCTGGGTCATAGATGGCAGATCAAAGCTCTTAACAGTAACAGATAGACTGCGTTTTGAGGAAGATATGCATATTGGTATCTGTTCATCTCACTTTTTCCCATCTAAATATTTGAAAGAATATAGAGAACAGATTGAAAAGCTGAGCCAAAAAATTATTGATGAATTTGCTATTGAAAATGGTCCTATCTATTTTCAGTTTTTAATAGGTGAAAAAGGAATTAAGGTTAATGAAATAGCCTGCAGAATAGGTGGAGCTTATGAAGGAGATTTTATGCCTCAGCTGACAGGTGTTGATATTTTAAAAATGATGGTGCAGCTGGCTGCCGGGGAAAAAATTGACAGCTCAGCTTTAAATAGTTATTCTTTAGAGGATAATTTGAAATATCTTTCTTCTCAGCTTTTCTTTGCTGAACCAGGAAAGATTATTGAGCGCACATCCAGCTCAGAACTTTTAAAATTAACTGGTGTTTTAAAAGCAGGATTTAATTATCAGCCGGGAGAAAGAATACCAAATATTGAGAATGCTACTGCCAGAGCTGGTTATTTTATAGCTGCTGCAGATAATAAAAAAGATCTGAGGCAGAGAGTAACAGCTGTTTATGATAATTTAAAAATTAGAGATCAAAATGGCAAAAACCTTGTTTTAAGAGAAATTGGAGAAAATTTTTAAATAGTTGAGCCAGGAGTGTAATAATGAAAAAATATATTTTGATTATTGTAATGTTGTTTTTAATTATTTTTTTAGCATCAGCTTGTAGTATTCAAGATTATGCAGCTGATCAAACAAAACTTACTATTGCTGAACAGTACGGCCTGGCCTATGCACCCGTACAGCTGATCAAAGAGCTCAGCCTGTTAGAAAAGGCAGATCCTTCTTTAGAAGTTGAATGGAAACAGCTCAGCAATACTACAGCTATTAGAGAAGCAATGCTGGCTGGAGAAGTTGATATTGCTTTTATGGCAATACCACCCTTTTTGATTGCCCGAGATAAAGGGATGAAGTGGAAAATAATTTCCGGACTATCTGAAAGTCCGCTTGGATTAATGACCAATCGAGAATATATTAATTCTCTGGCAGATTTTAAAGCTGAAGATAGAATTGCTCTGCCGCAGCCGGGGAGTATACAGCATATTTTACTATCTATGGCAGTAGAGAGAGATTTTGCAGAGGTAAATAAATTTGACGATCAGCTTTTAACAATGAATCATCCTGATGCAATGAATGCTCTGCTTGCCGGCAGGGAAGTGAGTGCCCACTTTGCTTCTCCCCCTTATTTGTTTTTAGAAAGTAAAGAAAAGGGGATTAAAAAGATTTTAAGTGGAAAAGAAGCTTTTGGAGGCGAATTTACTTTTATTGTTGGAGTCAGTACAGAAGAATTTTACCAGCAGCAGTCTAAAAATTATAAAGTCTTTTTAGAAGCTCTAACTGAAGCTCTTAATTTTATTAATCAGCAGCCTCAAGCAGCAGATATTTTAGCAGATAATTACAATCTGACTGCAGCAGAAATGAAAGAATATTTAAACTGGCCTGGAATGGAGTTTACCTCTAAAATTAAGGGGTTGGAAGAATTTTTAGCCTTTATGACAGCTGAAGGATATTTAAAAGAAAATAATTATCAGCGCTCTGAACTAATTTTTACCGAAGAGTTAGTGACAGAAAAAAAGGAAACTGTTTTAGAGGGGGCAGAACAGGATGGAAAATAAATATCGGCAGCGTCTAGTTTGGGTTACAGTCCTGGCTCTTTTCTGGCAGCTGACAGCCTGGAGCGGTTTATTTTCTGATCTAATATTTCCCGGACTGGATCAAATCTTTCTGGCATTACTTAAATCATTAAAAGATGGAACTTTGGTCAAACAGATTGCTTTTTCTCTTTCAATTATTATTCAGGGTTTAATTATTGCTGCGGCTGCTGCTTTAATTTTAGCACTGACAGCTTATTTTTCTAAATATGCTGATGGATTAATTGATACTTTAACAGCTCTGGCTCATCCACTGCCGGGAATTGCACTGATGCCTTTAATATTAATCTGGTTTGGCTCTGGTAAAACTGCAATTTTGATTGTGATAATTCACTCAGTTTTATGGCCCTTAATTTTAAACTTGAGTACAGGATTTAATTCTATACCGGATATTTACACTCTAATTGCCAAAAATTATCGCTTAAATAAATTAGAATTTATGTTTAAAATATTAATTCCAGCTTCATTTCCCTACTTTATTTCTGGTTTAAAAATAGCATGGGCCAGGTCCTGGCGGGCTTTAATCAGTGCAGAAATGCTTTTTGGAGCTATAAATAGTCTGGGAGGACTGGGCTGGTATATTTTTCAGAAGAGAGTTTTTTTTGATCTCCCTGGTGTTTTTGCAGGAATAATTGTAATTATTTTTATTGGAGTTACAGTTGAGGATTTTATATTCAAGAAATTAGAAACAAATACAGTTCGGAAATGGGGCATGTTAAAATGAGCTCCTATTTAGAACTTAAAAATATAGCTAAGAGTTTTAACACAGAAAAAGGGAAGAAGATAGCTTTAAAAGATATTAATCTACAAATTAAAAAAAATGAGTTTTTGACAATTTTAGGACCTTCCGGCTGTGGTAAGTCAACTCTGCTTAAAATTATTGCCGGATTTATTAAATCAGAAAAGGGAAAACTTCTTAAAAATGAGCAGCTGATTGAAGATTCTGGTCTAGATCGTATTATGCTTTTTCAGGAATTTGAACAGCTTTTTTCCTGGCAGACGGTAATTGATAATATCAGTTTTGCGGTTAAGGCTTCTGCTAAAAATAAAAATATAAAACTAACTAAAAGACAGATTAAAGAAAAGTCATTAAAATATTTAAATGAAGTTAAGCTTAAAAGTTATCAGGATTATTATCCACATCAGCTATCTGGTGGGATGAAGCAGCGGGTGGCGCTGGCAAGAACTCTGGCTGCAGAGGGAGAGATAATGCTGATGGATGAGCCTTTTGGTAGTGTAGACAGTCAGACAAGACAGGAACTGCAGCAGCTTTTAGCTCAGCTCTGGCAGGAAGAAGATAAGACAATTATCTTTGTGACTCATGATATCAGAGAGGCAGTTTTTCTTTCGGAAAGGATAGTACTCATGAAAAATGAACCTGGAGAGATTATAGAACTGGTGGATAATAAGCTGCCCCATCCTCGAAAACGCAGCAGCAGAGAATTTAATCAGCTTTTTGAACAGCTTCAGACCCGGCTGCAGAATTAACCTTATAAATTTTAACCGACCAATCTTTTTGACCTATTTTTCTAACAATTCTCATTCCATAAGTAGAGCTGCTAAATATTTTAATCAGCTTTGTTTTCTGTTTTAAAAACTGCTGCATCTCAGAATAATAGGGATAAAGATTACCATAAAGGATATTCCAGCTGGGACGGCTGTTATAAATAAAATCCATTTCTTCAGGATAAATTATATATTCGATTTTATTTTTGTTAATATAGTCAGCAAAGGAGAGTTTGTTTTCCTCCAAATATTCCAGATTCCTATAATCATAAAGGCTTCCATTTTCAAAATAGTAATCAGTATTTAAATTAGCTAAAACCCGAGCTTCCTGCGGTACTACTTCTGCAATCTGATGCAGATAATCCTGATAATTATAATGGCTGTCCTTAATTATTGTGAAACCAGTGTTCAGCAATAAAATTATTATTAAAATCAATACTAGTGATCCCCTAAATTTGGGATTTAAATTTTTTATCATATTTATAAATATGAGATAGGCAGCAGGTAAAATAAAAATAATTGAGGTCTGGTTGTATCTGCCTATTATTAAATACCCAAGATTAAGACCCAGCAGAGTCAAAAGTAAATAAATATTAATTCTATCTTTTTTAAATCTGCTAAAAATAGATTTTATTATTGAAACTGTAATTACTGCAGTAAAAAATATAAGTTGAAATTTTATTGGAGGAATATAATAAGTACCACTGACTCTATAAAATAATTTTAGATAAAATGCTTTTAGATTTTCTAGTTTGATTAAAAAAGAATCTAAAACCCCCAGTCGGGCACCATAACTGCTGTAATTACTAATAAAATTAGGATCAAATTGAAAACTTAAATAAATAAATAACAGAGCAGTTATAGTCAGGGCTGCTCCAAAGCTGAGATAATTTTTAAATGTAGTTTTTTGATTAAAAATTAAATTCCAGCTGTAGATTAAGATTAAAGGCATTGAAATAATAAAGGCATTAGGATGAAAACCAATTGATAATCCCAGAATAAGTCCCAAAATAAAATCTTTTTGGACTGAATGACCTGATTTTAAATAATAATTATCAGCATTTTTAGAATCAATATTTTTTAAAAAATAATAAAATACTGAGAGGAAGAATAGAACTAAAATAATTTCCTGACGAGCCAGATGAGAGCTGTAAATAAAATGAATGTCAGCAGCCAGAATTATTAAAGCAGACAGACTTAACTTCTTTGAATTTGTAATTAAAAATGATATTTTATAAAAGATATAAAGGCTGACACTTCCTGCCACTAGAGAAATCAAGCGAAATGTAAAAATTTGATAGTCAAAAAGCTTGATAAAGATAATCTGCAGCAGATGAAAGAAGATTTTAACTGCATGAGGATGACGGGGCAGCAGATCAAAGAAGGATTCAGTGCTCGCTAAATTTTCAGTCTGCATAATTTGTCTTGAAAGCCCGCTCAACCAAGCTTCATCAGAATGTATAAAAGGAAAATTAGTCAGAAAAAATATATTTATTATAAAAAAAAGTAGAATTAAATGAGATGCTTTAATTTTATTAAACTTATTTTTTATTGAATTATACATATACATACAAAGATGCTCCTTAATATTATTTTAATCCAGCTCACGCCCATTATATCATATCTGTTTATTTTTTTTAAAACTTTTGAGTTAATCAGCAGCAGTTATTAAGTATTTTAGAGAGCAGAAAAGCAGTCCTCATTTGATAATTGAATGCACTATTAATAAATGTTATAACCATAAACGGCTAATATGTTTTATAATATTAATAGAGATTGTTCCAATTTTAACAATATAAATTTGGAGGTGGAAAAATGAAAAAAACAGCAAAGTTATTATTGCTTTTATTAACTTTTGCGATTATTCTCACAGGCTGTGAAGCAGATATTTCTGTTCCTGGTGAAGTGGGTCAGGATATAATTACAGCAGATGAAGCCCTTAAAATGATTGAGGAAGGGGAGGTAGTTGTAGTTGATGCACAGCAATCGGGTGATTTTGAAGATCAGCATCTTGATGGTGCAGTAAATATTGCCAGAAATGATATCACTACTTTTGGTCCTTATCCAAATATGCTAGCAGATGCTTCTAAAGTTGAGTCTTCTTTAGGAGAAAATGGCATTTCAAATCAGACAAAGGTATTAATTTATGATAATAACAATAATATGGATGCAGCCCGCTTGTGGTGGACAATGCTGGTCTACGGACATGATACTGCTAATATGAAGGTGATCAGTGGTGGTTTGAATGCTCTGAAAGAAGCTGGAGCTAATTTTGTATCAGGAGATTACGAGGTTGAAGCTGTAGAATACAAAGCAGCAGAAAAAAATGAAGAACTAATTGCTGCTAAAGAAGAAGTTCTGGCTGAGGTTAATAATCCCAGTGAAAATGTTGAAATTTTAGATGTTCGAACAGCAGCGGAAGTAAACAAAGGGATTATTCCGGGAGCTATTCATATTAATTATGTAAATAATAATAAGGATAATGGAGAATTTTATCCACCAAGTTATATTCAGAGATATTATCCTGATAATGGTATAACACCAGACGAAGAAGTTATTATGTACTGTCAGACTTCAATTAGAGCAGCTCAGAGTTTTATAGCCTTACATAATGCCGGCTATAGAAATCTAAAGCTTTATGATGGTGCCTGGATTGAATGGTCATCAGATAGTTCAACACCTAAGGCAGTGCCTACTGGTGCACCTGCTAAACCAAGTGCTCAGGATGGCTCTTAGTAAAATTGTTTTTAATTAAATGTATATAATGAAAGTTCTTAACAATAAGTTGAGAACTTTTATTTAAGAAGGTTTGTGAAATATATTTTAATGTATTGTATTTTCACAATTTAGTTAGATTTGACGTAACGAATAAAAAATTAGGAGGAATACGAATGAAAAAAAGAAGAATTTTATTATCAATGGCACTAGTTGTTATGGCCCTGCTGGTAGTTTCAACATCAGCATTTGCAGTATCTGATGCAGTAGAAGATGCAGTTAATGGTTATTTTGAAAACCTTCCTGAAGACAACGGTATGATTGGTGAAAAAGATTTTGTAGAAAAAGTTAAGGCCGGAGAAGATCTCTTTATTTTAGATATCAGACAGCCTGATGTTTATAATGAAGGTCACGTCAAAGGTGCAGTTAATATACCCTGGGGCCCAGAAGCTATTCCAGCTGCTTTAGATAAGTTACCTGGAGATAAAACAATTTATGTTTACTGCTATACAGCTCAGACTGCCAATCAGACAGTTGCTTTATTAAATTTTGCTGGTTTTGAGGCTAAGTCAGTTAGATTTGGCTGGAACTTAGGTATTTCAAGAGTTGCAGGTTATGAAGAAATAGTTGAAACTGAAGCACATCAACTTGGTGGAGTTACAGATTATAAAATTAATGCGAATCTTAAAGCTGCAGTTGAAGATTACTATGCAGGTTTAGCTGATGTTAGTGATACAATGTATAAAAACTATAAGATTGCTGAAGATATGTTAAAAATGGCTGTAGATTCTGGTGCAGATATGATGATAGTGTCAATCAGACAGCCTAAAGATTTTGCTGAAGGTCACATCAAAGGTGCAGTTAATATTCCCTGGGGTGCTGGTATGCAGCAGTATTTTGGACAGCTGCCTCAGGATAAGAAGATAGTTGTTTACTGCTATACAGGTCAAACAGCAGGTCAGGCAGTAGCAGGTTTAAGAATGTTAGACTATGATGCTGTATCACTTAATGGTGGTATGGGTACTTCTGCTAATGAGCCTTATGGTTGGTCTAACAAAGGTTATGAAGTAGTAAAGTAAGTAGTGCAGTAAATTGAAATTAAAAAACTTAATATCTGATAAAATAAAATTTATAGATATTAAAAAGGAGCCCCTCGGGGCTCCTTTATGTTTTTTGTACATATATTTATAGATTATTTTAAAGCCAATTATATTTTCTTAAGATTTTGATCAAATTTACACTCTAGTTAAAGATCTTAAATTTAATCAATTTGGCTGTGGATGATATCCATAATTTCATTTTTGACTTCAAAATAATCTTCATTATAAATTACTTCTTTAGTACCCTTTTCAAAAATTTGATTAGTAAAATCAACATTAAAGATCTTTATAATTTCACCCGGCTGTTTGGACATCACGACAACTCTATTAGCCAACAAAAGTGCTTCATCTACATCATGGGTGATAAAAAAGATGGTGGTATTGTTTTCTTTCCAGATGTTGCGAATTAAGTTCTGCATATTTTCTCTGGTTAAAGCATCCAGAGCTCCAAATGGTTCATCCATTAGAACTACCTGAGGATAATTTGCTAGTACTCGAGCGATAGCTACCCGCTGTTTCATACCTCCGGATAATTCAAAGGTGTAGTTTTCTCCAAAACCGCTTAAATTAACTTCATCTAAGAAAAAATCTCGGATTTCTTTAATTTCAGCTTTAGGTAAATCCCGCATTTTTGGTCCGAATTCTACATTTTCATTAACTGTCATCCAGGGGTATAGAGTGGGAGATTGAAAAACAACTCCCCGATGCCAGTCAGGTCCATCAACTTCTTTTCCCTGCATTAAAACTCTACCGGCAGTAGGTTTTACATAACCAGCAATACATTTAAGCAGTGAACTTTTACCACAGCCGGAAGGTCCTAAAACACAGATGAACTCTCCCTTATTAATCTCTAAGCTGATATTTTTTAGAGCCAGAGTAGAGTTAATACTTTCCCCATACTCCAGACTCATATTTTCAATTTTAATTAAGCTTTCTTTATTTGATTGAGCAGACATACAAGATATCCTTTCCTGGTTAACTATATATATAATTGAAAATTACTTCTTTAATTATTCTGATCATTTTTTAAAGATATTTTTATATATTCTGGATTAACATATTTATTAAAATCTGCTTGAGAAGGAGATTCTTCTATAGAGCCCTGCCGCTGCAGAAAATCAGAAGTATCTTTCATCACTTTAGCAAAGCTGCCAGGCTGATCAGCAGTGCCAAAGAAATCTTGACTTAAAAGTTCTTCTCTAGTTTTCCAGGTGGTGCCGCGCATCTGGTGGAGAGCGACTTCGGTTTCAATTCCAAGTTCATTACCAGCAATTTCAGCTGCTTTTTTCGGATTATTTCTATAAATGTCACCGGCTTCACTTAAAGCAGAAATGAAATCAGCAACTAATTCGGGATATTTCTCTGAGAACTTCTTACGAACAACCTCTACATTGGCAGTTATATACCCTTTTTCAGCCATTTCGCTGCTGTCAGTTAAAGTATAACCGCTTTTTAAAAGCTGGGCTAGGGTTGGCTGCCAGGTATAAGCTGCCTGAACATCACCGCGCTCCCAGGCTGCTACAATCTCGGCAGTCTGCATATCTAAAAGCTGAACATCTTTTTCAATACCTGCTTCTTTTAAAACATTTAAAAGAACATAATGGGAGGTAGAAGCAAAAGGGACTGCAATTCTTTTTCCAACTAGATCTTCAACTTTTTCAATCCCAGAACCATTTTTGACTGCCAGAGCTTCATTTTCTCCCAAAACTTCATGAATCCAGATTAATTCAACATTAAGTTCACGTGCTAGAGCAGTAATAGCATTGGTGTTTCCCATAGTTGCAAAATCAATACTGCCGGAAGCTAAAGCCTGATTGGCCTCTACACCTGAGTCAAAAATTCTGGTATTAATTTTAATTCCACGTTCGGTAAAATATTTATCAAAAAAACCTTCTGCAACTGCAATGGTTTCATCATTTGGAACTCTTAAAATCCCAAAGTTAATCTCTTCTGGTAGTTCTTCCTCAGCAGCTGTATTTTTAATTTCTTGACCTTCATTTTGAGCTTGATCATTACCACAGGCAGTTAAAGTTAAAGCCAGAGCAGTAATTAAGAAAATAAGCATTATTTTTTTAAAATATTTATTTTTCATTGTCTTTCCCTCCAGATTTGTGATAGTAATGTAAAATCTAATAGTTTTAAAATTTATCTTACAATATTTTAATATATTTCAAACAATTTAGTTAAACATGACCCTTCCAAAAAATAATTTTTCTTTCTAGAAATCTTAAACCAGCATCAATTATCACACCTGTAATTCCCATAATTATAATTCCAACAAAGATTACATCACTTTTCAAAAAATTAGATGCATCTAAAACCATCCAGCCTATTCCTGATGTTGCGGCAACCATTTCTGAGGAAACAAGTGTTGTATAGGCAACACCAAAAGCGGTTCTAATTCCAGTAAAAATTTCAGGTAGAGAAGCAGGGAGTACAATCTTAAAAAAAACATCCTTTTGAGCTGCTCCCAGTGAGCGTGCACTTAAGACAAAGTCCTGATTTAACTTCCGGACTGCAGAAACACAGGCAATATAAATAGGAGCAAAGCCAGCTAAAAATAAGAGAATCTGTTTGGAGGTATCATCGATTCCAAACCAGAGCACTAGAAGTGTATAATAAGCTAGTGGTGGCAGGGGGCGATAAAATTCTACAACAGAATCAATTACTGCTTCAACTTTGTCAAAATAACCGCTTAATAAGCCAAGAGGAACAGCAGTAAAGATGGCAAAGAAAAGCGCCACAAATAAACGTTTAAAACTGGCTCCTAAATGAAGCCAGAGAGGAACTCCATTATAACCATTTTCTAGAATTCTTAAAAATGCATTCCAGACCCTTGCTGGTCCAGGCAGCAGGGTAGGGGTAAAGATACCTAACTTAGTAACTATATACCAGGTAAGAAAAATAGTAGCCCAGGTTATAAAAGTGAGGGCTTTTTCTGTTTTAGTTTTTTTATTTTTTCCGGATTCGCGGCTAATTTTTGGATTATTTGCTGCTGGTTTTTCTTTTTGTTTATTGTTTTTCTTTTTGTTTAAAACCATTTCTTTACACGTCCTCATAATCCTCACTATCTTTTTGAACATAAGTCATATACTAACATCAAAGATATCATATTTGCAGTAAATTATCAATTTTAAAAGTGCTGATAAATGATTAAAAAGACCACCAAGTTTAACCCTGATGGTCTAATTAAGGTACCTGGTACCGGGAAATTTAATCCAGGTACCATAATCCAGGTACCAGGTACTTTTAATTTTTGATTTATAACTAGAATTAACCGAGTTGATTGAAAAAACTTCTCAAGTACCCGGTACCTATTATACCTATTAGCCTTTACTCAAAATTATACTCAGTTACAATTTTTTCGCGGTCAGTTGTCTGATCTAAAAAGTATTCGTAGCAGCAGATTCCTAAGAAAGAACCTGAGACATTGATTACATTATCAAAGCCCCTACCCTGCAGAGCTAAAACAGCATTATAACTTCTCTGACCTGAGCGGCAGTGTAGGTATACCGGCTGGTCTTTAGGGATTTCATCAGTTCTTTCTCTTAATTCACTTAAAGGAATATTGATAGAATTAACCAAATGGCCGGCTTCATATTCATCCTCTTCGCGAACATCTACAATAAAGGCATCATTTTCTACTAATTCTCTAACCTTTGTTACTGGAACCTGATTGTAGCGGTTGTTGATTAAGTTTGTAGCAACAAGGCTTGCCTGGTTAACAGCATTTCTGGGAGTAGAGAAGAGAGGAGCATAAGCTAACTCTGATTCTGTTAAATCTTCTACAGTTGCATCCATTAAAATAGCTGTTGCCATTACATCAATTCTTTTATCTACATTACCTTTCCCAATTGCCTGAGCACCAAGAATTTTTCCTGTTGGTACCTCATAAATCAATTTAAAATGTAAAGGATTAGCATCCGGCATTAAGCTTACTTTGTCTGTTGGAATTACATAAACAAAGTCATAAGAAATACCAGCATCTTTTAGCTGCTTTTCGTTGAGTCCAGTTGCAGCTGCATTGTAATCAAAAGCTCTAATTACAGAAGTTCCGATAACTCCATTATTTTTATTAGGAATATTATACATGTGGTTGGCTGCTGCTCTGGCCTGTCTCTGAGCAGGTCCGGCAAGTGGTAATCTTGTTTTAGAGCGGGCGATTTTAGAATAAACTTCAATTACATCTCCCACAGCATAAATATCTGGATCACTTGTTACATAATTGTGATTTACCTCGATCCCACCTGTTTCTCCAATTTTAAGGCCGGCATCTTCTGCAAGTTTGGTTTCTGGACTAACTCCAATTGCTAAAACAACTGCTTCAGCATCAATTTTTTTACCAGATTTTAAAACTACATGGTTATCATTAACTTCACTAAGAGGATCAGATAAAACCACATTTACTCCATTATCATAGAGTTCTTTTTGAATAATCTGTGCCATATCAAAGTCAAAAGGATTTAAGACCTGATCCATAGCTTCTACTAAAGCTACATTTTTATCAGAGTGAATAAAGTTTTCAGCAATTTCAACACCGATATAGCCGGCACCAATTACTGCTACATTTTCTACATTGTTTTTCTTAACATACTGATTTAATTTATCAATATCATCAACATTTCTAATAGTAAAGACATTATCATTATTAACTCCCTTAATACTACCAGGTTTAATTGGATTGGCACCAGGAGAGAGCATTAACTTATCATATTTTTCTGTGTAAGTTTCTCCGGTTTCTAAGTTTTTAACTTCTATTGTTTTTTCATATCTATTGATTCTAGTAACTTCACTATTAACTCGAGCATCAATATTATACTGCTCGGCAAATTTGGAAGGACACATTAATACTAAGTCATCACAGTCTCTAACAATCCCGCTTAAATGATAAGGTAAGGAGCAGTTAGAAAAAGAGACATGTGAGCCTCTTTCAAACATAATAACTTCTGCGTCTTCATCAAGTCTTCTTACTCTAGCAGCTGTACCTGCACCACCAGCTACTCCCCCAACAACTAAAATTCTTCTACTCATCTTATATTCCTCCTGTAAATTTTATATTATAAATCATCCTCTCAACAAAAATAATGGTTGAGAGGGAATGTTACTTACTAAATTAAAATACTTTTTCACTGAACTTATTACTAATTATTCCGCCAATAATCATAAAGATTAAGAATACCCAGCCTGATAAAGAAAAGTTAGAGATAGGAGTAAATAATGCTCCAACATTACATCCCTGAGCGAGACGAGTACCAAAACCCATTGTTAACCCACCAAGTGAATACATTGCCGCCTGTTTTTTGCTAATTTGCAGTTCACTTTTAAAGGACTCCATAAATTTACCTGCAGTTAGAAGATAAATAATTGCTCCAATTAAAATACCAAAGTTCTGGACAGAAATTTGGTGTTCAAAAAATGGAGTGGCAAAATTTTGAGCTGACAATTGAGTGAATTCTGCAATAGCTTCAGCAGAGACACCAAATAACATTAATATTTTACCAAACCAGATACCATAGGCTTGAGAAATTCCCCAGCCATACCCTGTTACTCCCAGCATAACTGTAACAATTACAGCTAATGCTATAGCACCCTGTTTTAAGGTCCACGGTTTTTCGAAAAAGTGGTAATAAGTATCTTTACTAAATAATTTGAAATTCTTTAAATCCATGGGCTCTAAATTTTCCTGAACTCTTTCTATTTCTAAACCAGTGTATTTTCCTGATTTTTTTTGACGTTTTTCGTAATAATAGGATAAGAAGGTAAAGAACAGACAAATAGCACCTAAAAGAATTAAGGCACCTAGATAACCTTCAAACCCATCTCCCTGAAATAAGTCAGGCAGAAAAACCCCACCCATTGTTCTGTAGCCTATATAGGTGCTGAACCATGATTCTTGAACCCAATCAGCTGTGTACTGAACTGGAAAACCGATAAAAACTCCAAACATAAAGAAGATAAGAGTTGTAAACGCTCTTGGTAATGCCTGAGGTAGGTCAGTTAAAACTCCACTTGCACAGCAGACTGAAATAGACATACCGAAACCAAATAGAAAACCACCTAAGATTAAGCCTATATTAATTGGTTTAATCCAGAGATTGTAGCTGGCTGGATCTTTACCAAAGAGAAAAGCTGTAATTAGAACGGCTGTAATAAAAAACATAAATAACATAGTTCTCATTAATTTGGTTGAACCTGTTCTGTAAGCTCTATTTACACTCCCAGCAAAACCAGTATAAGCTCGTGCTAAAGCATATCCAAGTCCTGCTCCAGCTAATAATCTAAAAAATAAAAGATCTGTTTTCAGCCAGAATTTGGCTGCAGCTAAAATAATAATAATAGCTATAAACCCTAATGCTTTTTCAAATTTTTTCATAAAAAAATTCCCTCCTTATTTTTTGAATAAAAATAACTTTGTTCTAAAATTCGCAAAACAGAACAAAAAATTATAACAGAGATAAAAATAACTGCCAGGCTAAGTTATAATGTTATTTATAATATTATTCACAATCATCTATAATAATTATATACTATTTATTAACAATACTAAAATAATAATATCTTATGTAGGATAACTTTATTTTATAGACAAGTGATTTTGACTTTTTTAATTCTGAGTGTTATACTATGTTTAAAGATACCATATAGAGGTATATAGTATATTAATAAGGAGTTTTTATTATGAGTAAAGATAATAAAATTAAAAAGCGTTATGATCGAATTGCTCCAGTTTACGATTCTTTAGAACTGTTTATGGAAAAGGGAAAGATGGGAGATTGGCGTCAGAATCTCTGGCAGAAGGTGAGTAAAAAAATTGATCAATCTGAATTGAACAGGAGTGAGATCAAATTACTGGAAGCCGGTGTCGGCAGCGGCAAGAATATTGAGTATTATCTGGATGATCTTGAAATTTATGCTATAGATTTCAGTCCTAAAATGATTAAAGAAGCAGAGAAAAAAGCTAAAAAATATAATAAAGAAGTAAATTTGCTGGAGATGGATATTCAGGATCTGGATTTTGAAGATAATTATTTTGATTTTATTGTTACCAGCTGTGTATTTTGCTCAGTCCCAGATCCAGTTAAAGGATTAAAAGAACTAAAAAGAGTGCTTAAAGAAGACGGGAGGATAATAATGTTGGAGCATATGCGCAGTCAGAATGAATTTGTTGGTAAAATGATGGACTGGTTTAACTGGGTTAGCCTCTACACCTGGGGAGCAAATATAAATCGTAAAACAATAAAAAATATAGAAAGAGCTGGACTTAAGCTGGTTGAGGTTAATGATTTGATGTCCGATATTGTTAAAGAAATTGAGCTTAAAAAATAATTAAATCTTGACAAAAATACTAAGTAATGTTATTATAACTTATACCCCCTACATGTATAATGTATAAAGGAGATGTTAAAAAATGAAAAAAACTATTATTATAGAAGGAATGTCCTGTGAACATTGTGAAATGCATACTAAAAAAGAATTAGAAAAAATTGATGGTGTTATTGCTGCAGAAGCTGATGCAGATCAAGGTCAGGCTGTAGTAGAAATGGAAAAAGAGGTAGCAGAAGCTAAATTTAAGGCCGCTGTTGAAGAGGCTGGCTACAAATATATTAAAACAGTATAAATTTAAAAAATTTTAATCTATATATACATTGTAGGGGTATATCTTATAAAATGAGGAGGAAAACTCCAATGGAAGAATTAGCTACTGTAGTTAAAAGTAAAAAGAATAAAGCAGAATTGAAAATAATCAGATACTCTGCCTGCAGCAAATGTGATAAAAGCTGCAGTCTGGCCGGTGATATTCATGACCAGGATGAGATTGTTTTAGAAGTTGAAGATAAAATTGGAGTTACAGCCGGAGATCAGGTTTTAGTTGAAATGGAAAAAGGAAATCTCTTATTTGCTACTGTTGTTGTTTATGTGATTCCAATATTTTTAATGATAATTGGCTATTTTTTTGGAGTCTGGATGGCATCTTTATTTGGTATAGCGGCAGTAGAATTGTCAGGTATTGCTGGTACTTTTATTTTTTTAATTCTTTCTTTTTTAATAAATAAAATGTTTAATTCTTATCTTGAAAAAATTTCTTCGTTTAAACCGAGAATTAAAAGAGTAATTAATCGAAATTAAATAATAAGCAAAGCTGCACGACATTGTTTTTAGAAGTTTAAATAAAAAATTAATTGTACTCTTAGAATTAATATAGTTTATACTCTGAGGAGGATATAAGATGGTTCAGGATAAAAGCAAAAAAAATTGGTGGCAGAAATTTGTTAACAAACTGGCTTCCGCCAATGAAAAGCAGTATGGAGATGATGTTCCGGACTGTTGTGGAGATGGAAAAACAAAAAAAGAAAATAAAAAGTAGATTTAATTATTTGGATTTTAGATAAAATTTATATAATTTTAATGGAGGTGCAGAATAATGGCTAGTAAGAAAATAACTTTAAAAATAACAGATATGAGCTGTGCCAGCTGTGCTCAAACGGTAGAAAAATCTTTAAACAAAGCAAATGGAGTAAGTGAGGCACAGGTTAATTTTGCTGCTGAAAAAGCATATGTCACTTTTGATCCACAGCAAAACAGCAGAGATAAATTGATTGAGGTTGTTGAAAACAGCGGTTATGGTGTTAAAGAAGAAAAGGCAAAGACTTCTTTTAAGGTAGGTGGAATGACTTGTGCCAGCTGTTCGGCAGCAGTTGAGAAGGCTTTAAATAAAAGTGACGGTGTTTATCAGGCAAATGTTAATATTGCAACTGAAAAGGGTAGTGTTGAATATAATCCAGAAATTTTAAGCAAAAATGACTTTCGAGAAATTGTAAAAAATTCTGGTTATGAGCTGCTCAGTTTTGAAGATGAAGAAACAGACAAAAGTAGTGAGAGTGCTGAGGATGAAATAAGTGATGATCTGAAAAAAGTTAAAGCAGCAAAGAAAAAGATGTGGGGGACCTGGGCTTTTACAATTCCAATCATGCTCTGGATGATTCCAGAGATGTTCTTTGGTGTTGCCTGGCCCAATATGCAGATATTTAATTTAGGAATGATTGTGCTGGCTATTCCACCGCTCTTTATTTTTGGCCGCAAAACTTTTGTTACTGCCTATCGAGCGGTCAGCCACGGCAGTGCCAATATGGATGTTTTAATTGCAATGGGTACTGGAGCTGCTTTTATAACCGGTCCGGCTGTGTTTTTTACTCCAATTGCCAATTATGCAGGTGTTTCAGCAATGATTATGGCTTTTCATTTAACCGGACGTTATATAGAAGAAACAGCAAAAGGTAGGGCCTCTCAGGCAATTCGAAAACTGCTGGAACTGGGAGCCAAAACTGCCACAATTATTGAAAATGGAAATGAAAAAGAAGTTGCAATTGAAAATGTACAGCCTGGAGATATTATGCTGATCAAACCAGGAGAAAAAATACCTACTGATGGAGAAATTGTAGAAGGTGAGACGACAGTTGATGAATCAATGGCAACTGGAGAGTCAATGCCTGTTAGAAGAAAAGAGGGAGACGAGGTAATTGGTGCTACAGTTAACCAGAATGGATTGATTAAAGTTAAAGCCACTAAAGTTGGTAAAGACACCTTTCTTTCACAGGTAGTTAAAATGGTAGAGGAAGCTCAGGGAACCAAAGTTCCCATTCAGGAATTTGCTGATAAGATAACAGGAATCTTTGTCCCAACTGTTTTAATTATAGCTACTTTAACCTTTATTTCTTGGTTGATTTTTCCTGATTCATTGCGAGAAGTTGGTTTCTGGGCCCAATCATTTCTGCCCTGGGTTGATCCAACTTTAGGAACATTTACCCTGGCAATTTTTGCAACAATTGCTGTCTTAGTAATCGCCTGCCCCTGTGCTTTAGGACTGGCAACTCCAACTGCACTGATGGTTGGAAGTGGAATTGGAGCTGAAAATGGAGTTTTAATCCGTAAAGGTGAGGCAATCCAAACTATGAAAGATGTACACACAATTGTTTTTGATAAAACTGGAACCATTACTAAAGGAAAACCAGAGGTAACAGATATAACTGCAGCCTCAAACAGCAGTGAAGAGGAATTACTGCAGTTAGCCGCAAGTGTAGAAGCAGGTTCTGAACATCCTCTGGGAGAAGCAATAGTTCAGGGCGCAAAAGATAGAGAAATTGCAGTAAAAGAAATTAAAAATTTCAATTCTGTTACTGGTAAAGGTGTTAAGGCAGAAGTTGATGGTAAAGAGGTACTTGTTGGAAGTAGAAAATTAATGGAATCAGCAGGAATAGATACCTCTGATTTTGAAGGTGAATTACAGAGGTTAGAAAATGAAGCCAAAACTGCAATGTTAGCTGCAGCTGATGGTAAGATGCTTGGAATAGTTGCTGTAGCAGATGCTTTAAAAGAAGATTCGGTTCAGGCAATAGCTGAACTTAAAAAACTGGGTTTAGAAACAGCAATGATCACGGGTGATAATCAGCGTACAGCCGAGGCAATAGCAAAAGAAGTAGGAATTGATCATGTGGTTGCCGAAGTTATGCCCGATGGTAAAGTAGATAAGGTCAAAGAACTGCAGTCTGAATTTGGTATTATTGCTATGGTTGGAGATGGAATTAATGATGCTCCAGCTCTAACCCAGGCTAATGTTGGAATTGCAATTGGTACCGGTACAGATATTGCAATTGAATCTTCAGATATTACCTTAGTTCGAGGTGATTTATCTTCTGTAATCACAGCAGTTAAGCTCTCCCGAGCGACCTTTAAGAAGATCAAACAGAATCTTTTCTGGGCCTTTTTTTACAACCTAATTGCTATTCCAGTTGCAATTCTTGGACTATTACATCCTGTAATTGCTGAGATGGCAATGGCGACAAGTTCAATTAGTGTTGTCACAAATGCTAACCTCTTGAGACGGGAAAATGTACAAGCAAATTATAAATAAAATTGGGAGTAGATAATCAAATATGATATAATGAAATAGAGGAATTAGGAGGGGTTTGATGAATTCTTTATGTGAGCTGGATAAAAAGGAACTTACAAATCGCTTAAGAAGAATAGAAGGCCAGGTTCGCGGTCTACAGCGGATGGTAGATGAAGAAAAGTACTGTGTTGATATTCTGCATCAGATCAATGCCGTTCAAGGGGGACTAAAAAAAGTTGGTCTAAAAATCCTTGATAAACATGTGCACGGCTGTGTTCAGAGAGCAGTCAAAAATGAAGAAGGCGATGAAATCATAAATGAATTGATGAATGTTTTGGCTAAGTTTACTGATTAAACTGAATTTAGATTTTAAGTTTGATTATAAAGATAAAAAAGTAAGAGGAAATTGGAATTTGTTGACAGAATTAAAGGAGGAATATGAATATGAAGAAAAAGTTAATTGTAGCTTTAATAGCTGTTTTGTCGATTTTTGTGTTAGCAGCATGTTCTGGAGCTGGGGAACAGGGAGCAGCTCCAGAACCGGAAACAGCAGATACCGTAACCACAGCCTCAATTGTTGCGGATGAGGAAGCATTTATTAATGCAGTAAGTGCTGATGGCAGCTGGATTGTTGCAACTTTGAATGATTTGACTTTTGAAGAAGCAATAACAGTTGAAGGGAAATTTTATGATGATGGAGATTCTGAAAATGATCTCTATAGAAAAATAGCAGCTTATGCTCAGGATGATCAGCGTAATATAACAGACAGATATACTATCACAGCTCCTGAAATGATTATTAAAAGTCCAAATACACGCTTCCAGGCAGGAACATTTGTAGGAGATATTATTGTAGAGGTAAATGGATTCACACTTTATGATGCCGTTGTCGAAGGAAATATTTATTTTGCTAATGAAGAATATCAGAAATCAGCAGAAATTACTAATGATAGTGAAGTGACTGGAGTTATAGAAGTCCAAAATTAAAATAACTGCAAAAAAGCCCTAATGCTTTAAAGCATTAGGGCTTTTATCATTTTCAAAGTCACCAGCTGCATCAGCATCGTTTCTGATTTCTGCAGCTTCATCATATTTTTCAAAATTAGTAATAATTATTATTATTAATTTCTATATTTATTATAATATTTTATTTAAAGACTGTGCTGGTTTATTTTAACTGGCGCAGTTTTTTGATTCTTTCTTCTGTCGGAGGGTGTGAGCTAAATAATTTTGCCATACCTTCATTAGAAAGTGGATTTAAAATGAACATATGGGCTGCAGCTTCATTAACCTGCATTTTTTCTCGTCCCTGGCTGTAGCGTTCCATTTTCTCTAAAGCACTGGCTAAGCCTTCAGGATTACCAGAAATCTCTCCTCCAGTTTCATCAGCAATATATTCTCTTGAGCGAGAAATTGCCATTTTGATTAAAATAGCCGCGAGAGGTGCAAAGATAATAGCAACCAGCTGCAGTAAAGCTCCGGCTCCATTATTATTACGGCGGCCACCAAAGATCATTCTGAATCTTCCCATCCTAGCTAGAAACGCAAGTGCTCCAGCCATTACTGCTGCCATGGTACTGATTAGAGTATCTCGATTTTTAACATGAGCCAGTTCATGGGCAATAACGCCTTCTAATTCATCCTCATTTAATAAGCGAATTAATCCTTGAGTAACGGCAACTGCAGCATGTTCTGGATTTCTCCCTGTTGCAAAAGCATTTGGCTGATTTGTTGGAGTTAAATAAATTTTTGGCATCGGTAGTTCAGCATTTTTAGACAGCTTTCTTACTATCCTGTAAATTTCTGGTGCTTCATTTTCATTCAAAGGTCTTGATTTAGTCATTTTAATTGCCAGTTTGTCACTATTCCAATAACTGATGAAATTTATTGCAAGGGCAAAAATAAAGGCCATTACAATTCCATTCTCACCGGCGATCATTCCTCCAAAAAACATAAATACAATTATTAAAGTAAACATTAATAAAAATGTTTTTGTACGGTGCATTATTTTACCTCCTCGTAATATAATATACTTATTTCTAATCTAATTCTACAGCAATATTATAACTTATACAAATTAAAATTTGATGAGAAATTACGGCTTCAAAATAGAGGAATTTTCCTGTCTTTGTTTAAATATGGATATAGTGAGAAAAAAATTATTAAAGGGGGGTAAATTTTGGATGCTGCAGCTATAACAATTATATTTATTGTTCTTTCAGCACTGGTGGCAGTTGTCTTAAGAAAAATCAAAAAAGATAAATGTCTTAAGGATTTTAGAGATGATACAGTCTGTTTGGAACTTTTAAATGGTCAGCAGTATAAAGGAGAATTAAAACTCAAAAGTTCCGGCTTAAAGTTTGATTATCCAGAATTAATTAAGGATCAACAGAATTTTAAATTTTTAAGTTTTCTTCTCTATAAAAATGAATATCCTGATATTCAGGCAGTAGTCCGCTATCATAATGATTTAACAGCTGAGGGTAAAAAATTAAGGCAAGAAGATTTTGAAAAAACTTTTCATCCTTCTCGCTGGCGCAGGCTCAGGCGTTCCATCTTAAATTTTTTCAAGATCATCAAGGATGCAGTTATTGAAATTTTTAATTTAATGACCAGTCACCTATCTAAAACAACTCCTGTGGGTGCAGCTATCAGCAGTAATGACCGCGAAGTTAATAAAATGAAAAACGAGCTTTATGGGCTGGTTGAAACTTCCTATGAGCCACTGCTTGAAGATTATATTGGCGAAAGAGTAATTTTAGAGCTTAAAAAGGGCAGTGAATGGGTTAAATATAATGGTGTTTTAAAGGATTATACATCAGAGTTCATTGAGTTGATTGATGTAGATTATGCTCCTGAAACAAGTGGCAGAATTGATGCTGATTTAATAGTTTTAAGGAAATATGGTATAGTTCGCAATTTAAGTGAGTAGAGATAATTTAAACAAAAATTAAAGAGGAAGTGATTTTAATGCCATTTATTAAAGTACAAACCAATCAAAAGGTAAAAAAAGAGGAAGAATTATTAAAAAAATTATCAGCTGAGATGGCAGAGCAGCTTGGAAAGCCAGAATCATATATTATGACAGCTCTGGAAGCTGAACTAAAGATGACTTTTGGCGGCAGCAAAGAAAAAACAGCATTTATTGAAGTTAAAAGTATTGGCTTAAAGCAGTCAATGACCGAAGAACTATCTCAATTTATCTGTGAATTTATTGAACAGGAACTGGAAATAGAGCAGGACAGAATTTATATTGAATTTGCTAATGTCCCAGGTGCAATGTGGGGCTGGGATGGAGGCACCTTTTAGTTAGAGGCCGAAGCTAAAGTCTGGTTAAAAGCAAAAAGCGGTTTATCCAATATTGTAATTAAAGAATTAATTTCTGAAGAAACCAGACCTCGGGTTTTAAAAGATGAGGATGGGATTTTACTTAATCTGCGGGGGCTAAATTTAAATTCGAAGTCAGATGAGGAAGACATGGTTTCACTGCACATGTGGATTGAACCAGGTAAAATAATTACTACCCGCAGTGAACGAGTTTTTACCATTGATGATATTGATCAGAGTTATCAGAAAGGTGATGGTCCAATGTATATTCTTTCTATTGTCAGTAGTATCTTTTTACTTTTAAGTTTTTTAACCGGGCTATTTGGCATTAACATTGGTGGTATGCCAGGGACTGAAAGTAATGCAGCCTTTGGAATTTTTTCAATTTTAATGCTGGTGATTATTGGGGTCGAATACTGGTTATTTAAGCGAAATGATTGGATTTAATAAATCTAAAGTGTTAAAATCTAAACAAGAACATAATATCAAATATTAGTTTAAATTAAATAAGGTTGGTGTCTATTATAATGAGAGATTTAAGTCTTTTAACAGATTTTTATCAGCTGACGATGGCTCAGGGATATGCTGAAAAGGGAAAAACAGAAAATGCAGTATTTGACCTTTTTTACAGAGAAAATCCCAGTGGTAATGGTTATGCTGTTTTTGCCGGTTTAGAGCAGATTATCGAATTTATAAAGAATTTAGAGTTTAGAGAAGATGATATTAAATATTTAAGAAGTCAGGGATTTAAAGAAAGATTTTTAGATTACCTAAAAGATTTTGAATTTACAGGGGATATTTATTCAGTTCCTGAAGGTAGTGTTGTGTTTCCTAAAGAACCAATTCTTAAAGTGGAGGCATCTATTTTACAGGCCCAGTTATTAGAAACTCCACTATTGAATTTTATCAATCATCAGGCTTTGATTGCGACCAAAGCGGCCAGAATAACAGAGGCAGCTCAGGGTAAAAATGTGTTGGAATTCGGCCTGCGTCGGGCTCATGGTCCAGATGCGGGGGTCTATGGAGCAAGGGCAGCAGTAATCGGGGGCTGCTCCGGGACTTCCAATGTTTTAACCGGCAAAAAATTTGGAGTTAAGGTCAGCGGAACTCACGCCCACAGCTGGGTGATGAGCTTTGAAAGTGAACTGGAATCTTTCCGGACCTATGCTGACAATTTTCCCAATAGTGCTATACTCCTGGTTGATACCTATGACACACTAAAATCGGGGGTTCCTAATGCAATTAAAGTTTTTAAAGAGATGAAGGAAAAAGGGATTGATTCAGAGCTCTTTGGCATTAGACTGGACAGTGGAGATCTGGCCTATCTTTCTAAAGAGGCACGAAAAATGCTTGATCAGGCTGGTCTGGAAGATGCTGTGATAGTCGCTTCCAATAATCTTGATGAAGATATTATTACTTCCCTTAATCTGCAGGGAGCACAGATTGACCTTTATGGTGTGGGAACAAAACTGATAACTTCTTATGACTGCCCTGCCTTTGGAGCAGTTTATAAAATGAGTGAATATAATGATCAGCCTAAAATTAAGCTTTCTGATAATATTGAAAAGATGACTAATCCGGGTAATAAAAAACTGATTCGGATTTATGATGAAAAGTATGGAGAAATCAGAGCAGATTTAGTTGCTCTTGAAAAAGAAAAAATTAGTGCAGATAAAGATTTAGTTTTATTTGATGCCAGAGATACCTGGAAAACTACTACCCTTGAAGAAGGTAATTATAAACTGAGAGAGATGTTGGAGCCAATTTTCAAAAATGGTAAATTAGTTTATGATTCTCCAACAGTGGCTGAAATTAAGGAATATGCAGAAAAGGAAAAAGAGAGTCTGGGAGCAGAATATAAGAGATTGACTAATCCTCATATAATGAAAGTAGACCTTTCAGATGAGTTATATGATTTAAAGCAAAAGCTAATTCAGGAAAATAAAATGGAAAAGTAAAGTTTTAAAGTTGTTTTATGGGCAAATTTAAAAAGGAGATATAATTATGGTCAGTAAAAAAGAAAGAGCAAAAGGAGCATTGATGGGTGCTTTTATCGGTGAAGCTCTTGGAGTTGGACCTCACTGGTATTATGATTTAGAAGAAATGCGGGCTGAATATGGTGACTGGATTGATGATTATACTGAACCTAAAGCTGACAGGTATCATGGGGGCCTTGAGGCGGGAGAAATATCTCAGGCTGGTATTTTACTGAAAATGATGGTTGAACATTTAATTGAAAATAATGGTTATGATCAGGCTGCTTTCTGTAAAATGATGGACGAAGACTTTTTGCCTAAAATCTCTGGGAAGGCGATGGCTGGCCCGGGAGGATATACAAGCCAGTCAATGCGGCATCTCTGGCGGGCAAGGGTTAAAAACGAGCTGCCCTGGGATCAGTCTGCAGGTAATGCAGATACGACTGAGGCAATTGAAAGAAATATTGGGCAGGCAATTTTCTATGCAGAGGATCTTAAGGTTTTAAGTTTGAATATAACTGATAATACTGCTTTAACTCAGGCAGATAATTTAATTGCTTCTTTAACTGTGGCTTACAGCTCAGTGCTGGCTATTTTGGTTCAGGGGGAAAAACTTGATCCTGAAATTTCTAAAAAACTTATGCGGGCTGTCGATCGAGGGGAATTACCTTTTCATAAGGTGACTTCTGATAATTTAAATCCCCCCGCTAAGGATAACACTGTTAAAGAATCTGATCTCTATGGTGAGGGAATCTTTGCTTCTCCTGATGGACTGCTCTCACCTTCTTATATGGCTCGAGCAGCTGAGGATCAGGATATAATAATTGAGCCTGCCTGGAAGGCTTCGATTGTTTATGGAATGCCCTGTGCAATTTATCATATACTGCCTGCTGTCTACTATCTAGCGGCTAGATTTAAAGATGATTTTGAAGCAGGAGTGCTCAATGCCCTTAATGGAGGCGGTCAGAATCAGGTGAGAACAATGCTGACTGGTGCCTTAATCGGAGCTCAGGTCGGTTTTTCCAGGATCCCGGCTAGATTTATAGAGGGTCTCAAGCAGAAGGATGAGCTGCTCAATTTAACTGATAAACTGGTAGAAAAATGTAAATAGATGACTTTTGAATATAAAAGCTGTTTTGATAGTTATTTAAGCTGTCAGAACAGCTTTATTTTTTTCTTAAATTAATAAAAAGCTCAAAATATTTAAGGTATTCTTCTGCAAAAACACTGTCTTTTAAATAAATAAAATTAAATTCTCTTTGAATATTAAAATCCTTAATCTTTAAAGCTGAGATTTTATTAGCTTCTAAATATCTTTTAGCAGCGGCCTGATACATAAAAGAAATTCCTTTATTCTCCGAGACCAGAGCTTTAATCGCATTTAGATTACCAATTTCTATAGTGCTGGTAAAACTTTTAGGATTTAAATTATTTGTATAAAGAATTTGTTCTAATATTTCTCTAGTTCCTGATCCATTTTCTCTTAAAATTAGGCGAAAATCTAAGAGTTTATCCATTTTTATTTTCTCTCTGCTTAAGTTTGAGTCAGCAGAGCAGATTCCAATGAATTTTTCTTGACTAAAAAGGTGATATCCAAACTTTGTCTTGTCAAAAAAACCTTCTAAAACAGCAAAATTAATTTCTCCTGCTTTTAATTTTTGGAGCAGAGTGGCTGTATTTTCAACCAGCATATCAAAATTAAGCTCCGGATTTTCTGTCATTGCCTGGTTTAAAATATCGGGCATTACAAATTCTCCAATAGAGAGAGTAGCACCAAACTTTATGTTTTGCTTAGGTGATTTATTGCTGATAGTTTGTGCAATTTTTCTACTGTCAGCAATCATCCTTTCTGTATAATGATATAGTTTTTTACCCGCCGCAGTTAGATTAAGTTTTTTGCTGCTGTAATTAAATAATTTCACCCCGTAATATTCTTCTAAATGTTTAATGTGCTGGGAAACAGTGGGCTGCGTAATATGTAGTTTTTCTGCAGTTTTAGTGTAGTTTTTGATCTGACAGAGCTTCAAAAAAGTTTGGTGTCTAAAATCTATCATTCTTATCTCCCTTCTAAATATTTAAATGACTTTATAATATAAAATCAGATTAGCTATAATTTAAAATTATTGATTTATAAAATATTATAATTTTATTTTATCTATAATTTATTATAAAATCAAGAATGTAAACCATAAGGGGGAAGATAAAAATGAATAAACTTAGTGATTATTTAGCAGGAATCATCCTTACAATTTTATTAGCTTTGACTGCTAAAGCTGTAAGCAGCTATATACCAATGCATTTGATCAGCGGCAGTGTTCTGGCACTGATGCTGGGAATGCTTTTAAATCCGATTATACGAGAAATTTCTATTTTCAATACAGGTATCAATTTTGTTTCCAAGAAAATTTTAAAAGCTGGAATTGTACTGATGGGTCTTACTTTGAGTTTTTCTCAGGTTTTATCTGTCGGAGGTTATTCATTAATTGTGATGACTTTTACTTTGCTGACAGCCTTTGGGGGAGGGTATTTATTTGGCCGCCTTTTTAATATGAACTGGAAACTTTCAAGTTTAATTTCCGCTGGAACCGGTGTCTGTGGGGGGTCTGCTATAGCTGCGGTAGCTCCAACAATTGAGGCGGACAACAGCCATATTGCCTATGCTATTTCTGCAACCTTTATTTTTGATGTGCTGATGGTAATCTTATTTCCTCTAGCAGGAAGATATTTGGGGATGAGTGATTTAGGTTTTGGCCTCTGGGCGGGAACAGCAGTTAATGATACTTCCTCAGTGGTAGCAGCTGGCTATGCTTTTTCAGATGCCGCTGGTGCTTTTGCTGTGATAGTAAAATTGACCAGGACTCTTTCTATAATTCCGATAGTAATGATTTTTTCATTTATCAATGCTAGAGAAAACAAAAAACTGGGTGTAAGTGGAAATGAACAGAGAGAAAAAGTTGAAATTAAAAACATATTTCCCTATTTTATTCTTTTGTTTTTAATGATGGTGGCAGTAAAAAGTACAGGTTTTATCTCAGCTGAATTAAGCAGCAATATTGCGTCAATATCTAAATTTATGATGATTATGGCTCTAGGGGCAATTGGTCTGACAACTAATTTTAGTGAAGTATCTGATTCTGGTATCAAGCCATTACTGCATGGTTTTATAATATCTTCACTGGTAGTTATTGTTTCATTTACAATTCAGCTCTTTATTGGTCAGATCTAGCATTTAAATTAAAGTAGAGCTAAAGTAGAGCTTATGTTAAGATTAGTATAGAAGAAGTGATAGAGTAAAAGCCTGCTTGCAAAGCTCGGGTATGAAGTTACAGCAGCAACGAGAAAAACTGAGGCAGAAGAACATTTCAATAACTTAGGGGTAAAAAATATTATAGATAGAAAAGAGATTGATGATGATTCCGGTAAAATGCTGGCCGGAAATTTAAAAAATCTATCATTAATTCATATTTTCTTCACATTTTTATTCTAGAATTAATTCAAAGTAAAGACGACAGGAATGGTAGAGTTTAATATTTAACAATTACGATATAAGCCTTGACAGAACTAATCCTGAGTGTTATACTATGTTTAAGATACCTAATAGGGGTATGTTGAGAGTTGATTTAAGTTTAAAGGAGGATAATTAAATGAAAAGAATTTTAATAATTACTTTAATTATATTGGCAGCAGTTGGTATTGGAGCTAATATTGTTTCTGCCCAAGCTGGATTTGGACCTGGAATGATGTGGCCGGGCAAAATGGGACCGGGGATGATGGAATCAGTTAACAGTGAATATGAATTTTTAGTAAAAATGATACCACATCATGAAGAAGCAGTTACTAAGGCTAAAATTCTAAGAGATAATACTAATCGAGAAGAAATGCGAGAATTTGCTAAAGATATTATAGAAATTCAGACTCAGGAAATTGAAGAAATGGAAAAATATCTGGCTGAATGGTACCCGAATAGAACAAATAATTATCATTATCAGCCAATGATGGGAGATTACCAAGGATTGTCTGGAGAAGAACTCGATTATTATTTTTTAGAAGATATGATCTTTCATCACATGGGGGCAGTAATGATGTCTCAGCAGTTAATAATGCAGGGTTTGGCTGAACATCAATCAGTATATTTACTTGCCAGAAGTATTAGAGATAGTCAGCGACAGGAAATTTTCATGATGCGTGATTGGCTGGATAAATGGTATTAAATAGATTTGAGTAAAATAAATTTATTTAAATAAGAATTAACATTATTTCATACTAAAATATTGAATTAGGAGGTATAGTTATGATGGGTTATGGCCCTGGAATGATGGGAGGAGGATTCTCAATAATCTTCTGGATAGTAATTATTGGTGTGATTTATTATTTCTTTAAGGAATATAATAGACATAATCACCACCGCCATGATGATCGTGGAAATGGTGATCCTCACAATAATGGGCACAGTAATTTTGATGCTCATAGAGATAGCTTTAATAGAAGAAAAGAAATAGAATATAACAATAAGGAAGATAGTGCAGGAAAAATTGCTAGAGAGCGTTATGCAAAAGGTGAAATTTCTAAAGAAGAGTTAAAGGAGATCCTTGATAATTTAAATAATTAAATCTAAATTTTTATAATATAAATGGGAGGAATAATAATGAGTAATTATGGTATTAAAAAAACAGTAGAACTTTCTTATCAAGAAACAGTTAAAAAAGTAAAAGATGAACTAAAAAAAGAAAGTTTCGGTGTTCTGGTAGAAATTGATATGAAAAAAACTTTTAAAGAAAAATTGGATAAAGATATGAATAATTATGTTATACTCGAAGCATGTAATCCTAGCTTTGCCTTTGAAGGTATAGCAGAGGAGCCTGAGCTAGGTCTTTTACTTCCCTGTAATGTAATAGTTTATGAAACTGAGACTCAGGAAGTTAAAGTAGCAGCAATTGATCCAGAAAAAGCACTTGGCATGTCAGGGAATAAAAGGGTCAATGAAATAGCTAAAGAGATTAAATCAAGACTTGAAAGAGTAATAAAAAGTATTTAAGTTAATAATTATTTCTAATATAACCTGTTTGACTGCAGTTATAGTTTTAACTGTGGTTAAACAGGTTTTTTGTTTTAAATATAGTTGTTTAAGAACACTGTAAATGTTAAAATTTAAGTGATGAGTATTAAAAATCATATTGTTTAATTGAGGGGTTTATAATTATGGAAGAAATATTAAATATTGAGCAAAAAGAAATAGATTATTTAAAAGCAAAAGATAAGCGGATGTCAGATTTAATCGAAAAAATTGGAAAAATAAAAAGAATTTGTATTCCTGAACCATTTACTGCGCTATGTCGGAATATTGTTTATCAACAACTTTCATCTCAAGCTGCCGATTCTATCTGGGTTAATTTTAATAATAAACTTTCGGAATTAACTCCAGCCGCTATTATTTCAGCCAAAAAAAGTGAACTCAAAGCAGCAGGACTTTCAGAGAGAAAAATTGATTATCTTAATAATTTGTCAGAGGCTGTTCTTAATAATCAACTTAAGCTATCAAAACTTGGTGAGATGACAGATCAAGAAATTATTGAACAATTAATAAAGATAAAAAGTATTTTAAAAAGTTTAGAAATAAATTTTCAACATATAATACAGCAGCTTCTTTATATATTTGGGAGGTAACTACACAAAATCTTGATCAGATTTTTAAAAGTGCTGAAGAATTAACAACTGATAATAAAGTGGTATATTATGATTCACCAATTGGTTTAATAGAGATTCAGACTGATCGAGGAAAGCTTTTGAGTCTTAATTTTCAAGAAGTTAAACGCTACCCAGAAGAAGAAACTGCCCTTTTATCAATAGCCAAAGATCAGCTGAATGAATATTTTAGGGGAAAAAGGAAAGAATTTGACCTACCACTTAAGTTAGAAGGTACAGATTTTCAAAAAAGTGTTTGGAAACAGCTTCTAAAAATCCCTTATGGAGATACTTTTTCTTATAAAGAAGTTGCAGAAGCAATAGAAAATAATAAAGCTTACAGAGCAGTAGGTAATGCAAATAATAAAAATAGTATACCGTTAATTATACCCTGCCATCGAGTAACAGCGAGCAATGGTAAAATTGGAGGGTATGGAGCAGGAGTCTGGCGGAAAAAGTGGCTTTTGAAACATGAAAAAGCTAATCTATAATTTTTTTGAAGCTGATATTATTAATTTTGGTAAATTTTATAAAGGAGAAGGAAAATGACTGAAATAGAATTGTTAATTGATTTTCATAAAAATGCTAAAAGACAGGGGCCAGGAAGTTCGGCTGATACATTAAAGGCCTTAAATTTAATAGGGATTAGCAAAAACAAAAATCTTAAAATTGTAGATATTGGTTGTGGTTCCGGTGCTTAGACAATTACTCTTGCTGAAAATATTGATGGTCAGATAACAGCAGTTGATCTATTTCCAGATTTTTTGAGAAAGCTTGAAATGAAAGCAGAAGCAAAAGGATTAAAAAATAGAATTAAAACATTGGAAAAATTAATGGATAAATTAGATTTTGAGCAAAAAAAAATTAGATATCATCTGGTCTGAAGGAGCAATTTATAATATGGGTTTTGAAGCAGGGATAAAAAGCTGGAAAAAGTTTTTAAAACCTGGCGGTTATTTATCAGTAAGTGAAATTACATGGTTGACTGATAAAAGACCAGAAGAAATTGAAAAATATTGGAATAATGAATATTTAGAGATTGATACAGCTTCAAATAAATTTAAAGTTTTAGAGAAAAATGGATTCACACCGGCAGGATACTTTTATCTACCTCAATCCAGCTGGTTGGACAATTATTATAATCCAATTGAAGATCGTTTTGAGAACTTTTTAAAAAGGCATAATCATTCCAAAACTGCAGAAAAAATTGTAGAAAATGAAAAAAAGGAAATTCAAATATATAGAAAATACAAAGAATATTTAAGCTATGGCTTTTATATAGCAAAAAAAGTTGAGAACTAACTTAGCTAAATAAGGAGGAAATCAAATTAGAAAAAGTGATGGTAGAGGAAAACATACTACCACTCATCGAAAATTAATTGTTTTAGAAAATGGATCTATAGTTATTGATACTCCTAATATGAGAGAAATTCAGCTCTGGGGTGAAAGTGATAGAGTTAATGAAAGTTTCTTAGATATTAAAAAAATAGCTAAAAATTATAAATTCAATGACTGTCAGCATGACTCAGAACCAGGCTGTGCTGTAAAAAAAGCTATTAAAGAGGGGAAGTTAGCTGAAGCAAGGCTTGCAAGCTATAGAAAGTTGAAAAAGGAATTATTGTATTTAGAAAGGAAAAAGAAATATGGAGCTGAATATGCAAATAAGTTAAAATATAAAGAATTAATGGGTTTGTAATTTGACAAAATAAAAATAAGATGATATTCTTTATAATCAATAATAATAAAAATTTAATAATTCATCAAGAGTGGTGGAGGGACTGGCCCTTTGAAACCCAGCAACCTACCAATATGGTAAGGTGCTAAATCCTGCATTTCAAAGAAATGACAGATGAGAGGACTATTAAAACCCTCTCATGAGGGTTTATTTTTTTTTACCACTTTTGCTATTAATAATCGTAAAAGTGGTTTTTTAATTATCTTAGAATTTGATGAAATTATTAATTAATCAGCAGGAGGTGAAGAAGTCAAATTTAAAAGTACTTATTGCAAATAGTATGATAATAAAATTTAATTAAATTTTAAAAAAGTAGAGGAGAATTTAAATTATGGAAAAAGCAATTAAATCAATTTTAATCAGCAGTGGAGTAGTTTTAGTAGTGGCTTTATATTTATTTATAGCAGCAAATACAGTAATGGCAGCAGATCCAATCTTAAAAGTTGGAGCAACAGCTGGTCCTTTTGCTCAAATATTAGAAGCTGTAAAGCCTGTATTAGCAGAAGAGAATATAGAACTTGAGATTGTTGAGTTCACAGATTATGTAACTCCCAACTTAGCACTGGCAGATGGTAGTTTAGATGCTAATACTTTTCAGCATATACCATATTTTGAACGTTTTAAATCAGACCGAGATTTAGATTTAGTTTCAGTCGCGAAAACAATTGTAATTCCAATCGCTATTTACTCTGATAAATATGAATCATTAAGTGAAATTCCCAAAAATTCAACTATAGCAATTCCAAATGACCCAACAAACGGTGGTAGAGCCTTATTATTATTTGAAAAAGCAGGTTTAATAAAATTAGATGATTCCGCAGGAATTAATGCTACAATTTTTGATATTGAGGTTAATCCACTTAATTTAAAATTTCACGAAGTTGAGGCTGCTCAAACTGCTAGAGTTATCCCTGATGTTGCCGCAGCAGCTGTTAATTCTAATTATGCTCTGGATCTTGGTATGAATCCCAAAGAAGATTCTATTTATATTGAAGATGGTGATTCACCTTACGTTTGTATAGTAGCGGTAAGGCCTGAAGATAAAAATGATCCTTTAATCAAAAAATTTGTAGAAGCTTATCAATCTGAAAAAGTCCGTAATTTTATAAATGAAGAATTTGATGGCTCAGTTATTCCAGCCTTTTAAAGATTATAAATATCAGTAGAATTCAAAAAAAGGAGTTATATTATGCCGGAATTAAATAAAAAAATTGATAAATTTAGTGATTCAGTGATTAGAAGAATGACAAGAATAGCAAATAAATATGATGCAGTAAACTTATCTCAGGGTTTTCCAGATTTTGACCCACCTGCAGAATTAAAAGAAGCTTTAAAAGATGTCGCTGGAGGAAGTATCCATCAGTATGCAGTTACCTGGGGAGCAGCAAATTTTCGAGAGGCTCTGGCAAAAAAACAGTCAGATTTTATGGGGATAGATATTGATCCAGAAAAAGAAATTGTTGTAACTTGCGGCAGCACAGAGGCTATGATGGCTGCAATGATGACAGTCTGCAGTCCAGGGGATAAAGTCGTTGTTTTTTCTCCTTTTTATGAAAATTATGCTGCTGATGCAATATTATCGGGGGCAGATCCTATTTATGTAAACCTTAATCCACCGGAGTTTGATTTTGATCCTGAGGAGTTAGAAGAGGCTTTACAGCAGGGAGTTAAAGCTTTAATTCTCTGCAATCCTTCTAATCCAAGTGGTAAGGTGTTCAGCCGTTCCGAACTAGAAACTATTGCAGAATTGGTAGATAAATATGATGTATTTGTAATCACTGATGAGGTTTATGAACATATTGTTTATCCACCAAATGAGCATCTATATTTTGCTTCACTGCCTGGAATGTTTGAGAGAACAATTTCCTGTAGTTCACTGTCTAAAACTTATTCGATAACAGGCTGGAGACTTGGTTATCTTATCGCACCTGAAAAAATAATTGATGGCGCTAGACAAATACATGATTTCTTGACAGTTGGGGCTGCAGCACCTCTTCAGGAAGCAGCAGTTACAGCACTTAATTTTGATAAAAAATATTATCAAGAATTAGAAAAAAAATATGGGAAAAAAAGAAAATTATTTTTGAGAGGTTTGGATCAAATTGGACTTAACTATACCAAACCACAGGGAGCATATTATGTAATGGTGGATATAAGTGAATTCAATTTTAAAGATGACTTAGAATTTTGTAAGTGGATGATAAAAGAAGTTGGGGTGGCAGCAGTGCCTGGTTCTAGCTTTTTTAAAGGAAATATTAAACATTTAGTGAGATTCCACTTTGCTAAAAAAGATGAAACTTTAAAAAAGGCTTTAGAAAGATTAGAAAAGTTACCAAAAAAAGCAAAAAAGAGAAACAATTAATATTAAATAAAGGAAGTGTTTTTAATATGCATTTAGTAATGGGTTCTCCTAATCGATATCTTCAAGAAAAAAATATTTTAATAGAAGCCGGTAATCATATTGCTCCGTTAGGAAAAAAAGCCTTACTGGTTGGAGATAATACTACATTAGAGATAGTCAGAGAAAAACTACATCAGAGTCTAACAGAAAATAAGATTGAATTTAAAGAGGAAGTTTTTGGAGGAGAGGTTACCAAAAAAGAGGCTCAGCGAATAGCTTCTTTAGTTGAAGCAGAAAATTTTGATTTAATCATAGGTATTGGGGGTGGAAAAGCAATTGATACTGCTAAGGCTGCAGCTGCATATTCTAAGCGAAAATTAATTACTATTCCAACCATTGCCTCTAATTGTGCTGCTTGGACTCCCTTATCAGTTTTTTATGATGAAAATGGTAGTTTTGAAGAATACATTATTTTTCAATATAGTCCGGCACTTGTTTTAGTAGATACTGAAGTTATTGCTAATTCACCGTTGAATTATTTTAAAGCTGGAATCGCTGACACAGTTGTTAAATTTTACGAAGCACGGGCTTCTGCAGCAGATAAAGAAAAAAACAGTCCAACAAGGGCAGCTCTAAAAATTGCTGAAGAGTGCAAAGATATCCTATTTGAATTTGGTGTTCAGGCTGCAGAAGATATGGAAGAAAAAAAACCGACTAAAGCCGTTGAAAAAATAGTTGACAGTATAGTTGCACTGGGAGGAATGGTTGGTGGTATAGGCGGTGATAATTGTCGTATTGCAGCCGCTCACGCTGTTCATAATGGCTTAACAGCCCTTTCTGAAACCCATGATTTACTACATGGGGAAAAAGTTGCCTTTGGTACTTTAGTACAGTTAGAATTAGAAGATAATGAAGCAGAATTTGCTGAATTATTAGTTCTGCTTAACAATTTAGAACAACCTATTACTTTAGCTCAACTGGGCCTAGCAAATGCAGACAATAATGATTTAGCAAAAGCTGCTGCTAAAAGCTGTGCACCAGAGGAATCTATTCATAATCTTTCTTTTAAAGTAACAGAAGAAGATGTTTTAGAAGCTATTAAAAATGTTGATCTTAAAGCTAAAAAATTTCTTGAACAATAAAATAAATTATTAGGAAATGATCTCCTTCCACTTTGAATTTAATCTTTTAACCAATATTCTTTCTTGAAAGACCTTGTTTTATTGCTTATTAAATGTTAAAATTTGATAGATGAAATTAATAAAAAATAAGCAAATGTTAGTATATAGGAAGGTGCAAAAATGAAAGAAAAGTTTATTGCTGATTTGAAAAAGACAGGAAAAAATGGTATAGAAGATCTTTTATCTTATTTAAAAGAAATTGAGTTTTATGATAAGCCGGCAAGCATCAGACATCATTTAAATGTTACTGGTGGTTTGTTGGAGCACACCGAAAATGTTAAAAAAGAATATCTAAAATTAAATGAAGAAATAAACGCGGGTATTCCTAAAGAAAATATGATCATCCAGGCTTCAATACATGATCTTGAAAAATGTTTTGCCTATACATCGGAAATGCAGAATACTATTACTGAGGGGCAGAATAATTTTTTAAGAAGTTTGGTCAGGGATAATATGGATTTGTATAATACTTATGGACTTGACAGGTATGTAGAAAATAAGGAGTTTATTATTTCTAAGGAATATGCCAGTGATTTAATTAAATGGTTTAAAGATGGTAGAAATATTGCTCCCCCTGATGTGAGAAGTGACTGGAATTATAATGAAAACAACTTACCTTTAAATCATTCTATGAGAGCTATTTTAGAGGCTTCAAAGTTTATTGAACTTGATGAAAGAGATGTGCTTGCTATAACTTATCATATGGGACCTTATGGCCCTTTTGATGAACGAAAAAGATCAAAAGCGGAAGAACTTTATCCTGATGTAAGATTGCTTCATTTGGCTGATTCTATAGCAACCAAAAAAGAAGATATTGAAGCAGAATTAAGTAATAAATAATACTTAAAGATAAAGTAAGTTCAAAAAATGTGAGGAGATCATGTATGTATAACTTTTCAATTAGAATGTTAAGATTATTTTTTGGTTTATTTCTTTATGCCCTTGGGATAGTTGTTACAATGAATGCCAATATAGGTTTTGCTCCCTGGGAAGTTTTTCATAAAGGAATAGCAAATATTTCAGGATTTACAATTGGACAAATATCTATAATAGTTGGCTTTTTAATCTGTGTATTGGTACTTTTGATGGGGGAAAAACTTGGTTTAGGTACACTTTTTAATATGCTGATGATAGGTACATTTATGGATATGATTATATTTGTTGATTTTATTCCTCATATTAAGAGATTTTATTTTGGAGTTCCATTTTTATTCTTAGGTTTGTTTATTATTGCAGCTGCAACATATTTTTATATATCTTCCGGTTTTGGCGCAGGTCCAAGAGATAGTTTGATGGTGGCTATAGAAAAGAAAACAGGTTTTTCTTCAGGATTTTCAAAAGCAATAATGGAAGCTGCAGTAGTTTTGTCAGGGTGGCTTTTGGGAGGGCCGGTTGGTTTAGGAACTGTTATTGCTGCTTTTGGAATAGGACTCTGCATAGATCTTATTTTTAATTTATTTAATTTTAAGCCATCTGAAGTAGAACACGAAACATTTGCCAAAACTTTTAATAAAATTTTGGATACTATTAAATAAAAGACAGTTAAAAATAAATTTTTGGCCTCAGATATTATGTCTGGGGTTTTAGTTTAGAAAAAATATGTTATTGGATTCAGGCAAAGAAAAGAAGAAAAAAATGAATTAAAAACATTGATTTACCACTGAAACTAAAGCGATCTTTAAAGTCCAACCGTGCTAAACAGAATAAAAAGAAACTGGGTACCAGCATTGAAGAACGGCCTGAAAGCGTTAATGATCGTAGCGAATTTGGCCACTGGGAATATGAAAAAAGATATTCATTTAAAGAAAGTTTCAAAAGTCTAAATCACAATCATAAGAATAAGTTATCAAAATTAGAATTGTCTTTTGTTTACTAATTACTATTATTAAAATTTATTATATTTTATTATTAACATTAGTTATAGAAATAAATAATATATATTCAGGAAATTAGACATAATATTCTATTAAATTAATTAAAAGAGGGTGTTAATAATGAAAGCAATTGTCATTGACCAGTATGGAGATAAAGATAAATTAAAAGAAAAAGAATTGTCAAAACCAGAACCAGATTCTGATGAAGTTTTAATTGAAATACACGCAGTAGGAATTAATCCTATTGATTGGAAGTTAAGATATGGCTATCTTAAGGAAAAATTTCCATTTGACTTCCCTATTGTTTTAGGTTGGGATGCAGCTGGAATAGTAGAGAAAGTTGGGAAAAATGTAGATTCTCTTCAAAAAGGTGATCGAGTTTTTGTTAGACCCGAACTTACAAATCGAGGAACTTATGCTGAATATACTACAGCAAAAGAGGATCTGGTCGCAAAAATGCCAGAAAATATTAGTTTTAAAGAAGCCGCTGCGGTCCCCCTTGCAGGACTAACTGCTTATCAAATTCTTGTGGATGTTGGTAATTTGGATTCAGGGGACAAGGTATTGATTCATGCTGGTGCCGGTGGAGTTGGAAGTTTTGCTATTCAAATAGCAAAAAATATGGGTGCCTATGTTGCTACTACAGCAAGTACAAAGAATGTAGATTTTCTAAAATCCCTGGGAGCTGATGAGGTCATTGATTATACAAAAGAGGATTTCTCTGAAGTACTTGAAGATTATGATCTGGTTATTGATACTCTCGGGGGAGAAATCCAAGATAAAAGCTTAACTATTCTTAAAAATGGAGGAATGCTTGTTTCAATTGTTGAAGAGCCTGATCAGGAAAAAGCAGAAAAACTTAATGTTAAAACTAAATTTCACTGGTTAATACCTGATGGCAAAGAGCTTGCAGCACTTGCTGAAATGATGGAAAATCAAACTTTAAAACCTGTTGTAGGAACAGTATTTCCATTTACAGATCAAGGTTTAAAGGAAGCTCATGAATTAAGTGAAACTCATCATGCCAGAGGGAAAATTGTTATTGAAGTTAGTTCATAAGATTTGTATTAACTTATGTGCTTTAGCTAATAATAGAGGCTAAGATTTATTTAAGTAGAAAATTTAATATAAGATCATCGTAATTGGAGATGATTCAACCTCAGAGAAACTTCATTTTTTAGTAGATAATGGAGTTTTCCTGGGGTTTTATTTATATCTGATAAATTAGATGACAAAAAATAAAAAAAGAATAGAATATTTAAATATTAATGGTGAAATAAATAGTAAAATAGATATCAATAAATTTTAAAAAATTTAATTTGAAGAAATTGAAGGTATACTTCTGTTTTGAATGAATTATATTAAATATAGAATTATAAAATTTCAATTTAAAAATAAATCAATTTATTTTGGGAGGTAATTATGATGGCTGAATTAATGTCAGGCAAAAAGGGAATAATTATGGGGGTAGCAAATAGAAAATCAATTAAAGAAAATTTCAAAAGAAGCTAAATTAAAATAGAAATGAGGGGTAGATACTGATGGCTTATTTAATCTTTAAAACTATAATTTCAGCAGTTATAATTGTAGCTGTGTCAGAAGTTTCTAAAAGAAGTTCACTTCTGGGAGCGGTTTTAGCATCACTTCCCCTGGTTTCTTATTTGGGAATCATCTGGCTTTATATAGATACTGAGAGTAAAACTCAGGTAGCTCAGTTATCAAGGAATGTTTTCTGGATGGTTATTCCATCCTTATCTTTTTTTGTAGTACTGCCATTATTATTAAATACTGACCTAAATTTTTATCTTTCATTAGCTATTTCAACGATAATTATGATTGTTGTATATTTTGGAATGGTCTTTATCCTGCAGAGATTTGGAGTTAATATTTAAATTTTCAATAATCTTAAATAGCAAACTGGAAGTTTAAAGGCTCAAATCAGAATAAAATTGAACTGCTGGAGAATATAAAAATATAAATTTCGCTTTTTTAAAACCCATGGTTCGGATGGAAAAAGAAGTTGAGTTTGATATAGAAGCTGAGCAATTTATAGCCCGTTATGACAGCAGTTTGGATACAGTTAAAGTTTTTGTTAAAGAAGAGGATGAGTTAATAGAAGTGGTTGTTTATGATGTTATGTGGTTTGCATGGCACGCTTATTTTCCAGAAACAATAGAGAATCTTATTCATTGAATAAAAGATTCAGTTGATTGATACTTTTAAAGGTAGTAATTTCTGATATTTCTTTTAGGGATAACCCTAATTTTTGAGCTGACTTAATAAACTTAAGGCGTTTCAGTTCCTTTGATGAGTATTGTCTGTACCTGGAGCTGTTTCTTGGAGGTTCAGGAATTAGTTTTTTCCGTTCATAATAAAGAACTGTTTCAACATTAGGAAAAAGGTTAATATAGTAACAGTAAAAAGCCTGGTTGAGAAAGAATTTAAAGAGAATGACTCTTATCAAATATATTTAAATCAGAAAATATACCGAGAAATCAATTACAGGAAACTGTTTAAATGAAAATCTTACTGGTAAATGCTGTCATCAAGCTCTGGCTGATGAACTACCATATGGTGGAACCTGTGCTCTTCGGGGTTGTGATCCAAAAAAAGTGTTAATTGGTCCAACTGAAGTTCACTATCATGCTGATCACCTTCTGGATAAAGGAATTGATCAGGTGCCTGAGATAAGTTGGGAAGATGTGATGAAATTTAAGCAGAAATTTGTAGATGAAATGCCACCCAAGATCGAGTCGGGTTATAAGAAAAAAGGAATAGCTATGTACCATGAAACAGCGCGTTTTCTTTCTGAAAATACTCTTCAGGTCGGACAGGAAAAAATTAGAGCCGATAAAATAGCAATTGCCACTGGTGCTAAACCGAGAGAACTTGAATTTCCAGGAGCAGAATATGCGCAGACCAGCACAGACTTTCTGAATATGAAGGAAATGCCGGATTCACTACTTTTTATTGGAGGTGGTTATATTGCCTTTGAATTTGCTCATATAGCTGCCCGCTGTGGTGCTGAAGTGACAATTGTCCACCACAGTCAAGCTCCATTGAAAAACTTTGAGCAGGATATTGTTGACCACTTGGTTAAAGTCACTGAAGAGCTGGGAATTAATCTCGTTCTGGAGACAGAAGTCTGCGGGATTGAGAAATTAGACAATAGCTATCGGGTTAAAGGAGAGACCAGCGGAGAATTTGATTTTTTTGAAGCAGAAATGATTATTAATTCAGCTGGAAGACCTCCAAAAATCTTTAATCTGGATTTAGAAAAAGCTAATATTGCTTATACTAAAAAAGGAATTGAAGTTAATGAGTATCTCCAAAGTACAACCAATCCCAGAGTTTATGCTGCAGGAGATGCTGCTGATTCTCCTGGACTACCACTGACCTCTCTTATATGCTGTAAAAGTTAGCAGTTTTACTGATAACTAAATAAAATTGAATATCTAATTTATGAATTAGAGTTTTCCTTGTAAATTCATTATCAATGTATTATAATTAGTTTAACATAAACTCGGATATTTAACATCTAAGTTAAAAAGGAGGCAGAAAATGGAATTAAATGAAAAGCAGCTTAAATTGTGTGAAGAAAATACCGAAGATTTTTCTAATTTAAAGGCTTTATTTATCAACTGTACTTTAAAAAAATCACCTCAAACCTCAAACACAAGAGGTTTAATGGATGTAGCAAAGGCAATTATGGAAAAAAATTTGGAAAATGATTTTACCCAGAGAAATACAACTTTTATGACCTGGAATTTAATGCACCTGGCCAAGATGCTTAAGGGAAATGATGGAATTACTGCCCACGGCAATCAGCGCAGTGCCTGGGATGCAGGCTGCAGCTTCGATCATCCAAATCCAGAATATAGATAGGAAATGAGATAAGAAAATATTTAAATTTAAAATTAGTTTTTGTATTGTGGAGGAAGAGTGAATCGAAGGAGGTCAAAATGTTAAAAAATAAATATATATATTTATTAATAATTACTGTTTTATGTTTAGGACTTTTAACTAATCCGGCAGCTGCTCAGGATGACAGTTTAAATATTGCTATACCTGGTAGGGCTCAGACACTTGATCCAGCCTACCTGCAGCGGGTTTTATCTGACTGGCCGGTTATGAATTCAATTTTTAATGGACTTGTTAAATATAAGCCGGGAACATTTGAGGTAGTGCCTGATTTGGCAAAAGAGTGGGAGATTTCGGAAGATAACACAGAAATCACTTTTCAGCTGAAAGAAGGAATAGAGTTTCATAAAGGTTACGGGGAATTTACTGCTGAAGATGTTAAATTTTCTTTTGAAAGAATAATCGCAGAAGATGCAAATTCACCAGAAGCACAGTCATTTATTAATCTGGAACGAGTTGAAGTTATCAATCAGTATACAGTTAAATTGATTTTGACACAGCCAATGGGAAGACTTTTCACTTCTACCTTACCTTTTAATGCCGGTTTGATTGTCAGCAAAAAGGCAGTTGAAGAGATGGGAAGAGAAAAATTTGCCAGCAACCCAATTGGTACTGGACCTTATGTTTTTGAAGAATGGGATGTCAACAATAATATAACACTAAAGAGAAATGATGATTATTTTGAGGTAGGGGCTGAATATGGTGAAATAGTATTTATGCCGATGTCTGATCCTACATCTCAGGAACTGGCTTTACAGTCTGGAGAAATCGATATTGGCCAGCTTACTCTTGACAACTTTGATCAGATAAGTCAAATGGAGAAGTTTGAAGCTGAAATTTATCCAGACCTGGCAATTCAATATGTTGCTTTCAATACCAGCAAGGAGCCTTTAAATAATAAGAAACTAAGAGAAGCCTTAAGGTATATAATTAATCCAGAAGAAATTTTGATTGGAGCCTTTGCCGGTAAGGCAGAAAGAGCCAACTCAATTTTGCTTGAAGATATGACCGGTTACTGGCAGGCTCCTGATTTTAAGCTGGAAGACGTGGGAGAAGATTATGTCTGGAATCTGCTGGCAGAAGCGGGTTATCCCGAAGGAGAAGGTCTTGAGCTGGAGTATGTAACTGACGCCAATGAAGAAAGAAGATTAATTGGAGCTCTAATTCAGGATCAGTTATCACGCTTTAATATTGAATTAAATATCGAAGCCCTGGAGGTTGGACCAAAAATTGACCGCTGGCAGGATGGAAGTTATGATATTACCTATGCCAGATTTACCAACACTGTTGATCCAGGCTATAATTTTCAGTGGAATTTGAGTGAACAGCTTGGAAAGTGGAACTTGTTCCACTGGTCAAATAAGGAATATGATAATCTCTGGCAGGAAGCTGAAACTACCCTGGACAGTAATCTGCGGGCTGAAAATTACAAGAAAATGCAGCAGCTGATGAATGACGACTCGATTGGAATCTGGGTCACCCATGGAGTTAAAACACCTGCCTGGATTACTGAAATAGAGCCTGTTTTTTCACCTGATGGAGTGATTTTACCCTGGTTAATCAGCAGTAGTGAAGAATAAAAAGTTATTAAAAGTTGGAGGATTATTATATGTTTATCTATATCACAAAACGCCTCTTATGGGTGATTCCGACTATTCTTACAGTCTTATTATTGTTATTCAGCCTCAGTTATTTACTGCCGGGAGATCCAGCTGATATTATACTTGGTCCGAGAGCTACTCCAGAAATGGCTGCAGAACTTGAAAGTCGACTTGGGCTTGATAACCCCTGGTACCAGAGTTATTTAATTTATCTACAAAATATTATTAAAGGTGATCTCGGTACTTCAATTTTTAGAGATCGCTCAGTATTAAAAGTCATTTTAGATGTTCTGCCTTACACAGTTATTTTAACCCTGGCCGGGATGGGCCTGGCTGTTTTTAACGGAATTTCTATTGGCCTCCTGGCAGCAAATTATAATAACAGTTATTTTGAAAAGTTTTTAACTATGCTTTCATTTATTACTGCTTCAACTCCAACCTATATTGCCGGGGTATTATTAATAGTTGTTTTTTCAGTTAATTTTAATCTGCTGCCCTCAATTGGAATTGGTGATGGCGGCTTATTAGACAGCATTCATCACTTAATTGGACCGGCGCTGGCCCTTTCGGTTGGCTGGACCGGCTATATTGCCCGTTTAACCAGAAGTTCAATGCTCGAAACTTTAGATCAGGAATTTATTCAGACTGAAAAATCATTTGGTATTCCCCGCTATTATATTCTCTACAAATATGCTTTAAAAAAAGCAATTAAACCTATCATTGCAGTAATAGGGCTTGGCATAGGCAGGCTGCTTGGGGGAGCAGTTTTTGTGGAAGTGATTTTTAACCGTCCCGGCCTGGGAAGATTGATTGTTGACTCGGTTAATGAACGCGATCTTCCTCTAGTTAGAGGTGGAGTTTTAGTAGCTGCCCTTTTATTTGTAGTTGCAAATCTAATTGCTGATATTTCATATGCCTATTTTGATCCCAGAATCAAACAAAAATAAACTGCTGGAGGTTAGACATGTTTAAGAGTCAGAAATTTTTTCGCTTTCAAAAAAAGAGTGCTAGAGTAATTAAAATAATGAAAAAAGATTACAAAGCATATCTCGGCGGCTCAGTAATCATGCTGATTTTGATTTCAGCTATTTTTGCACCCCTGATTGCTCCTGCTGACCCCTATAAAACCAATGTGACTAAAAGGTTGGAAGGACCAAGTCTGCAAAATTTGCTTGGTACTGACAGTCTGGGTAGGGATATTTTAAGTCGCCTTATCTATGCAGCCCGTCCGGCAGTTTTGGTTTCTTTTGGTGGGATTATTATCTCAGTAATTATTGGAATAATTCTGGGACTATTGGCAGCCTATGTTGGGGGAATACTGGAGAGTATAATTTTATTTATCTTTGATGTGATCAGGGCTTTTCCACCGATTATTCTAATTTTAGTTCTGCTTTCTATAATTGGGCCTTCATTATTAAGTGTAATAGTTATTCTTGGAGTGACAATTATGCCCCGCTATGGCAGAGTGGTCAGAGCAGAAACTCTCTCTGAAAAAGAAGAGGATTTTGTTGAGGCAGCCAGATCACTGGGAGCAGATAACTCCCGCATAATTTTTAAACATATTTTGCCCAATATTTTTGCTTCAGTTCTTGTCTTAAGTGGAATGGATATGGCCTCAATGATCATGTGGGAAGCAGGACTTTCTTTTCTTGGTCTGGGCTTACAGCCTCCTTTAAGCAGCTGGGGAGTAATGCTGCAGGAGTCATATCAGTATATTCAGACTGCTCCCTTAATGATTCTCTGGCCGGCTCTGGCAATAATGTTGACAATGCTAGGATTTTCGACTTTTGCTGAGAGTTTGAGGGTGGCTTTAAATCCAAAATTAAACCAGGAGGTATAAGTTCTTATGCCCGATAAAATCTTAAAGATAAATGATTTAGCAGTTGAATATAGAAATAAAGGGAAATATTTAAGGGTACTGCAGGATATAAATCTGGAACTTGACAGTGGTGAAATCCTGGCTCTTGTTGGAGAAAGTGGTTCTGGTAAGTCGACTTTAGGAAAAACAATTTTAAGATTACTGCCAGATTCAGCCAGAATAAAAGAAGGCAGTATATTTTTTAAAGGTAAAGATATCTGCAATTTATCCGAAAAAGATTTTAATGATCAGATTCGAGGTCAGGAAATGGCAATGGTGATTCAGAATCCTCAGAATGCTTTAAATCCAGTCTTTAAAGTGGGAACTCAAATTCTTGACGTACTGTATTTTAAGTCTAAAAAACAAAAAAGCAGAAAAGAACTAAAAAAGGAAGCAGTTGAAATTTTAAAAAAAGTTGGTATCTCAGATCCAGAATACAGATTTGGAGAATATCCCCATCAGTTTAGTGGTGGGATGAAGCAGCGGGTGATGCTGGCCATGGCCTTTATTTCCAATCCTTCTCTTTTGATTGCAGATGAGCCGACAACAGCCCTTGATCTGACAGTGGAGGCCCAAATTTTAAATCTTTTATCAAATCTAGTTGAAGAATACAAAACATCGATCCTATATATCAGCCATGACCTGGGAGTTGTTGCCGGTTTAAGTGATAGGATTGCAGTGATGTATGCAGGGCGGATAGTTGAGGTTGCTCAGACCAGAGAGTTATTTGATCACCCCAACCATCCTTATACTGAGGCACTTTTAAAATGTCTGCCGGATTATCAAAAAACGGAAGAACTGCAGACAATTCCTGGGCAGGTTCCTGATCTTGATAACTATCCTCCGGGCTGTAATTTCCATCCCCGCTGCAGCTATAGTTTTGGCCGCTGTCGGCAGGAAGATCCCCGGCTTGAAGAAATAGCTTCAGAACATTTTTCAGCCTGTTTTTTAAATGACCGTTAAGGAGATATAAAAATGGCTTTAGTTGAGGTTAAAAATTTAAAAAAATATTTTGTTAATAATGACGGCCTGCTTTACAAACTGGCCAACAAAGGTCCGATTAAGGTTAAGGCAGTTGATGATGTAAGTTTTAAGATAGAGAAGGAGGATACCCTGGCTGTAGTCGGGGAAAGCGGCTGTGGTAAAACAACTGTGGCTCGTTCTGTTTTGCGATTGATTGAACCGACAGCTGGAGAAATTTTGTATAAAGGCAGGTCAATAAATAATTTTAATAAACAGGAGCTGAAAGTCTTTAGAGAAGATGCCCAGATGATTCTGCAGGATCCCCGCTCTTCTTTAAATCCTCGCTTTATTGTAGAAGAGATAGTTTCCGAACCCCTATACATCCATGACCAGATTAAGGATGATTTAAATCTGCTGGATCGAGTCTGGGAACTGCTGGATCTAGTGGGACTTTCTAAAAGGTATTCTGAGCTTTTCCCCCACGAATTAAGTGGTGGTCAGGCCCGAAGAGTTGGAATTGCCAGAGCTCTTGCTCTGCAGCCTGAATTTATAGTCTGTGATGAACCAACTTCCGGTCTTGATATTTCGATAATGTCGGCAGTTTTGAATTTAATGAAAAAGCTGCAGCAGGAATATCAGCTGACCTATCTCTGGATTTCTCATAATTTACATGAGGTAAGATATATCAGCAATAAGGTGGCAGTAATGTACCTGGGTAAAATAGTTGAAATCACAGATACTGATACTATTTTCAACAATTCTGTTCATCCTTATACAGAAGCATTATTTTCTTCATTAAGAGGAATAAATGATAACTGGAATTATAAAGAGCGTGAGATAATACAGGGAGAGGTGCCAAGTCCAATTAATCCCCCACCCGGCTGCAGTTTTCATCCCCGCTGTAAATATAGTTTTGATAAATGTAAAAAGGTAGAACCAGAACTCAAAGCAGTAGAGGCAGGACATTTAACTGCCTGTCATTTATATAATTAGAATTAAAGCAAAAAAGGAGACATTTTAAGTATATGAAAACTTCACGAAAAACGGATTATGCAGTCCATGCCTTAATGATCTTAGCCAGAAATAAAGGTCAGGAACTTTCAGTAAAAGAATTAGCAGATTTAGAAAATGTATCTTCATCTTATCTGGCAAAGGTAATGCAGAAATTATCAGCAGCTGGAATTGTAAGCTCTGCTGAGGGAAAAAGGGGGGGATATACTTTAGCTAATAATGCTGATAATATAAATTTGGCTCAAATAATGGAACTTTTTGAAGCTAAAGACAATGTATTTGAATGTGTTGATGATATTCACGGCTGTTCAATTAAAGATAGGTGTAAAATCCATCGTGTATTTGGAAGGGCCTATCAAAAAATGCTGGCTGAACTTGAACAGACAACTATTAAAGATATTATTCATCCTGAAATCAAATAAAAGAAAGGGATTGATCTGATGAATAAGCCAAAAATTGAAATCTATACCAAAACCTGGTGTCCTTACTGTAGAAGAGCAAAGGCCATGCTGAAAAGTTTGGGGCTTGATTATACTGATTATGATATTACAGATAATGAAGAGCTGCAGCAGGAGATGGTGGAGCGGAGCGGCAAAAAAACCATACCCCAGATTTTTATTGATGATCAAAAAATTGGAGGTTATGATAGTTTAATTGAGCTTGTCAGTTCTGGTGGTCTTGATGATCTGACAGAATTTGAAAGACCAAACTGCACTGAAAAAGACTGGAATCTGGCGGTAATTGGAGCTGGACCGGCCGGAATGACTGCCTCAGTTTATGCGGCTAGAAAAGGCTTAAAAGTTCTGATGGTAGCAAGAGATATCGGAGGTCAGGTGCTGGAAACTGACACTATCGATAATTATTTACCAGAATATGGAACTTCAGGCCCGGATCTAATGCAGAATTTTTTAAAACATCTGAGAAACTATAAGATAGACACACTTTTTGGAGAGGAAATTACAGATATTAATCCACAGGCAGAAGGACACATTCTGCTTACAAAAAGTGATAAAAAAATTAAGACTAAAGCTGTTTTAATTGCTGCTGGAACTAAAAAGAGGCAGCTTGGAGTTCCAGGAGAACATCAGTTAAAAGATAATGGTGTGAGTTACTGTGCTACCTGTGATGGCTATATCTATGAAAATCAGCCGGTTGCTGTAGTTGGCGGAGGTAATTCTGGTCTGGAGGCAGCTCTGGATATGGCAAAGATTGCGACTGAAGTTTATTTAATTATTAGAGGAGAACAGCTCTCAGGTGATAAAAGTCTGCAGGATAAGGTAAATAACTCAGATAAAATAGAAGTCTGTAAATCATACCAGACAACTGAGATAAAGGGTGAGCAGAAAGTTGAATCTATAAGAATTAAAAATCTTAATACCGGTAAAGAACGAGAACTTAATGTAAAAGCTATTTTTATTGAAATTGGCTTAATTCCCAATACAGGTTTTATCTGTGAGCACCTGGATATTAATCAGGGTAATGAGATTATTATTGATGCAAATAATCAGACAAGTATAGAAGGGATTTTTGCTGCCGGAGATGTAACAGATATCAGAGATAAACAGATTATTGTTTCTGCAGCAGAGGGTGCTAAGGCCGCCCTAAGAGCCAATGAATATTTAAATTAAAAACTTGTAATAATTTTTATCATGTTTGAAGGAGTTTAAATCTTATTTCAAACTTCTATCTTAGCTGGAAGGAAATTTGAAATATTTTTATTTTGGATTAAACTCGGATAAAATTAATCTGAGTTAGAAGGGAGGATAATAATGGCATGGATAGATATGGTAGATGAAGATAAGGCAGAAGGTAAATTAGCTAAACTCTATGATAAGTTAAGTCGTTCTGGTAAAAATGAGGTGGCACATGTTCTAAAAGTTCAATCTTTAAATCCTGATCTTTTAGAGGACCATCTTAAAATCTATAAAACTATTATGTTCGGCAGATCAAATATTTCCCGCAGACAGAGAGAAATGATAGCTACAGTTGTGTCTGACGTCAATGAATGTCATTACTGAATAACACATCATGGAGCGGCGCTCCAAAAGTTGATCAGGGATGATGAGCAGGCAGATAAAATATTAAGTGGTGTTTTAGATGATTATAATTCAGCACCAATTAGTGAAAAAGAAAAGGAAATGCTTGATTATGCTGTTAAATTAACTAAAAAGCCAGCGTCAGTGAAAAAGGAGGATCTTGATAGATTAAGAGAATTCGATCTGAGTGATAGAGATATTCTTGATTTAAATCAGGTAGTTGCTTATTTTAATTATGTTAATAGAACAGCTGATGGCCTGGGAATAGAACTGGAAGCAGAGCATAAGTAGATTATTGAATTAAAAAAAGGTGCACAGTTAATTGCTGTCAGTTCTCAGACACCCAGTCTATATTATAAATCAGGACGGCAAAATAGAATTTGTCGATCTGAATGTAGATTATACTGTTCGTACAGAGCCTCAGACAATTATTGATAATTTATAAATTAGATAAATGGGAGGAATATAAAAATGAGAAAAAAATTAACTTTAATAACAATTGTTGTTCTGTCTCTTTTTCTATTAACAGCTTGTGGAGGTAATGCAGCAGACGAAAACCAGCAGGAAACGACTGATACTGTAACAACAGCTTCTATAGTAAATGAAAAAGCGGCTTTTAAAGAAGCTATTAGTACTGATGGAAACTGGATAGTCGCTATCTTAAATGATTTAACTTTTGAAGAAGAAATTGTAGTTGAAGGGACTTTCCATGATGGTGGTAATTCAGAAAATGATATTTATCGTAAAATTGCTGCTTACGCTCAGGATGATAATTATAACGTAACAGATAGATATACAATTACTGCTCCTCAAATGGTTATTAAAAGTCCTAATACAAGATTTCAGGCGGGAATCTTTGAAGGTGACATTATAGTTGAGACTAATGGATTTACTCTTTATGATGCTACTGTGGAAGGAAATATTTATTTCGCCAGTTCAGAATATAAAGAATCTGCAGAGATTACTGAAGCTAGTGAAGTCACGGGTGAGATGGAAGTACAGTAGTAAGTTAGAAATTAATCTGATTTAAATATCACTACTCAAACTCTGCATTTGTAAAAAAATAATTAATATGCGGAGTTTGAGTAATTAAAGAAGGGGAGTAGGAATTGCAGTTGATGGTCGTCCCGAAATTAATTCAGGAGTAATAAAGTACATTAAACGGGTTATGGACTCCAATCAGATGGCGATATTAGATACGTTTCAGGTAGAAGGTTATTCTCAATGCTTTAGCTGTGGCTATGGAATTGACTGTGCAGCTGGACGGTAGTAGATAGACATGGTTTTTTAGATGAGATGAAGGAAGAACATTTTCCTTTGAAATTTAAAGAACAAAAAGATAAAAAATTAGAAGCCTACAAAATTGCTAAAACTTTGGGTTCGATTTTAGAAGAACGTAAAAATTAAATTATTATCACTATAAGGAGTTGAATAAAATGGCAGACAAAAATAGTTTAGTTGTTTTATGGACAAGTGGTGATCCAGATGTAGCTAAAAAAATGGTTTTTATGTACACGATTAATGCTAAAAAAAGAGGGTGGTGGCAGGATATTAAATTTATAGTCTGGGGACCGTCCTCAAAACTGTTAAGTGAGGACAAGGAACTGCAGGAACAGATTAAAGATTTTATTGAAGCAGATATTAAAGTTGAAGCCTGTCAGGCCTGTGCTGATCAATATGGTGTTGCAGATGATTTAGCAGAACTGGGTATTGAAGTTAAATATATGGGAGAGCCTTTAACTGATTATCTTAAAAGTGATAGTAAAGTAATGACCTTTTAAATAGGATTATATCACAGAAAATTGCCTGAGTTTATTAAAAAAATTAAATTATGTATCAAAGATAACTGACAAGAATAGTCAAGATTAATATAATTGGGATGATAAATTGAATAATTAATTGTTTTTAATCAGGCTGGAGGTAAAACTCCAGCCTTTTTTCATAAGAGTTCTGGCCAGTATATTATAAAAGTAAGGCAGAATCCTATAATGTTTTTGAGCTTTTTTTGACACAATTAATCCTGAGTGTTATACTATACTCAAGGTACCCAATAGGGGTATAATGTATTTGATGATTCTGATTATATAAGAATAATATCATGATAATTTAAACTTTAAAGATAAAATTCATAATTTCTTCACATTTAACTGTTATCATATAATTACCCGGTAAGGGTATAAAGCATTTAAGAAAGAATTTGAAGCATTTAAATAACAAATCAACAAAAAGTATGAATTTCTAATACTAATGTTTAATAATGTTTAATAAGGAAGGAGCTATTATATGAAAATATTAAAAAGGATGAAGAAAGCATTTGAGGCAAAGATGAGTAAGTTTGTTGATGAAGTTGAGGACCCAGAGGAACTACTGGATATATCTCTGCAGGAAATGAAAGAACATTTACAGCAGGTACAAAAGTCATTACTGGAGCTAACTACAATCAAAAAAGGTCTAGAAAAAGACTTAGAAGATGTTAAAGATAAGGCAGAACTTGCCCAGCAGCAGGCACAGACTGCCATGGATATAGAAAAAGAAGATCTGGCCCGTGCAGCTCTAGAAAAAAAGGCGGACTTAAATGAAAAAACAACTGTTTTAAAAACGGAAATAGAGAAAATCGAAAATAAGATTGAGGTTATTAAATCCAATAAAAACACACTGGCCGAACAAATTAAAAAGCTGGAAATGAAACGGGAAGAGTTAACTTTTATAAATAAATCTGCCGATGCTCAGCTGGAAGTAAAAGAGATTATTACCGGGGCTAGTAATAATATTACTGATTTAAATGAACAGATAAAGAGAGCTGAAGATAAGATAAACAGGAAGGAAGCTAAGCTTTCTGCTATAGATGAGTTAGTTGCTGATGGTGAGTTAATAAATGATCTTAATTCGGGGGATGATATTGATAAGTCTCTTAATCAAATACAGCGTGATTCAAAAATTGAAGAAGAACTTGCTAATCTAAGATCTAAAAAGACGGGGGAGGCATAATAATGGGGTGTGGAGGAGGATTAAATGATCTTTTTCGAGCCTATGGCAATAGAGATAACAACAGAAATACAGGATATAATGACCGGCGGCAGGACGATACTCAGGAAAAGATTTCCCTAATAAAAAGATTATATGCCGAAGGCAGTATTGATAGAGATAGATATTATTCATTAAAAGATAGAGCTTATAATGGCAATCTTTCTTTTGAACAATTAATGAATATTAAAGAATCGACTCATGATAACAGAGATAACAGTTCACAAGATAATGAAACAACAGAAGATAAATCGAATAATAAAAACAATAGTGTTAATAAATATAAAGAAAAACTTAAAGAATTAAAGAGCAGCAAAGAAAAAGTTGAAAGTATTAGATTAAAGATTCAGGAACGCCTAAACGAATTACTCCAGGAAAAAGAAAAATCAGAAGAAGTGGCTGAATCAATGATATCTTCTAGTGAGGAAACTGCCAGAGAATATATAGAAAAAAAGCTTGATATTGAAGAAAATATACAGGTATTGAAAAAGAGAGAAAAAGAATTAGAAAAACAAATTGATGAGATTGACAAAACGATGAAGATAATAGATACAAAAATGCTTGATTATGAAGCTGTAAAATTACAGGAAGAATTAGAAAATATCAAAAAAGATATTTAGAAAGGGGTTTTAATAAATGGGATATTGTTATGGTTTAAACAGTTATGGTTCTGGTTTATTAGGTAGTTATTGGTGGATAATGCCTCTCTTATTCTGGGGTCTTATTATAACAGGAGTTGTGTTCTTTATCAGATCACAGAAAAACCGTGGTAGTCGAGAAGCATTAAGTATCTTAAAGCATGAGTATGCTTTAGGAAATATTTCAAGAGAAGAATTTATAACCCGCAAGAAAGATTTACAATGATCTTAAATGAATATTGATATAGATATTATCTAAAAAGGCCTTCTCTGATAATTATGAGAAGGTTTTTTCTATATAGACTACGTGAATTATTATAATCACATATTTGACAAAATATTTATAATGTGTTTTAATATAAGAAAAGAAAATATTTCTGTTGTCTAATCTCATTTGAGAACGGGGGACCCACTTTTTGGGGCGAATCTATATAAGAAGAAGACCTTTACTTCTAGCCCGACAGCTAACTCCGTAGACTTTAAATAAGGGACAGACTTGATGCCATCATTATATTCTATATTATGGTGAAATTTATTTATTGGCACTGCAGTCTATCTGTAGTGTTTTTTTGATTTTATAGAGCTTTTTATTAATTTTATAATTATACTTGTCTGGAAGGAGTAGAGAGAATGAAGATTAGTAAGAAAAACTTAACCCCGGCTCAGTACTTAGTTTTTGGGTATTTTATTATTATCATGCTGGGATCAATACTTTTAATGTTTCCGATAGCAACAACTGATGGGCAGGGTTTAGGAACCGTAGATGCAGTGTTTACAGCAACTTCTGCAACCTGTGTGACAGGTTTGATTGTTGTAAATACTAAAGAAGCATTTACTCATTTTGGATCGACAGTTATCATGCTTTTAATTCAAATTGGTGGGCTGGGTATCATGTCCATGTCTACTTTATTTGCCTTTATAATTGGGAAGAAAATTAGTTTAAAAGAAAGGTTAATTATTCAGGAAGATTTAAATCAATATCAGATATCAGGTATGGTGAGGCTGGTCCAATATTTGCTTGGCTTTACCTTTGCAATTGAGGGAACTGCTGCAGTCATCTTATTTACTCGCCTGGTGCAGGACTATCCTACAGGGAAGGCAATTTATCTGGCCATTTTCCATGCAGTATCCGCTTTTAATAATGCTGGTTTTGATCTTTTTGGAAACAGCCTGGAGAACTTTACTGGTGATATAACAATCAACTTTGTTATTATGGCCTTAATTATTCTGGGGGGGATTGGTTTTGGAGTTATGGTAGAAGCTTATAACAGAGTCAAATTCAAAAAATCAACCCTTCAGACTAAAATTGTAATTGTGATGACTCTGGTACTGTTAGTCTTTGGTTTTATTGTCTTTTTTGCTTTAGAATATGATAATACTCTTGCCGGTTTACCACTGCTTGATAAAACACTGGGAGCAATGTTTCTTTCTGTTACTCCAAGAACAGCAGGTTTTAATACAGTTGCGACTGGAGCTCTTAAACAGTCTTCACTCTTTATTATTATCATCTTAATGTTTATTGGTGCTTCTCCCGGCTCAACCGGTGGGGGAATTAAGACAACTACTTTTGGAGTAATGCTTGTTACTTTAAAAAACATGATTGTCGGTAAAGAAGATATGGAAGTATATAACCGCCGTTTTGAAAAAAAAATTATCTATGAGGCATTCACAATTACAATGTTATCTGCCGGGCTGGTTGTATTAATAACTACATTATTATTAGTGATCGAAGATTTTCAATTTATAGATGTTTTGTTTGAGACAGTATCTGCCTTTGGTACAGTAGGACTTTCAACAGGAATTACCGGTCAATTATCTGATATTAGCAGAGTTTTGATTACTATTACAATGTTTGCCGGTAGAGTTGGTCCACTGACACTGGCACTTGCCTTTGGTGAAAGGGTAAGAAAAGGAAAATATCATTATCCAACAGAAAAAATAATGGTTGGTTAATTTAGATAGGGGGAAAATAAATGAAGCAGTTTGTTGTTGTAGGTTTAGGAAGATTTGGAGTCAGTGTTGCTACTACTCTGGCTGAAAATGGACATGATGTTTTAGCGATTGACCGTGATCCAGAAAAGGTGCAGGCAATCAGTGGTGATGTAACTCATGCTGTAGAAGCTGATGCTACAGATGAAGAAGCATTAAAAACTTTAGGTGTCAGAAACTTTGATGTAGCAGTGGTTAGCATTGGGGATAATGTTTCAGCAAATATATTATGTACTTTAATTTTAAAAGAATTAGGTGTACCTTATGTGATTGTAAAAGCACCAGATAAATTACACGGAAAAGTTTTAAGCAAAGTGGGTGCAGATAGAATTGTTTATCCAGAAAGAGATATGGGAGTTCGAATTGCTCAGAATCTTATTTCTTCTAATGTTTTAGATTATATTGAATTTGCTCCAGAATATGGAGTGATTGAAATTTTAGCCAGTGATAATATGATAGGTAAAACTTTAAAAGAGCTCGAATTAAGGGCCAGTTTTGATGTCAATGTGATGGCAATTAAAAGAGGTGACCAGCTTTATATTTCTCCAGGGGCGGAAGACAAAATTGAAATTGGAGATAAGCTGGTTTTAATGGGGAAAAATGAAAATCTGGATAAAATGAGGGATTTCGGTAATTAAATTTGTTTCTTAAGGAAGTGTAAATTATGAATATAAAAACTCTAAAAGGGAAAATACTCCTTGGCTTTGCAGTTATGATCTTAATTTTGGCAGGAGTTGTTGGCTGGAGTATTTATAACTTCGAATCACTTTCAAATGCAATCAATGATATCTTAGTTGAAAACTACCGCAGTATTAAGGCCAGTGACAGTATGGTAGAATCAATAGAGCGCCAGGATAGTGCTCTGCTGCTGCTTTTAAGAACATCTGAAGAACAGGGCCAGGAAATATTCAGGCGTAATGAAAAAGAATTCTATACCTGGCTGGCCAGAGCAGAAGATAATATAACCATTGAAGGTGAGGGTGCAATTTTAGAAAAAATTAATGAAAAATATTTTAGTTTTGTATCTAATTTTGACCAATTCTATAATGCAGAAGAAGATCAGCGCTGGGAGATTTATAATCAGCAGCTGCTTCCACGTTTTAATGAGATAAAAAATGATATTCGCGAACTAAGGGAAATAAACAGACAGGCAATGGTAGAAGCACAGAGAAGTGCCAACAGCAGGGCCAATCAGGCAATTATTTATACTATTGTTTTGGCCCTACTTGTAATTGCTTTTTCTCTAATTTTTGCCTTTTATCTGACAAAACAAATTTTGCGGCCGATTAAAGAATTGGAAAAAGGGATCAAAAAAGTTGCAGATAGAAATTTTCAGCAGCAGATTGAAGTTGCCTCCGAAGATGAAATTGGAGTACTGGCAGATGAATTCAATGAGATGATTGCAAAACTGCAGGAATATGAAAAATTGAATGTAAAAAAGCTGCTGATGGAAAAAGAAAAGTCGGAAGCAGTAGTCAATAATTTAAGCAGTCCTCTAATTGTAACAGATCAGGATCATAAAATTGTATTAATTAATGAAACTGCTAAAGAATTATTTTCTATCAAACAGGATGTCATTAATACCCACTTTTTAGAAGTTATTCAGGCAGAAGAAATATTTGAATATATCAAAAATCCAGATGCAAAAGAGAAAAAAACCTTTAAGCTGAAGAAAGATGATAAAGAAAGGCATTATAGAATATCTACCAGGCAGGTAATTGATGAAGATGAAGAATACCAATTTACAGTTACTCTTTTGGAGGATATTACCCGCTTAAAAGAAATTGACAGTATGAAATCAGAATTTGTTTCAACCGTATCTCATGAATTTAGAACTCCCCTGACTTCAATGAACATGGGCTTAAGTATGGTAATTAATGAGGACACAGGAGAATTAAATGAAGAGCAGCGAGAGCTGCTGGAGGCAGCTTATGAGGATGTTGAGCGGCTGACAGAACTGGTTAATGACCTGCTTGACCTCTCAAAAATTGAATCAGGAAGAATTGAGATGGAATTTGATAAAGTAGATGTCAACGATATTATTGAAAAAACGCTCAATCCTTTTTATAAGCAGGCAGAAGAAAAAGAAATCGACCTCAAATTTAAACAGTCCGAAGATAATATTTTTGCCTATGCAGATCCTTCAAAAATTAGCTGGGTTATCTCAAATCTGGTTGGAAATGCACTCCGCTATGCAGATAAAGGGAAAATAGAGGTGGATGCAGAAATAAAAGGTAGAAGGGTTTTAGTTTCTGTAGCAGATAATGGGCCAGGAATTCCAAGAGAATATCAGTCTAAGATTTTTGATAAATTTGTGAGAGCAGGGAATGATAAAGACGAAAAGAGTGGTACAGGACTCGGCCTGGCTATTTCCAAAGAAATTATTACAGCCCATAATGGTAGAATCTGGGTGGATAGTGAAGAAGGAGCGGGCTCAACCTTTTCATTCTATATTCCCAGATTTGGTTATCAGGAGGGAAAAGATGAGTAAAATATTAGTTGTAGATGATGAAAAAAATATTAGACTTGTTGTTGGTAAAAGTCTGGAAAAAGCAGGTTTTGATGTTTATTATGCTGTGGATGGGGTTCAGGCTGTAGAAAAAGCTAATGACATAAACCCTGACCTGGTACTGCTTGATTTGAGATTGCCTAAGATGAATGGTTTTTTGGTTTTAGAAGCTTTAAAAAGCGATACTTCGACTGAAGATATACCGGTGATGATTCTTTCAGCATTATCAGAAGAAGATGATGTACAGAGAGTAATATCATTAGGTGCTGAAGACTTTTTAGTTAAACCAATCAGTCAGAGTGATCTGCTGTCAGCAGTTGAGGCTAATATACGTACGGAAGCAACTAATGGTCAAGAAGAAAAAGAGGAGGAAAATAATAATGAAGCATAAAGTGCTAATTGTAGATGATGAAAAAAATATACGGCTGACTCTAAAAACTGCTCTTTCTAAAGCAGGTTATGAGGTGGAAACAGCAGTCAATGGGGAAGATGGACTAACAAAACTAAAAGAAGAGGAAATTCCAGTTGTGCTGCTTGATATGAAAATGCCTGGAATGGATGGGATTCAATTTTTAAAAGAAGTAACTGATAAAGATATTGCGACAAAGGTGATTATGATTACTGGTTACAGCAGTGTAGAAACAGCGGTTGAAACCTTAAAACTGGGAGCTGTTGATTATCTGCGCAAACCATTTAAACCAGAGGAAATAATTTCTATAGTAGAAGATGTATTTGAACGGCATGAAATTGAAAACAGCGAAAAAGAAGTAGAAAGCTTTGACGACTATATAATGCTGGCTAAAAACGCAATTAACAAAAGGGATTTTTCGAAGGCAAAAGAAATGCTGCAGGAAGCAACCTCCTTAAACTCTGAAAAACCGGAACCATTTAATTTTCTGGGAATTATCTATGAGATGCAGCATAAACAGGCAGAAGCAATGAAGATGTACAGAGCTGCTCTGGCACTCGATCCTGGTTATAAACCTGCCAATGATAATATTGAAAGAGCTGGAGAAAGTATGGGCTCCATTGATTTAGATAATGTTAATTTTGGAGATGACGAGGAGGAAGAATAAATGTTTATAGTTATTGTGGGCTGTGGACGAACTGGTTCTATATTAGCAGGAAGTCTTTCCCGCTCCGGGCATGAAGTTGTTGTAATTGAGCATAATCCAGAATCGTTTGCCCTGCTGCCGGTTGATTTTTCTGGTTTTCAGATTGAAGGAGATGCAGCAGAGAATGATATTTTAAAAGAAGGGAAAATTGAATCTGCTGATCTTGTTATAATCAGTACTGGCAATGATCAGATAAATTACCTGGTATCACAGATGGCAAAACTAAACTTCGATGTACCCAGAATTATGGTCAGAACACTTGACCCGGCAGTAGAAAAAATGTACGAAACGGACGAAAGAATTGAAATCTTCTCTCAGATTTCTCTTTTAGCTGAAAATATGATCAATAAAATTGAGCGAGAAGGGACGAGGTAGACAATGGATATCATACTTGTTGGTGGGGATAAATTAATTTATCATCTTGCCAAAAAATTAATTTCAAAAGGTCATTTTTTAACAATAATTAATAGAGATCGAAAACAGGCGGAAGATTTATCCAGAGAAATCAATGCTACAGTTGTTTTTGGTGATGCAACCAATCAATCTGTACTGGAAGATGCAGGAGCTTATAAAGCTGATAATTTAGTTGCTCTAACTCAGAAAGACCATAATAATCTTTTTATCTGTAAGATGGCAATGGATTATTTTGGGGTGGAAAGAACAACTGCTTTAGTAAACAATCCTGAAAATGAGGAATTATTCAGCACTTTAGGTATTACTGGAATTTTTAATATTACAGATCTTGTTAGTTCGATTATTGAACAGAGTGTAGTTGCTGATGATGTCAGCAACTTGACAATGATTGAGGAAGGAAAATTAAGTATCTTTCAGGTAGAAGTTTCTCCTGACTCAGAAGCCTGCGGCAAAGAAATTAAGGAGATAGATCTGCCGCTGACTATAGTTTTAGGAGGAATAGTTCGTAATGGTGATATTACAATTCCCCGCGGCGGTTCTAAAGTCCAGGCTGGAGATAAAATAGTAATTATTTCTCTGCCCGAAGAGCAGGCAGAAGCCATTAAAGTGTTTGGTGGTGAAGAATAAATGAAATATAAAAACTTGCTTATTTCTCGCTATTATTTAATTTCAAAATATATTGGAGTTATAATTATGTTTGCAGGGGGTGCTATTCTTTCACCACTGCTGTTTTTAACAGCTTATCCAGAAGAAGCTGCTCTAGCACCACATTTTTTACTGGCAGCTGGCTTATCAATTCTGATTGGTTTTGTTCTCTACATTTACGGCAATAAACATCAGTCAGAAGATGTTGAATTATCATTAAATGAAGGAAGTATCATAGTTATATTTTCCTGGTTGGGAGCTATTTTATTTTCTGCAATTCCCTTTATTACCATTCTGGATATGAGCTGGACCCATGCTATTTTTGAAGTTGTAAGCGGCTGGACTACTACAGGTCTTTCTCTAGTAGATGTAACCACTGCTCCAAAGTTGATTTTAATTTGGCGTTCTATTATGCAGTTTTTTGGTGGTGCTGGTCTGGCAGTTATCGCTTTATCATCACTGCTGCCAGTACATGGGATGGGTTTATATATGGCTGAGGCCAGAAGTGATAAACTGCTTCCCCATGTTAAGCGCTCAACAATGATGATTATGAAGATCTATACACTTTATACTGCTGCTGGAGTCTTTTTATACTATTTTTCCGGAATGCCTCTCTTTGATTCAATTAATCATTCGATGGCAGCTATTTCTACCGGGGGATTTTCAACTCAACCGGACAGTATAGGTCATTACAACAGTCTTTCTATAGAAGTAGTTACCATTGTTCTAATGTTTTTAGGTACAATCAATTTTGCAACTCACTATACTTTACTAAAGGGTAAAATTAAGATTTTTTTCAAGAATGCTGAGATTCGCTTAATGATCACTTTATTTACCTTACTGACCCCAATTTTGATGTTTTTCTCATTAAATGCGTTATACCCAAAACTAAGTGAGAATTTTAGAATTACTTTTTTCCAAATCATCACTGCTTTATCAACAACCGGCTTTTCAACTATCGCCTTTGCTGGCTGGCCGCTATTTGCTAATTTCATTATTATTATAATTATGCTGGTTGGTGGTGGAACAGGGTCAACTGCTGGTGGTATTAAACAGTACAGAATTTACTTAATTTTTAAATCAATTTACTGGGAAATCAAAGAACAGTTTTTACCGCGCAGAAGTGTGAGCAGCAACTACCTCTGGCGGGGAGAAAACAAATTTTATGTCAAGGATCAGCACATTAAGGATGTAGCAAACTATATAATTTTATATTTATTTACCTTTTTTGCTGGGGTAGCAGTTCATACTGCCTATGGATATTCTCTTTTAGACAGTATGTTTGAATTTGGATCTGCTTTAGGAACTGTTGGGCTTTCTATTGGTCTGATTTCTCCAGAGGCACCAACAGGCATTATCTGGACTCAGACTATCGGTATGTTTTTAGGCAGATTAGAGTTTTTCATTATCCTTTATGCAGGCATTAAATTAGTTAAAGATGGTATCTATATTTCCAAACATGATTAAATAAAATAAGAAGACAGGGGTGGTGTTAAATGGATTTAGGAGATATTATTTTAGGTGTTGTGACAATTTTTGTATTTATTTATCTTTCGTATGTTCTATTTTTTCCAACAAAGTTCTAAAAGGAAGGTGATAAGATGTTAAATATATTAGCTTTAATTGTCTTTTTTATACTATTATTTTTTTTAATATATGTCTTTGGTGAATATATAGCCTGGATATATCAGAAGGAGACAAGGAGTAAAAATGAACTACCTAAAAAGTTAAGTTTTTTTAAAAAGCTGGATCGGCCTTTTAAGTTAATAGAAGAAAAGATATTTTCCTTTTTAAATATTGAGCCGGATAAAGAAATGAACTGGAAGCAGTATCTATTTTCACTTTTAATCTTTAATGGAATCTTATTTGTTTTTCTTTTCCTGGTCTTTAAATTCCAGAATATTCTGCCTCTAAATCCCCTCAATTTAGATGGTATGAGCTGGGACCAGGCTTTCCATACTGCAAGTACCTTTGTTAGTAATACCAATCAGCAGCATTATGGAGGGGAAACATTATCTTATTTTTCTCAGCTCTTTGCTGTTGGCCTGGCTATGTTTTTATCAGCAGGAACCGGTCTGGCACTGGCACCGGCCTTTACTCGAGGAATCCAGAATGAAGAAGAGAGTAAACTTGGTAATTTCTATGTAAATTTAATAAAAGGTTTAATTAGATTTTTACTGCCAGTTTCCTTTATAGTAGGTCTAATTTTAATTTCTCAGGGCTCACCCCAGTGGTTTGGAGGCGAAATTGTAGTAAATACTATTGAAGGAGTCAAACAGGCAATTCGTGTTGGACCCGTAGCTGGAATAGAAGCAATTAAAACCTTAGGGACAAATGGTGGTGGCTACTTTGCAGCTAATGCTGCTCATCCATTTGAAAACCCGACAATATTAGCAAACATAGTTCTCAACTTAATCATGCTGGCCAGCCCGATGGCGATAATTTATGCTTTTGGAATCTGGATAGGTAAGAGAAGACATGGAGTTATTTTAATTGGAGCTTTATTTGTTATTTTCCTAGGCCTGTTCTGGGTTACTGCAGCAGGAGAGGCTCAGCCTAATCGTGCAATTATAATGAATGAGACAAATTTAACTGTTGATCAGAGTGCGGGTAATATGGAAGGGAAAGAGACCCGTTTTGGCAGTCTTTTAAGTTCGCTCTGGGCAATATCCACAACTTCAACTACCAATGGTGCGGTTAACAGTATGCACAATAGTTATACACCTCAGGGAAGTGTGGGACCATTTCTGGCAATGGCTATGAACTGCCTCTATAACGGAATTGGTGTAGGTCTCTTGAACTTAATGACTTATATCTTTATCTGTGTCTTTATTGCCGGTTTAATGATTGGTCGTGCACCTCAGTACTTAGGTAAACAGATTGAATGGAGAGAAGTTAAAATTGCTGCTTTAATTATTCTTTTACTGCCTGTTTTAGTCTTATTTCCAACTTCTATTGCAGTAATAACCGAAGCCGGAAAAGAAGCTATTCATAACCCGGGTTTTACGGGCTTTTCAGAAGTGCTGTATGAAATGTTTTCAGCCGGAGCTAATAATGGTAGTGGTATGGAAGGCTTAATGGATAACTCGGTATTTTATAATCTGCTCAATGGTGGTGCAATTTTAATGGGAAGATATCTTCCTATTTTTGGCCAGCTTTTGATAGCAGGAAATTTATCAAAGAAAAAAATAAGACCAGAAACAGAAGGAACACTTAAAGTAGAAAATCTATCATTTCTAGTTCTATTTGTTGGTGTTATGATTATTATAGGTGGTTTAATCTTTATGCCTGCATTAGCAGTGGGACCAATTGCAGAAATGCTAAGTGGGGGGATGTAAAGATGTTCGATATAGATTGGGAACAACAATGGACAGCAATTAAACAGTCGTTTATCAAGCTTGATCCCGGTTATTTGATTAAAAACCCGGTAATGTTTGTAGTAGAATTATGTACCATCCTGACAATAATACTGACCATTTATCCACCACTATTTAAGGGCCAGGAACCTATGTGGTATTACCTAACAATTACATTAATTTTAGTTTTTACGCTCTTATTTGCCAATTATGCTGAATCTTTAGCAGAACTTCAGGGTGAGGCCCATGCGGATAGTCTAAAGGCCTTACAGGTGGAAAGTGAAGGTAAAAGATTAAAAAATAAAGATATTGAATTAGCTGAGATAACTGAAGCTGATTATGAGGTTGTAGCTGGAGCAGATATAGAAAAAGGGGATTATGTATTTGTCGAAAAAGGTGACATCATTCCTCGTGATGGAGAAGTTGTTGAAGGTAGTGCCTCTATTGACGAATCAGCAATTACAGGAGAATCAGAGCCTGTAATTAGAGAAAGTGGTGGTGATAGAAACTCTGTTACAGAGGGAACTGAAGTTTTAAGTGATGTGCTTAAAATTGAGGTTACTGCTGCTGTAGGAGAGTCATTTTTAGATAGAATGATTGGTCTGGTAGAAACAGCCTCCAGACAGAAAACTCCCAATGAGATTTCAATGACTCTGCTTTTAGCCAGTTTTACTTTTGTTTATCTGACAGCAGTTGTGACAATGCGTTTCTTTGGCATGTATGTGAATATGGATGTTGATGTTGCTAATTTGATTGCCCTTTTGATCGGTTTAATGCCGACAACTATTGGAGCTTTACTGGCCTCGATTAGAATTGCCGGTATGACAAGGGTAACAAAAGAAAATATAATTGCTAAATCAGGTAAGGCAGTTGAATCAGCCGGTGACCTTGATGCCCTGATTTTAGATAAAACAGGAACAATTACAACTGGAGAAAGAATAGCAGAAGAATTTATAGCAGTCGGAAGTGAGAAAAATGAATTATATAAAGCCTGTCTGCAGTCTTCATATTTTGATGAAACTCCAGAAGGACGTTCAGTAGTTAATCTGGCTCATGACCTGGATGTTGAGGTAGATGAAAGTGAGCTAAAAAAAGAAAACTTCGTGGAATTTTCTGCTAAAACCAGAATGAGTGGTATTGATCTACCTGATGGTACTGAAATTAGAAAAGGATCTGTAGAAGCAGTTAAGGAATATGCTGATGATATTCCTGATGGTTTAACAGATAAAGCTCACGAAATTGCAGATAGTGGAGGTACGCCACTGGCTGTAGCAGTTGATAAGAAGATTCTTGGTTTAATTGAGCTTCAGGATGAATTAAAAGTAGGAATTAAAGCCAGAATTCAGGAACTGCAGGAAATGGGAGTTAAATGTATTATGGCAACCGGTGACAATGAGAGAACTGCCCGCTATGTAGCTGAGCAGGCCGGTATAGAAGAATATTATGCTGAATTTAAACCGGAAGAAAAAATTGCTCTGGTTGAAAAAATTCAAAAAACAGGAAAATTAATTGGAATGACAGGTGATGGTACAAATGATGCTCCTGCTTTAGCCAAAGCTGATGTAGGACTTGCCATGCAGGCTGGAACTAATGCTGCTAAAGAAGCTGGTAATATGGTTGATCTTGATTCTGATCCAACTAAATTAATTGAGGTAGTTGCTATAGGTAAACAGCTATTAATGACCAGAGGTTCGTTAACAACCTTTAGTATTGCCAATGATATTTCAAGATACTTTGCTCTGGTACCTGCAATTTTTAGTGCTGGAATACCTGCTCTACAGCAGATTAACTTTATGAACCTATATTCTCCACAGAGTGTAGTAATTGCATCTTTAATTTATAACTCACTGATTATCCCCTTCTTAATTCCACTGGCAATGAAGGGTGTAGATTATAAGGCAGAGAGCTCATCCAAATTACTGCGTAAGAATCTGGTTATGTATGGTGGAGCCGGTTTGATTGCACCATTTATTTCTATTAAATTAATCGATATGCTATTAGTTATGCTGGGGGTGTTTTAAATGAGTATTAAAAAGAATATTGTAGTGGCTATTAAATTAACGCTGCTTTCGCTTTTGATTTTTTCAATTGTTTATCCACTATTACTGGGTGGAGTTGGACAGCTATTTGCTGATAAAACAGCAGGCAGTATAATTTATCAGGATGGAGAAGCTGTAGGTTCCAGATTAATCGGACAAAACTTTGAAAGTGACAGCTACTTTATTTCAAGACTATCTTCAATTAATTATGATGCTTCAACTTCTGGCAGTGATAATTTAGCTGCTTCAAATCCTAAATTACAGCATAGAATTGCGGCTGACTTAGAAGAAATTGAGAAAAAATACCATCCGGGTAATAAGGCTGTACCGGCAGATTTAATTACTGAATCTGGTTCTGCTTTAGATCCACATATATCACCTGAGGCAGCTTATTTTCAGGTAGAATATTTGGCAGAAAAGACAGGAATTTCTGAGTCAACCCTGAACTCATTAATAGAAGAGCATACAGAGTCAAAGCTGCTGGGCTTATTTGGAGAAAGCAGGGTTAATGTGCTGGAATTAAATCTGGCACTTGAGGAGGTATTAGATTAATGATTGAAAAATTAAAAGAAAACTGGCCTGGATATAAGAAGATTCTACTTCCTTTAGGTCATAAAGCAGATATTAATAATTTAACAGATCTAGCTTCCTTTATTATTGAGCGAAAAAAAGGAGAGGTTAAATTTATCCATGTGATGCGTGAGGGAAGTTATATAGATCTACCTCGTGAATGGAGAGAGGGTGCTAAAAGGGTTACAGAAAGTCACCATAAGATGATGAAGTATGGGATTCACAGTAACCGTGAAATTGTAACTTCTAAAACTATAGAAAGGGGTATTTTAGAGACTGCCTTTGATATGGATGCAGAAGCGATCATCTTGGGCTGGGGCCCTAAGCCGGGGACTAAAATTTCTAAAATGGCCTCACATATCATGGATAATTTTCATGGTGATGTGATTATCTATAAAAATAGGATTGATATTGATCAGACAAAAAAGATAATGTATCCTGTAGCTAAAGATCCTTCTAAAAGCCGATTGAATCTAATTAAACATATTGTTCAGGAAACTGGCGCTACTTTAACTCTGACTCATTATGTTGATAAAAGAGACGGCAGCCGTCAAAAAGGCAAAAAAGTACTGGAACAGGCAAAAGAAAAAGCGCTTGAATTTGGTCTTGATGTCGAAACCATGATGCTGGAGGGCGATTCTCTGACAGCCAGCATTAAAGAAGCCACAGAGGATTTTGATCTGCTAGTTATTGGACCATCTGGAGACTGGTGGGTTTATCAGACTGTATTTGGTCGCAAAACAGATAAAATAGCAGAGGAGGCGCAGTGTTCAGTGCTGCTGCATAAGTATAAAAGTGAAGAAGAATAAAATATGATTTAACCCTCAGGATGGTTAACAGCTGTTCAGGGGGTTTTTGTTTTTATAACTATGGCTTTGTGATATAATATGTATAACTTAAAAAGGATAAAGAATTAGAAGTTAAAATTAAAGAATTTCATGCTTATTGAAAATAAACAAAAAGGAAGGACAAATAATAATGAAAACTATTAAGGTTAATAACTATAAGATGGAAAAAATAGCTTCAAGAATGACTAAGAAATTTGGAAAAATAAAAAGAGGTGAGGAAGATAATTACACCATGGAACTTTTCACCATAGAATCAAATTTAATCAAAACACACCGACGTTATCCGGATTATAAAAGCAGAAGGGTTATTGAGGCTATTAATTTATTTTTATTAAAAATTGATGTTTATCCTAGTAATGGGATTGAGTATGATTTTTCCGGACAATTAAAAGACGGTAATAAAGTTTTTTTAGAGGCACTGCAGATGAGTTGTGATCCTTTTTATAATGAGGAACTAAAAACAGCTTTAAGCAAGGATATTGATTTAGAGGACAGGGAAACTAGAGAAAAAATATTTGAAATCCCTGTTAAATGTTTGCTGCGAATAAAAAAATCAGTAGAGATGTGGATTAGAGAGCTTGGTAATTACGGCTATTTTAAGTTTTTGGAGGAGCAAATGGGAAGTGAAATTGAAGGTAAAGAATTAGATTATACTATAAGATTAAATTAAATGATAACTACATAAAATATGCAGTTGGAAGTGCAATCTATTCGGGTTATAAACTATCTCCCGTAGATGCGGAAATGCTTATTTTTAATTTTTCACTGCTGATTAAAAATAATATCAGTATAGCAGAGATAATTCGTATTTTAGCTGAAAGTTAAGGGGGATTTCAAAATGAAATGGAAAGATATTAGAGATTAATATCCTGATAATATGATTTTCAAAAGCAATACTAATGTATATTTGCAAAAAATAAAACAGATCCCAAAATAGGACCTGTTCTATAAAAAATCTATGATCAAGGAGGATTAAATATTTTTCTTAATCTCTGCTTTTTCTCTAATATTTTTCACATATTGACTAATCTTTTTATTCCTTTTTTGTTGTTTTAGCAGTTCTTCTATTTGAGGTTTAACTTTTTCTAAAGCTTGTGTTTTGTCATCTTTAGTAAATTGTTCTTTATTTTTTTCATAAAACTGCTTAATTTCACTTGAAGTGACATTAACATTCGAAACTACTTTCTCTTCAATTAGTTTATTTACCTTTAACTGTGGATTCTTTAAAAACTGCTGTTTGTATTCTTTCTCATTTTTATAGCCTTGATTTTTAAGAATTGATAGGTACTTTTCCTGATTTAAGTTATTATTTTTTAAAATTCTTTTCTTCTGCTGCTGATAAAGCTGCTCTTTTTCCTTCTGACTGAGCGTAATACCTACATTTTCAGCTTTTTGCTGTAATAAAATGTTATTAATTAAGTTATCAAGCTGCTGCTTCTGATATTCTTTAAGAACTTTTTTACCACTTTCAGTGCTGGTCAATGTCTGAAGAAATTGTTGATCAATCTGATTTATTTTCATTAGAAGCTGATTTGTACTTGCTTTTTGAGCTAATTCTTTACTAGTTATATTTTCCTCATTAACTTTAGCAACAATATTTGATTCCATTTTATTTTTCAAATTAGGATCTGCTGGCTGCTTAGAATTTAAATTTAAATCCTGAGCAAAAACTGTGACTGGTAGAATAAGAACAATGATTAGCAAAGAAGACAAAATTTTCTTTTTCATATTCAAACAACTCCTTTCAAAATTATAAAATAGGATAAGAATTTCAAAGTCATTGACAGAAATATTATTTCACTATTTTTAACTAATAAATACTACCTTCACTATTAAGAGTATAATAATCGAATATTAAAATGTAATTAAAATGAAATGATTATTAGGTTAAAAATTCTTTAACTGTTCTTTACATAAAATCCGATTGTAAAACTCAAAATGAAAGTATAAGAAAAATCTTATTTATCGAAAGTGTAAAATCTTATTTGAGATTCACGATAGTACAAAAATCTATATTATAGCTGCATTTGATGCAGCTTCAAAAAGGGGATCAAATTCATGCCTTTATTCTATTTATAATAATATCAGTTAATTATTAAAACTCTTTTAAAGCAAAATTAAAAGATAATTAGATTAATGATTACATAGAAAGTCTTAATTAGACTAATTTTCTATTATTTGATCTGTTATTTCAATTTCTTATACCGTTTCTTATACCGTTAGAGGTGTCTGAGTTATTGAATGTTCCTTGGAACTTAAAATGATTTTCTTCAATTGTTTCTAATTGACTATCAGTTAATATAGACTCAATATTTTTTTGATACTCAATTCTTTTCTCATTTATTTTGCTTAAAATCTGTTCTAGTTTATCTTCAACTTCTCTAATCTCTGCATTACTTGCTCCACGAAACTCTAGATCTCTAATCTCACGAATTAAACTTCTTAATTCATTTCTTAACTCTTCAGTATCATTATAAAATTCATCTCTAAATTCCAGTATTTTTTCTATTTGGTAATCAGTCAACAATTCTATTGTTTTTTCTACTTGATGATCAAGTAACTTAACTATTTTTTTTACTTGATTATCAGTTAAAGACTCTAATAATTTTTCTATTTGGTAATCAGTTAATTCAACTGATTTATAACCAACACCTTCACCTTTGGTTTGATAATTATAATTTTTGACATTAGAATTCATTCCAGGTCCTTGGGCAAAACTAACTCCAGTCAAACTTACTGCTATAAAGCTAATGACCAATAAAACTTTTAATATTTTTTTCATTTAATTTTCCTCCTAATTTGCTTTAATTTCTTAACTCATAGCTTAATTATAGGAATAAAACTTTAAGGAATGATAAATTTATGTTTATTATTTTAATTAATTCCCTGAATAAGGTCTGGTCTTTTTGATATCTAAAAAAATAAACTATTTTAAATAAAAACCCCTCTGGAGAGAGGGATTAAAATTAACAAAGTAGGAAATTATCGAGTTCAATAATTTATATAGTACCGGTCTTTGTCACAAGTCCAAAATGGAGGAATTTAATTCACTTAGTTATTCTATTTATAATAATATCAGCAAGATATTAGACCTTAATTAACTACAAATTAAAAACTTATTAAATAAAGGATAGTGAAGTTAAAGATTCAAAATTAAATAATAGTATGGGGAAGAATTGGATGAGAATGGTGATCCAGTTATTAAAATAGAGCTGCTGGCAGAAAGAGACGAAATTAAGATTCCTCTGAGATATGAATCAGATCAAATCAAATAACTGTATTGATTTAATTAAGTAAGCTACTGTGATATAATTAAATAAACTTGAGGCTAAAAATGAGGTGTGTCAAATGAAGGAGTTTAATACTACAGGTGTCTGTATTCCAGAAAAACATTATATGGCTGATGTGAGCAAGAAAATTAATGTCATTGAGAAGATGGTTGAGGCCGGCAAATATTTTACAATTAATAAACCCCGCCAGTTTGGTAAGACAACAATCTTTTATTTATTAAAAAGAGAATTGACAAAGACTGGATATTTAGTTCTTAAAATTAGTTTTGAAATGATGAGTTCAAAAATCTTTGAATCTGAAGATCTTTTTGTTAAAAACTTTTTGCGCGAAATTAAAAATATTATTCATTTTTCAGAAATTAACAATAGAAAACAAGTAGTTGAATTAATAGAAGATAATATGAAAATAACAGAAAATATTACAGATCTAAATTATTTTATAACTGATTTTATTAGATTAGTAGATTCTGAAGTTGTTTTAATGATAGATGAAGTCGATAAAAGCAGTAATAATCAATTATTTTTGGATTTTTTGGGTATATTAAGAAATAAATTTCTTTTGCGCGAACAGGGAGAAGATTATAGTTTTAAGAGTGTGATTTTAGCAGGAGTACATGATGTGAAAAATCTTAAACTTAAATTAAGATCTGATGAGGAATATAAGTATAATAGTCCCTGGAATATTGCCAGTGAGTTCAAAGTTGACTTTGAGCTGGAAATAGAACAAATTGCTTCGATGTTAAAAGAGTATAAAGAAGATAGGGATATCGATTTAGACTTAGAGTATTTCGCCGATAAAATTTATTATTATACTTCCGGCCATCCTTTTCTGGTCAGTAAACTGGCAGAGATAATTGCCGAAGAAATACTTGCAGATAATGAGTCTAAATGGAAGAAAGAATATCTTGATCAGGCAGTAAAAATTATTTTAGCAAAAGATCTTCCTAATTTCGATACCTTAATTAAAAATATAGAGAATAATAGTGATTTAGAAAATATGTGTGTAGATTTGATTGTAGATGGTAGAAAAATTACTTATAATTCAGATAATCCAACAATAGAAAAGGGAGAGCTCTATGGTATTTTTAAAAATGATAGCGGCAGCTTAAAAATTCATAATAGGATTTATGAGCAGCGAATTTACAATTATTTAATATCTAAAATAGAAAATTCAATGGAAAGTGATGCTTTTGATTTCAGAGATAGTTTTATCGATAATGGTCAGCTTAACCTAAAAGCAGTATTGGAGCGTTTTCAGGTTTTCATAAAAGAACAGTATAGTGATCGGGATAGAGATTTTTTAGAAAGAAATGGCCGTTTAATTTTTCTCGCTTTTTTAAAACCAATTATAAATGGTAAAGGATTTGATTTCAAAGAAGTGCAGATTTCTCAGGAAAAAAGGCTTGATGTGGTAGTTACTTATCTTGAGCAGAAATTTATTGTCGAATTAAAAATCTGGCGGGGAGAAGAATATCACCGGCAGGGATTAAAACAGCTGGCTGAGTATTTGGAAAGCCAGAATATGGAGCAGGGCTATCTTTTGAGTTTTAATTTTAATCAGAATAAGGAATACAGGGATGAAGAACTGGAAGTAGGCAATAAAAAAATCTTTGCTTACTGGGTTTAATGTCACTGCGGTATTTAACGGTGGCTGAGGCTCACTGCGGTGAAATCACGGTGGAAAATAGAATAAAATTAGCATCTTAATTGGAGATGATTCACCCTCAGAGAAACTTCATTTTGTTCAGTTAATGATGGAGCTTTTCTGGGGGTTTTTGTTTTTATAACTATGGAAGTTGGATATAGAGATAAAGAAAAAAGTTTAGATAATGTGCTGATAGATACTGGTTCTGCCAGCAGTATTTTAAAAGCAGAATTGGTTGAAGATATTGGAATAAAACTTGAACCAGAGGATACAATCGGAAGCGTTAGAGGTGTTGGTGGTTCAGAATTTGTGTATATAAAGAAAATAGACTCATTATCAATTGGGGATTTAAATGTAGAAGATTTTAAAATTGATATTGGAGAAATGGATTATGGTTTTGATATTGATGTAATAATTGGTATGGACTTTTTACAAAGAACTGGAGCTATTATTGATTTGGACAAAGGAACTATTGGTAAAGAAATTTAATAGAATTAGATGCCGAGCATAATGTCTGGTTATTTTTTTGTCTATATAGTTTATTATCGAGGAATTAAGTTAGGTGAAGAGGAAGAGGTTTATGCGAGAACCAAAAGACAGAATAGCTAGAGTTTTCCGGATATTATAATTGAACTAACTTGTCTGTATTGGTCTAAAAGTGATAAACTTAAAACAGAGAAAGTGTTAAAAAACTCCGCACCTATCTATAAGTGCGGATGATTATAACGGAGGTGTTATTATGGATCCTACTATTTACAATAAGATAAAAAATATATTTGAGAGTAACAATGGATATGCTCGAACTAAAGACATACTTGAAGCAGATATTCATTCTTGACCCTCCTCCCTCGGGGCAAGCCCTCGAGGTTTGCGAGCAGACTTTCATTCTATCACATCTATATAAACTTCAGGAAGAGGGAGATATCAGCAGGATCAAAAGAGGGCTGTACCGCTGGAATGATGATGAATATAATAGCAATACAGAACTAATCGAAGTAAGTAATATAGTTCCTAACGGTGTAATTTGTCTGCTTTCAGCACTTTCATATTATGAGCTCACTACAACCAATCCCTGGGAGTATTATATTGCCATTCACCGAGATGAGCACAGGCCTAAACTGCCTGATTATCCGTCGATCTCTATTTTTTATTTTGCAGATAAACAGTTCAATACTGGGATTAAAGAGGTTGATATTGGGGGGGTAAGGTTAAAATATATGATAAAGAGAAAACAATTTGTGACTGTATTAGACTGAGAAACAAAGTGGGTACTGATGTTGTAAAAGAGGCAATGCAGGACTATCTAAAGAGGAAGGATAAGAACATCTCCAAACTACTTGAGTATGCAGAAGTTACAGGGGTTAAAAATATAGTTAAAAGATATCTGGAGGTACTTGTATGAGTTGTGTCTGCTTCAGTAAAGGAAAATTAAAGAATTTCTTGAAGTATAAATAGTAATGATTTAACCACAAAAAGACAGTGTTTTAAAAATTAAACAGACAGATTATTGGCAGGTATATTAATTTTAAAGTTAAAAAATAATATACTGACAAATTATAGTAAAACAAAAGAAAATAAGACAGG
>Ga0208552_1013_pt1 | contig 58802 bp, 53 predicted proteins | sample Halion_FD_187366 | JGI IMG/M metagenome (GOLD analysis project Ga0208552, IMG submission 187366) | Lab enriched deep subsurface shale carbon reservoir microbial communities from Ohio, USA - Halanaerobium induction (SPAdes) (version 2) ...
ATTTCCGGTGGTAATAGCGGAGGGGCAACACTTGTTCCCATCTCGAACACAAAAGTTAAGTCCTCCAGCGCCTATGGTACTGCATTGGTAACGATGTGGGAGAGTAGGTCGCTGCCGGTCCTTTTTTATTTTTTAGATCAAAATAACAAAAAATTGAAAATAAGGCTGGAAATATAGTGTTTTTTGTGCTACAATATATTACAGTGAAAGAAAAATTTATTATATTCCCCGATAGCTCAGTTGGTAGAGCAGATGACTGTTAATCATCTTGTCGCAAGTTCGAGTCTTGCTCGGGGAGCCATTTTTTTGAATCAAATATTCAGAATAATATAATTTATATATATATTTTTAATTTTGTAGTTGTAAACAAGTATATTTTTATTATTTATTATTTTTAAAATTATTTGACAATTTAAAATTATAATGGTATAATTTGTTTAACTTAAAAATTGAATATTTCTTAGGTGGAGAAAATGAGAAAACCTTATTAATAATACCTTGATATTACTATGTCCAAAATATTAAATTATTAATAAGGTTTTTTGCTTGTTTAATTTATTCATAATATTCGTTTTTTAATTTAATAAGGAGGTGAGTAGAGAGTAGAATAAGGGAATTGATATGATCATATTTTATTTTTAATTAGTTACAAAAAAACAGAGAGAGGTGAAAACATTTTATGAAAAGACAATTAGGAACTATGGTTGGTGGCGCAATAGCTGGTGTTTTTGTATTTAATATCTGGGGTATTTTAGCAGGTACAGCAGCTTTAGGAGATGCTGGTGGATGGTTAGGCGGTCTTTTAATAGTTGGTTTTATTTGGACTGTTAATCATTATGTTGGAGTTATTTATAATCCTGAAGGGTCTGTTTCAATTGATATGGCAACTGCAATTGCTGTTGCTGGAACAATGCAGGGTGTATTTGGTGGAGCTCCAATTAGTGCAGCCTTACCTACATTGCTGTGGGTCGCTGTTGGTGCAATTTTGGGTGGAACTTTTGCAGCTGTTGTTCAAAAAGCCATCGCTGAAGAAGAATAATGAGAGGGGGAAAAAATAAATGGGTATCTTAGAGATAGTTAGTACTGTTTTTGGAGGAATGCTTTTTCCATTTTTAATTTTAATGGTCTGGGGTAAAGGTGTTGAAGAAAGAGGTATTTTTGGTGGATTAGTAATGGGTGGTTTTATAGTTGGTACAAGTTGGCTTGCAAATCATGGTGGATCTCCTCTAATTGTTCAGGGACAGGGAGCACCTTGGATTGATATGGCTTGGGCAGCTTCTATTGGTATTATGACACATGGTATAATTACTGGTGGAGATTTCAAGAAGTCGGTACCTACATTAATTTTTGCTATTATTGGAGGTATTATTGGAGGCTTTGTTTTATTTGCAGCAGCTTAATAATTAAAAATTGTAATTTTAAATATTATTTTTATTAATTTAACATATCAAAATTAGGAGGGCGCAAAATGGAAAAATATATTCTATCAATTGATCAGGGAACTACAAGTTCAAGGGCAATTGTCTTTAATAATGATGGTGCTATTGTAAGTGTAGCACAAAAGGAATTTACTCAGCATTTTCCAAAGCCAGGTTGGGTAGAACATGATCCTGATGAAATCTGGGGTACAACATTAGCTGTAATTGCCGATGCTATGGGAACTAAAGATATTAAACCTACTCAAATTGCGGCAATTGGTATTACAAATCAGCGTGAAACTACTGTGGTTTGGGATGCTGAAACCGGTAAGCCTATCCACAATGCTATTGTTTGGCAGGATAGAAGAACAGCTTCAATTTGTGATGATTTAAAAGAGCAGGGATTAGAAGAAGAAATTAAAGATAAAACTGGTCTTGTTGTTGATGCTTATTTCTCTGGAACAAAAATTAAATGGTTATTAGATAATGTAGAAGGTGCTAGAGAAAAAGCAGAACAAGGTAAATTAAGATTTGGTACTATTGATAGTTGGTTGATTTGGAAATTAACTGGTGGAAACACTCATGTAACTGATTATACAAATGCTTCAAGAACTCTTATTTATAATATCAAAGAATTAGAGTGGGATGATCATCTATTAGATGTTTTAGGTATTCCAAAGTCAATGTTACCTGAAGTAAAGCAATCTAGCGAAGTTTATGGTAACACAGTTGATTATCATTTCTTTGGTGCTGAAGTACCAATTGCTGGTATTGCTGGAGATCAGCAGGCAGCTACATTTGGTCAGGTATGTTATGAAAAAGGTATGGCTAAGAACACATATGGTACAGGTTGTTTCATGTTGATGAATACTGGGGAAGAACCAGTTAAATCTGAAAATGGATTATTAACTACTATTGCATATGGTATTGATGGTAAAGTTAATTATGCATTAGAAGGTTCTATTTTTATTGCTGGTGCTGCTATTCAATGGTTAAGAGATGAATTAAACTTAATTGATAATGCTCCTGATTCAGAATACTTTGCGAAAAAAGTTGATTCTACTGATGGTGTTTATATGGTTCCTGCTTTTGCTGGACTTGGAGCACCATATTGGGATATGTATGCAAGAGGTACAATTGTTGGTTTAACTAGAGGTACTTCTAAAGAACATTTAATTCGTGCTACATTAGAATCACTTGCTTATCAAACTAGAGATGTTCTGGAAGCTATGGAAGCAGATTCAGGAATCGAACTTAAAACTCTACGTGTAGATGGTGGAGCAGCAATGAATGATTTCTTAATGCAGTTCCAGGCAGATATTTTAGGAACAGAGGTTGAGAGACCTGAAATTAATGAAACTACTGCTTTAGGTGCAGCTTATCTTGCTGGTTTAGCTGTAGGTTATTGGAATAATCTCGATGAGCTTGTTGCTAAGTGGAAGAGAGATGCTCTATTTGTTCCAAATATGGCTAATGAAACAAGAGAAAAACTATATAAAGGTTGGAAGCGCGCAGTAGAAAGAGCTAAAGATTGGTCAGAAGAGTAATATAAAAAAAGTAAAATAAAAAAATAAAAAAAGTATAGTTAAATAGTAAGAAGTTCTAATGGATATAGATAAGGATTAAACCCAATCTAGGTACCATATTTAAATATGCTATCTGATTGGGTTTTTATTTTTAATATCATGGAATAATATATTGAGGGGGTTATTAAATTGTCTAAAGACAAATATGATGTAATAATTATTGGGGCAGGTGTTTCTGGCTGTGCTGTAGCCTGGAAACTCGCTAGATATAATTTAGATATATTATTATTAGAAAAAGCTCCAGATGTAGCAACTGGAACTACTAAAGCAAATACTGCAATTATACATGCTGGTTATAATGCAGACCCTGAAAAACAAAAAGGAAGATTAAATAACAAAGGAAATGTACAAATAAAACAAATAGTCAAAGATCTAAGTGTACCCTTTGAGGAAATCGGATCTTTAGTTGTTGGGATGGAAGATGATGATTTAAGTGTTTTAGATGAATTATTAGAAAAAGGCAAAAAAAATGGAGTAGAAGGCTTAGAGATAGTAGATAAAGAATGGCTGCAGAGAGAAGAACCTAATTTAAGTGATAAAGCTGTAAAAGCTTTATGGGCTCCTACAGCTGGAATTATTACTCCCTGGGAATTTGCCTTAGCTATGGCAGAAAATGCTGTAGTAAATGGCGTAGAATTAAAATTAGAAACAGAGGTTTTAGATGTTTATACAGAAAATGACAAAGTAACAGGAGTAAAAACCAATGCAGGTGATTTTACAGCAGATTATGTTATTAATGCTGCTGGTCTTTATGCTGATGATGTAGCAAGAATGGTAGGAATTGAAAAAATTAATATTCATCCTAGAAAAGGTGAGTATTATATTTATGATCATGCCAAAGATTTTGAAATTAATCATGTTTTATTTCCGATTCCAACAAAAATTTCTAAAGGTATTGTCTGCACAAAAACTATAGAAGATAATCTTTTAATTGGACCAACTTCTGACTTTGTTGACAGTAAAGAAGATTTAGCAACGACAAGAGACGGATTAGATCATGTTTTTGAGGGAGCAAAAAAAATGTTTCCCGATTTAACTTTAAAAGACACTATTAGAGTATTTGCTGGTTTAAGAGCTGCGGATACTACTGAAGATTTTGTTATTGAAGCTGCAGAAAATGTAAAAGGATTTGTTAATGTTGCGGGTATTCAGTCTCCAGGTTTATCCTCATCTCCTGCAGTTGCAGATCTTGTTGCTGAAATATTAGAAAATGAAGGTTTAAATTTAGAAGAAAAGAAAGATGTGATAGAAACTAGAGAAGATCCAGCAAGATTTTATGAACTTTCTAATGAAGAAAGAGCTGCTTATGCAGAAAAAGATAAAGATTATGGTAAGATTATTTGTCGCTGTGAAACTGTATCCTATAAAGAAATTGTAGATGCAATTAATGGACCAATTCCTGCTAGAACTGTAAATGCAGTAAAAAGAAGAACAAGAGCTGGTGCTGGAAGATGTCAGGGTGGATTTTGTGGACCTAGAGTTACCCAAATAATTGCTGATGAACTTGGTATTGAGACAACCGAAGTCAGACTAGAAAAAGATACTTCTAATATAGTGAAATATAAAATTAAAGGATTACTTGGAAGTCAGGGTGATGAAGAATGATTAAAATTAAAAAAGATGTAGTTGTAATTGGTGGAGGTCCAGCTGGTTTAGCTGCCGCAGCTAAAGTTTATGATAATGGTATAAAAGATGTGATGCTGCTTGAGCGTGATTTTGAACTTGGTGGTATTTTGCCTCAGTGTATTCACAATGGTTTTGGTCTTCATCATTTTGGTGAAGAATTAACAGGACCTGAATATTCACAGAGATTTGAAAATAAAGTAGAAGAACGTGATATAGAAGTAAAGCTTGATACTATGGTACTTGATGTTACTGCAGATAAAAAGGTTTTTGCAATGAATAAAGATCAAGGAGCAATGGAAATTCAGGCAAAAGCTGTAATTCTAGCTATGGGCTGTCGTGAACGAACTGCTGGAGCAATAGGTATACCAGGAACAAGACCTGCTGGGGTTTTAACTGCTGGAACAGCTCAGAGGTTTACTAATATAGAAGGATATGTACCTGGAAAAAAAGTAGTAATCTTAGGTTCTGGTGATATAGGTTTAATTATGGCAAGAAGGATGAGATTAGAAGGAGCAGATGTAAAAGCAGTCTGTGAAATTCTTCCTTATACAGGTGGTTTAACTAGAAATGTAGTCCAATGTTTAGAAGATTATGATATACCATTAATGCTCAATCATACAGTTACAAAAATCATTGGTAATGATCGTTTAGAAGCTGTAGAAATAACTGAAGTTGATGAAAATATGAAGCCTATTCCAGAAACATCTGAAATTGTAGAAGCAGATACTCTTCTTCTTTCTGTTGGTTTAATACCTGAAAATGAACTATCTAAAAAGGCTGATGTTGTTTTAGATGATAGAACAGGTGGTCCAATAGTTAATGAAGGAAGAGAAACAAATATTGATGGCATATTTGCCTGTGGTAATGTACTGCATGTACATGATCTTGTTGATTGGGTTACAGAAGAATCAGAAATCGCAGGTGAATGGACAGCAAAATATGTCAAAGGAGATTACAAAAGATCTGAGCAGAAGATGAATGTAAAAGCTGGTGAAAATGTAGCTTATGTAATTCCACAAAGTATTGAATTAGATGCTGAAGATCGAAAGAGAATTCCCCTCTATATGAGAGTTGATAAACCATTACAGGCTGTTGATATTATATTATATGCTGATGGAGAAAAATTATACTCATTCTCAGAACCATTTGCTAAACCTGGTGAAATGATTAGTGTACCTCTGGCTCAAAAAACACTTGATGATTTAGATGAAGTTAGTGAAATTAGGGTTGATATTATTGAAAAGGAGGAAGAATAAATGCTTGAAAAAAAGACCATTACCTGTGTTGCTTGTCCAAAAGGCTGTGAAATAACAGTTGAGCATGATGGTGATGAAATAATAGATATAATGGGAAATGCCTGTCCTCAGGGTGCAGATTATGCCAAAGAAGAGATTATAGCTAAAACTAGAATTCTTCCTACAACTGTTCGAGTAAAGAATGGAGCCTTACCACTATGTCCAGTAAAAACAACAAAACAAATTCCATTGGAATTAATGGATCAAGCTATGAATAAAATTGGAAAAAAAGAAGTTGAAGCTCCACTAAAGGTGGGGCAGGTAATTATTAAAAATCTATTAGATACAGGTGCAGATGTAGTAGCAACACGTGATTTACCTGCAAATTAAAGGAGGTAGATAGAGTGAAACTTAAAGATAAAAAGATAGCAATGCTAATTGGACCTGGATATGAGGATTTTGAATTTTGGGTTGTTTACATGAGAATGCTAGAAGAAGGGGCAGATGTTGATGTCATTGGGATGGAAAAAGGTGTTGAATATACCAGTAAACATGGTTGTTTAACTAAAGAAGCTGATTTTTTAGCTTCAGAAGTTTTAGATGAAGATTATGATGGAGTTTTAGTACCTGGTGGTTGGACTCCTGATAAAATTAGAAGAGATAAAGATATCGTAGAATTAGTAAGAAAAAATCATGAAGCTGGAAAAATTATAGGTTTAATCTGTCATGCCGGGTTAGTTGGAATTTCTGCTGGTATAATTGATGGAAAGGCAACTGGATCTTTAGGTATTAAAGATGATATAATTAATGCTGGTGGAACCTGGGTAGATAAAGCAGCATTTAGAGATGGCAATATTGTTTGGGGCAGAGTTGTTAAAGATATTCCATCTTACTGCCGTGAATTAGTTAATGCTTTAGCAGAATAAATATTAAGGTAAAATAAGCTAAATCAGATTTTAAATATTTAGAATCTGATTTAGCTGTAATAAATAATATATAAAAGGGGTAAATTTATGGAGATATTCAATGAATTCCATTTTATTAGTTTTAGCATGGGGTTAATTCTTTCCCTGATTGTTTTTTATTTTTTATATCCCAAAAAGGATATTGAAAAAAATAAAGATTTAAATAAAAATTTTGAATCAAAAAAACAAAGTTCAAATGAATTATTGAATTTATCACAAGAGGTATCTTTTAAATCTCAAGATTTAATTTGGTTGCTGAATGATAATAATAAAAAAGCTGAAAACTTAGTAATGAGATTTGAAAATATTACAGAATCAGTTGAAAATAGCGCAGCAGGTGCCGAAGAAATTTCTGCAACCATTGAAGAATTATCATCTTCATCAAATGTTATTAAATCTGAAATGAATAAGCTAGAAGAATTATCTCAAAAGTTAATGTCAGATTCAGAGAAAAATCAAAATTGGATTGAGGAATCTAATAATACATTACTTGAAGTAGCGACAAATGTAAAAAAATCTGGTGATTCAATTGAAAGTGTTGAAGAAGCATTGGAAAATACTAATGAATTACTTGGAGGAATTATAAATATTACAGATCAAATCAATTTACTTGCTCTAAATGCGTCTATTGAAGCAGCAAGAGCTGGTGATGCTGGGAGAGGCTTTAATGTTGTAGCTGGAGAAATAAAAAGTCTTTCGGAAGAGACCGAGCAATTAACTTCAAAAATAAGAGAAGCTATTAACAATATTAATATTGAAATTAAAAATACTGATCAAATTATTGAAAATGGACTTGATAGTATTGAAGGAGTTGAAGAGTTAGCTGGCAAATCAATTGAGTCATTTAATATGATGAACAACAATCTTCATAATGTTATTGATTCTATATCAAAATTATCAAGTAGTACAGATAATCAAGCTTCTGCTACAGAACAAACAACTAAGGCTGTTGAATCTATGACTCAAGAATTTATAAATATATCAGAAAATGTTTCAGAAGTCGATAAAAACATTAAAAATCAAAAGAAAAATTCTGAAACTCTGATAAACTATTCTAATAATCTTAATGCTATTGCTTATGATCTTCATAAAATTTCAGTAGACAATAAAAGTGAGGATATGTTAATTTTTGGTGTCAATCCTTTTACAAAGCCTGAAAAAATAGAAGAACTATATGTTCCAATTATTGAAAAGTTATGCAAAAAAATAAACAAAAATGCAAAAACAGTTATTGTTTCAGATTATAAAGAGTTAACTAATTATATAAAAAATGGTTTAATTGATATTGGATGGTTTTCTCCAATGGCTTATGTTGAGGCAAAAGATGAAACCAATGTTATACCAATGGTAACTCCGCTAATTAATGGCCAAGATAGTTATCGGGGCTACATATTCACTAAAAAAAATAGTAAATATAGGAAATTAACAGATTTAAAAAATAGTATTTTTGCATTTGTAGATCCATTATCAACATCTGGTTATGTATATCCAAAACAGATGTTGAAAGAAGTTGGTATTGATGTCAATAAAGATTTAAAAGAAAAGTTATTTTTAGGTAACCATGATAATGTAATAAAAGCAGTTTTAAACAATGAAGTGGAAGTTGGAGCAACATACAATGAAGCCTGGGAAAGAGCTGCTAGTACATTAAACTTGGATAGTCTAAATATATTAGCAAAAACTGATCTTATTCCAAAAGATGTTATTGCTGCTCGATCAGGTTTAGATCAGAATCTTTTAGAAGAAACAAGAAATATTTTTTTAAACGCTGATCAAGAAATAAAAGAAGTGTTAAATCAGACCAATATAACCGGGTTTACTGAAAGCGAAGATCAAAAATTTGATATCATTAGAAAATATAATAATTAGCAATAAAAAAAAGATTTAATTATCAAATATTTGATAATTCGAAATATTAATGATAAAATTATGGTGACAAAATTATAATTTAGTTTGTTAATTAAAGAATAATTTTTAATATTATTAATAGGAGGGTTTATTTTATGAAGAAAAAATTAATTAATAATCCAGAAGAAGTAGTTGAGGAAATGGTAGAGGGTATTGTGATGGCTGCTCCTGATAAGCTTGAAAAGATAGAAGATTACAATATAGTAATCAGAAAAGGTAGTCCTAATGAAAAAGTTGCTTTAGTAAGTGGTGGTGGTAGTGGTCATGAACCAACTCATGCTGGCTTTGTTGGTAAAGGTATGTTAGATGGAGCTATTGCTGGTGATGTATTTACCTCTCCAACTCCTGATGCAGTATTTGAAGCTATTAAAGCTGTTGATGGTGGTAAAGGTGTATTATTAGTTATTAAAAATTACACCGGAGATGTTATGAATTTTGAAATGGCTGCAGAAATGGCAGAAGCTGAGGGTATTGAAGTAGACCAGGTTGTAGTAAACGATGATGTAGCTGTAGAGGATAGTTTATATACAACAGGTAGACGTGGTGTTGCAGGTACTATATTTGTTCATAAAATTGCAGGAGCAAAAGCTGAAGCTGGAGCTGAACTTGCAGATGTTAAAAAGGTTGCAGAAAAAGTAATAGCTAATGTAAGAACAAAGGGTATGGCTCTATATCCATGTCGAGTACCAGCTGCTGACGAATCAACATTTACTCTAGAAGAAGATGAAATCGAATTAGGTATTGGTATCCATGGTGAGCCTGGAACAGAAAGAACAGAATTAATGAAAGCAGATGAAATTGTCGATGAATTATTGGGTAGTGTCATAGATGATATTCCTTACGAAGAGGGCGATGATGTAGCTCTGATGATTAATGGCATGGGCGGGACTCCTCTAATGGAATTATTTCTAGCCAATAGAAGAGCAAATCAAGTATTAGAAGAAAAAGGAATAAATATTTATAAAACTTTTGTTGGAGAATATATGACATCTCTAGAGATGGCTGGTGTCTCTATAACACTATTAAAATTAGATGAAGAATTAAAAGAGTTACTTGATGCTCCAACAGAAATTAATATTATGAAATAATTTATGGAGGAGGACTATTTGTGACTGAAAAAAGTAAAGAAATTATAAATAAAGTAGCTGATGTTATTATAGAAAACAAAAAATACCTAACTGAATTAGATTCTGCCATCGGTGATGGTGATCATGGTATTAATATGTCTAAAGGATTCAATAAAGTAAAAGAAAAATTAGAGGCAAAAGATTATGAAAGCAATAAAGAACTTATAAAAACAGTTGCAATGACCTTGATTTCTACAGTTGGTGGTGCTTCAGGTCCTCTTTATGGTACTGCTTTTCTAAATATAAGTAAGATTATACCTGATGCTGATTTTGATTTAGATTCACTAATAGAAATTGGTGAATCTGCTGTTGCAGGTATTCAAAAAAGAGGAAAAGCAGAACAAGGTGAAAAAACTATGATGGACACCATTATTCCTGCAGTAAATTCCTTAAAAGAAAGCAAAGAAAATGGTGACAATATAGAAGAAGCATTAAAACAGTGTAAAGCTAAAGCTGAAGAAGGAATGAAGGCAACAATTGATATGCAGGCGACTAAAGGTCGTGCAAGTTATTTAGGTAAAAGAAGTATTGGACATCAGGATCCAGGCGCTACTTCGAGTTATTTGATAATAAAAACAGTAGTAGATGAATTATATTAATAAATTGGAGGAAGCAAATGGTAAATATAATATTAGTTTCTCATGTTAAAGAAATTGCTGAAGGAGCTAAAAAATTAGCAGAACAAATGAAACAAGGTGATGTTGAAATAATTGCTGTTGGAGGTACTCCTGATGGTGATATTGGTACAGATCCTGATGCAATAGAAACAGCTGTAAATGAAATTTATAAGGAAGATGGAGTAATAATTTTAGCTGATCTTGGTAGTGCCATAATGAGTGTGAATATGGTTTTAGATTGGCTAGAAGAAGAAGTTAGAGAAAAAGTTGTTTTAGCTGATGCTCCTTTTGTAGAAGGGGCAGTTGTTGCAGCTGTAGAAGCTGGAATGGGTAATAAAATTGAAGAAATATTGGAATCAATTGAATCAGCTGATATGATAAAAAAAAATTAAAAAAGAATATGTTAGAATTAATAACCACTTCGAATATAAGGAGTGGTTATTTTTTTGCAAAAAAATAATGTTAATTAATTTAATTTTTTTGAAAATTATGTTGACAATCAAAAACGAATACTATATAATCATAATTGAAAGAAAACGAAAACAAACAATCATAAAAATACAGAAAAGAGGTTTTGTTAATGTTTGCTGAAGAAAGAAAAAGGGGAATAATAAGTTTACTTAAACAGGAAAAAAGAGCGAGTGTTAACGAACTTAGTGAAGAATTTGATGTTTCACGTGCAACAATTAGAAGAGATTTAAGTGAACTTGAAAAAGATGGTTTTCTTCGTCGGACACATGGAGGTGCTATCTTAAGCAGCAGCAGTAAATTAGAACCAAGTTTCAAGGAAAAAGAAGATAAATTAGCTGCAGAAAAGCAAAAAATTGGGAAAAAATCAGCAGAAATAATAAAAAATGGTGACACAATATTTATTGATGCTGGGACTACAACACGATATATAATTAATAATTTAGGAAATAAAAAGGATCTAACAATTGTGACTCATGCGCTTCATATAATAAACAAAATAAATGAAATTAATTTGGACTGTGATTTGGTTGTTATAGGTGGAAACTTCAAGTGGTCAACAGAGGCTATGATTGGACCAATGGCAGAAGATGATTTAAAGAAGTTGAGGGTTGACAAAAGTTTTATTGGTTCAAATGGTTTTACTTTAAATTCTGCTGCAACAACGCCAGATTTAAGAGAAGCAAAAATAAAAGAAATTGCTTTAAAAATTGCTGGAGAAAATTTTCTTCTATTTGATCAAAGCAAATGGGAAGAAGAATATTTTTATAGGTTTGCAGAATTAAATCAAATAGATTTTATTATTACGGATTCAATTGAAGAAGAGAAAGAAAGAAAATTGAAGTCAGAAAAAATTAAAGTTATTTTAGCTTAATTTATTAAGGAGGTGGGTAAATGATTTTAACTGTTACTTTAAATCCAGCTTTAGATAAAATAATAATTCTTGAAAATTTAAAATTAGGAAAATTAAATAGAGTAAAAGAGACGGATATTTTGGCTGGAGGAAAAGGGATCAATGTTTCTGAAGTTTTAACAAGATTAAAAATCGAAAATCAGGCTTTAGGTATAATAGGTGGTAATAATGGTAGGATAATTAGTTCTATGCTTGAAAATAAAGGAGTAAATTCTAATTTTATTTGGTCAGATTTTGAGACGCGACAAAATTTAAAAATTAAAGAAAAGTTTACCAATCGAGAAACAGAAATTAATGAAAGTGGAAAAGTTAGTGAAAAAGATATAAATGACTTTTTGAAAACCTTTAATAAAGCAGTTGAAAAAAATAAAACAGTAGTTTTATCAGGTAGTTTGCCAGATGGAATAGAAAAAAATATTTATGCGAAACTTATTGAAAAAGCAAAAGAAAAAAATGCTAAAATTATTTTAGATAGTTCTGGTGACGCATTTAAACTAGCTCTAAAAAAAGAGCCATATTTAGTTAAGCCCAATTTAGAAGAAATTGAAAATTTACTGGGTAGAAAAATTAGCAGTAATCAAGATTTAAAAAAAGGAGCTAAATATTTATTAGATCAGGGTGTTCAGGTTGTTATGATTTCACTAGGTGATAAGGGTGCTTTAATTGCATCTGCAGAAGAGGGATATAGAATATATACACCCCAGGTTAAAATTTCTCAAACAACAGTTGGAGCTGGAGATACAATGGTTGCTGGCCTGGCTGCTGAGATAGATAAAAAAGAAAGTCTTAAAGATACTGGAATTTTTGCGGCAGCGTTAGCTACTGCCTTTGTTGAGAGTGGTTCTATTGCTAAAATTGATGAAGAAATAATTGAAAGAATAAAAAACAGTATCAAAGTTGAAAAAATTTACTAATAAATTAAGGAAAAGAGGTATAATAATGGAAGTAAATGAGTTTATAAATAAAAATTTAATAAAAATGAACTTAGAAAGTAATGATAAGGATTCTGTAATCAAAGAAATGATAGAAATAATGGCTGAAAATGATGTGATTACCGATAAAGACGAAGTAATAAAAAAAGCAATGGAAAGAGAGGCTAAAGGAACAACTGGAGTTGGAAAAGGTGTTGCTATTCCCCATGTTAAAAGTGATGCTGTTAAAAGACCAGCAGTTGCTTTTGGGCGTTCTGAAAGAGGAATAGATTATGGATCAATGGATGAAAAGTTAAGCCATTTATTTTTCTTAATCACAGTTCCTGAAGAATCTCACGATGAACATTTAAAATTATTAGCTCAGCTCTCAAGGAATTTAGTTCATGATGATTTTAGAAATAATTTATTAGAGGCAAAAGATGAGGAAGAAATAATGGGTATTTTAGAAAAAATTTAAATAAGATTAACAGTCTGTGTAAAAAACAAGGAGGAATAATTTATGAAAAAAATTGTTGCTGTAACTTCCTGTCCAACTGGAATCGCTCATACTTATATGGCTTCAGAGTCGTTAGAAGAAGCGGCTAAAAAAATGGATTTAGAAATGAAGGTAGAAACCCAGGGTTCAGTAGGAGTAGAAAATGAATTAAATGATCAGGATATTAAGGAAGCAGATGCAGTTATTATTGCAGCTGATACAAATGTAAGCAAGGAACGTTTTGCTGGTAAGCCAATTGTAGAAGTAGCTGTAGCTGATGCAATTGATGATGCAGAAGCTCTAATTAATCAGGCACTTGAAAAAGCAGAAAAAGGAGAAAAGACAGAGATTAATTCTAATCTACAAAGTCAAGTTAGTGATGAAAAGGCAAAAAGAAAAGAAAAAAGATCTGGTCCATATAAACATTTAATGACTGGTGTTTCCTTTATGCTTCCTTTTGTTGTAGCAGGAGGTTTATCTATTGCTCTTTCTTTTGTCTTTGGAATTAATGCAGCTGAACAGGAAGGTTCTCTTGCCGCTGCTCTAATGCAGATTGGTGGAAGTTCAGCCTTTGCTCTGATGGTTCCAATTTTAGCTGGATATATTGCTTTCTCTATTGCCGATCGTCCTGGTATTGCTCCTGGTATGATTGGTGGTATGCTGGCAAGCAGTATTGGAGCTGGATTTTTAGGTGGTATTATTGCGGGTTTCTTAGCTGGTTATTTGACACAGTGGTTAAAAAACACTATAAAATTACCAAAAAACTTACAGGGGTTAATGCCAGTTTTAGTCTTACCATTTCTCTCTAGTTTAATAGTCGGACTTTTAATGATATATTTAATAGGACCACCTGTAGAAGGAATTATGAACGGTTTGGAAAACTGGTTAAATGGTATGACCGGAACAAATGCTGTTTTACTTGGATTAATTTTAGGTGCAATGATGGCCTTTGATATGGGTGGACCAGTTAATAAAGCAGCTTATACCTTTGGAATCGGTCTTTTAGGTTCAGAAATTTACGGACCTATGGCAGCAATTATGGCTGCAGGTATGACTCCACCTTTAGGACTTGCTTTAGCAACAACATTATTTAAGAATAGATTTACTCGTCAGGAAATTGAAGCAGGAAAACCGGCCTGGTTTATGGGAATATCCTTTATTACAGAAGGAGCGATTCCTTTTGCTGCAGCTGATCCAATTAGAGTAATTCCATCTATTATGACAGGTTCTGCTGTAACAGGTGCTCTATCAATGTTGTTTGGGGTTGGTTTAAAAGCACCACATGGCGGAATTTTCGTACTTCCAATCCCTAATGTTGTAACTAATCTTGGCCTTTATGCTTTAGCAATAGTCGCAGGTACAGTTATAACTGCATTTATGTTAAGGGTTTTAAAACCTAAATTAGAAGAATAAATAACAATCAAAAGAAGGTATTAATTTACCTTCTTTTTTCTTAGCTAGGAAATTATACCTAATGGTTTGTTGTGGATAATATTTATAGTTTCATAATTTACGCTATCAACAAAATTTAACCTTACTATATTACAGATTGTCTGAAGGCCATTTTGTTCCTTAATAAGCTAAAAATTGAATTTCACAATAATTAAAATTTAATTAGAAAAGCCGCTAAATTCTTGCTAATCACTGGATTTATGGTATAATTAAAGGCAGTTAATTATAAATTAAGAATATTTTAATTGGGAGTGTTTATTAATGAATTTAAAGAAAAATATTTTAATTATTTCAGCAATTATGCTTTTAGTTTTATCTATTCCAGTAATGGCTCAAGATGCTCAGGATGTTAGTGAAACAGTAACAGAAGAAACACCTGAAGTGGCAGCCTATGTTAATGGAGAAGAAATTTCAATGCAGGAACTTGAGCAGTTTGCAGGTGTCAGAAATATTTTGATGCAGTTACTGCAGTCAAATCAAGAATTTGCATCTGTAATATTACAGACAGAAGCTGGACAAAATGTAATAGAAGAATTTCGCAAGTTAAAGTTAGAACAGTTAATAACTAACGAATTGCTTGTCCAGGAAGCAAAAAAAAGAGGAATTGAAGTTAGTAATGAAGAAATGAATAATATCTTTGACCAGCAGGTAAATGCTTTAAAACAGCAGAACAATCTCAATGATGATCAACTAGAACAAGCTATTCAGAATCAGGGATTTGACTCAATGGATCAATATAAAAATATGTTTTTTGAAAATAATATGAATGGATTTTTAGTTAATAAACTAAGAGAAGAAATTGTAAACAAGGTAGAAGTTAGTGATGCTGAAGCACAAGAATTTTATAATAATAATCAAGAACAGTTTAAAACAGCTGAACAAAAAAGAGTTAGCCATATTTTGTTTGATGAAAAAGAAAAAGCAGAAGAAGTATTAGCGGAGATTAATAATGGTGCTGATTTTGCAGAAATGGCTAAAGAACACTCTACGGGACCTACTTCAGAAAATGGTGGTGATCTAGGTTTTATAACAGCTGATGAACGCGGCTTAGATGCAACCTTCCGTGATGCTGCAATGGAACTAAATGTGGGAGAAGTTAGTTCTGAACCAGTAAAAACTCAATTTGGTTTTCATATAATTAAAGTAACTGATTTTAGAGAAGCTGGAGTTAGAAGTTTTGAAGAGGTAAGTTCTCAAATTAAAAGTCAGTTAAGAAATCAGAAACAAAGCCAGGCCTTTCAAGATTTTGTTGAAGGTTTAAGAGAAGCTGCAGAAATTGAGAAAAATCTTTAAGATATAATTTGTATAAAATTATCTAGTATTGATTAAAATTCTTGCTTCATTAAATTGAGGTAGGAATTTTTTATCCAGATTCTGCTGCAAATATGCCGGGAGCAGTAGCTAGAATTTCAACCTTTGCTTTAACTAATGGAACTAAACCATTAGCTTATTTGATTCGTTTAACTGATATTTTCAATAAATTATTAAAAAATGGAGGTAAAAGGATGGAACTGCAGTTAAAAAGGCCCACCTGGATTGAGATCAATCTCAGCGCTTTAAAAAATAACTATAATTTTATTCGCAGTAAAATTTCAAGTCGAACTAAAATTGCTGCAGTTGTTAAAGCAAATGCTTATGGGCATGGAGCAGTAAGGATTGCAAAGGAGTTATCGCAGTTAGGGGTAGAATATTTCTGTGTTGGTAGTCCTGAGGAAGGAATTGAATTAAGAGATACTGGAATTAAAAAACCCATTTTAGTTTTGGCTGAAATTTTGGAGTTTCAAATAATGGACGTTATAGCTGGTGATTTAATTCAGACTACTGCTAGTTTAGAAACTATTAAGGCTCTAAATAAAGCCGCCTCTAAATTTAATAAAATTATAAAAGTTCATTTAAAAATAGATACTGGGATGGGAAGAATTGGATTTTTCCCTAAAGAAATTAATGATGTTTTAAAATATGTAGAGAAATTAGAATTTATAAAAATAGAAGGTCTTTTTTCTCATCTGGCTCAGGCTGATGAAGCAGATAAAGATTATTCTTATTTACAGCTGCAAAAATTTAATTCACTTATAAAATCTTTAAATAAAGAACAAGATAAGATACCTCTGATTCATATTGCCAACAGTGCAGCGATTATAGATTTACCAGAAACTTATTTGGACTTAATCAGGCCAGGTATTATGCTCTATGGACTTTTACCTTCTAATGATTTAAATAAAGAAGCTGATTTAGAGCCAGTTTTAGCATTTAAAACAAAAATAATTCAAATTAGAGAACTTCCAGCTAACTCTTTTATTAGTTATGGTTCTACTTATAAAACAGAGACTAAAGAAAAGCTTGCTGTTTTACCTGTTGGTTATAAAGATGGATATCCCCGTCTCCTTTCAAACCAGGGTGAAGTTTTAATTAGAGGAGAAAGGGCCCCCATTAGAGGGAGAGTTTGTATGGGACAGACAATTGTCAGCGTGGATCATCTTAATGAGGTTAAAGTTGGCGATGAGGTTGTTTTGATTGGAAAACAAAAAAATGAAGAAATATCTGCTTCTGAAATTGCAAAACTATGTGGAACTATAAATTATGAAATAGTCTGTAATTTAAGTGAAAGATTGGAAAAGATTTTTTTAGAATAATTTTCTATTTTTATGACAAATAAATATAACAAGTTAATTATCTTTTATTGGTTAAATTTTATTAAATTTAACTTGAATTAAGGAAAATGCTGTAATATAATAAGCATAACAAACAAATAGCCAACTATCTAGAAGCTGTGAAAGACAATAGTAAATTTATTAACTGAAATAAGAGAGCTGATGGTAGCTGTAAATCAGCCAGTTAATTTTTGAATCCGGTCTGGAGCTGTGAAGCTGAAAATAATTTAATTAAGCTGAACCGGTTGAGTCCGTTAAAACTATTTAAGAGGCAGCTACAGCTGTCATTAGGGTGGCACCACGAGTATTCTCGTCCCTTTTTAGGGAGGAGTTTTTTTTTAGCTAGGAAATTATACCTAATGGTTTGTTATGGATAATATTTATAGTTTCATAATTTCCGCTATCAACAAATTTAACCTTACTGTATTACACGAAGGACATTTTGTTCTTTTGAAATTATAAAAAAATATGTGTTTTAAGCTTAAAATAAGGTTACAATTTAAGTCAATTTAAATTCATCATAATTTTAAAGGAGGAATAAAAAATGTTAGATATGAGATTTATTAGAGAAAATCCGGAACTTGTAGAAGAATCAATGAAAAAGAGGAATATGGAATCTCCAATTGAAAAATTCAAAGGACTTGATGATAAAAGACGTGATCTTTTATATGAAGCTGAGCAATTAAAACATAAACGCAATGTTAATTCTGATAAAATTGGTGAATTAAAAAGAAATGGAGAAGATGCTTCTAATCTAATAGCAGAAATGCAGGATGTATCTCAAAAAATTAAAGAATTAGATCAAAAAGTTGCTGATGTAGAAGAAAAACTAAATGATTTACTTTTAGGTATTCCAAATATTCCCCATGAATCTGTACCAGTTGGTTCAGATGAAGAAGATAATAAAGAAGTTAGAAAATGGGGTCAGCCGAGAAAATTTGATTTTGAATACAAAGCACATTGGGATATTGGGGAAGACTTAGATATATTAGACTTTGAAAGAGGAGGTAAAGTAACTGGAACTCGCTTCACTTTTCTTAAAGGTGCAGGTGCTAGATTAGAGAGAGCTTTAATTAATTTTATGCTTAATTTACATACTGATGAGCATGGTTATAAGGAAGTTTTTCCACCTTTTATAGCTAATGCAGATAGTATGACAGGAACCGGACAGCTGCCCAAATTTAAAGAAGATATGTTTAAACTTGAAGGTTTAGACTATTATTTAATTCCAACTGCTGAAGTTCCAGTAACTAACCTTTATCGTGAGGAAATTCTTGATGTAGATCAGCTGCCAGAATATTTAACAGCTTATAGTGCTTGTTTTAGAGCTGAAGCGGGTGCTCATGGTCGTGACACTAGAGGTATAATTCGTCAGCATCAATTTAACAAAGTTGAGATGGTTAAATTTGTGAAACCAGAAGATTCTTACGATGAATTAGAAAAAATAACAGCAGATGCCGAGGATGTTCTGCAGAAATTAGAGCTACCTTATCGAGTAGTAAGCCTTTGTACAGGAGATTTAACTTTCTCTTCGGCAAAAACTTATGATTTAGAGGTCTGGATGCCGGCCTATGATACTTATAGAGAAATTTCTTCTTGTTCTAACTTCGAAGATTTTCAGGCAAGACGTGCTGGAATCCGCTATCGTCCAGAACCAGGTGCAAGTACAAAATTTGTTCATACTTTAAATGGATCTGGCCTTGCAATTGGAAGAACAGTAGCTGCAATTTTAGAAAACTATCAGAATGAAGATGGAACAGTAACAGTCCCTGAGGTTTTAAGACCATTTATGGGAACTGATGTTATTAAATAACTTTCTATAATTTTAATAAAAGTTTAATTAGTTTAAGTATTATTTATTTTGAAAATTAATACTGGATTAAAAGAGTCCTTTTAAGGGCTCTTTTTTTTACTAGCCAGGGAATTTGCCTAATGGTTTGTTGTGGCTAATATTTATAGTTTCATAATTTCCGCTATCAACAAAATTTAACCTTACTGTATGACAGATTGTCCGAAGGACATTTTGTTTCAAGAATAAACTTTAATTAAGTATTAGTTTTCTTCTTTTTCAATTTCCCCTGCTTTAGAAATTGAATATTTGGTTGCAAGGGGTCCAATAATTTCTGTAAATGCAGTAGTAAAGAGTAGAACATTAAAAACAAGCGTTGATGTGGAGGTGGAAAATTTATTTTGTATAGTGTAGGCCATTGCTATTGCAACACCACTTTGCGGCAAAAGATTTAATCCGATATACTTTCTTATTTTTTTAGGAGCTTGGACTAAATAGGCAGCAGAAGAGGCTCCGCCAACTTTACCAATTATTCTTGCAGTTATATATGTAATAGTGATTAAAGAAAAACCTGGTTTTAAACCTGTAAATTTGATTTCAGTACCTGCAAGAATAAAAAACATTGCATATAATGGTACTGTTATTATTTCTAGATAATCAGATATCTCAAGGTTTTGATCAGTAAAATTTTTACAGGCAAACCCTACTGCCATATTTGTAATTAATGGAGAATGACCGGTATAAATTGCAATTGCAGAAGCGCCGATAATTGCAGAAATCAAAGTTAGAATTTTTTTAGTTCTATTTTTAAATTTAATTAAAAAATATTGAGTAAGATAACCAATAATTACCCCAATTATTAGAGACCCCGTGATTTCAATTAGTGGTATTCCAATTGTTTTAATAATTGTTAATTTTGCTTTACCACTGTGGATTATTAGTGAAATTGGTTCAATTATACTGAAAATAATTAGAGCAAGTGCGTCATCAATTCCTACAACTGCCATAATGACAGAAGTTAAAGGACCTTTAGAATTATATTCTCGGAGAACCATTACTGTAGCAGCAGGTGCTGTAGCAGCAGCAATTGCGCCTAAAAGCATTGATATATATATAGGTTGCCCAATAAAATAAATAGCTAAAGTTACTAATCCAAAAGCAGCTATAGTCTGAAATATAACTATTACCAGAATATCTTTTCCTAATCTTTTGAATAATTTAATTGTAAGTTCACTTCCAATTCTAAATGCAATAAATCCAAGAGCAATATGTGTTAGATAGCCAAAACTATCAACTACAAACAAATACCATTCTATTTGTATGTCACTTAAAAATGGTAGAGTGTTAATGATATCTTCACTTAATAAGATACCTAAAAAAACATAACCTACTACAATAGGAATTCTGTATCTTTTTGTTATTAAAACAATGAGAAGAGCCAAAAAGACTAAAAGTGCAGTAATATATAAAATTTTATTACCTGCCTGAACATTAAAAAACCAGTTGTGAGCATCTATCAAATTTGATAGATTATTAATCCCCATTTTATCACCTCATTCTATTGATTTAAAATTCTATAATTTTAATTATCATATATGATGGTCTAATATTAAATTAAGGATCAATATTATTTCTCCTTTTATTATTTTTTAAATTTTTTTTAAAAAAAGAAGGAATATTACTTTGAGTCTAGAATTATATATACAGGATTTAAATAAAACGTCGTTTTACTATTAGAAACACAATTTTATAAGCATGTTTTAATAGTAATTTTTTGAGATAAAGCCGGGTTTAAATTTAATTATTTAATTTCTTGTGCTCTCTAAAACGGATTATTAAAATACCGGCTAAAATTAGAGAAAATCGTTGAGTTGTTTTGACAAAAAGGTTTAAAATTTAAAGGAGGCTTATTTAATGAGTAAAGTTGAAGATTTAAAAAGAGTTGAGGAAACTGGTATTGTTGCAGTAGTTAGAGCTGAAAATGCAGAAAAAGCATTAAAAATTACAGAGGCTGTAAAAAAAGGTGGTATTGATGCCATTGAAATTACAATGACTGTTCCAGGAGCTGTTGATGTAATTAAACAGTTAACTGATGAATACAGTAAAGAAGAGGTTTTAATTGGTGCTGGTTCTGTTTTAGATGCAGAAACAGCTCGTGCCTGTATTTTAGCTGGAGCGGAGTATATTGTTTCTCCTTCTCTAGATGAAGAAACTATCGCTATGTGTAACCGTTATCAAAAAGCAGTTATGCCTGGTGCAATGAGTGTAACAGAAGTAGTTAAAGCAATGAAATATGGTGCAGATATCGTTAAGATTTTCCCGGCAACTTTATTTGGTCCTAAGATTATCAAAGCTGTTAAAGGGCCTTTACCACAGGCACCTTTAATGCCTACTGGTGGAGTAAGCTTGGATAATGTTAAAGATTGGATTAAAGCTGGAAGTTTAGCAGTTGGTGTAGGTAGTTCCTTAAGCAAAGGTGCAAAAACTGGTGACTATGAACAGGTAACAGAAACTGCTAAAGAATTTATTCGTTTAATTAAGGAAGCCAGAGCAGAAATGGCTTAAATCTCATTTCAGAAATAACTTTAGAGAACAACTAAAATTCATCTTTTTAATAAATAAGGCACACTTCTCGATTGCCATATCCTGTGGCACGGTCAGTTCAGGGCGTCCTGCCCTTCAGCCTGATTTATTAAAAATCTTCATTAAGTTATTCTAGATAAAGTCATTAAATTCAATGAGATTTAAGACCATTTCTTTTAGGTGAGAAGGTTGACTGGATTGCTCTTATATTTGTGAGCAGGTTAGTCAGCTGAGAGGTCCATTTTATTACTAGAAGTACATTTAAATTTAATCAAAATTTAACAGGAGGTTTTTATTTTATGTCTAAGAAAGTTGTTACTTTTGGAGAAATTATGTTACGTTTGACCCCACCTGATCATGAGCGTTTTATTCAGGCTGACACATTTAATGTTATTTATGGTGGTGGAGAAGCAAATACTGCAGTATCCTTAGCTAATTATGGTCTGGATGCTCGTTTAGTGACTAAGTTACCTGATAACCCACTCGGACAGGCTGCTTTAAATGAAGTTCGCCGTTATGGTGTTAAAACTGATTATATTGCTCGCGGTGGAGATCGTTTAGGAATCTATTACTGCGAAAATGGTGCAAGTCAGAGACCATCTAATGTAGTTTACGATAGAGCTCATTCTGCAATTGCTGAAGCTGAAAGTGCAGATTTTGACTGGGAAGAAATTTTCGCTGATGTGGACTGGTTCCACTATACTGGAATTACTCCAGCCTTAAGTGAGCAGATGTCAGATGTTACTTTAGAAGCTGTTAAAGCTGCTAAAAAGCATGGTGTAAAAGTAAGTTGTGACTTAAACTTCCGCGCTAAGCTCTGGAGCAGAGAAAGAGCCGGTAAGGTAATGGAAGGTTTAATGGAATATACTGATGTTGTAATTGCGAATGAAGAAGATGCCGAAATGGTATTTGATATTAAGAGTGGTTCTGATATTACCGGTGGTGACTTAAATGTTGTTGGTTATAAAGAAGTTGCCAAACAGTTAATCGACCGCTTTGATCTGGAATTAGTAGGGAGCCATTTAAGAATTAGCCACAGTGCTTCCCGTAATGGTTGGTTAGTTATTCTCTTTGATGGAGAAAACTTTGTTCAGTCAGCTAAATACGAGATTGATATTGTAGATCGTGTAGGTGGAGGGGACTCCTTTGCTGGTGGCTTAATATATTCTCTAGTAACTGGTAAAGAACTTCAGGAAGCGGCTGAGTTTGGTGCTGCAGCATCCTGCTTAAAGCAGTCAATCCCTGGTGACTTTAACCATGTAAGTGTTAAAGAAGTTGAAACCTTAGCTGGAGGAAATGCTTCCGGTAGAGTTAAAAGATAATGAGTTAATTATTTTATTTAAGTATAGGGCTGCAGCTTCAGGCTGTGGCCTTTTTTCAATTTTAGCATTAAAAACAAATTTTTATTTTTTTAGGAGGAATTGCAAATGATTGATCTTGTTACTATGGGAGAGACTATGGTTGCTATGGCACCAAATGAAGTAGGTTCTTTAAAGTATTTAAACAATTTTTCTAAGTATATAGCAGGAGCAGAATCCAATGTTGCGATTGGGGTTAATCGGCTTGGTTTTAATTCTGGCTGGATCAGTAAACTGGGGAAAGATCCACTTGGAGATTATGTAGAATTTTTTGTCCGTGGTGAAGGAGTAGATGTCTCTCAGGTTAAAAGAGATGAAAAACATAGAACTGGATTATTAATTAAAGAAATGCATACAACTAAAGAACCAAAGGTTTTTTATTATCGTGATAATTCCGCTGCCAGCCATCTAACTGAAGAAGATATAGATGAAAATTATATTAAAAATGCAAAACATCTTCACTTAACTGGGATTACACCTGCTTTAAGTCAGAGTGCTCAAGCTGCATTTTTCGAAGCGCTGCGGGTGGCGAGAAAAAATGATTTAAAAATTTCTTTTGACCCGAATTTGAGGCTGAAACTTTGGGATACAATAGAAGAAATGAGAGAAGTAATGTTAAAAACAATTCCTCAAGTTAATGTTTTGCTGCCGGGTGTTGAAGAAGGAGAAATTTTACTGGGTCTTTCTGATCCTAATGAAATTATTAAAGCTTTTTACGAGATGATGGAGCCTGGATCTTTAATTGTGCTTAAAATTGGTGCTAAAGGAGCTTTATATTATCAGGGAGATCAGATTGAACAGGTTGAGCCTTACTGTGTGGATAACATTGTAGATTTAATTGGAGCAGGAGATGCTTTTGCAGCTGGTTTAATTAGCGGTCTTTTAAGAAAACTACCGATTAAGGAAGCAGTGGAGCTTGCTAATTTAGTTGGTGCTTTATGTATTACTGTTAAGGGAGATATTGAAGGATTACCTACCTGGGAACAGGTTGAATTTTATCAGGGTAAAAAAGAAGAAATTCACAGATAATTTAGATTCTTAAAATAGAATATATGAATTATTAAAAGAGAGGCAGAAAAAATAATTAGTATATTAAATAATTTTTCTGCCTTTTTTAATTGATTAATTACTCTACTAATCTTATAATAATAAATATAGATGTAATTAAAATTTAGCAAGTATTTATTTAAAAGATTATTTTTAGATTTTAGTCAGTGGTCAATAACATAGTTTTTGTTTAAATTTATCATTTAATTTAAAATCAAGCAAGTTAATCAACTTTATTAAAAATGCAATTTAAATATTAGTATGTTATAATTATTTTTCTAGATTAAAGAAAAATTAAGGAGGTTTTTATTTTGAGTAAATCTGACATGACGGTAATTAAACGGGATGGTAGAGAAGTTGCTTACAGCCGAGATAAGATTACCAAGGCTATTTATAGAGCGATGATTGAATCCGGCGAAGATGCAACTGAAGATGATGCAGAACAGGTGGCTTTAGATGTAGAATCAGATCTAATATTAAATTTTTATAATGAAGATCAGGTGCCAAAAGTAGAAGAAATCCAAGATTTAGTAGAAGAAAAATTAATGAAGGCTGCTTATGTTACAACAGCTAAAGCATATATTTTATATAGAAATAAAAGGCAGCAGTCGAGATTATCAAGAAAAAAAGAAAAAGAGAATCCACTTTTAACAAACGAATTTTTGAGTAAATATAAGCATCAGCCCAATCCTTTTCCAACAGAGCTGGGAGAATTTATTTATTATAGAACATATTCTCGCTGGTTAGAAGAAGAGCAGCGCCGCGAGTACTGGTGGGAAACTGTAAAAAGAGCTGTTGAATATAACTGTTCACTGGCTCAGACAACTAAAAAAGAGGCGGAAAAGCTTTATGATAATGTCTATAATTTAAGAAATTTTTTAGCCGGAAGAACACTCTGGACAGCTTCTACAGAATCATCTAAAAAATATGGAATGTCAAATTACAACTGCTCCTTTACAGTTATTGATAGTTTCAAAGCTTATCAGGACCTTTTTTATCTACTGATGATCGGTTAACTAGTAGCCGCTTATTACAGTAATGTGATAATGAAAAATCTTGTGAACCTTATACTCAAGGGTGTGCTATTATTTTAATAGTGCTAACGGTATCAGTGAATAATGAATAAACTGACTAAGAAAACCTGTTGTCCCAATGGGATAGAAGGCAATACCGTGCCAAGTTATTCTACTCTTTCTTTTTACAAAGGAAGTGAAAATATGTATTGTGGAGTTATTTATAAAATTAGCAATTCGATTAATAGTAAATTATATATCGGAAAAACAGTCAAAAATCCAATTAGTTATTGGAATTCTCATAAGTCTTTTTGTAGAAATGGATATGAAAAAGTTCTATATGATGCCATGAGAAAGTATGGTATAAAAAAATTTAAGTTTGAAATCATTAAAAAAATACAATGTAAAAATATTCATGAGCTTAATACTAATTTATATAAATTAGAAAAAAAATATATAGAAAAACTAAATACACGGGTGCCCAATGGTTATAATGTAACTGAGGGTGGGGAAGGTCTTGCTGGTATTGAGTTTTCTGAAGAGCATAAACAAAAAATATCTGATGCACTTACTGGTAGAACTTTTTCTGAAGAGCATTGTATAAATATTAGTAAGGCTGTTAAAGGTCGAACATCACCTAACAAAAATAAAAAATTAAGCCAAAAACATAAAATTAACCTTAGTAAGTCAATGATGGGTAGATATGAAGGAGAAAATAATCCTTTTTATGGGAAAAAGCATAGTAATAAAACTAGAGAAATAATAAGTAAAAAGCTTGGTGATGGAAGACTTAGTGGAGAGAAAAATCCATTCTATGGGAAAAACCATTCAAAAAAGACAATTGAGAAACTACGAAAAATTGGAAAACAAAGACAAAGTAATCCTGAAATAAGAAAGAAAAATATAAAAAATCAACCATCAAGAAAGGCGATTAAACTTATTGATAAAGATAGCGATCAAGTTATTAAAGTCTTTTTAAGTTTAAGTCAAGCATGTAGATGGATTAGAAGTAATACAGATTATTCAGGAGATAGAAGTTATATGACTAAAATATATAAAGCTAAAGAGAAAATTGCTTATGGTTTTAAATGGAAAATTGTAGAATAAAAGGTTTAACGACTATCCTTAAATGGAGTAGAATAAGAGTTGAGTACTTATTCGAAGCGCAAGATCCCCAAATGGGGAAAGATATAGTCTGCACTGCAGTGAAAGCTGTGGATAATGTGTCAGGAGTTGGTTTTCGCGTTCTGCCTCGTGATGTGGAACAGCTTCCGAAAATCAGAACAGATATTGAAGTTATTCATAAATATTATGAGCCGTTAGAAAAAGATGAAAGAAGAGAATATACAGATTTTGATTTTGATGAAGATGATGTGGTAACAGTTAATGTAGGTGATTCCAAAGAGGGTTGGATTCAGTCTTTAGAATATTATTTTAAATTTTTAGTAAACCATGCGTATCGACCTTTAAAAAGAATTATTTTTAATTATGATTCAGTTCGACCTAAAGGTGAAAAACTTAAGACATTTGGTGGTACAGCTTCTGGTCATCAAAGCTTAAAGAGAATGTTTACTAAAATAGATAAATTATTAACTGAAAAACCAGATCGTGCTCTTGATGATATAAAAAGAGTTAAATTAAAATCTATAGATGCAATGGATATAGCAAATATAATTGCTGAAAATGTTGTATCTGGTGGGGTTAGACGTTCATCTCAAATCTGTCTCTTTAGCGAAGATGATAAAGAGATTGCTCAGGCGAAAAGTAATTTATATGTAAAAGAAGATGATGAATGGGTTATTAACAAGGAAATATCTCACCGTCAGATGAGTAATAATAGTATTTTTTATGAAGATAAACCTTCCAAAGAACAATTAAAATGGCATGTTAAACAGATGCGCTTTAGTGGTGAGCCTGGATTTATTAATGCTGTGGAAGGAAGGAGAAGACGAGAAAACTTTAAAGGAGTTAATCCCTGTGCGGAGATTTTATTAGATTCTAGAGGAGTGTGTAATTTAACTTCCGTAAATGTAATGGCCTTTGTTGATGAGGAAGGGAATATCAATAAAGAAGCAATGTTTGAATCACAAAAACTTTCGGCCAGAGCTGGATATCGAATGGCTTTAATTGAGTTTGAACTGCCAGAATGGGATCAGATTAATAAGCGAGATAGACTTATTGGAACTTCTTTAACTGGTTGGCAGGATATGAAAAATGCAGCTGGATTAAATGAAGCTGAAGAAGCTGAATTATTAGAAGAGTTGCGTGAAGTAGCTCACAAAGCAGGTAGAGAAATTGCAAAAGATGTAGGAGATAATGAACCGAAGTTGATGACAACTGTTAAACCTGAGGGAACTCAGACTCAGATGCCTACAGTTTCCAGTGGACTTCATTATTCTCATAGTGCACATTATCTACGCAGAGTAAGAATTTCTGCTTCTGATCCGCTGGCCCGAGTCTGTGAAGAGTTAGATTATCCTATTCATCCAGAAGTTGGTCAGAATCCAGATGATCCAGAAACTCTTGTTGTAGAGTTCCCTGTTAAAGCTCCTGAAGGACAGGTTAAGGAAGATGTGGATGCAATTGATCAGTTGGAAACATATAAGATGTTTATGGAAAATTATGTTGACCATAATGCTTCTATTACTGTACATGTACGAGATGATGAGTGGGAAGATGTAGAAGAGTGGTTATGGGAAAATTGGAATAGTGTAGTTGGTATTTCATTTATTTCTTATAATGATAATTTCTATGACTTAATGCCTTATGAAGAGATTACAGAAGAAGAATATAATAAACGGGTAGAAGAAATGGCAAGATTTAATCCTTCTTTGGTTTCTAAGTATGAAACTGAGTATTTAGATAGAGAAATTGATGATTCTGCTTGTGATACTGGGGCTTGTCCGGTACGATAAAAATTATAAATTCAAATAATAGTTGAAGTCTAATTGAATAAAAAAATATTTAGATAGCAAAAACTCCTGGCTAAAATTCTCTGCCAGGAGTTTTTTTAATCTTATTTAAAATGTAAAACCTAAGAATAACATAGCAGCTGTTATTAAAGTAGCTATTGTACAGGCGGGAGGGTCAATGTGAGTATCTCCCCAGTCATAGAATAAGCGAGCATAGAATTCACCAATAAATGCACCTAATATACCGAATATTCCTCCCCAAATAACACTTCCTGTAGCAATTGCTGCAGCTGCAGCTGGAAATGCAATATGGTGTGTAACAGGTCCTTTACCCTTTGTTTCCAAAATAATTAAAGAAGCAGCTGTTATACCAAACATAATAAATTTACTGCCAGTTATAATAGTAATATATCCTGAAACCAAACCAACACTAACCCCTAAAGCCAGCAGTTGAGAAAAATTCATCTGCCAGGGTAACCAGGCAATTTCTGCTGGTGGTTTCCAACGAGAATCACTTTTATCAGGATCATAAGTACCAAAAATACCTGTTTTACTAAAAGCAAGTCTATGAATGAGTGCGGAAATAGCTACAGTTAAAGCGATTGTATCAGTAGGTGTGCCAATAGATCCAAAGAATCGATTAATTACTAAACCTAAAATACCAAAGATACCACCAACAACTAGAATGTCCCAGTTTTCATTAATTCCATATAATGGAGCTAAAATATTAGCGCCATCATCAAGTTTACCTTTTTGACCGGCATAAGCTGTTGCAGCAGCACCACCAGCAAAAGCAATATGAGGTCCAAATAAAACACCAAACCCTATAGAGCCAGTGATAGCACCTCCACCAGTTGCCAGAGCCAAAGCTTCACCGGCCATTACAGCAAAACCACAGAATATAAATGCAGGTAATGCTCCTAAAGCGGCTCCAAAAGCGCCTCCCCCAAAAGCAGCAAGAACTAAGTTTAAAGTAATACCCATTATTATTCCTCCTTTTTTAAGTTAAAAGAGATTTCAAGAAATACCTTATCTTAAAATGTTTTCAAAAAAATTTAGAAGTTCTCCTCCTTTCTCTTTGTATTTTGTATATATTTTGAGTTATTTATAAACATTTTTATATAAATAAAAATAAGTAAATATCTATTTTATACTTCTCTATATAAATTTTATCACTTTAAATAATCAATGTCAAAGTATTTAGAATATTATACTTATTAACTTAAGTAAGTTTTGATATCTGTAAATATTTTAGAGTAATTATTTATTTTGTTAAGCAACTAATTGTTTTATACTGATATAAATGCTAAAATTAAAGCAGTATGATTTTAAATAATATAGATTAAAGTAGATTTATTAAATTGAATAATTTATGGAGGGTTAAGATGGCACTTAAATCAAAATCAAGGCGAATGGGTGAGGAGCCAATATTGAAATTGCTTTTTAAGCTATCTGTTCCTGCTATAGCGGGGATGCTCATTCAGGCAATGTATAATATAGTGGATAGTATTTATGTGGGTCGTTTAAGTACAGAGGCTTTATCTGCTCTATCTATTTCTTTCCCAGTTCAGATGTTTTTGATTGCAGTTGGTGTAGGAACAGGAGTAGGAACCAGTTCACTGATTTCAAGGTTATTAGGACAGGGTGATAATTGCAGAGCCAACAATGTGGCAGAACATGTTTTTTTTATTGCGATTATTTATGGAATTCTGGGTGGACTACTTGGTATATTTTATTCAGAAAATATAGTCAGATTATTCACTGATGATCCAGTTTTAATAGACTTAGGTTATCAGTATATAAATATAATTTTAACAGGATCAATTGCAATTTTTATTCCGGCTACTTTTAACTATATTCTGCGGGGAGAAGGAAATACATTTGTGCCTATGCTGACAATGATTATCGGTGCAGTTTTAAACATGATTATTGATCCTTTTTTAATTTTTGGTCTAGGACCATTTCCCCAGCTGGGTGTGGCTGGAGCTGCCTATGCAACTGTATTTTCGCGCTTTATTGGTGGTGTTTTTATAGTGTTGGTTTTATTAAGTGATAAAAATGAGTTAACCCTAAAATTAGAAGACTTCGAATTTGATTTTCAGATTATTAAAGAAATATATAATATTGGTATCCCGGCAATGGCAAATCGACTGCTGTTTAGTGTATCAATTGTATTTATCAATTTGATTTTAGGAGCTTTTTCTTCGACAGCAATCGCTGTTATGGGCTTGATTTTTAGAATGCAGTCTTTCTTTTTGATGATGGTTTTTGGTTTAACTCAGGGTTATCTACCTATAGTGGGCTATAATTATGGTCATAATAATCCTGAACGGATGAAAAAAACAATTTTAATTGGAAGTGCGGCTGCTTTAAGTTTTGGTGTAATTGGTTTTTTAGTTTTTCAGCTATTCCCTGCCTCTATCATTCGATTATTTAACAGTGATCCTGAGTTAATAAATATTGGGGTTGGGGCTTTAAAAAAAGTAAGCTTATCCTACTTCTTTATGGTCTTAAACATTATCGGAGTGGCAACCTTTCAGGCTGTTGGTAAGGGAATGCCCAGTTTTGCAATCACATTTTTGAGGCAGGCAATACTTTTAGTTCCTGGAATGTATCTTTTAGGTAAAGCTTTTGGCCTGAATGCTGTCTGGCTTTCATTTCCAATTGCAGAATCAGTCTCTTTTGTAATTATGATAACCTGGCTGATCGCCACAATTAAAAATTCAATGTCTAAAATGAGAAAAAAAGCTTAAAAATTAAATTATTATTGATAAGAATATAAGTTCCCTAAATTTAAGGGGTATAAGGAGGAGAAAATGTCTACAGCAATTGAAATTAGAGATATAAATAAGAGTTATGGCAATTTGCAAGCATTAGATGATATAAATTTAGATATCAAAAAAGGTGAATTTTTTGGTTTGTTAGGTCCTAATGGTGCTGGTAAAAGTACTTTAATCGGAATTTTGGGTGGTCTGGTTCATAAAGATTCAGGAAAAATTACAGTTTTAGGTAAGGATATTATTTCAGATTATAGAAAAACGAAAAAGTCTTTAGGAATTGTACCCCAGGAGATTACCTTTGATCCTTATTTTACTGTTAGAGAAACTCTGGAAATGCACTCAGGCTATTTTGGGATTAAAGATAATAGCAATAAAATTGATGAACTGCTGGAAGCTCTAAGCTTGACTGATAAAGCAGAAATAGGCCCCAGGCAGTTATCAGGTGGGATGAAGCGGAGGCTTTTAATCGCTAAAGCGCTGGTCCATGATCCAGAAATAATTGTTTTAGATGAGCCAACTGCAGGAGTTGATGTTGAGTTAAGAAACAGTCTTTGGGATTATGTTATTAACTTAAATAAAAAGGGCAAAACAATCATTTTGACTACTCATTATTTAGAAGAAGCAGAGGCCCTCTGTGATCGAATTGCAATTATGAATAAAGGGAAAATAGTTAAGGTAGACAGCAAAGAGAGTTTAATCAATTCGATAGATAAAAAAATTATTAAAATTAAATTTTCTGATCCAGCTCAGGGATTAGAAGAAGAGTTAGTCGAAATTGATTTTAAACTAAACGATAACAAAAGGCAGATTGAAATAGAAACTGCCAAAAAGGATTTAGATAAAATACTCAAAAAGATTAATTCTTTAAATTTAGAGATTGTTGATATTGATATTGAAAGTGCAAAGCTGGAAGATGTCTTTATTAAGCTGACTAATTTAGGAGGTGATGATGATTAATAATATCACTTTTTTTAGTTTGGTAAAAAGAGAGGTGGCAAGATTTTCAAAAGTAGCGATTCAGACTATCTTTGCTCCCCTAATTTCTACTGGTCTATATTTAATTATCTTTTCTTATTCATTTCAAAATAGGGAGGTTGCAGGTTATGGCATCCCTTATATTGATTTTATAGTTCCTGGTTTAATAATGATGAGCTTAATTCAGAACTCATTTGCCAATACATCATCTTCTTTGATTGGAGCTAAATATAATGGAATTATAATTGATTTTTTGCTGGCCCCTTTTTCCTATATTGAACTAACTTTAGGATTTATGATTGGGGGGATGGTCAGAGGACTTGTAGTTGGTAGTGTAACCTATTTAGTGGCTACGTTCTTCTATGGAGGTGCAGTTGCGCATCCTCTATTAGCAGGGTTTTTTGCGATTTTAGTTTCTTCTATTTTCTCTCTTTTTGGGATTGTCGCTGGCTTGTGGGCAGAAAAATTTGATCATGTTTCAATCTTTTCTAACTTTTTCATCACCCCTTTAACCTTTTTAAGCGGAGTTTTCTATTCAGTTAAGGGGCTGCCTGGAATTTGGAGTGAGGTATCTTTATTCAATCCAGTATTTTATATGGTAGATGCAGTGCGCTTTGCTTTTGTTGGGCAGTCTGATGTTGCACCAGCTTTTTCAGCTTTAATAATTGGAAGTCTGGCAGTGGTTTTGCTTGTTGTTGTTACTTATTTATTTAAAATTGGATATAAGGTTAAGAGTTAAATAAATTTTATAGAAGAAAAATAAGTGGATGAAAAAATAGTTGATTTATAAGAATATAAGCATTAAAAAAGTACCAGCTTTTAAGCTGGTACTTAATCATTTTGAAATGAATTTAAGAAAGTGAATTTAGCTGATCCTCTATAACATTTATAATGCCAGTTCTTGTTTTTGCTTCAACAAGATTATCAAAGAAGTTATCATGCATAAAACACTTTGCTAAAGTTGATAAGATAATTAGATGATCATCACTAGCTTTTTCTTCTGGAACAGCAATTAGGAATACTACTTTAACATTTTTTTCTTCATGATCCCAGCTTATACCATTTATTGAGCGAGCAAAAACTACTGCTGGATTTTTGACTCCTTTAGATTTAGCATGGGGCATTGCTAATCCTTCAACTAAATTGGTTGAAGAGGCTTTCTCTCTTTTTAAAACATCTTTTAAATATTCTGCTTTTGAATTTAATAAATTTTCTTTTTCTAATAAATTTATCATTTCGTTTATAGTACCATCTTTATTTTCAGATTCTAAGTCTAAAATCATTAAATTTTCATTCATTACTTCTGTTAATTGCATTTTTATGAACCTCCTACAAACCTAGTTATCTAACTTTTGAACAATTTGTTTAATTATTTGATCTGATTTTTTCACTACATTACTAACACTAACTCTAACGATAGGTAGAGATTTAAATCTACTTTCTTTTTTTATACCAATATCATTAGTTAAAATAACAGCAGAAGCTCCTATAATTTCATCGCTTTTAATTTCATTTTCTATTCCAATCGATCCCTGGGTTTCTACTTTGATTTCAACATTTTCTTTTTTAGCGGCTTCTTTCAGTGCTTCTGCAGCCATATAAGTGTGAGCAACACCTGATGGACAGGCAGTAACTGCTAATAATTTCATTTATAATTCCTCCTAAATTTTGATTATTCAAATGAGATTTCTATTTCTTCGCAAGCTTCTCCTTCTTCAATATCTTCAGAATCTGTATCACAGATAGGTTTTTTGATTGTGTTAACAATTAAAGTTGTAACTACAATTCCAACTAATAAACTTATAAGCCAGCTCATTACACCCTGAACAACAGGTAATACAATAAGCCCACCCCAGGCAACCATTGTCTCAACTCCTAAGAGAAAAGCGGTTGTTGCAGAAGCTGCAGTACCAATCATTATTGCAGGAATTACTTTTAAAGGATCTGCTGCAGCGAAAGGAATAGCCCCCTCGGTTAATCCCATTGCTCCCATGAGCAGAGCTGCTTTTCCAGCCTCTTTTTCTCCTTCACTATATTTATTTGGAGCAATCATTGAAGCAACTCCCATTGCGATAGGTGGTGTACAAACTGCAACTGATGAAGGACCAGCTACTGTATAAATTCCACTTCCGATAGTCATTATTGTAAAAGCATAAGCAGCTTTATTAATTGGGCCGCCCATGTCAAATGCAATCATAGCTCCAAATATAATCCCCAGTAATATAACATTAGATCCCTGCAAATTACTTAGAAAGCCTGTAAGATTTTCTGAAAAAGAACCAAGCGGTGCACCTATAACAAAATACATCAAGCCACCAACAATTAATGTTGTAATTACAGGAATAATAATTATTGGCATTATAGACTTTACAATCTTTGGAACCTTTATTTTCTTAATATAATACACTATAATTCCAGCTAAAATACCAGCTATAATTGCCCCAAAAAATCCTGCTTTAAGATCATTTCCGATTAAGGCAGCAATTGCAGCAGGTGCAATTCCGGGTCTTCCAGAAATTGAATAAGCTATATAACCTGCCAGAATAGGTATCATTAATCTAAATCCACCAACACCAATAGTCCATAAACCACTTAAAAGATTACTTTCTGGAACACCAGCCTTACCCGAAAACATAACAGAAAATGCCATAATAATACCACCGGCAACAACAAAAGGAATCATATAAGAAACTCCAGTCATTAAATGTGTTCTCATATTCTTTAATATTTTCTTTAAATCACTCATTTTATTCCTCCTAAGTAGGTTTTGAAATTTAATTATTTTATTTTATCAGTTAATTTTTTTCTGTCAAAACTATTGTTCCAGTCAGAAATGAACTGATCTACACTCCACTCTGTACCAGAATGTTCTAATAATTTATCCAGAAGATCTGCGTTTATGGTAATTGACTGTGCTCCGCTTAATGTAACTTCATGAATTTGTTGAGTATTCTTAAATGAAGCAGCTAAAACTTTAGTATCAAGATTATTTTGTTTTAACAAATTGACAATTTCACTTACAACCTTGATGCCATTAACATTTGTATTTCCAATTCGGTTTATATATGGAGCAACAAAATCAGCACCTGCTTTTGCAGCCATTAGAGCCTGCTGTTGATTGAATATTGCTGTTGCAGTAGTATTAATATTATTATCAGATAATATTTTAATAGCTTTAATACCTTCTGCTAAAACAGGAATCTTAACATATAGATTTCCTTTTAATACCTTATTTAGGTATTCTGCTTCAAGAACCATTTCTTCAGCTTCTGTGGCCAAAACCTGTACATGCAGCATTGCTTTTTCTCCAATTACATTTCTAATTTCTTTTAAAGTTGTAAAGGGATCTTTATTTTCTCTGGCTAATATTGTTGGATTTGTAGTTACTCCATCCAGTGGATATAAGTCGAAACCTCTTTTAATTTCTTCTAAGTTTGCTGTGTCTAATAGATATAACATTTCTAAACTCCTTTCAAAACGTATGGTACAAATTATTAAGCTTATTTACTTATAAATCTAATATTGATTATTTACTTATAGCTTGTCATTTAATAATTCGCACAAATGTGCACTAGTGAACTTTTGTTATATTTAAATTATAAATCATCAAATTTTGATTGTCAAGTTTTTTGAAAATTTTTTTAATAGAATAAATGACAAAATATTTTTATAAGTATGTCAATAAAAAAAGATGGCCTAAGGCCATCTCTAAGAAATCATTATAATATTATTTTATTTTTAAAGATTAAAAGCCTTAGCAGCTGTTATCTCATCAGTTATTAAAACATCAATAATTCCACTTTTAGTAACAGCTTCAATAGCTTTAGTCTTATTAATTCCTGATGCTACAGCAATAACATAAGGAATATTTCTTAACTGTTCACAATTTATTCCTATTATTCGGTCATCAAATATAGTTTTTATGCCATCTCCCTTAGAATTAAAAAAACAACCGCATGTTTCACCAGCTGCATTTTTTTCTTGTAAGTTCTGCAGTTCCTGATCATTAATATAATTGTGGGTATAAAATGCTGAATTAGTGTTTATACCACCTATTCCAACCCAGGCCATAGTAATATTATTCATCATTTGAATACATGATTTTATAGTTTTATCAGACATTAGAGATTTTTTAATACTTTTGTTATCGACAATAGCCGGTGCCGGTAGTTTATGGTACTCACCATTAAAGGATTTTGATAATTTTCGTGCAATTTCATCTGAACTTACATTAGCTGATCCCATATTTCCAATCATCTGGATAATATTAATTTCCTTTTTAGAAAAATCAACATAACTAACAGTCTGTTTAAGAGTTCTACCCCAGGAAATACCTAGAGTATCATTATTTTTGATTTTTTCGGATAAATATTCAGCTGCAATTTTACAAACATTTTCATAAACTGAATTAGTATAGCTGTCACTCATTGCAGAAACTACAACTGCTTCTTTTAAAGAAAAATCATTTTCTAATTTTTTTTCAATATTACTCATAGTATTATTAGGGTAATTAATTTTAACCTCAATTATTCCCTCATTTTCTGCCTGAGAAAGTCGTCTGGAAACCTTTGTGCGTGAAATATTAAGTTTGTCTGCAATTTCTTGCTGAGTTAAGCCTTCTATATGGTATAATTCGGCAATTTTTATCATTAATTTTTGTTTATAATCAATCATTTTTTCACCTACCAGATTATTTTTATATTATTTTAACATCTAAATTAGATAATTCTCTACAAATGCTTGATTTTGGTTTTTCTTCAGTAATAATAGTATCTATATCATCAAGATGGGAAAATTTATAGAAGCCATCAAGATTGAATTTGCGATTTTCCATAACTATATATGATTTTTGTGCTGAATTAATAATTGCTTTTTTAGTATTACCATCATCAGCATCAAAAGTAGTGACCTCTTTGTCAAAAACATTAATCCCACAACTGCCAATAAAAGCTTTGCTGGGTTTATATTTAATTATATTGTCAATTGTCATACTTCCAATAAAGCCATCAAGTTCAGAATTATATTGTCCACCAGGGCAAATAATCTTAACTTTAGAATTGTTTGATAAAACTGAAATTATATCTGTCATGTTAGTTATAACTGTTATATTCTTATTATTATTTGCAATTAGCTCAGCCAATAAAATATTAGTTGTTGAAATATCTAAAAAAATAGTTTCATTATTTTTTATTAACTCAAAGGCTTTTTTAGCAATTTTCAATTTATCCTGATGATTTGCTCCGATTCTTTTTTCAATTTCTTCTTTATTGGCAGTTTGTCTTTTAGAGACTCCCCCACCATAAGTGCGTTTTAATATACCTTCTTTTTCAAGTTTCTTTAAATCTTTACGGATGCAATCTTCTGTTACATCAAATTTTTTACTGAGATTTTTTACAATTACCTTGCCATCTCTTTGCAGTTCTTCTTTTATTTTATCAAGCCTTTCTTCGGCAAATAAAGTATTGCGCATTTTAATTCTCCTTTAATTTAAGATAATCTTTAATGATTCAACTACTAGATTGTAATCCTCTTCCTGTTTTAAACCAGAAACAGTTATTGTCCCAATAACCCCTTTCTTTTTTATTATATAACAATAATAAACAATACTCAACAATAAAAGCAATAAAAATAATCAGAAATTGGTTGACAAAAATCAAATATATCAATATAATAATAGTAAATAATATAAATCAATAAACAATAATAAAGGAGGGCTGACAAAAGTGAATCAGAGAATAGACGATTTAAAAAGCGATTTATTTGCTAAAAAAAGAGAGGTATCTATTGAGAGAGCTATACTTTATACAGAAAGTCATAAAGAAACTAAGGGCGAAGCTACTATTATTAGGAGAGCAAAAGCAACAGCGCACATTATGGATAATGTTAAGATTTCTATTCGTAGAGGTGAATTACTTGCCGGAAATAGGACAATCAAAGCCAGAAGTGGGATAATTTCTCCAGAAATGTCTCCTTACTGGATTTTAGATGAGTTAGATACGATTGAAAATAGAGATCAGGATCCATTTTTTATATCTGAGCATGATAAAGATATTTATAGAAAAGAGCTTTATCCTTACTGGAAAGATAAAGCGATGAAAGGCTTTATAAATGATAAATTAACTGATTCTGCCAGAAAAGGAGTTAAAGATGAAGTTGTTTCTTTAAATCAAACTGATAAAGGACAGGGTCATATAACAATGTCCTTTCCTAAATTATTAAATGAGGGTTTAGGTGAAATAATTAAAAAAGTAAGTGCTAAAAAAAATAAATATGAGGAGAATTATTTTTATAATGCTTCTTTGATAACTTTAAAGGCGATGCAGAGACATATTTTAAGATATGCTGAACTTGCTGAAGAAATGGCTGTTAATGAGGAAGGTGAAAGAAAAGATGAATTATTGGATATTGCCAGAATTTCAAAAAAGATAACTAAAGAAAAACCAGAATCTTTTAAAGAGGCCTGTCAGCTATTGTGGTATGCTTATTTAGCAACCCAGTATGAATCAAATGCCAGTTCTCTGTCTTTTGGTAGATTTGATCAGTATATGTATCCATTTTATATTAATGATTTAGAAAAGGGAAACAGTAAGGAGCAATTAAAAGAAGTGCTCGAGTCACTTTGGGTTAAAATGAATGATGTAGTTTTAATTAGAAGTGAAAAAAGTGCTGAATATTTTGGCGGATTTCCTTCTGGTTGTACAGTAGCACTTGGTGGAACTAATAGTATGGGTAAGTCAGCAGTTAATGATTTATCTTACTTAGCTTTAGATAGTTATCATGATATAAAACTTCCACAACCAAATTTAGCTGTTAGAGTTAATGAATTTATGGAAGATGATTTTTTGAATTTAACTTCAGAAACTATTCGTTTAGGGACTGGAATACCACAAATTTTTAATGATGAAGCAATAATCCCAGGCTTTTTAAATAGAGGTATTTCTCTAGAAGATGCTAGAAATTATTCAATTGTAGGCTGTGTTGAGTTAACAATAGGTGGAAAGATGTATGGACTGCATGATATAGCACTATTTAATCTACTAAAAGTAATGGAAATTACTCTAAAAGAAAATAGAGATAGAAAAGATTTGAGCTTTGAGAAAGTAATGGATAATATTAAGAAAAATATTGATTATTATGTTAAATCAATGGTTGAAGGCTCAAATATAGTAGATGAAGGTCATAAAGAATATGCTCCTGTACCGCTACTTTCTACCTTTATTGATGACTGTATTGAAAATGGTAAAGATATTACTGCTGGTGGAGCTAAATACAATTTATCCGGAGTTCAGGGAATAGGTATCGCAAATTTAAGTGATTCTTTATATGCACTGAAAAAAATAGTTTTTGAAGAAGAGAGAATAACATTTAAAGAGTTAGTTGAAGCTTTAGAGAATAATTTTGCCGGTAAAAAAAATGAAGAATTAAGACAGAGATTAATTAACAAATATGATAAGTATGGAAATGATAATCAAGAAGTGGATTCTTTAAGTGCTGAAATACTGGCATATTATGCCCATCAGGTAGAAAAATTTGATAATCCGCGCGGTGGTAAATTCCATCCAGGAGCATATACAGTTTCTGCTCATATACCTTTAGGAAAAGCAGTTGGAGCAACTCCAGATGGAAGAAATGATGGTGACCAGCTGGCAGATGGAGGTTTATCTCCTATGGTTGGAAGAGATAAACTTGGCCCAACAGCAGTTTTGAAAAGTGTGAGCCAATTAGATAATTATCTAACAACAAATGGTAGTTTGCTCAATGTAAAATTCAGTCCTAAAACTATTGAGGGGATTGAAGGAATAAATAAAATGAGTAGTTTTTTAAAAGCATTTACAAGATTAAAACTGCAGCATATTCAATTTAATGTTATTGGAGCAGATTTACTAAAGAAAGCTCAAAAAAATCCTGAGCAGTATCAGGGATTAGTTGTAAGAGTAGCTGGTTATTCTGCTTTTTTTGTTGAGTTAAGTGCAGGAATACAAAATGATATTATAGCCAGAACAGAACATAGTTTATAGGATGTGGTTTTAAATGAAAGCTTTGATATTTGATATTCAGAGATACTCGATTCATGATGGAGGTGGTATCAGAACACTAATATTTTTTAAGGGATGTCCGCTATATTGTCCCTGGTGCAGCAATCCTGAATCTCAAAGTAGTGAAATTGAAAAAGTTAAAATCAAGTCAAAATGTATGAAATGCCAAAAATGTTATCAGTCTATTAAAGATTGTCCAACTGGAGCAATTAAAAAATTTGGTCGATATATGTCTTTAGATGAATTAAAAGAAGAAATATTAAAAGACAGAATTTTTTATGATTCTTCAGGTGGAGGGGTTACTCTTTCAGGTGGAGAGGTGCTTATGCAGGCAGATTTTGCTATTGAACTACTAAAAATGATTAAAAAATATGGTATTAATACTGCTATAGAGACTTCTGGTCAGGGGAGCAGCGAAAAATTAATGGAAATGAGTAAATATCTTGATACTGCCTTATATGATTTAAAGATAATGGATAAAAAGAAAGCTAAAGAGATTATTGGTGCAGATATTAATTTAATTAAGAAAAATTTTAAATTACTGCTTGAATCAGATGTAGATGTTATTCCAAGAGTACCTTTAATACCGAATTATACGATGGATCAGGAAAATTTGGATCAAATAATTGCTTTTGTAAAAGAGAATAATTTAAGTGAAATTCATCTATTACCTTATCATGAATATGGTGTTGATAAATATAATTATTTGGATCGAGATTATGAGCCCCAAAATATTGAACCTTCAACAGATGAAGAGCTGAATAAGATCAAAGTAAGGATTGAAAGTAAAGGCTTAGAAGTTAATATAGGTGGATTATAATTATTAAAAAAATTAGGAGGGAAACAAATGGATAAGATTTTAATTACAGGTGGTTATGGTTTTTTTGCTTCACGTTTTAAGGAGTTTTATAGCAGCCAGTATGATATTTTGGCAGTAGATAAAGATATATTAGATATTCAGAATGAAAAAAAGGTAATGAATTTTATAAAAAATTATAAGCCAGAATATATTATTCATACAGCAGCTATTGCTTCAACAGGCTTTTGTAATGAAAATCCAGAAATAGCTCACAGTGTAAATGTTAATGGGACTGTTAATGTTGCTAAAGCTGCAAAAGAAGCTGGTTCAAAGCTAGTTTTTATCAGTACAGAACAGATTTTTAATGGAAATAAAGCAAGAGGTCCATATACTGAAGATGATAAAGCAAATCCGGACACAGTTTATGGACAGAATAAACTTAAAGCTGAAGAGAAAATAAGAGAAATAATTGATGAGTTATGGGTCTTAAGATTCACCTGGTTATTTGGGTTGCCGGAAAGAGGAAAAGGTATTAATCCTAATATAGTCTGGGGTGTTATTAAGTCACTTCAAAAGGGAGAAGTAATTGACGTATCAGATAATGAATATAGAGGTTTAACATATGTCTATGATTTACTGGGACAGTTTAGTAAAATATTTGATCTTCCTTATGATACCTATCATGTCGGCAGTAAAAATGACTATAGTCGTTATGAAATTGTTAATTTTATTCTTGAAGAATTAGGACTTGAAAATAGAATTGAAAAAGTAGTTAATAAAAATACAGAAAAATATGCTAAAAAAGCAAGAGATATTCGTTTAAATACAGATAAAATAAGAGAACACGGGGTTAAGTTTTTAGATACAAAAGAAGCGATAAAAAAATGTCTCAGTGATTTTAACTATAATTTAAAATAGCGCTATAAAAATAAGTATGGAATTTTGAGGTGAAATTATTAATGAAAGTAAACTATTCCTTAAGTGGTTTTGGAGGTATAGCAAGGGTTCACTGTATGGGCTTAAATAATCTTGAATTATTATCTTTACCAGTAGATTTTGAAGTTAATTTTAGTACTTTAGCTACTTCAAGTAAAGAAGAAAAAGGAGCGCTGGCTAAAAAAATTGGTTTTGATAAGATTGTAAGTAGCTTTGATGAACTTCTGCAAGAAGATATTGATATGGTTGATTTATGTACACCAAATTTTGTACATAAAGAGGAAATTTTAACGGCGATAGAAGCAGATAAACATATTTATTGTGAGAAACCTCTGGCCCTAAATTTAGCAGAATCAGAGCTTATTTTAGAAAAAATAGAAAAAAGTTCACTAAAAAATCAGATGGGTTTTGTCTACCGATTCTTACCAGCTGTTGCTCAAGCACATGCTCTGTTAAAAAATAAGGTTATCGGCAAAATTAAATTTGCTAAAATAGAATATTATCATTCAAGATATCTTAATCCAGAAGTTCCAATTTCCTGGAGATTAAAAAAAGAAAGTTCCGGAGGAGGAGCACTGTTAGATCTGGGAAGTCATATGATTGATTTGAGCAGATTCCTTTTAGGAGAATATGCTAATTTAAGTGCCTGGACTAAGACATTTATTAAAGAAAGAAAAAATACTAAGGGTGTTTTAGAAAAAGTTGATGTAGATGACTGGGCTCTTTTAATGGCAGAACTTAAATCCGGAGCCAATGCAACAGTTGAAGTATCAAGAGTTTCGCCCGGTAATGAAGGATTTAGGTTCCATATTTATGGAGATGAAGGAGCTATTTATATTGATTCAAATAAAGCAAGGCAAGTAGAATTATATGATCAGAGTCCTAAGAAAATAGAAATAAGTGATAAAATGCTTGCTGATGATAAATTTTTGGAGAAAGTTAACAGCTTATATCCATCTTCTAAATTATCACAGGGATTAATGGCAGATCTTCATCTGGTGGATCTTATCTGGTTTATAGAATCTATTGTAAAAGATCAAGTAATAGCAGGTACTCCAGATTTTAAAGAAGGCTATGAAACTCAAAAAATTATTGAATATGCTTATAAATCAGCAGCTAATAACGGAGATAAAATTAATTTTGAAGACTAAGTTGTTTGAATAATAATTTAAAATTTAAATTGGAAGATCATTTTTAAAAAAAGAGCAGCTGTGAGGAGTTTTCTTCATTTCTGCTCTTTTTCCTTTTATTAAATCAGATATTTAAGTAAATAAAATAATTGGCAGAGGTTTATTTGTATAGAGATTTTAATGATATTTGTTTTATTTCTTTAAGAATGCTAAAATTAAGGTAATCAATTTAATTGGAGGTATTATCATGGCCTGGATGGGAAAAGTTCTTGGCGGAACAGTTGGCTGGTCTTTTGGTGGCCCTTTAGGGGCAGTTATTGGAGCTGCTATTGGCAACCATTTTGATCAGAAGAGTTCTGATACGAGTCAATTTGGAAGCCAGCAGAGAAGTAAATTAAATCAGAAAGAAGAAAAACAGACAATATTTTTTACCAGTATCTTTTCGATGCTGGCAAAATTTGCTCAGGCTGATGGCACAGTCAGCAGAGCTGAGATTAAAACTATTGATCGCTTTATAAAAAATGAGCTGAAACTGCAGGGAGATGCACGTGAATTAGCAATTAGAATTTTTGATGAAGCTAAAAGAAAAAACAACAGTTTTGCGGAATATGCACAGCAGTTTTACAATAATTTCAAAAATGAACAGACTCTTGTTTTAGGGATGTTTGATTTATTGATGAAGGTTGCGGTAGCAGACAATGATTTTCATCATAAAGAAGAAGAATACATTAAAAAAGCTAAAAAAATATTTAATTTAAATGAAAGTCAATATGAAAGTATCAGATCTCAATATGTAGAAACAGCTGACTTAGAAAAGTATTATAAAATTTTGGAATGCTCACCTGAGGCTGATTTTAAAGAGGTTAAGCGTAAATATCGCCGGAAGGCAAAAGACTTTCATCCTGATAATGTAATTGGAAAGGGTTTACCTGAAGAATTTGTGGATTTTGCTGAACAAGAATTTAAAAAAATTAATGATGCTTATGAGAAAATAAAAGAAAATAGAACTGATTAATTAAATAGTTATTATAATTCAGGGGGAACAGCAAATGAAAATTGTGATGATTGAGCCAATTAATATTTCAATGATGAAAATTGAAGAATATAGACAGAGGTTTGAGGCTGAGGGACATCAATTAATTGCTTATTCTAAGCGCGCTGAAGATGATCAGGAAATGATTAAGAGAGTTAAAGATGCTGACATTCTAATTATTGCCAATCAGCCGCTGTCTGCAGAAGTAATTAATTCTGCAGAAAACTTAAAGATGATTTCAGTTGCTTTCACTGGTTTTGATCATATTGCTATGGAGGCCTGCCGGGAAAATGATATTTTAGTTTCCAACTCATCTGGTTATGCCAATCAGGCTGTAGCAGAGCTGGCTTTTGGGCTGACCATTGGCTTAATGCGTAATATTAAAGATTCTGATGAGGCAGTAAGAGCTAGTAAAACAAGAGCAGGGCTAAACGGTAATGAACTTGCTGGTAAAAACTTTGGCATAATCGGTTTTGGAGCAATAGGACAAAAGACTGCCCGGATTGCAGATGCTTTTGGCTGTAAGATTCTGGTTGATGATCATAAAAAACATCAGCTAGGAAAGGAGCTGGGGGTAGAATATCTGCCGATAGCTGAGCTGCTTCGAAAAAGTGATATAGTCAGTCTTCATGTACCTCTCAAAGATTCAACTGTAGATTTAATTGATGCAGAAAAAATAGCTTTGATGAAAAAGAGTGCAATTTTAATTAATACAGCGCGGGGATCTGTAGTTAACAGTGAAGCTCTAGCCAAGGCTTTAAATAAGGAAGAAATTGCTGGAGCTGGGATTGATGTTTTCGAAATGGAGCCGCCGATTCCCGAAGATCATCCACTCTTAAATGCTAAAAATACCATTTTAACTCCACATACAGCCTTTGCCACTGAAGAAGCTTTTATCAAGAGAGCTGAGATAGTCTTTGCTAATATCGAAGCCTGGTTTAAAGAAGAATCTCAGAATGTAGTTAGTTGAGATAATTATGGAAATTGAAAATAAAATTATCTTAATAGCTCCTTATTTAAAGCTGAAAGAATCTTCTCAAAAGGTTGTTGATAGAAACAATTATGATATTGGTGTATATTTAGGTGATCTTGAAGAAGGAGTTAAAGTAGCCAAAAAAGCTGTCAAAAATGGGGTTGAGTTGATTATTAGCCGTGGTGGAACGGCAACTATGATAAAAGAAAATGTTGATGTTCCAGTTGTTGAAATAAATGTTACAGGTTTTGATTTGTTAAGGGTTATTTATCCATTTGTTTCATCAAAAAATAAAAAGATTGGAATAATTGGATATTCTAATGTTATTTATGGAATGAAATCTATTTCAAATACTTTAAATCTTAATATAGAATATTATGAAATTAAGTCCAATAATCAAGTTGAAAAACAAATAAGAAAGGCTATTGCAAATGATGTTACTCTTATTATTGGTGATACTATAGCTATTAAGACAGCCGCTAAACATGGTTTTGAAACTCAATTGATTACTTCTGGAGAAGAAGCTGTACAAAATGCTATTTTAGAAGCCAAAAAAGTTTATCAAGCAATCTTAAAAGAGAAGAAAGAAAAAGAAAAGTTAAAAACAATTTTGGATTTTGCTCAAGAAGGGATAATTGCTATAGATAAAGATGGAATAGTAAATGTTTTTAATCCCCAGGCCGAAAAGCTATTTAATCTGAATCAACATAATGTAATTAATTATAGAGCTGATGAAGTACTACCAAACACGAGGTTGTTAGAGGTTATTAGGACTGGAGAGAAAGAGTTAAATCAGATACAAAATATTGGAGAAACAAGAATTGCTACAAATAGAGTTCCCATAAAAGTAGAAAATAAATTAAATGGTGTTGTTGCAACTTTTCAAGATGTTACCAAAATACAGAAATTAGAACAAGAAATTAGAAGAGAATTAAATAAAAAAGGGTTAACTGCTCAATATGATTTTGATGATATAATTGGAGAAAGTAAAGCAATAAAAGTAAAAAAAGAATTAGCAAAAAAATTTGCAAAAGTTAGCTCTACAGTTTTAATTACAGGGCAGAGTGGAACAGGGAAAGAACTATTTGCACACAGTATACATAAAAATAGTAAAAGAAAAAATGGACCATTCGTTGCTATTAATTGTGCTGCTTTACCAACAAATTTACTTGAAAGTGAACTTTTTGGATATGAGGAAGGCAGTTTTACAGGAGCAAAAGAAGGTGGTAAAAGTGGACTTTTTGAATTAGCTCATAGAGGAACTATATTTTTAGATGAAATTGGGAAAATGGATAAAAAGCTTCAAGCTAGATTATTAAGGGTTATTCAAGAAAAAAGAATAATGAGGCTCGGTGGAAGAGAAGTAATTCCAGTAGATGTTAGAATAATATCTGCTGCAAACAGTAACTTAAAAACAGAAGTACAAAATGGAGAGTTTAGAAAAGATTTATATTATAGATTAAATGTTTTAGAGCTTGAAATTCCTCCTCTTTCAGAACGAAAGGAAGATATACCAGCATTAGTAAGATATTTTTCAAATAAGATGTCTAAAGAAAATAATTTTAAAATTAAATTTTCTAGTAGTGTAATCGAATCTTTTAAAAAACATAATTGGCCGGGTAATGTTAGAGAGTTAGAAAATATGGTTGAAAAAACTATTGTAATTTCTGATTCAAAAACAATTAGAAAAAAAGATATAAAATATATATTACCAAAAGAAAATGAGAGAAATGAAAAAAATAATTCGATTGATATATATACTTCTTTTGATAATATTGAAAAGCAGGTTATCAAGCGGCTTATTAGAGATGATTTATCTAAAACAGAAATCGCTAATATTTTAAATATTGATCGATCTACCCTATGGCGAAAACTAAAAAAATATGATTTATAATAAAACATAGTGTTGCATAATGCAATACTATGTTATTTTTTTTATGAGAAACCAATAATTAAAGTTTATTGATTTTAGAAATTTAAAAAATCATACTTGCTGATATAATAGGAATCTTAAAATAATTTAGAAAATTTACGCTTTCTGGAATGATACTTGCATTTAATATATACAAGATTAATATTAATTGAAAGGAGGAAATTTTAAATGGCAAGTAAATCTGTTGTAATGAACTCTGAAGACAATATTGCTACAACATTAGAAGATATTACTAAAGGTGAAGAGGTGAAAGTTGAAATAAAGGGTGATGTTAAAAGTATTAAAATCAGTGATGATATCCCTTTTGGACACAAATTTTCTTTAGTAGAAATAAAAAAAGGTAATGATGTTGTTAAGTATGGAGAAGTTATAGGCATGGCTAGTGAAGATATTAAAAAAGGCGATTATGTTCATGTACATAATTTAGAAAGTAAAAGAGCACGTGGAGATTTAAAAAAACGGGGAGTGAATTAAATTGAAAATTAAAGGGTATAAAAGAGAAAATGGAAAAGTAGGGATTAGAAATCACCTGCTTGTATTACCAACTTCAGTTTGTGCAGCTCATACTGCTGTAAAAATAGCAGATCAAATAAGTGAGGCTGTTGCAATTCCTCATGAACATGGGTGTTGTCAGTTAGGACCAGATGAAGATCAAACAACTAGAACTTTAATTGGTTTAGGTAAAAATCCTAATGTAGGTTCAGTCCTTGTAGTAGGATTAGGATGTGAAGGTGTAGAACCTGATAATGTAGCTGAAGAAATCAGTAAAACAGGTAAAAGAGTAGAAAAATTAGTTATTCAAAAAGAAGGTGGAACATTAAAAACTATTGAAGCAGGTACCAGAATTGCTAGAAATATGGCAAATGAACTTGCTAAAATGGAACGTGAAGATGTAGATTTGGATAATATAGTATTAGGTATCGAATGCGGAGGGACAGATGCTACCTCTGGTATTGCAGCCAATCCAGCAGTTGGAGGAGCTTCTGATAAACTTTTAGAGTTTGGCGGAACTGCTATGCTTTCTGAAACAACTGAATTAATTGGTGCCGAACATGTACTAGCTGAAAGAGCTATAAATGAAGATGTCAAAAACAGATTATTCGAGATTGTTAATAGAACTGAAAAGAGAGCACTAGATTCAGGAGTAGATTTGAGAGGTAACCAGCCAACTCCTGGAAATATTCAGGGTGGTGTAACTACTATTGAGGAAAAATCATTAGGATGTATTTATAAAGCTGGTTCTGCAGATATTCAAGGTATTTTAGAGTATGCAGAAGAAGTTGAAAATAAAGGCTTTTATGTAATGGATACACCCGGGCAAGATATTGATTCTATCACTGGAATGTTGGCAGGTGGAGCACAAATAATTGTGTTTACAACTGGTAGAGGTACACCTACTGGTTCACCAATTGCACCAGTAATTAAAGTAACAGGTAACTCTAGAACTTATAAAATGATGGAAGATAATATTGATATAAATGCTGGTAGAATTATTGATGAAAGTGTTCCAATGAGTGAAGTATCTGAAGAAATTTTTGATTATATGGTTAGAGTAGCAAATGGAGAAAAACCAAAAGCAGAATTACTGGGGCATAAAGAATTTGGTATATTTAGAATTGCACCGACAGTTTAATCTTAATTTATTATAAATATTTTAAATAATTTAGGGAGTGATGAATTTGAAAATTAAGCAGTCTATTGAAAAAATTCCTGGTGGTATGATGGTAGTTCCGCTTGTTCTTGGTGCATTAACAAACACTTTCTTTCCTGAACTTTTAGAAATAGGTGGGTTTACAACAGCTTTATTTAAAAACGGAGCTGCAACTCTTATTGCTGCTTTCTTACTTTGTATGGGAGCTGGAATTGAATTAAAAGCTGCTCCAAGAGCTATTAAAAAGGGTGCAGTAGTTACAATAACTAAATTTATAGTTGCAGTTGGAATTGGATTATTTGTTTCTAAATTTTTAAATGATAGTTTTCTTGGATTATCTTCATTAGCGATAATTGCTGCAATGAGTAACACAAATGGTGGATTATATGCAGCATTAGTAGGAGAATTTGGAGATGAGACTGATGTAGGTGCTATTTCCATAATTTCTATTAATGATGGTCCATTTCTTACAATGGTGGCTTTAGGAACAGCTGGAATTGCTAGAATTCCGTTTATAACATTAGTGGCAGTAATTATTCCAATAATTATTGGTATGATTCTTGGTAATCTTGACTCTGATATGAAAGAATTTTTAACAAAGAGTGGCCCGGTATTTATTCCTTTATTTGCTTTTCCTTTAGGAGCAGGAATTAACTTTACTATGCTGATTACAGCTGGAATTTCTGGAGTTTTATTAGGTGTTATGACTAGTCTTATTGGTGGATTCTTTAATTTCTGGGCTGATAGACTAACAGGAGGAACTGGTATGGCTGGAGCTGCTGCTTCAAGTACAGCTGGTAACGCAGTTGCTACACCACAAGCTGTTGCAGTAGCTGACCCTACTTTAGAAGCACTGGCTGCAACTGCAACACCACAGGTTGCTGCATCAACTATAACAACCGCATTATTAACACCCGCAGTTACAGCTTTTCTTCATAAAAGATTCATAAAAGAAGAGCAAGAAAACAATGGAAAAGAAGAGGCAGTATAACATAATATAATAAATAGCAAAATAGCTGCTGTTCTAAATTGGGACAGCAGCTATTAATATTAATGATGAAATGGGAGGTTAGTTATGAAAGACAAAGTTGCAATAATTGCTGATGATTTTACTGGATCTAATGATACAGGTGTACATTTTAGTAAAGATGGTTTTACTACAGTAGTAGTTTTTGATATAGAAAAAATAGAAAATATAGATGAAAAAGTTGATGTCGTCGTTGTTGATACAGAGAGTAGAGCAGATGACCCAAAGATAGCTTATAAAAAGGCTTATAAAGCAGCAGAAAAATTAAATAAAAAATCTTTTAAGTATATTTATAAGAAGCTTGATTCTACATTAAGAGGTAATATCGGTTCTGAAATAGATGGTGTTATGGATGGGGGTAAGTTTGATCTTGCTATTGTTGCACCTGCACTACCTGATAATGGAAGGAAAACAATTGGTGGTAATCAATTTGTTCATGATATTCCACTTGAAAAAACAGAAATTGCAAATGATCCAATAACTCCTATAAAACATTCTTATATTAAAGATATTATTTCTGAGCAGTGTGAAAAAAGTGTGGGATTAATTAATCTTAAAGATGTTTTAAAAGGGAAAAATAATTTAGAAGAAAAAATGAATGAAGAAATAAAAAATAAAAAAGAAATTATTATTATTGATGCAATTACTAAAGAAGATTTAAAAACAATAGCTGAAGCAATAAATTCTTTAGATTTGAAATCTCTTCTTGTCGGCTCTGCTGGATTAGCGGAGACATTACCTGAAACTTTTAATTTGAAAACTAATAAAACGAAAGAAGCAACAAATGATAGTGTTATTGCTGGTATTGTAGGAAGTGTTAGTGATGTGACAAGAGAACAAGTAAAATATGCTAATGAAAATGATGATAATATAAATGTTCTAGATATTAATATCGAAAATGTTGTTGTTGGCAAAGAAAAAGAAGAAATAAATAGGTTAAAAAAGTTAATTGATAACAGTATTAATGAAAAAAAAGATGTTATAATTAGATCGGCGAAAAAAAGAAAATTGGTTGAAAAAGCTATAAACATTGGAGAAAAAAATAATTTAAATCAAAAAGAGGTAAGTAAGACTATTGCTAAGTTTATGGGAATAATGGCAAAAGAACTTTATAATTTAGATAATGTAAAAGGTTTATTTATTACTGGTGGCGATATAGCAATCCAATCTGCCTCTACAATAGGTGCACAGTTTAATATAATAAAAGAAGAAGTTTTACCAGGAATACCTTTAAGTATTTTTTCTGGAAAAGGATTATTAAAAAAACCTGTGGTTACAAAAGCTGGGGCTTTTGGTAATGAAAAATCTATAATTAAGGTCTTTAATTATTTAAGGAAGTGGTCTAATAATGAGTAATTATAAAAATAATATTGGAATTACAATGGGAGATCCTGCTGGCGTAGGACCAGAAATCATTTTAAAAGCTTTTAAAGATAATCATTTTAAAAAATCAGATAGAATTGTTATTATTGGTGATTTAAATGTATTGAAAAAAATTAACGAAAAGTTAAGTTTTAATGTTCTTTTTAATGAATTAGGTGATAATTTAAATGATTTAAATACTAAGTATCAAGAGGATAAATTAAATGTTGTTAATTTAGATAATGTAGATATTAAAAATCTAATTCCGGGAAAAGTTAGTAAAAATGCTGGTAAAGCAGCAGTTGAATTTGTTTTAAAAGGTATTGATTTAGCCATGGATAAAAAAATTGATGCTGTTGTTACTGCTCCAATAAATAAAAAAGCTATTCAAACAGCAGGTTTTAAATATCCAGGTCATACAGAAATTTTTGCTGAAAAAACAGGGGCGAAAGATTATGCAATGATGTTATACTCAGACAAATTGAATGTCGCACATGTCTCAACCCACATGTCTTTACTTAATGCATGTAAAACATTAAAAAAAGAAAGAGTCGAAAAGGTAATAGAATTAGCTAATAGTTCTTTAAAAGATCTTGGTATAGAAACCCCAAGAATAGCAGTAGCAGGTTTGAATCCACATGCTGGTGAACAAGGATTATTTGGTGAAGAAGAAATTAATGAGATAAAACCAGCAGTTGATAATGCGAAAGAGAAAGGTATAGAAGCATATGGTCCGATTCCTCCAGATACTGTTTTTGTAAAAGCGGTTAATGGAGAATATGATATTGTAGTGGTCATGTATCATGATCAGGGACATATACCGGTTAAACTGCTTGGCTTTGATAGTGGTGTTAATGTGACTTTAGGTTTACCAATAATTAGAACTTCTGTTGACCATGGGACAGCTTTTGATATTGCTTGGGAAGGAAAGGCTTATGACACTAGCCTTATAAAAGCGGTTGAAGTTGCTGAAAAAATGGCTGAAAAATAATATTAATTAAATGAAACATAAATCCTGCTAGAAGTGTGTTAGCAGGATTTATGTTTTTGAAAGTAGATTTAAACAAAAATATAAATCAAATTAAATTTGAATATTTTAACATTTTTTGATGCAGCAAATTATATATGTTATGATTGATTTAAAGTAATTTAATTAGATAAACAAATTATTTATAATAAAAATTAACAAAGGGGAGGCATATCAAGAATGGATTTAAAAGAAAAAGCGAAAACACTCTTATATGATTTTAAAGGAGAGGAATATGCTTTAGGTATAGGAATCTTAAATGAAGTAGGAGAATATGCTAAAAAATATGGTGAGAAGGTTTTGTTAATTTCTAATGATACTTATCGAGAAACAGCAGTAACTGAAGTTAAAAAATCACTTAAGAAAAACAATCTAAAAATTGCTGGAAATAGAATATTTCCTGGGGCTAATCCAAATGCTCCCAGAGAAGATGTTTATCGTTTAGCAGGATATTTACATACTTTTGAAGCTGATTCCATAATAGTTATTGGTGGAGGAAGTACAATTGATGCAGTTAAAGCTGCTAATATAGTAGCTTCACTCGGTCATTATAGTCCTCATATAGACGAATATTTTGGAACAGGAATTGTGACAGAGGCACTACAGCACAGCAAAGAACATCTAATTCCTACAATCGCTATTCAAACAGCGGCAAGTTCTGGAGCGCATCTGACAAAATATTCTAATGTTACTGATCTAGTAAGTGGCCAGAAGAAATTGATTGTAGATAATGCTATCATTCCTCATAAATCTGTTTTTGATTATGCAGTAACCGAAACAATGCCGCTTAAGGTAACTATTGATGGTGCTTTTGATGGGATAGCACACTGCTTAGAAGTGTTTTATGGAATCGATGCTGAAAATTATGATTTAGAAAAGGAGATTGCTTCTACAGCTATTGAACTGATAGTTAAAAATACGCCCAAAGTTATTAATGATTTGCATGATACTGAAGCACGTGAAGCTTTAGGATTAGCCACAGATTTAGGTGCTTATTCGATAATGGTAGGTGGAACTAATGGTGGGCACCTTACCAGTTTTTCTTTAGTAGATGTGAGCAGTCATGGAAGAGCCTGTGGAATTATGAATATCTATTACACTGTATTTTTTGCACCAGCTATAGAAGAACAATTAAAAGTTTTAGGGGATATATTTAAAAGAAATGGATATATAGATGTAGATATTAATAATTTAAATGGTCGCAAATTAGGTGAAGCAGTTGCAGAGGGAATGATAAAATTTGCTAAAGAGGTTAACTTTCCTACTACTCTTTCTGAATTAGATGGATTTACTGATCAGCATATAGAGAGAGCTTTAAAGGCTGCTAAAGATCCACAGTTGGATATGAAATTGAAAAATATGCCGATACCACTTGATGCATCACTTGTAGACGAGTATATGGGTCCTATTCTAGAAGCAGCAAAAACAGGCGATTTGAGTTTAATAAAAAATATGGAAGACTAAAGACTAAAATGAGCTAAAAATATTTTTTAAAAAATAAATTCAATTTAATGCTTAAATATTAAAGCACCTATTAGCTGAAATAAATCAGCTTTTGGGTGCTTTTTTTAATAAATAAAATACTTTGCCACAATTTCTAGAAAAAGAAGTAGTTTATTAACTCTTGCTATCTCGGGGATTACGGGAGTATAATAGAATCAGAAGTTAAAGAAACAAATTAAATCAGGAGGTGAAAAGATTTGATTTTAGATCTTTTGCAAAAGAAAAATATAGCCGTAAATGTGGAAGCTGCTGACTGGAAAGAAGTGGTTGCTGAAACAGGAAAGCTATTATTAGAGGCAGGTCAAATTGAAAAAAGATATATTGAAGCAATGAAGCAGTCAATAATTGACAACGGACCCTATGTGGTTATCGGTAAGGGAATTGCTCTTTTACACGCCAGACCGGAGGATGGGGTTAAAGAAAACTGCCTCAGCTTAATTACTCTGGCTGAGCCGGTAGAATTTGGAAATAAAAATAATGATCCTGTAAAAATTGCCTTTGCTTTTGGTACAGTAGATAATGAAAAGCACGTAAAAACAATTTCGGAATTATCAGTAGTTTTAATGGAAGAATCTGCAGTGGACAATATTGCAGAAATGGGAAGTGCAGGGGAAATCTTAAGCTATATTGAGGATATTCTGGCACAGCAGTGATTTTAATTAAAATAATTTTAAGATTCTTAAATTTATTGATCAATCAACAAAAAATAGGAGGAGAAAAGCATGAGAGTACTAGCAGTATGTGGAATGGGTCTGGGCAGCAGTCTGGTTTTAAAGATGAATATAGAAAAGATAATGGAGCAGGAAGGTATCGAAGGCTCAGTTGAGGTTAAGGATCTTTCATCTATTATGGGGGAACAGGCAGATTACATTTTTGCCAGTGAAGAAATCGGGGAAAAAATTGAGCATCCGGCAGAAGTAATAAGTGTCAAAAATATGACAGATAAAAAAGAGATTAAGGAAAAAGTTTTGGCAGCATATAAAAAACTTTAAGGAGGGAATAGTTTATGGATTTTTTAATGTCTTTTATTAATTTTTTAGTTTATGAAGTTTTAAATCAACCTGCAACTTTAGTTGGTTTAATGGCATTTTTGGGACTGGCACTGCTTAAAAAACCATTTTCTAAGATAATGTCAGGGACCTTAAAGAGTATCTTAGGTTTTGTAATCTTAGGTGCTGGTGCTAATGTATTAATTGGTAGTCTGAATAATTTAGGGCCGATGATTCAACAGGCTTTCAATATTCAGGGAGTTATACCAACAAATGAAGCAATTGTGGCTTTGGCACAGCAGACACTTGGTACTCAAACTGCTTTGATTATGGCTTTTGGTTTTATAGCTAATCTGCTTTTTGCAAGATTTACACCATTAAAATATGTATTCCTTACCGGGCATCATATTTTCTTTATGGCAGCCTTATTATCAGCAGTTTTAAGTACAGCAGGATTAACAGGAGTACCTTTAATAGCTGTTGGAGCTGTAATTTTAGGTTTTGTAATGGTGCTTTTCCCGGCTTTAGCAGAACCGTTTATGAAAAAAATTACCGGTGGTACTGATGTTGCACTCGGTCATTTTGGAACAACTGGCTATGTTGCAGCAGGTCTTGTTGGTAAGGTAGTTGGAGATCCAGAAGACAGCACTGAAGATATTAAAGTTCCTAAATATTTGAGCTTCTTAAAAGAATCAGTTCTTGCTACTATGCTGACTATGATCATTATTTTCTTTATAGTTTCTTTAATTGCTGGTCGTGACATTTATTCTCAGTATTCGGGTGGACAGAGTATCTTTATGTTCGCACTGATGCAGGGTATTACTTTTGCAGCTGGTGTTCACATTATCTTAACTGGTGTAAGAATGATCATTGGTGAGATTGTTCCTGCCTTCCAGGGTATTGGTGAAAAATTAGTTCCGGATGCAAAGCCTGCACTGGACTGTCCGATAACCTTTACCTATGCACCAAATGCAGTAATTATTGGTTTTTTATTCAGCTTTTTAGGGGGGCTTGTCAGCATGTTCTTCCTTGGACCTCTGGGTCTGGCCTTAATTATTCCCGGAATGGTTCCTCACTTCTTTACCGGAGCAACTGCGGGAGTATTTGGTAATTCCACAGGTGGTAAGAAGGGAGCAATGCTTGGTGCCTTTGTTAATGGTGTCTTAATCTCATTTTTACCAGCGCTCTTATTACCGGTCTTAGGATCACTTGGTTTTGCAAATACAACCTTTGGTGATGCCGATTTCGGAGTTGTTGGTATAATAATTGGTTATATAGCGAAGCTGTTCGCTTAAAATGAAAAAAAGTACCAGATTATTTGAGTTATATAAATACCTAGTTGATCAGAAAGGGCCTGTATCTATACAGGTTCTTTCTGAAATTCTGGATGTAAGCAGCAGAACAATTCGCTATGACCTGAATGAGATTGAAGATTTGATTCAAAAATATGAATTAAAGCTGACTAAAAAACCAAATTTCGGTGTGCTTTTAGAAGGAGAAGCAGAAGAGCAGTTTAAAGTTTTTGCAGAGTTTAATGATTTTTACAACAGCCGTCATTTTCGTTCTGCCAAAATGAGGAAATACCTTATCTTATATAGACTTTTCCAAAAAAAAGAACCAATTTTAATTTTTGAACTGGCTGATCTTTTAGATGTGAGTTCGACAACAGTAAGCAAGGATTTGGATCAGGTGGAAAATTGGCTGACTAAAAAAAATCTGGCTTTAATCAGGCGCAGAAATTACGGAGTTCAAATTGAAGGTGCAGAAATTGATATCAGACATGCAATGAAAAGTCTGCTCAATGAAAGCTATGAAACTGGCAATATGATTGAACTATTAAATAAGAGCAATAAAAAGGTTGATTTTAAAAGCCGCTTAGAGCACGGATATGATGAAGAAATAAAAAATCTTTTAGGTGAGCTCAATTTGGAAGAAATTGAGTCAGTTGTCAAAATGGCAGAAAAAGAACTCGGTATTCGCTTTACTGATAGTGCATTTACCGGTCTGATCGTTCATGTAGCTTTTGCTATTTCTCGTCTTTTAGCAGAACAGGACATAAAGATCGACCCTGAAAGATTGAAAATGATTAAAAAGAAAAATGAATTTGAGATTGCCAGAAAAATAGGAGATTTACTGGAAGAAAAATTCCCGGTAGAAATTCCAAAAGATGAGATTGGATTTATTACGATTCATCTTTTAGGAGCAAAAATGAGAGAAGGAAAAGCAAGCAGTGAGTTAAAGGAAGATGAGCTTGAATATCTGGTTAAAGAAATGATAAGAGTTGTAGAAAAATATTTTTCTACCAGTTTTGCTGGAGATCAGAAACTATATTCAGGTCTTCTTGTTCACCTGCAGGCAATTGTCAACCGGATTATTTTTAATCTACCAATTCAGAATCCGCTGCTGGAAGATATTAAAGAAAAGTACGGCGAGGTTTTTGAAGCTTCAAAACTGGCAGCGAGGCTGATTCAGAGTGAATTTTATGTCGAAATTAGTGAAGACGAGGTTGGATACCTGACTATTCATTTTGGTGCTGCTCTGGAGAGAATTAATTTTCAAAAAAGGAAAAAGGCAAAGGTTGCAATTGTTTGCTCCAGTGGAGTTGGAACCACCAATCTTCTGGAAGTCCGTCTAAAAAATGAGTTTAAAGCAATTGAGATAGTTGACAGCCTCTCCAGTCTGGATTTGGAGGACAATGAGATTCTAAAAGAAATTGATTTTGTAATTTCTACAATCCCTTTAAGTTTGGAAGCAAAGGATGTAATTGAGGTTAATCCATTTTTAGAGGAAAATGATATTGAAAAAATTAAAGACTATCTTCAGCAGAGAAAAATGGAATATGGGATTTTTAATGAAGAGAAGCAAAAAGTCAGTTCAGAACAGAAGCCGGTGGACTATGAGTCCCTGCTGGCAGAAAATACTGGTCTGGAGCCGGAAGAAATTATTGAGCTGTTGAGACCTTTTTTGGATAAAGAGCGGATTCCAGCAGCTTTAGAAAAAATCAGGGATTATTTTGCTGCTGAAAAAATGAAAAGAGAAGCTGGAACTGGCCTAAAAGACAGGAAAAAAGATCTTTTAAAGCTGTTTAAAAGGGATCAGATTAAAATTATAGAAAGAGCAGCTGACTGGAAAGAAGCAATTAAAGAAGCTGGTAGTCTGCTTTTAGCTAAAGACTTAATTGAGCCCCGCTATATTAAAAGGATGATCGAAATTGTAGAAGATAAGGGGCCCTATATTGCAATTGCTCCCGAAATCTGTCTGGCCCACGCTGGAATAGAAGATGGTGTCAAAGAGTCAGCGATTAGTCTGCTGGTAATTAAAAAAGGAATTAAACTCGGCCATCAATTTGACCCAATAAAATTTATTTTTGTGCTGGCACCAATAGATAAAAAATCTCATATGCCGGCACTGACAGATATTATGGAATTTGCAAACAACAGAAAATTAATGGATGATCTTTTAGCGGCAGAATCTGAGGGTGCTGCATATAAACTGTTGCAGAATAATTTTAATAAATAAGATAATGTTAAAAATATGGAGATCTTCAATTAAATCTAGAAAGGATGCTAAAATGACAGTAGAAAAAAATGTTGAAATAACTAATGAAACCGGACTTCATGCCAGACCTGCTTCAAAATTTGTTCAAAAAGCAGGGACTTTTAAATCTGATGTAACGATTATTTATGGAGAAAAAGAAGTTAATGCCAAAAGTATAATGGGGGTTTTGAGTCTGGGAGTAAGTCAGGGTAATGAAATAATAATTAAATGTAAAGGTGAAGATGCAGAAACTGCACTGGAAGAATTAGTTAACTTTCTTCATGAACAGATGGCAGAAGAATAGAGGAGGGAAATAAATGCTGCAAAAAATTGCTGATACAGTTAGAGCTCTTTCTGCAGATGCAGTTGAATATGCCGGTTCTGGACATGCTGGAATGCCTCTGGGATGTGCAGAAATTGGTGCCTATCTTTTTGCAGAGGAAATGAAATATAATCCTGAAGCCCCTGATTGGTTTAATAGAGATCGTCTGATTTTATCTGCCGGACACGGTTCAATTTGGCTTTATTCACTGCTTCATCTCAGCGGTTATGACTTGAGTCTTGAAGACCTAAAAAAGTATAGGAAATTTCATTCTAAAACTCCAGGACATCCAGAATATGGGCTAACTCCTGGAGTTGAAATGACTACTGGACCTTTAGGTCAGGGGCTTGCTCATGCTGTTGGAATTGCATTTGCTGAAGAAATTTTAGCTGAAAAATACAATAAAGAGAATTATAAGTTAATTGATCATTATACCTATGTGGTAGCTGGTGATGGAGATTTAATGGAAGGAATAAGCTATGAGGCAGCCTCGCTGGCAGGTAGTCTGGAGCTTGATAAATTAATTGTTATTTATGATAATAATGGGGTTTCAATTGATGGACCAACTGAAATAACTTTTATAGAGAATAGAGTTTCCCCAAAATCACAATTAATAACCTTTTGATATCCTTAACATTGCTGCAAACTGAACAGGTTAGGCTGTTGTGATCTTTTAAATTTGATATTTGAATTTAAAAAACTTTTTATTCCTGT
>Ga0208552_1016_pt1 | contig 52626 bp, 57 predicted proteins | sample Halion_FD_187366 | JGI IMG/M metagenome (GOLD analysis project Ga0208552, IMG submission 187366) | Lab enriched deep subsurface shale carbon reservoir microbial communities from Ohio, USA - Halanaerobium induction (SPAdes) (version 2) ...
ACCTCCAATTTAAGATCAATTAAAAGCTTAAATTTTAACGGAGATTATTTGTGCGACGCTTATTATCTTATCAAGCTCTTTTTGCTTTGTCAAGAACTTTTTAAAATAATTTTATCGACCAAAAAATTAGTATCTATAACTTTTCAGCGACATACATTATCATAGCATCAATTCTTGTATTTGTCAAGAGTAAACAAGATTTTTTTAGAAGAATCACAAATGAAATTAATTTCGCTGCAACGTTTAATATAGTAACATTAAATTTAAATGTTGTCAAGAATTTAAAACAAAAAAATAAAAAACCACTCCATTGATTAATTTAAATTCAATGGAGTGTTAAATCTTCTATTAATATTATATTATTTTAGTCATAATTTACTAGATTTCTATCTTAATATAGTTATTCTTATATAGTTATTTGAATTATATATCCTGCTCTTAGTTAAAAATCTTTCTCCACATTCTAGTTATTATGTTAGCACGTTCTATTTCCGCTGCTGCAACTACATCTACAGTAGAAATTATTTTTTCTCCATTATATACAGTTAGTTCCCCAAGAACTTCTCCTTTTTCAATTGGAGCTGTAAGAGAATCCTTAACTTTAACTTCTTGAGAAATGTCTTTTTCTTGTCCTTTCTGCACCATAACATATAAATCTGATGCTACTTCACCCACAGCAACTTTATTTGCTGATTCAGCAATAGGTATATTTTGAATCTGATCACCTGCAGCTGCTATTTTTCTTTTAGAAAACGCATTAAAACCATAATCTAGAAGTCTTGTAGTTGATTCTTCTCTTTCTGTAAGAGTTTCTCCCTGTAAAACAACTGAAATTAAACGTGTATCTCCTTTTTTAGCGGTAGAAGCAAGACAGAAACCAGCTTCTTGTGTATGACCAGTTTTTAAACCATCCATACTGGGATATTTATTAATCAAACTATTTGTATTTACTAACATTGCTTTTCGATTTGGAAGTTGGATAGTTTCAGTCCATATAGAGGCCCATTCGAGAACTTGAGGATACTTAGATAATTCTTTTGCCATAATAGATATATCACGTGCTGTTGAATAATGGTTAGGATCCGGCAGCCCTGTTGAATTGACGAAATTAGTAGAATTCATTCCTAACTCTTGAGCTTTATCATTCATCATAGCAATAAAATTACTATATGTACCAGCAATATATTCTGCAATTGCTACACTTGCATCATTACCAGAGGCAATTGTTACTGCTTTAAGCAATTTTTCTAACTCAACCTGAGTGTTAGCCGCTAAATAAATTTGTGAACCACCCATTGACTGAGCATATCGGCTAATAGTTACCTTATCGTCTAAAGAAATGCTTCCCTCTTCCAATTTTTCCATGGTGATCAAAAGAGGCATTATTTTAGTGATGCTGGCTGGTGGTAATTTGCGATCAGCATTTTTTTCAAATAAAACCTGTCCGGTTTCAACTTCTAATAATATAGCTGAATCAGTTGCAACATCAAAAGCTAAGACAGGAGTGACGAATACTAGACTAAATAAAATACTAATTATCGAAACAGCAATAATACTTTTTTTCATTTGATAATCCTCCTATAATATAGTTATTCTTCTTTTTTAGCTTGATTCCAAAATTCATCTAATTGTTCTAAGTTATAATCTTCAAATTCATTATTATCTTTTTTTACTCTTTTTTCAATAAAAGTAAACCTATTTTTAAATTTAAGTATTGTCTTCAATAAAGCTATTTCTGGATTTATATCATTAAAACGGGCTAGATTAACAACCGCAAAAAGCAGATCTCCAATTTCAGATTCCAACTCGTCCTTATCTTTTTTATTTAAATCCGAATGACTAAGCTTAGTATTATCTGGATTTACAGCAATGATTTCTTTGCATTCCGACAATTCTTCTTCAATCTTATCTATAATGGGCTTCAAATCATTCCAATCAAAACCAACTTCAGCTGCAATTTTTTGAATATCATAAGCCTGATTCAAAGCACTTTGCCCCTGATTAAATTTATCAAGTAAAGAATTGAGTTGATTTTTTTCACTTTTTTCTTCCTGCTTGATTTTTTCCCAATTTCTTAATACTTCATCAGAGCCACTAACATCTAGTTCTGCAAAAACATGAGGATGCCTTCTAATTAATTTCTCCCGCAGGACTTTTGCAACATCACCTAAATTAAAATCATTTTTTTCATAAGCTATTTGAGATTCAAAGACAACCTGTAATAAAAGATCTCCTAATTCTTCTTTAAATGCAGATATATCATTTTTTTCTAATGCCTCTACTACTTCATAAGCCTCTTCAATTATATTTCCTTTAATGGAATAGTAATCCTGTTTTCTATCCCAGGGACATCCATCAGGCCCTCTAAGCACCGCCATAACTTTAATCAGTTGATCAAGTTCTTTTAAAATTTCATTTCTAATATCTTTTTCCAAAACTATACCTCCTGCTTTTCTTTGAACAATTTATTAATTATCCTTTTTTAAGACACCAATTTTTGCTAAGCTGTCAGCTAGCTTTTCTCCAAACATCGGCAGCATTGCTAAATCATTATATTTTATTTCTTTAAATAAAAGTAATATTAAAAAATAAAATAAAGCTGCTGCAGCTACAGTTGCAAAAGTTGTGATTGGATAAGCAAAACCAACACTATTTTTTTCTAAAAAAATAAATAGATAATTATAAAAGACTTTAACAAAAACTCCCATTAAAAAAACCGAAGTAAATGGTTTTATAATCATTGCTTTAGCATCAATTCTAAATCCACTTTCTTTTCTTACATAATATAAGTTTAAAAAAGCTGCAATTGCAAAACCAGTACTTGTTCCTATAGCAGCACCTCTAATCCCAAAAGACGGTATGGCTGTAAGAGTGTAGTTAATAACTGCATTAAAGACTGCTCCGACCATTAAGTTTCTAGCTGGAATAGAAGTCTTTCCAATTCCATTTAAAATACCAGTACTTGTTTGCTGTAAAGCAATGAAAAAGACTCCCCAGGAAACAAAACGCAGTGGTACTGCTGCTCCAGGTTCTGCAAAAATTATTTCTGTCAGCGGCTCAGCCAGCAAAAATAAGCCTGCAGCAGCTGGTAAAGAAATTAAAACTGTAAGTCTCAAAGCTGTTTGGGTACGGTACTGGATCAGTTTTTCCCTACCCAGTGTATAAGCTTCAGCAATTGCCGGAACAAGGCTCGCTGATAAAGAGACTGTAATAATAGTTGGGAAATTTACTAGCGGCATTGCTACAGCAGAAAACATCCCATATAATTCAGTTGCCTCTCTAACCATAAAACCTGCATCCTGCAGACGATTAGGAACAAAAACTAAATCAACAAGACTCATCAAGGGCATTACTAGTGCACCAAGGGTGATTGGGACTCCCAATGAAACTATCTTTTTAACAACACTTTTTGAATCGAGTTCTACAGAATCATCACCGGTTTCTAAAAAAGTAAATATTTTTTCTTTTCTCTTTGAATAAATGATCAATAAAATTATTAATCCACCAACGGCTCCACTCACAGCTCCGAAACTTGCTCCAGCAGCTGCAAAATCTAAACCATAGGGTACTAATACTATAACCAATCCAACCATAGTAAACATCCGAATGAATTGTTCAAAAATCTGAGATTTTGCAGTTGGAACCATATCCTGCAGCCCTTGAAAAAAACCACGATATGAGGCCATAATTGAAACTACAAAAATCGCAGGAGAAATTGCTAAAACGGCATAATATGATCGCGGATCAAGAGAAAGTAGTGATATTAGCGGTTTTGCTGATAAGGCCATAATAATCGAGATCAAAAGCCCAATAACAAAACTCATCTTTCTAGCTACTTTAAAGATTTTATATGCCTCTTTTTTCTTGTCAGCTGCAATTTTATCTGCAATTAATTTCGCCAGAGCTACAGGTATACCTGATCTAGAAACAACTAATAAAACAGTATAAATTGGATAGGCCATTTGATAAAGGCCCATCCCTTCAGCCCCAATAATTCTGGTTAAAATAACTCGATAACCAAAGCCCATTACTCTAGCTGCCAATCCTGCAGCTGTTAGAATGGCTGCTCCTTTAATAAAACTGCCTTTTTTTGTGTTTTCCGACATTTTTTCCACCCTTTAGTTCTTAAGTTTAAATAATGGCTAAGTTTAATATTGCTGATTTATATAATTGATTTATAGACTCTTTAAATATTTTAGCATTTTTAATAGTTGTTTATCAATATTTTCTGGGTCATCAATTTTAATTATAATTTGTGGTTTCTTGGCAGATTTAATTTTAATTTTCCTTTTATATTTTTGACTGAATTCTAAAAGCTTGCTGCCATCTACTACTTCAGCATTGATAAACTGACAAATAATTTTAGCATCTTTTTCTTTTATTAGATCAATGTTTAGTTCAAAAGCCAAAAACTTAAGTCTTGCAGCATTTATTAAACGCATAATTTCAATTGGTGGCTCCCCAAATCTATCTATCAATTCATCTACTGTATCTACTGCATCAGCTTCATTTTCTATTGATTTTATCTTTTTGTATATCTCAATTTTCCTAGCTTCATATTTAATATAATCATCAGGTATATAAGCATCTAAATTAAGATTAATTTCAACTTCAAATTCTTTTTGATCAGATTTACCTTTTAACTCTTCAATTGTGCCTTCTAATAATTTAGTATACAGGGAAAATCCAACTGCTGCAATATGCCCACTCTGTTCGGGGCCTAATAAATTTCCGGCCCCTCTAATTTCTAAATCTCGCATGGCAATTTTAAAACCTGAACCAAGAGTAGAAAACTCCTTAATTGCTTCCAATCTCTTTTCTGCGACTTCTGGTAAAACTCTATCTCTTTCATAAAGCAGATAGGCATAAGCAATCCTATTTGTTCGACCAACACGACCACGTAATTGATATAATTGTGATAGCCCCATTTTATCAGCATGGTTAATAATAATGGTATTAACATTTGGAATATCAAGACCTGTTTCAATTATCGTTGTACAAACTAAAATATCAAATTCATGATGATAAAAAGCATACATAACTTTTTCTAAACGATTTTCATTCATCTGCCCATGAGCAACAGCTATTTTTGCTTCAGGCATCAATTTTTGAAGCTTACCAGCCGTTTTTTCTATATCTTTAACCCGATTATGAACAAAATAGATCTGCCCTCCCCTAGCCAACTCTCTTCTAATAGCACTAGAGATCAACTCTTTATTATATTCCTTGATAAAAGTTCTGATTGGATATCTATTTTCAGGCGGTGTTTCGATTAAGCTCATATCCCTTACTCCAACTAAAGCCATATGAAGAGTTCGCGGAATAGGTGTCGCCGTTAAAGTTAAAACATCTACATTCTTTTTTAAATTTTTTAATTTTTCTTTGTGGGTAACTCCAAATCTTTGCTCTTCATCAATTATTAATAAACCTAAATCATCAAAAATAACATCTTTTGATAATATGCGATGAGTTCCAATCAAAATATCTATTTCACCTTTAATTAATTTTTTTAAAGTTTCCCTCTGTTCAGCTGCTGTATTAAATCTACTCAACATTCCAATTCTAACTGGAAATTCTTCAATTCTTTCAGAAAAAGTATTGAAATGTTGTTGGGCTAAGATTGTTGTTGGCACTAAAACAGCAGTCTGTTTACTATCTAATGCTGCTTTGAAAGCTGCTCTAATTGCTACTTCAGTTTTACCATATCCTACATCTCCACATAATAAACGGTCCATAGGTTCTTGGGATTCCATATCAGATTTCACTGCTTCAATAGCTTTTTTCTGATCAGGTGTTTCTTCAAATGGAAAAGCATCTTCAAACTCCTGCTGCCAGACATCATCTTCTGAAAACTGGTAGCCTTTTAAAGTTTCTCTTCTAGCATATAGTTCTAATAAACCAACAGCCATTTCTTCAACTGATTTCTGGACTTTTTCTTTTACTTTCTTCCAGTCGCTACTGCCTAATTTATATAATTTGGGTGATCCAGCATCTGAACCTATATATTTTTGGACCAAATCTATTTTTTCAGTTGGAACATAAAGTTTATCTTCTCCAGCATATTTTAAAACAAGGTAGTCTTTATGCTGGCCCTGAATTTCTAAGGTTTTAACTCCAAGATACTTTCCTATACCATGATTTTCATGAACAACAAAATCTCCAGCTTTTAAATCATCAACACTAGAAATTTCTACTCCATCTTCAAAATCTCCAATTTTTCTTTTTCTTTTCTGTTCATTACCAAAAACTTCTTTGTCACTAAAAACAGCAAGTTTTATATCATCAAAAATAAAGCCTTCAGCTAAACTATCAGAAAATATAACTATTCTACTTTCTTCAAAATTCTCACCAACAACCATATTTTTTTCTTCTAAAAACATTTTTAATCTTCTTTTTTTGCTGGCTGAATTTAAGGTGATGGCAATTTGATATTTTTTCTTTAATAATTCCATTAATTTCTCACTAAACAGTTCTAACTGCCCGTGAAAAGGTTCTAGAGAAGATGTGTTAAAATGAATATCATTCTCAATAACTTTATTATGTTCAAATTCAGAGTTAATATCTACTACCCTGTTTTTAGTAATTTCTCTTTTGAACTCTGATTCAGAAATAAAATTATCAAGATATTCTGGAAAAACCATTCCCTGTTCTAAAAGTCTGGTATGTGTTTCAACAATTTCCTGATAATGATCATGAGTTAACTGCTCCATTTTTTTTGGTCGTACGGCAAAAATTATACTCTCTTCTAAATAATCAAAGAAATTAGCAGTCTTTTCATAATAAAAAGGCAAAAATTGTTCAAAGCCTGGAAAACGATGTTTTTCTTTCAAATCTTCCAACATTTTTTTAGCTTTTTCTCTTAAGTAAGCAGCTTCTTCCTGCTGATTATTTTCTGCAAGTTTTGATATTGCTTTCGAATAAGTATTTTCCAAGCTGGGATAGGCTCTCTCAACAACATCTTGATCAATAACAATATTTGCAAAAGGAGGAACTGTAATCTGATCTACCTGCAGTTTAGATCTCTGAGCAGTTAAATCAATTTTACGAATTGAATCTACTTCATCCCCAAAAAGCTCAATTCTAAATGGTTGTTCATCAAGCAGTGTGAAAATATCAATAATTCCACCTCTAATGCTGTACTGACCTGGAGCTTCTACCATTTCTTCTCGTTTGTAACCAAGAGCAAAAAGTTTCTGCCTCAGTTCTGGAATCACAAGTTCTGTTCCAGCTTTAATATTTATACTGCTATTTTTATAAATATCTTTAGGTGGTAGTTTTTTAAAGACTGCTGCTGGAGTAGTCAAGATAATTTTCTTTTTTTGATTGAGAGAAAAAATAAGTTCAGTTAAAACCTTAGTTCTTTCACTCATAGTTGTTAAATCTGGCATTAGTTGTTCATGAGGAAGTATTTCTTCTTCCGGAAAAACTAAAAATTCGTCTTTGCCAATTAATCGAATTAAATCTTCCTGCATCTGCTGCAAATAATAATTATCTGGCAAAAAGAAAATTATATCTTTTTCTGCTTTCTTTAAAAAGTTAACAGCAAAATAAGAAATCCTACTGCCGCTTAAACCACTAATTGATTGTGCCGAAGCATTTATATTTTTCGCAATTTTTTTAAATTTTTGATTTTCTAATAATAAATCTTTAAAATTCATCTTGATATTGCCCCTTAAAGCTGAGCTCTAAATACACTCATAATAAATTTAAATGACTACTATACTAATTTATGAATAATTATTTAAACTATTAAAAATGGCAAAATAGCCCCTACATAAGATGTACGGGCCTGTTATCCATTATATCTGTTCATTGCTTTTGAAATATTCTCTTTTAACATTAACTCAACCGCTGAAGCGGCATCTTTAACAACTTTTTCTGAAACATCTTTTTCTTCTCCCCTAAAAGTTGTTAAAACAAAATCAGGAACTGGTATGTTCTCTGGCGGTCTGCCAATTCCAATTTTTAATCTCTTAAAATTATCAGTACCTAAATTGTTAATAATGGACTTAATTCCATTATGACCACCACTGCCTCCATTTTGTTTAAATCTCATGCTTCCTAATTCAAGATCCAAATCATCATGAATAACCAGCAGGTCTTCAGGTTCAATTCCAAAATAATCAAGAACTTTATAAATAGGTTGACCACTTTTATTCATATATTTCATCGGCTGAAATATTATTATCTTTTCTCCGCCAAAGAAAAAATCTCCAATTAAGCCGTCAAATTTATAACTGCTGTTAATTTTAAATCTGTCTGCCAATTCCGAAATAACCATAAATCCTATATTATGTCTGGTATAAGCATACTTATCACCTGGATTACCAAGACCAGCAATTACTTTCAAACTTCAAACCTCCATTAATGAATTGAAGCGCAGCCTAACTGGCCGCGCTCAACATCTTTTATCTTTTCTTTATTTATTCCCAATCTTTTGGTTCTTCCTCTTCTTCTGTTCCTTCTTCGCCTTCTTCATCTTCCTCTTCACCAATTACTTCTGGCTCTAAGAATTCGTCTTCCTCTTCTTCTACCTCTTCTTCAATAAGTTCAGTAGGTGTAACAACAGTTACAATAACTTCATCATTGTCAGTTACCAAATCAATTCCCTCTGGAAGATCAAGGTCAACTACAGATAAAGATTGTCCAACTTCAAGTTCAGAAATATCAATTGTGATTTCTTCTGGAATTTCAGCAGGTAGTGCATCAATTTCGATTTCACGTAATAACTGCTGTAATACTCCACCATCTCTAACACCAACAGCCTCTCCTTCTAAGTGCATTGGTACAGAAACAGTAATTTTTTCATCCATAGAAATGAACTGAAAATCTACATGCAGTAGATTCTGCTTAATTACATCTTTCTGATAATCTTTAATAATTACAACCGCTTCATCATCTTCTCCTTCTCCATCTTCTCCGACAAAAGTCAGATCAAAGATAGCATTAGACTGGAGAAGCTTTTCAATATTTTGTGGATCCAACTTAATAGATCTTGGATCATTTCCTCTTCCATAAACAACACCAGGAATAAGTCCGTTTCTTCTTATTTTACGGGCTGCTCCCTTTCCAGTTTCAGTTCTTAGTTCAGCTTCAATAGAATGTCTCTCCATGACTATCCTCTCCTTGCATAAATTAAATTTTAAGCCAGATTTATTCATAATACTGGCAGGTCTGCTTTAAATAAGACATAACAAATTTTATTATAACATCAAAGCCCATTTTGAGCAAGTGTTTTAGAAAATTTATTTAAAATAATACGCTAACAGATAAATCTTTGAAAATTCTATCAATCGCTTCTCCAACTAAAGGAGCAACAGAAAGTACTTCAAGGTTATCAAGGTCGTGTTCTTTTTGAGCTATGGTATTAGTCACAATAATTTTACTAATTGGTGCATTTTTTAATCTTTCAACAGCCGGACCTGAAAATAGAGCATGAGTTCCACAAGCATATACATCTTTTGCCCCTTTTTCTTTCAAAACTTTGGCTGCTGCTGTAATAGTACCAGCAGTATCAACTATATCATCAAGTAAGATTACATTTTTTCCCTCTACCTCACCAATAACATTCATTACCTCTGCTACATTAGGTTTAGGCCGTCTCTTATCTATAATTGCCATTGGAATATCAAGGGTTTCAGCAAAAGAACGAACTCTTTTAACTGATCCAACGTCTGGGGCCACAGCAATTAAATTAGATTGGTCCATATTCTTAAAATAATCAACCATTATTGGAGAAGCATATAAATGATCAACAGGAATATCAAAAAACCCCTGTATCTGAGGTGCATGAAAATCAATGGATAAAACTCTGCGAGCACCTGCTTCTGTCAGCAAATTTGCAACTAGTTTTGATGTAATTGGGTCACGGGGACTGGCCTTTCTATCCTGACGAGCATAACCATAATATGGTATAACCGCTGTAATTCTTCTAGCAGAAGCTCGCCTCAGGGCATCTATAATTATCAACAGCTCCATTAAATTTTCATTAACAGGCGGTGAAGTCGGTTGAATCACAAAAACATCTGCCCCTCTAACAGTTTCATGAGTTCTAACCGCAATTTCTCCATCTTTAAACCTTGTCACATCAGCATTAACTAGCTCTGTACCTAGATAATCACATAAATCTTGAGCTAATTGCGGATGTGAATTACCAGCAAATATTTTTAATTGTTCACTATAACTGGACATTTTTTGCCCCCCCGGCTTATTTATTCTCATAATTTAAGTTTCCTTGTTCTTTGATTTATAGATACGAGCTGGAACTCCCATTACGGTATCTCCTGGATTTATATTTTTAGTTACGACTGAACCAGCTGCTGTTTTAGCTCCATCTCCAATAGTTAAAGGAGCAATCAAAATTGAATCACTACCAATAAAAGCATCTTTTCCAATAATAGTTCTAGATTTTTTTTGACCATCATAGTTAGCAAAAATTGTCCCAGCACCAATATTAGTACCCTCTCCTATTTCAGCATCACCTGCATAACAAAGATGTGGTACTTTTGCTCCACTTTTGACAGTTGTCTTTTTAAGTTCTACAAAATCACCAATTTTACAATTATCTTCTACTGCAGATCCCGGACGCAAATAAGCAAAAGGACCAACATTTGTATTTGATCCAACTTTACTGTCCTTAATTACAGTATTTGATCGTATATTAACATTATCTGCAATAACTGCATCTTTCAATTTGCAATTTTGATTAATTACCGTATTTGCTCCAATCTTAGTTCTTCCCTCTAAATAATTAAAAGGATAAATAGTAACATCCTGAGCAATTTCAACCTCAGAATCTATAAAAGTTGTATCAGGATCAATAATAGTTACTCCATTAGTTAAATGCTGATCAATAATTCTACTTCTTAATATTTTTTCTGCTTCAGCCTGCTGTTTCCTTGTATTAATACCTATTATTTCATTTGAATTTTCTACAACATATGTATTGATTTTTTTATTTTTTTTGACTGCATATTCTATAATATCTGTTAGATAATATTCTCCTTGAGCATTGTCATTATCCATATTACTTAAAAACTCTTTTAAGAGTTTGCTGTCAATACAGTTAACACCACTATTAATTTCTTTAATTTTTTTAGTTTCAAAGTCAGCATCTTTTTCTTCTACAATTGCTGATAAGTTTCCATCCTTATCCTTTACAATCCTACCATAACCTTCAGGATTATCAAAAACAGCAGTCATCACTGTTAAATCAGATTTGCTTTCTTCGTGTTCTTTTACAAATTCAGCAATACTTTCTTTTTTTAAAAGCGGAGTATCCCCATAAAGAATTAAAACCGGACCTTCATGTTTTTCAATATATTTTTCTGCCTGAAGTACAGCATGACCGGTACCTAACTGTTCAGATTGAATTACATAATTCAAATCCCATTTGTCTAAATCTTCTAATTCAGCCTGAACCTCATTTTTTTGGTATCCAATAACATTAACAATTTTACTATTTAAACCATCTAAAGTGTTAAGTACGTGTTTAATTATTGCTTTACCAGCAACTGGATGCAAAATTTTAATTTTATCTGACTTCATTCTAGTGCCTTCACCGGCTGCTAGAATAATGCTTAAAAGATCTGACATCTATAATATCCTCCTCATAATAGCAATCAATCTTTAACTTTATTCAATCACAAATCAACTCATAAAAAGACATAAAAAAACCATTTTGCCTCTTTAATCGCTTGAAGTATAACAGAGAAAATAACTTTTGTCAAGATATCAAATTTTTAAAAAAGATTAAGCAAATTAAATAAAAATAACACTACAGCAAATCTAAAGTAGTGTTATTTTTATAAAGTATTTGATATATTTTATAATTAAGCAGTTTCTAATAACTCATTAAACTTTTCTAAAACCTCGTTTTCCATTAGATCTCTTAACTTAGTGGAAATTGGAAAACAGATATCTTGATAGTTTCCATTCCTTTTTCTTCGTGCAGGCATAGACAGGAAAGTTCCGTTTTTCCCTTCAACCACCCGCATTTCACGAATCACAAAAGCATCATCAAAAGTCACCGTAGCATAAGCCTTGACCAAACTTCCATTAATATTGACTGGGAAAACTCTAACATCTGTAATTTCCATAAATACACCGCCTTTGGAATTTTTTGTTAATACCAGTATAATTCCAAATTTTGTAATTGTCAAGAGTTATTTGTGATTTTTTTAATAAATTTCCAAAGCTCATCCTCGGCTGGTAAGGAAAATTCTTCCATTGCTCTATTTTTCTCGATATAACTCCCTTTTTCAATAATTCTGCCAACTTCGATTAATTGAATTCCTTTTTCAGCAAATATTGATTCTAAATCATTGTCTGAAGCAGCTGCAATTAACATTGCACCTGAAGAAATTAAACCAGCTGGATCAATATTTAAATTTTTACAGATATCAGCTATTTCATCTTTCACCTGAAATTTATCTGCTTCAATTACATACCCAAGTCCAGAAGCTGATGCCATTTCAGCAACAGCACCATATACTCCACCTTCAGTCACATCATGCATAGCTTTAACTCCATTTTTTCTAGCTATCCTGCTTTCGGGAATAACACTTAAAAGATTTAAATAGTTAGATGCTTTACCTATAGAATCTTTACTCACACCATGGTCAAGCAAATAATCTTCATAATCATTAGCTAAAATATAACAGCCTTCGATCCCCATTCCTTTTGTAATATATAGACGATCACCAACTTCAGCAGATGCACTAGAAGTTAATTCCTCTTTGACTGCTTTCCCTAAGGCCGTCACTGTAATTATTGGTTTTTGAACAAGGTCAGTAATTTCAGTATGGCCGCCTAAAACTTCAATGTCCATTGCTTTAGCAGTTTCAACAATTTCCTGCATTAGCTTTTCTGCTTTGTCTTCACCTAAACTAGGAGGTAATAAAAAAACCACCTGAATACCAAAAGGCTCAGCTCCAGCTGCTGCTATATCATTACAAGATACATTAACTGCAATAAAACCAGCATTTTTTTCTGCACCTGTTATTGGATCAGATGATACAACTAACAATGAATCCCCTAAATCAACTACGGCACTGTCTTCTCCTTCACCTGCAGGTATTAAAACATCTGACCTAAAATGATCAATTTTATTTAATATTACTTTTTTTAAATTATTTCCTGCTAATTTACCAATTTCCAAAATATCACTTCCTAAAATAATTATCAAGGTGGTGAGATAGCGGAATCGCTAGAACTCCACCGATCAGCATTTGAGCAAAATCTATTCCAATTTCAGGCAGCACAACTGCCCAACTCAACAAAAACGCTTTTGCCAGAGCATAACCAATAATCATCACATTCCCACCAACAATTATTGCAAAAATCTTTCTATCAATTTTTTGTTCTTTATCTTGGCTTGCAATTTTACCAACCAGTAAACCCTCTAAGCCCTTGATTACAAAAGTGAAAGGAGCCCAGATTGAATAACCTAAAATTATATCCATTAATGCAGAACCAAATCCACCAGCAATCCCGCCAGCCTTAGCTCCAAAAGTTAAGGCGATTGTATAAATTGCCACCTCACCCAGGTTAAAATACGAACTGCTGGGGCTAGGAATATGTAGATATGTTGCTACAGCAGTAAAAGCAATAAACAGAGCTAAAAACGATAATGATCTGGTATCTAAACTTCGTAATTTAATTTTTTTTAAATGCTCTTGTATATTTTCTCTACCTTCCATGGTATTTATCCCTCCGGTTAAACTTTAATATGTACTTAAATACTGATCAATTTCCCAGTTGTGAACCTGTTTTTTATAAATTGACCACTCAATTCGCTTTGCTTTAACAAGATGATTAAAGATGTGCTTCCCAAGAGATTCCCTCATAAATTTACTTTCCTGGAAATATTTAAGAGCCTCTTCCATAGAAGCTGGAAGGCTATTAATTCCTCTTGCTTTTCTTTCTTTATAACTCATTTCATAAATATTATCAGTTGTCTGCTCGCCTGGGTCTATTTTGTTTTTAATTCCATCTAAACCAGCTCTAAGCATTACTGCAGTTGCCAAATACGGATTTGCTGCAGGATCAGGATTTCTAAGTTCTAGACGAGTTCCATTACCTCTAGCAGATGGCACTCTAACTAAAGCACTGCGGTTTTGAGTCGACCATGAAATATAAACAGGAGCCTCATAACCAGGAACTAACCTCTTATATGAGTTAATAGTAGGATTTAAAATTGCTGTAGTTTCTTTAGCATGTTTTAATAATCCACCTATGTAATAATATGCAATTTCACTTAAACCAAATTCATCATTTGGATCATAAAAAGCATTTTTCCCATCTTTATATAATGATTGATGAACATGCATTCCAGAACCACTTTCACCATATATTGGCTTTGGCATAAAAGTAGCATGTAAATTATGCTGTAATGCTATAATTTTAGTTACAAATTTAAAAGTTGCTATATTATCAGCTGTTCTTAAGGCAGGAGTATATTTAAAATCAATTTCATGCTGCCCGGGTGCAACTTCATGATGAGCAGCCTCTACTTCAAAGCCCATTTTTTTGAGAGCTAAAACTGTATCACGACGTGCTTCACCACCTAAATCAACTGGAGAAAGATCAAAATATCCTCCTTTATCATGGGTATTAGTCGTAGGATCACCATCTTTATCTTTTTCAAATAAGAAAAATTCTGGCTCAGGGCCAGCAAACATGTCATAACCGATTTCTTTAGCTTCTGCTATTGCTCTTTTCAAAGTACCTCTAGGACAACCAACAAAAGGTTCACCATTCGGTAAATAAATATCACACATCATTCTTGCAGTACAGCCCCCACTAGTTTCCCAGGGAAAAATTGCAAATGTATCATAATCTGGTTTAAGGTACATATCAGATTCATGAATACGTGTATACCCTTCAATAGAAGAACCATCAAACATAATCTTACCATCAAGTGCTTCCGGGAGCTGTTCAATTGTAATTGCAACATTCTTTATAATACCTAAAATATCCACAAACTGCAGCCTAATAAACTCAACATTTTTTTCATCAGCTAACTGCAAAATCTTCTCTCTACTATACTTTTCCACTTATTCTTCCTCCTCTTTAAATCCTTTACTGTTACTTCGGGAAAGCCTTTTAATTAGTTCAGAACGGTTTGAAACAGGAAAAAGAGAATCTAACTTCACATCTGAATAATCAAATTCATTTTCATAATCAAATTCATACTGCCCATTGGTTTGAGTTTCAGGAGCCCTTAATTTTGATCTAACTGTTTCAATACTATTTCCTGCAGTAATGAGGTCTTTGATTTTTAACAATCTTTCTATATCATTTTCAGAGAAAAGACGCTGATTACCCCTGCTGCGTCCGGGAAAAACCAAATCCTGCTGATCATAATAACGAATCTGTCGTGAACTCAATCCTGTTTTTTCTTTTGCTTCTTTCATGGTAATATTTTTTTTCGCTTTCATCCTAATCACTGCTCCCAAAGTCTAATAATTATTGGCAAAAGTATAACACGAAAAATATCTCATGTCAATCTCATGTTAGCTTTTATTGTGTGATATTTTATTTAATATTTATCAATTGTTTTTACAACTGTTACAAAATCATTCTTCCGCGGCCATTTTGCAGCAACTTTTTCTGCCTCTTTACGGGTACTATAAATTGAAAAAACCGTTGGTCCACTACCGGAAAGCATAGTAAATTTTGCCTTTGTATTTTTGAAAATATCTTTTATCTCAATAATTTCAGGACAAATTTTTTCAGCAGCTGCTTTTAAATCATTTTTAAAATCTAAATTCCAATTTATTTTATTATCATTTTTAAGATTATCTAAAATTGCTTCAAAGTCTGAGTCATATCTTTTCTCTAATTGATCATAAAGCTTATATACCTTTGGTGTAGAAATTTTAAATGAGGGTGTTACAACAACCAAATATTTTTCTCCAATAAAGGGTAGTTCTTCTATAATTTCGCCTTTACCAGAAGCATAAACTGTACCGCCTTCAAGACAGTAAGGTGCGTCAGACCCTATTATTTCTAACCTTTTTCTCATACTTTCATAATTCATCCTTTTTTTAAAAAGCAGATGTAACCCATTTAAAACTGCAGCAGCATCTGTGCTGCCACCAGCCAGTCCAGCTGCTATCGGTATATTTTTTTCTATATAAATTTCTACTCCCTCACTAATTTCTGGATGATCTTCAAAAAATATTTCAGCTGCCTGATAAGCAAGATTTTCTTCATCAGTTGGTAGATCTACATGTGATGTTTTTACAACAATACCACCACTTTTTTTCTTTAATTTTATTCTATCTGCAAGACTTATACTCTGCATTATCATCTGCAGTTCATGATATCCATCCTCTCTTAATCCTTTAATATATAAAGCAAGATTTATTTTTGCAGGTGCTTTTAAATAAATTTCTCTCATTCTAATCCCCCAAATTTTATTTTATTAGATAAATTTATAGAATACTATTTAAATAGCTTCAAGATTATGATAACATTAGATTATGATAACATTATTTGATATAATTTGACTCTAAGTCAAGTTTATTTTTATTGATTATATTTTGAAAGGAGTTTAAAAAATTGAAAATTAATCAAATGATCAAATCAGCTTTATTTGCTGCTCTAACAGCGATTTCTGCCTATCTGATAATTCCAATAGGCCCGGTTCCTATAACTTTACAAACTCTTTTTGTTTTACTTTCCGGTAAGCTGCTGGGTAAAAAATATGGTGTTCTTGCTCAAATTACATATCTATTATTGGGTGCTTTTGGATTACCAATATTTTCTGGAGGTCGAGGTGGACTTGGAGTTTTACTTGGTCCAACTGGTGGATTTTTAATTAGTTTCATACCCGCAGCTTGGATAGCTGCTCATTCTTTTGCTGATAAGAAAAAAAATTTTTTGATTTTAATAGCTGCTGTTCTAAGTAATTACATTATTGGTTCTTTCTATTTTTCTTTCATAACTTCAACACCCCTGATAGCCGCCTTTACTATGACTGTACTCCCCTTTATTCCAGGAGACTTATTCAAAATAATTGTTGTCTTAATTTTAGCTCCTGTAATCAAAAAAAGAATTAATTAGAAACAAAAGAATTTCCACCTTGATAATCAAGGTGGATTTTTAATCTCTTACAGATAACCAAAAAAGATTTTATTCTTTTAATAATATCATCTAAAAGGCAAATTTTTAAAATTAAAAATCCTCATTCTTATCTGCGGCATAAAATAAAATGACTGGTGATTAAGCAATAGATAAATCAAATATCCAGCTGCTAAAATAATTATTGTGGGTACAATAAACCAGAATTTAGTTTTCTGCAGTAAAATATGAAAACCAAAAATAATTAATAATACCGGCCAGTAGCTGCGTAAAAAGAAAAAAATATTGAAATTATATTTACCTAAACTGTCTCCTAAGAAAATTATCCCAGCAAAAATTAAAATTAAAGCAATCAAACTACGATCTCTATTATCTGTCATCATTATCACCCTTGAGCAATAAAAGACCTGCAGCAATTAAAATTAACGGCCAATATTTTTCCCAGTATAATTCTGGAATCCAAATATCTATAAGAAAAATTGAGCCAACTATAATCATTATGAAAGCAAATAATTTACGTCTGTTGCTATCTGACTTATTATTTTTTTGATATTTTTGATAGTATTCCTCTTCACTTTTCTTTTCAGAAGTTGAAGTGAAATTCTCCTGTTTTTCTTCCCTGGTATTTTCTATATAATAATCATCAGGCATTTTATATTCATTTTTAATAGGTTCTTCAGACATAATAAGCCAGGCAATAATATATGCAATTAAACCCACTCCCTGAAATAAAAATATAAATAAAACTGCTAGTCTAATAAGTGAAGAATCGACACCAAAATAATCAGCTAAGCCTCCACAAACACCCGCTATCATCCTATCATTTCTTGAGCGATATAATTTTTTACTCATAAGCAGTCATCCTTTCTAATTGCTTCATATCTTTAAACCTTTATTTTAGAATTATTGATTTTTAAATTTATTTATCACTGTTTATAGTATCGCAGATTTAAAGTCTGATGTCAAAGAAAAAAGTCGGGCAGGTCCCGACTTCTAGCAGTCTTTATTATATTTATTAACTGGAAATTTTATCACAGGCTCAGATCTAATTCAATTAAAATGAATTTCACATAAAAAAACACACCCATTTCAATGGGATACATCTTTTGGGTATTCTTGATAGAATTTTTCTATACTAAATGTATTATTCTAATTCAGTCCATTTCCCTGTTTTCATATAAACTGTACGTTCACAGATATTGGTTGAGTGATCTCCTATTCTTTCTAAAAAGCGGCTGATAAAAAGTAAGGAGGTCCCCTGTTTAATTGTTTCCCTGTTTTTTTTCATAACTTCTAAAAGTTCAAAGTTAATTTGTTCATCTAAATTATCAATTTCTTCATCTCGAGCTGCTATTTCTTTTGCTTTAACAATATCCATATTGACAAAAGCCTCTAAACTATCTCTTAACATTTTTACGACTATATCTCTCATCTTTGGTAGATCCTGCATTTCTTTAATTAATGGTTGAGCACCAATTTCTTTTACCTTATAGGCAATATTGGAAGCATTATCACCAATTCTTTCTAAATCCGTTACCAATTTAGAAATAACAATAATTTTTCTTAAATCAATTGCTACCGGCTGCTGAAGGGCAATTAAACGAGTGCATTTTTCTTCTATATTAAGTTCATAGTTATCTATGATATCATCATTTTTTATAACTTCATCTGCCAGTTTAAGATCTTTATTAATCAGTGCCTCTATACTTTGACTAATGCTTTCTCCAACAAAACTACCCATTTTCAACATTTCTTTTTCCAAACTCTTTAATTCAGTATGAAAACTCTTACGAGAATCATTCATTTTTATTCCTCCTCAAAGCTGTCAATCTTAAATTTATAGACAGCTGTTATCATCATAATATTTTTTAGTTAATTTTAACCAAAACGTCCTGTTATATAATCTTCAGTTCTCTGATCAGATGGGTTTTCAAATATTTTATCTGTTTTATCATACTCTACCAGCTCACCCATCAAGAAAAATCCAGTCATATCAGAAACACGAGCAGCCTGCTGCATACTGTGAGTTACAATAACTATACTATATTCATTTTTTAATTCTCCTATTAAATCTTCAATCTTTGCTGTAGCAACAGGATCCAAGGCCGAAGCTGGCTCATCCATTAAAAGGACTTCTGGTTTAACAGCTAAAGCACGAGCAATACACAAACGCTGCTGCTGCCCCCCAGATAAACTGAGAGCAGATGAATCAAGTCGATTCTTTACTTCATCAAATAATGCTGCTTTCTTTAAACTTTCAATTACAATTTCCTCCAATTTTATCTTATCTGTTATTCCATGGATTTTAGGGCCATAGGCCACATTTTCAAATATTGATTTTGGAAAAGGATTAGGCTGCTGAAAAACCATTCCGATTCTTTTTCGTAAATTTACAACATCTATATTTTCCTGATAGATACTTTCTCCATCAAATAAGATATTCCCTTCAAGTCTTGTCCCCTCAATTAAATCATTCATTCTATTGATAGTCCTTAAAAAAGTTGACTTACCACAACCGGATGGTCCGATTAGGGCAGTAACCTTATTTTTTTCTATATTCATACTAATATTTTCTAAAGCCTGAAAATCATCATAGAAAAAATCTACATTTTTAACTTCTAACACATTTTGATTTGACATTAATTATCCTCCTCTATTTCCGGCTATATCTATAACGAATAAAAGTTGCCAGTCCGTTTAAAATAAATAATAAAATTAATAAAAGCAAACTACCACTGGCAGCTACCAGTTCAAATTCAGCTTTCGGTAATGAAGTCCAGTTGAATATCTGAATTGGAATTACTGTAAAACTGTCCATAATTCCCTGGGGAGTAAACATTACAAAGGTTAAGGCCCCCATCATAATTAAAGGTGCAGTTTCACCAATTGCTCTCGAGATAGCCAGAATAAAACCGGTCAAAATTGACGGTAGCGCTGAAGGTAATACTACTTTATAAACTGTATGCCAGTGATTTGCTCCCAGGGCATAGGAAGCATTACGCAGTGAATTAGGTACACTTCTTAGGGCTTCCTGAGCAGATACAATCACTACTGGCAGCACCAACAAACTCAAAGTCAAAGCTCCAGCTAACACACTTCTACCCATATTTAAGTACCTCACAAAAACTCCAAGTCCCAGCATTCCATAAATGATCGAAGGAATTCCAGCCAGATTAGCTATATTTAACTTAATTAAATCTGTCAACTTATTTTTAGGGGCATATTCTTCTAAATAAATTGCTGTTGCAGTTCCTACAAAAAATGTAATCGGAATCATTAAACCTATTACATAAATAGTTCCGAATAAGCCGGCCTTAATTCCTGCTTTGGCAGGAAAGCGAGAATCAAAACGGGTAAAAAATTCCCAGTCCAGCATGATTATACCTTTAGAAACAATGTCGTAAATTAATGCAGCCAGAACAACCAGACCCAAAGAAATAAAGATTAAGAATATAACTTTAAAGATCTTATCAGTCAGCATTCTTTTTTTCTTAAGACTAATCATTATTGATATACCTCCCTATATTTCTTTAAAATTAGATGACTTATTATATTCAAGCTTAGGGTCATTAAAAATAGTAATAATCCAACTGCAAAGATTGTGTAATATGATAAAGATCCAACCGGGGTATCTCCCATACTAATCTGGACAATAAATCCGGTCATGGTCTGGATTGGTTTTAAAAAGCTTGAGGTAAGCTGCGGCCTCATACCGGCTGCTATAGCTACAATCATTGTCTCACCAATGGCTCTTGAAATAGCCAGAATAAAAGATGAGATTATTCCAGATAAAGCTGAAGGAACCATTACTCTGGATGCCACCTCAAAACGGGTTGAACCCATAGCATAAGCACCTTGTCTGATGCTTTCTGGCACAGCATTTAAAGCATCTTCACTTAAAGAAATTACCATTGGCAGTATCATAATACCTACTGCTATACTAGCACTTAAAGCATTAAAAGTTTGTATATTCGGGAAAATCGGTTTTAAAATATTTGGGGTAATAAAAGTTAAAGCAAAGTATCCATAAACAACTGTCGGAACACCTGCTAAAATCTCCATTATTGGCTTGATAATTTTACTAAATCTGCTAGAGGAATATTCAGTTAAATAAATTGCACTACCAAGACCAACTGGAATAGCGATTACAGCAGAACCTACAGTAATCATCATTGTACCTGCAACCAGCGGCAGCACTCCATAGGATTTGTTGGGTTCAATTAAGGGATTCCAGTTAGTTCCTGTTAAAAAATCAAAAATCTGTATCTCTTTAAAAAAGTGAAAAGAATCAGTCAGTAAAATTACTATAATACCGATAGTTGTAATTAAAGATACCAGTGTGGTTAAAATTAAAATATAATTAACCAGTCCATTTTTATTATTTTTAGAATTCATGTAGCGTATTTTAGGATCAAAAAACAAAGATGTCCAACTTTTTTTATTTTTGTTTTTCAAATCTGACATTTAAAAACCACCTTTCTATAAATTTATGAAAGTTTAAACTGCATAAAAAGGGGCATTTATAGCCCCTTTTGTCAGCAATCTATATTTAATTATATTAATTTTTTACTTTGCTAATTTTTCAACCTTAGCTAATGCTTCCTCATAAGATGGAAGTGGTGCATATCCAGTCTGAGGAACGATTTCAGGAGCATTCTCAAAATAGAACTTTAAGAAAGCCTCTACTTCTGGACGCTGAACAGCTGAATTTTTAGCGTACACAAATAATGGCCTGGCAAGTGGTGTATATTTATTTGATGCAATAGTTTCTCGATTTGGGAGAACTCCATTTACTGCAACAGCTTTCAGAGAATCACTATTTTCTTCATAGTAGGCATAACCAAAATATCCAAGTGCATATTTGTTGCCAGAAATACCTCTAACTAATACATTGTCATCTTCACTGGCTGTGAAATCTGAACGACTTGCTCCACTTTTACCATTAATTACTTCAGTAAAGTAATCAAAGGTACCTGAGTCTGCACCAGGACCATAAAGGTCTATTTCTTCATCTGGCCACTCATCTCTGATATCACTCCAAGTTTCAACACTGGAATTTGGTTCCCAGACCATCTTTAATTCTTCAACAGTCATGTCATTTGCCCAGTTATTTTCAGGATTAACTGCAACTGTAATTCCATCATAACCAACAATAAATTTAGTAAATTCAATTCCATTTTCAGCTGCTATTTCTGCTTCAGATTTTTTGATTTCACGAGATGCATCACTTAAATCTGTTTCACCAACATTAAACTTGGCAAAACCTCCACCTGTACCAGAAACACCAACAGTAACTCTTACCCGAGGATATTCGTATGAAAATTCTTCTGCCATTGCCTGAGTTATGGGGTAAACCGTACTGGAACCGTCAATTTTAATTGTTCCTTTCAGCTCCTGTGCAGCTGCACCTGCAGGAAATACTGCCATAACTAAAAGTGCAAAAACAAAAAATAGTGTTGTAACTTTTCTCATTAATTTTTCCCCCTTAAGGAATTTTTTATTTTTTCTTTAATTTTTCTTTAACTTGACTCTGATTAAATAATAACAGGTGAATGTTACAGCAGTATGTCACTTATGTTAACAAAATGTAAACAAAGAAAAAACCGCCCCAAAAGAGCGGTTTAATTTGCATTAGTATTTTGTTTTAATTTAATATTAGCATCAGCATTCATTTAATTTAATTATAAACAATTCCTTATTTGTGTTCGTGATCATGATGATCATGGTTGTGTTCGTGATCATGATGGGAGTCTTGGGGATTAATTGCCTGGCTAATTTTTTTATTAACCTTTGACATTAATTTGCTGAAAGACTGCTGTTTCTGCATAAATGATTTTATTTTCTCGTTTTCCCACATTGTTTTCTGCAGAGATGACATTTCTTTTTTAAATTTCTCATCTTGTTTATTCTGATCAATTTTCTTTTGTAAAGCCTCAACTTTTTCAACTAATTCTGCAGCTCTTTTATCTGAATCCATTACTTTTTCGGCTTTTGCCATTCCTTCATATTCTTCTGATTCTAAAATTGCATCAGCCAGTTTTTCCGCTTTTCTTATTACTTTCGACATTAATAAAACCTCCATTTGATCATGCGACTTTATCTTAAAAGTTTTCATTTTTGTAGATTATAATCATGATTAGGTACACTAAATAATTTTTAAAATATATTCTATAATAACTTATACTAAGAAATCAATTTTTTTATTTCATCTACAGTAGCTACCCTACCTTTAATCTTAATCTCTCCATCAATTGCAATTGCAGGTGTACTCATTATACCTGCAATTGCAATTTTTTTCATGTCTTCGACTTTAACTATTTCCGCATCAACACCTGTTTCTGCCAAAGCTTTTTTAGCATTATCAGCTAAACTAACACAATTTTTGCATCCTGGTCCATAAATAGTAATTTCCATAATAACACTCCTCAAATTTTAATTTTTAATTTAATTGTTCTCTATCATATATAATATCTTTTTTGTATCTGATATTAATATATTTTAAACCAAACTCATAATAAAGTTAAACATATAGCCAACACCAATTATTGAAATTCCAACAACAGTTACAAAAACAGTAATTAATTTTGGCTTTATAACTTTACGTAAGATAATCAATGCTGGTAAAGATAAAGCTGTAGTTGCCATCATAAAACTTAAAGCAGTTCCCAGAGCAACTCCCTTACCCATCAAGGCTTCTACGATTGGAATTGTTCCAACAGCATTAGCATAAAGTGGTATTCCTACAATTACAGCGGCGATAACAGAGAATGGGTTATTTGGTCCAGCGTATTCTGCTAATAATTCTGCAGGTGCATAACCATGAATTGCAGCTCCAATTCCAATCCCAATTATAACATATTTCCAGACTCGGCTCACAATTTCTTTTACTTCTCCTTTAGCAAAATTAATTCTGTCACTCCATTCAAGCTCTTCAATTTCACTTTCTTCAGAGCTGATCTGATAAACATATTCTTCTACATATTTTTCCATTCCTAAAGCTTCAATTACAAGTCCACCTATTATCCCAACTAAAATTCCGCTGACAAGATAGAGTGTTCCAATTTGCCAGCCAAAAATTGTATAAAGCATCACAAGCGCTACCTCATTTACAATTGGTGAAGTAATTAAAAATGAAAATGTAATTCCCAATGGAATACCTGATTCTACAAAACCAATAAAAATCGGTACAGAAGAACAAGAACAAAATGGTGTCACAACCCCCAGCAGTGAGGCCATTATATGTCCAGTTATTTTTCGATAATTACTTAATAATTTTTTTGTTTTTTCTGGTGGAAAATAACTTCTGATAATTGAAATAAAAAAGATCATTATAGATAATAAAAAAATAATCTTTGTTGTATCATAGAAGAAAAAGTGAACTGATTCTCCAAGTCTTGTCTCTGCTTCCAGCCCAAATAAATTATATGCTACTAAATCAGCAAATTTTGCAAACATTAGCAACATCCCCTCTCTTTATTTTCAGTTCTAATTTCCGCTGCAGTATCTAAATTATTTATTTTATTTTCGAGATCCTCTAATTCTAATTCAGATAATGAACTAGCTTTTAAAGATATTAAGTTCGCTAAAAAACTATCATATACACTTCTATCGATAGAGTAATAAATCAATTTTCCACTTTTATCTTCATTTAAGAGATTCAATTGTTTAAAATAACTTAAGTGTTGGGATACACTAGATTGAGATTTATCTAATAATTCCTGCAGCTGACACACACAAAACTGACTATCTAATAACAATTTTAAGATTTTTAAACGATTCTCATCAGCTATACATTTTAAAAAGTTAAGTAATTTTTTCATAAGCACTTCCTTTGATTCATATTAATATTAACTAATGTGATTATATAGTAATATTTTTCTCGTGTCAAATTTTAATTTTAATTTTTATCAGTTATTTTAATCTTTAATGACGAACACAAGTTAATTTTTATTTTTAAAATAATTTATTTTAAAGAAAAAAATATCTACTCACATTAATATAAGTAGATATAAATGAGATGTTTTGTCTTTTAGCTGTTAATTATTTAGATTCAACAGTATTTAAATAAAAATAAAATTCACTACCTTCTCCTTCTCTACTTTTAACCTGAATTTCACTGCCATGCTGTTTTATAATATTTCGCACAATAGAAAGTCCAATTCCTGTTCCGCCAAAAGCTCGGCTGCGGGCTTTGTCAACTCGATAAAACCTTTCAAATATTCTTTCCTGATCAGCCTGTGGTATTCCCATACCATTATCTTTAATAGAAAAATAAACTTTATCATCTATTTGCCTTACTGTAATCTTTATTTTGCCTGCTCTAGGAGTATATTTAATAGCATTGTCAAATAAATTTATTAATACCTGCTTGATCTGCTCTCGCACCATATAAACAGGAGATAAATCATCTGCTATTTCAAATTGAAGTTCAATTTCTTTTTTTTCAGCATTTTTTTCCATTAACTTTATAACTTTATTTAATACATTTTTAAAGCTGCCTGGTTTCAAATCAAATGTGTGGGATTCTATTTCTGATAAATTTAACAAATCTTTAATTAAAATTGAAAGTCTATCAGCTTCTTCTTTAATAATTTTTAAGAATTTATTTCTTATTTCTGGATCTTCAACATCACTTTCTAAAAGTGTATCTAAATATCCTACAATTGATGTTAAAGGAGTTCTCAACTCATGAGATACATTTGCAACAAAATCATTACGAACTGTTTCTAATTTTCTTAATTCAGTTATATCTGTAAGTACAATTACTCCTCCAGTTATTTTATCTTCTTCATCTAACAAAGGGATAAATGTAGCTTGGATAATTTTTTGTTCAGGATTTTTATATTTGATTTCCCGCTTAATACTTTTTTTTGTATCAAAAGCTCTTTGTAAATACATCTCTATTCTATGACTAAAAAGTGTGGTGAGTAAGTCTTTACCTTCAATTTTTTCAGCTTCGATATTAAAGATCCTACTGGCAGCGGGATTAATTAAGGTTATTTCACCATCTTTATCAACAGCAATCACACCATCTACCATACTTTCTAATATTGCTTCTATTCTGTTTTTTTCCTGTGATATTTCAGTAACCTTATCTTCAAGCTCATCAGCCATATAATTAAACATCCGTGCCAATTTTTCAATCTCACTGTTATATTTTCTAACTGGTATCCGTTGTGTTAAATCACCTTCAGAAATTTTTTCTGCAGTTTCTGTTACTGTTTCCAGTGGTTTTACAATACTATAAGTTAACCGCCACCCCAAAATAATTGTTATAAATGCAAGAATCACAAAAAAGAATAAATAACTTTTAATATCCTCAACTAATACACCTCTAATAAATGAAAGTGGGCGAGCAGTTCTTAAAATGCCAATTATTTCTCCATCAGAATTAATTGGAACTGCATAATAGAGCATTTTTTCGCCAATTGTTTCACTATAACGGATTTCATTACCAAAATCATTACTCCTAACAGCCTGAACAACCTCAGGCCGATTACGGTGATTATCCATTTCAGATATTTCATAATGTGAATCTGCCAGTACTCGTCCATCTGCAGCAATAATAGTAATTCTAGTTTCGGAATCATCTGACCAATCAGCTGCTTTTTCTTCTAAATTTGGGCTAAAATTTTTTATTTCACTTTCTTCTATATTATTTAACATTAGCTGAGAGTAATGTTCTAAACTAATTTTTTCCTGTTCTAAATAAAATTCTCTATGATTAATACTAAAATAATAAAAACTTAGACCAATTATTAAAAGTTGAATAACAATAAAGATAACACTCAAGCGATTTTTAATTCCAATCTTATTCCATTTTAACAAATTTATATCCCACCCCTCTAACAGTAGCAATATAATCAGAATTTAATTTTTTCCTAATTCTTCTAATGTGAACATCTACTGTCCTGGTATCTCCAGCATATTCATAGCCCCATATTTTTTCTAAAAGCAAATCGCGACTTAACACTCTCCCCTGATTAATAATTAAATATCTAAGCAGTTCAAATTCTTTAGGGGTTAAAATTATTTTTTGGCCTTCATAAATAACCTCATGTCTTGAAATATCAATTTTAATTTTACCGACTTCAATTATCTCATCTTTAATCTTTTCGTCATCTGCTCTATATTCTTTAATTCTTCTGAAAATAGCCTTAATCCGCGCTACTAGTTCTCGCGGGCTGAACGGTTTTGTCATATAATCATCTGCCCCCATCTCCAGACCAAGAATTCTTTCAACTTCTTCTCCTTTGGCAGTCAGCATTATTATTGGGATCTGGCGCAATTCTTCACTACTTCTCATTCTCCTGCAGACTTCCATTCCATCAATTTCAGGTAACATTAAATCTAAAACTACCAGATCAATTTCTTCAGAAAGTTTTGCCATCGCCTCTTTACCATCTGCTGCAGTTTCAACTTCATATCCTGCATTTTCAACATTAAATTTAATTAATTCCCTAATATTTTTTTCATCTTCAACTACAAGAATTTTATCCATTATAAATCCTCCTGGATTTCTGTGGTTAATTTAGTTAAGTCACTATCTCCATTATAGCAAAAAGAGCCTCTCATAAAAAGGAGGCTCTAATCAAATAAGTCTATTTAAATGTTAAATCTTTGTAAATTTATACTACTTTTACATCATCTTCATGACTTTTGAGTTCTCTTTCTTCATATATTTCAATAATACTATGAGCGATATCAGCCATCTGATCACTAATATGTTCCATGCTATCCAATATTTCTAATAATAAAATTCCCGAGTTAGGATCACAAGCCTTTTTATCTGCTCTTTTTATTCTACTGATATTTTCATTTCTAAATTGGATCTGCATTTCATCTAATCTCTCTTCAACCTCTAGAATCTCAGCTGCAATTTCTAAATCGTGAGTTTCAATTAATTCAACTGATTTATCTAACACATCACAAATGATCTCATAAACCTCTTCAATTGTATCCTGAGCACCTTTAGAAAACTCTAACTTATTATCTAAACGCTCTTCAATAAAATCAGTAATATCATTTGCATCATCAGCAATACTTTCAATATCATCAACTACAGCAAAATATTTATCCAGAGTTCTAATATCAATATCATTTAACTGAGCCTGAGGAATTTTTTGAATAAAATACAATAATTCTTCTTCAACTTCGTTTACTATATCCTCATGTCTTTTAATCTTTTTGATAACATCTCCGTCACTATCTAGAAAACCTTTAACAGAATCACAAACCATATCAGATGCTATGCCGTGCATATACACAATTTCTTTTTTAACCTGATCAATAGCCACATAAGGAGTGCTCAGCATTCTATCATCAATAAAGGTAGTTCCTCTAGTTAAAGTCAAATCTTCCCCTGGAATTATTTTCTTAACTAAATAGACCATAAAACCTGTAAATGGAAGCCAAACTAAAGTATTTATTACATTAAAGAAGGTATGAGTATTAGCAAGAAGCCTTTCTTCAGAAGGGTTCATCTGACCAAAAAGACCACTAATATCTCTAAGCAGGTTTTCTAACAACCCCCCAAAATTAGGAATAATATAAAGAAAAGCAATCATTATTGCTGCCCCTAAAACATTAAACAAAAAATGCGCTGCTGCTGCTCTTTTAGCAGTCAAACTAGCTCCGATTGCTGATAAAATTGCAGTCACAGTTGTACCAATGTTACTACCTAAAAGAATTGGAATTGCAGCTTCATAATGAATTACTCCTGCTGTAACTAAACCTAACAAAATACCAAATGAAGCTGAACTACTCTGAATTGCAACTGTAACAATAATACCAGTTAAGATACCTAGAATTGGATATTTCGAAAAGTTTTCCATCCAATCAATAAAAACTGGGGAATTCTCTAGAGGGGCCATAGTATCTCCCATCGTTTCCAAACCTAAAAATAGTAGTCCAAAACCAAGTAAAATTTGGCCAATATACTGAAACTTTTTGCTTTTAGAAAATAAATATGTAAAAGCACCTATTGCAATAGCATGGAAGGCGTAATCACCTAATTTAAAAGCAATTAACTGAGCAGTTACTGTAGTACCAATATTGGCACCCATAATTACTCCAATTGACTGAAATAAAGTCATTAAACCAGCATTAACAAAACCAACAACCATTACTGTAGTAGCACTACTACTTTGAATAATTGAAGTAACTAAAGCCCCTACACCAACTCCCATTATAGGCTTTGAAGTCATGGCTGCTAAAAAATGACGTAGTCTTTTACCAGCTGTTTTTTGTAGACCCTCACTCATCTGTTTCATTCCATAAATAAAGAGTCCTAAACCACCCAGTAATCCTATAGCCATATCAAATCCCAAACCTATCTCTCCTTTCAAAATTTCAGATTATATTATTATTGTCTTACTAAATTATAGAATAATTGAATTAAATAATAACAGAAAAAAAGCAGCCAAATCAGGCTGCATATTAAATTCATCTACTCTATTTTAAATCAAAATCCAATCTTAACCTCATCGTCTTTAGATTTAATTATTACATTATCTGTCAGAAGATCTGAATAAGTATAAGATAAACGTCTGATTTGGTTGTGATCATTTATTCTCACTACAAAAACATTTTCATGAGTTTTTTCTAAAACACCTTCTTTTTCTACTGCTTTCCTTCTACCTCGATTTGCTTTAACACTAACTCGATGCCCAACATAAGATTTTACTTCTTTTTTTATTTTATCTAGAACATTTTCTTCCATTAAGAATCACCTCATTTTCAAAATAATTCAGATTTAGTATATCATAAGATTCTTAATTTAGCAAAGAGCTTAATCTAAAATTATAATTTCTAACCTGCTCTAACTAATAAACTTTAGCTGTTTTTTTCTAAACCTAATTTATCATTTTCGAAGGCAAATTTATAGGGTGACTCTTCAGCAAATTTGTTCACATATTTAGCCCCTCTATTAGTAGCCAATAAAGTTCCCGGACCACCAACACAACCACCTTCACAGGCCATACCTTCAACTAAATATCCATCTAAAATTCCTGCTTTGGCTTTAATTAAAGTTTTTTTACATTCTGCCAGCCCATCTGCTTTTATAACTGGAGGATCCAGCAGATATTTTTCGTTTAAATTTTGTCTAATTGCTTCTGCAACTCCACCGGCATTAGCATAAGCCCGACCGTAATAAGAAGCATCTGTCATCTCTTCTTCTGCATCTATCTTTGTCAGCTCTATATCTGCTGCTACAAAAATTGCTGCCAGTTCTTCAAAAGTAATTACATAATCTACTTCATCTTTAACTCTAGCACTTAAAGCTTCCAATTTCTTTGAAACACAGGGTCCAATAAACACTACTTTACTGTTCTGGCTGTTCTCTTTAACTGACTGGGCTGCAAAAATCATGGGTGAACTAGATTCTGAAATATTGTCTTTGACTTCTGGTACGTGTTTTTCAGCAACATAAGTCCAGGAAGGACAACAGGAAGTTCCAAGATATGATTGCTTTTCGGGAATATCTTCAGCAAAAAGTTCAGCTTCATGTAAAGAAGCAAAATCAGCTCCCAGACTGACTTCTCGAACTTCTTTTATTCCTAATTTCTTGAGTGCTGCTACAATTTTTCCTGCGGAAACCAGAGGACCAAATTGACCTACAAATGATGGCGCAATAATTGCCCGCACATCTTCACCATTTTCAATTGATTTCAGCAGTTGAAAGATCATAGATTTATCTGCTATAGCACCAAAGGGACAAGCAATAATACACTGCCCACAGCTAACACATTTATCATGGTTTATTTTTGCACGATTATACTCATCATTTTCTATAGCATCAACACCACAGGCTGCGGCACAGGGACGCTCATAATTAACTATTGCTTCATAAGGACAGGCCTCTTTACATTTTCCACAATTAATACACTTTTCTTGATCAATTACTGCTGCATGTTCTTCAATGGTAATGGCATCCACCGGACAGACAATACTGCAGGGATGAGCAAGACATTTGCGGCAGTTATCAGTTACAAAATGAGCATTAGTCGGACATTTCTCGCAGGCAAAACGAATTACATTAACCAGTGGTTCTTTTAACTGATTATCATTCTTAAGAAAATTTCTAATTCCTTCTGAAAGAAGTTTATGTTCCTGATTTGTTTCATAATTCATTCCCAAGCCCATTCGAACTCGGGCAGCAACAATGGCTCTTTCTTTAAAAATACTTGATCTATATGTAGCTTCTTCTGTATCGATAATCCTATAAGGAATTTTATCAAATTCTTCACATTCTGTATTTTTGAGAGCCAACCTTGCCAGCTCAGCAAAGACCATCTGTCTAATTTTTACAATATCAGTATAGACACCTTTTAGTTTGCTCATTTTATCCTCTCCATTACTTTACTAATTACCATCTGTGTTTGAGCTGAAGTTATCAAATCATCATCCACTCTAATCACAGGAGCATTTTTTATATCATCACACATGTCCATACATTCTACTTTTTCTATTTGTATTTGACCCGGGTATTCTGTTTGAAGTTCTTCTAAAGTTTCTAAAATATTTAAAGCTCCCACAAGTGAGCAGTGGCTTCCAGCACATATTTCAACTTTAACCAATTTCTCTCCTCCTCCCAAAAATTTTCTTGATTTTTAATGAATTACTTTGTCATTTTATAAATTCTATTGCTGATAGAAATCATCTCAGAAATCGAGAGCTTCTCCCCTCTCTTTTTGAGCCCGATACCTTCATCTTCTAAAGCTTTAGTTACAAGATCACGGTCAAGATTTATAACAGCAGATTTACTAAGGCTGTTGCGCAGAGTTTTTCGTCGCTGCTGAAATATTGATTTAACAATTTGAAAAAAAAACTCTTTATTTACTATCTCTTCCTGATAAATATTTTCCGCATAAGGTGATAAGCTGACAATAACTGAGTCAACATCAGGCTGGGGAATAAAAACAGATGAAGGGACCTGATGCACAATTTCAGGCTGCATATGATATTGGACTGCCACACTTAGAGAACCAAATTTTTTAGTTTCTGGACCAGCACAGATTCTTTCTCCTACTTCTTTCTGTACCATAAAAACCAGCTGTTCCAGTTCGATTTCACTTTCTAAAACTCCCATAATAATTGGAGTGGTCACATAATAAGGAAGGTTAGCAATCAGCTTTATTTTTCTATTCTCTGAATTATATTCAGCTGCTATTTCTTTCCAGTTAATCTTTAGTGCATCCTGATTAAGCAGAGTTAATTTTTCCTCCTCAGCGAAAATATCTTTTAATACTTCAACCATGGCAGCATCTTTTTCAACTGCTAATAATTTACCGCTAGTTAGTTTTTCTAAAACTGCTTGAGTTAAAGAACCAATACCAGGCCCAATTTCGATAATAAATTCATCACCATCTATAGCTGAGGCAGATGTAATAATATCAATAATATTTGAATCCACCAGAAAATTTTGCCCTAAACTTTTTTTTAAACTTAAATTATGTTCTCTGAGAATCTTTTTTGTTGCCGAAGGTGTTGCGATTTTATTTTCCATATTAATTTCAATCATCCTCAATTAATTATATATTTGTTATAATTTTATTATACTACTTCAATCCAGGCAAAAATTATAGATTAATAACTTTTTCTGCTAACCGATGGGTTAAAAGATCAGCTGCCACTTCTTTCTTGTTATTTTCACACACCTTTACTCGCTTTAAAAATTCGTTAATCATATCTACAAAGCCACGATCATAACCCATTTTATTCCAGCCTGCAGTCTGCGAAAGTTTTTGCCCTCCATCAGAATAATCAATAATCTGAGTTATATTTTTAATTCTCTTTTTTTGCTTAAAACCCATTACCTCAACTGTTTCTTCTGTAATTGCATTATCACGGTTCATAATTCCAACAGCAGTATTTTCTTTATTTTTTAAAGTCAAAACAGACTGGATCAGTTTATCATCTCGCATTATTTTATCAACATTAATATTATCTAAATCTACTTCCCCAAGCAAATAGGATATTGTATCAATTACATGAATAAAATCATCCATAATAAATTTTCGTACTTCACCCGGTTGATAGGTGCGATTTTTTTCCATTATTATTGTTTTGGGAGCTTCAATTTCTACAAGCGAACGATAAGTTGGTACATAGCGCCTATTAAAACCTGTCATTAGAATTACTCCATTTTTTTCAGCAAGTTTAATAAGTTCTTCAGTTTGCTCTAAATGATAGGTCATAGGTTTATCTACAAAAGTAGAAATTTTTTCCTGTAGTAGTTTTTTTGCTATTTCATAATGAGCCTGAGTTGCTGTGTGGACAAATGCTGCATCTAAATCCTCTTTTAACAAATCATCTACTGAACTATACAATTTACCGACTCTATATTTTTCGCCAAGCTGTTTAAGAGTACTTTCTGTTCTAGTACAAAAATATGGTTCAACTTTTTCCATCTGAGTAATTAAAGGCAGATATGCTTTTTGAGCTATATCTCCCAGTCCAATAATCCCAATTTTCATTTTAAATTCCTCCCAAATTAACTTTTTAGAATTCATTCTAAATCAAATTAAAAATTATAAATTCGTTCAGCATTTTCAGTTGTTATTTCTCCCATCTTTTCAGCACTAATCTGCTTAATCTCTGCAGCTTTGTTGACAATATGCTCTAAATATGCAGGTTCATTTCTTTTTCCCCTATGAGGTGCCGGGGTTAAGTAAGGAGCATCAGTCTCCAGCAAAATTCTATTCAGAGGCATTTTTTTCAAAGCATCTCTGATCGGCTGAGCACTATTAAAAGTTATTAAACCACCAAAAGCTACATAATAATCTCTTTTTATTATTTCTTCAATTTCCTCCAGACCATAAGCATAACAGTGAAAAATTAGATTCTGAGCAAAGTCAGCCGTCTGATCTAAAATTTCTAAAGTCTCTGCTGCTGCCTCACGTGAATGAATTACTACTGGCAGCTTTAGTTCTAAAGCTAGATTAAGCTGTTTTTTAAAAGCTTCTTTTTGAATTTTTCGCGGAGAATTATCATAATAAAAATCTAATCCACACTCCCCAATTGCTTTGACTTTTGGAGAAGAAGCTAAAATTTTGAGTTCAGCCAGACTCTTTTCATTGACTGTATCCGCTTCATGAGGATGAATCCCGACTGAGGCATAAACATCACCATATTTCTCGGCCAGTTTCACTGCCCTCCTGCTTCCTTCTAAATCTGCACCAATATTAACTATTTTATCCACTCCAATTTTCCTTGCTCTATTAAAAACTTCTTCTCGATCCTGATTATAGTCATCAAAATCAAGATGAGCATGGGTATCTATTAAACGCAAGTTTTTTCCTCCTAGTTAATTTTTAAGTTTTAGTTATATTCTAAGTTATAATTAATCATCTTTATTATATCACTAGAACTTAAAAAATAAAATAATATCAGAAAAAACTTAATTTACTTATCAAGAGGTATAAAAGCTAATTAAATTGTTTTTAGCTAATTTCTCGGCTTTAACTGTTTATTTCTCTACCCTTTGGTGGTATAATAAATGTTAGTGTTTTAAAATAGGAGTGAAATTAATGGAAAGAGAAATATATTTAGATAATGCTGCAACTACTAAGGCTCTGCCGGAAGTAACTGCAGCTGTTGTTGATGCTTTAGAAAATACTTATGCTAACCCATCTTCACTACACCGCTTTGGTTTAAAATCAGAGAAAATTTTAAATAACAGCAGAAAAATAATAACTGATTATCTGGGTGTCAAAACTAAAGAAATCATCTTTACTTCAGGTGGTACTGAGAGCAATAATCTTGCCATCAGAGGAATTACTAATTCTTATAAAAATAGAGGTAAACATTTAATCACCTCTCCTATCGAACATTCTTCTGTAGCTGAACTTTTTAATGCTCTCGCAACTGAAGGCTGGCAGATAGATACAGTTAATGTTGATCATGGTGGACATGTTGACCTTGACCACTTAAGATCATTAATTACTGATAAAACACTTTTGGTCAGTATTATGCAGGTTAATAATGAGTTGGGAACTATCCAGCCAATCAAAGAAATTGCTGAACTGATTGAAAGTATAAATCCCCTCATTTTTTTTCATGTTGATGGTGTTCAGGCTTTTGGAAAGATTTATAGTAATTTGAGCCAGTGGCCGGTAGATCTTTATTCAATCAGCGGCCACAAAATCCATGGTCCAAAAGGTATTGGCGCTCTCTATGTTAAAGAGGGGACAAACTTAAAACCACTAATTTATGGCGGTGGTCAGGAAAGCAAATTGCGTTCAGGCACAGAAAACGTTCCTGGAATTGCTGGTTTAGGAGAAGCTGTTAAAAAACTAACTCATTTTTCAAAAGAAATTACAGCTGATAGATATTTAGCTCAGCAAAAAGAATATTTACTGGAATCTTTACAGCAAATTGAAGAGGTAGTAATCAACTCGCCTACTGCTGGAGCTCCCCATATTATTAACTTTTCAATACCTGGTATTAAAGGAGAAACTATGCTGCATGCATTAGAAAGACAGGGTATTTATATTTCAACCGGTTCAGCCTGCTCATCTAAGAAAAAAGGCAGTCGGATTATTAATGCCTGTGGTCTATCTCAGGCTAGAAGTGAAAGTGCTCTGCGGGTAAGTTTAAATAAGAATATTACAGATTCTGATCTAGACTATTTTATAAAAACTTTAAAAAAACAGATTGACTTTCTTAAACTTTTTTAATGAGGTGAAAAATTTTGTATGATTTAATAATTATTCGTTACGGAGAAATTGGCCTAAAAGGAGATAATATCAATGATTTTATCTCTCAGCTGGTCTCAAATATTAAAAGAGCAACAGCCGATTTAGGAGATTTTGAAATCAGTACGGTCTATGGTCGAATTTTTCTTTATGCTGAAAGTGATAAAATCGAAAAAATTGTTGGGAGGCTGGCCAATGTTCCAGGAATTATATCATTAAGTCCAGCTCAAAGATTTAGAATTGGAAAAAAAGTAGCTAAATTTAATGAACAGGACTTTGAAAAATTGAAAGACAGCGTAGTTGAACTTTTTAAAGCTGAAGTTAAGAATTATCCAACTACTTTCAAAGTAGAAACTACCAGAGCAGATAAGTCTTTCCCAATGGAAAGTCCAGAAATCAATCGCGAGCTGGGGGCAGAAATTTTAAGAAAAATAGAAAGTAACAGTGTTCCACTCAGTGTTGATGTTCATCAGCCTGAGCACCTGGTCGAAGTTGAAATTAGACGGGGAAAGGTTTATCTTTTTCTAAGGCGAGAAGCTGGCCCGGGTGGATTACCGGTTAAATCATCCGGAAAAGCATTACTTCTTCTCTCAGGTGGGATTGACAGTCCTGTTGCCGGTTGGCTTGGTTTAAAAAGAGGTTTATCTTTAAGTGCAGTCTACTTTGATTCTCCTCCCTATACATCAGAAAGAGCCAAAGAAAAGGTAATTGATCTAGCAAAGGTTTTAAGCCGTTATGGAGGAGAAATTAAACTTCATATTCCTTACTTTACAGAAGTTCAACAGGAAATATTAAAAAACTGCCCCAGTCGATATACTGTCACTATTATGAGGCGAATGATGATCAGGATTGCCAACAGACTGGCAGAGATGAATAATGAGTTAGCTTTAGTAACCGGAGAAAGTCTGGGCCAGGTAGCAAGCCAGACTTTAGAAGGTCTGCGTTCATCTGATGAAGTAGCAGAGTTTCCGGTTTTACGTCCCTTAATTACCATGGATAAAAATGATATTATTGCTTCAGCCAAAAGAATCGGAACTTATGAAATTTCAATCAGGCCTCACGAAGACTGCTGTACAATTTTTGTGCCTGATAATCCTGCAACTCAGCCCAAACTTGATACTATTCACTATGGAGAAGAGGATTTAGAAATTGAAGAATTAATAAATCGAGCTGTAGAAAAAATGGAAGTTATTACAATCAACGAAGATGCAAAATAAGTCTGTTAACCACATTTCTTTCGCGGTCAAGAACGATATTTTTCAACTAATCCCTATTTAACAAGTTTTTTGACCGCCGGTGACAGAGTCCCTATTTTGCTCAACTTAATTTTTTGTATACTTACACTTAACTGATTGTCAATACTTTTTAACTGCTTTCTGAAAAACTTTCTATTACTTTATTATATTCTCCTTTAGCTTTGAGAATATGGCTTAAGATCTCTCTGACTGCCCCATCTCCACCCTTAAATTCAGATACTAGATCAGAAACTTCTTTAACCTCTGCAGCTGCATCTGCCGGACAGCCTGCAAATCTAGCCTCTTTCATTACTGATAAGTCATTTAAATCATCACCAAGATAGGCTAAATTCCCATAGCCAAAGTCGTTTTCTTTCATTAATTTTTCTAAAGCCGCTTTTTTATCCCTAACTCCCTGATAACATTCTTCTATCCCCAGCTCGGCCGCTCGACGGGCCACAACTTCAGAGTTTCTTCCGGTCATAATAATTACATCATATCCCATTTTAATCATTTGTACTATCATTAAGCCATCTTTAACATTAAATGCTTTAAATTCATTTTTACCATTATCTAAATAAATTTTACCATCTGTAAGAGTTCCATCAACATCTAAAAATATAGTATTAATATTCTTCACTCCTATCCCTCCATTTATAAGCAAAATATTTGCAGACCAATTTAATTATATTTTTTTAGAAAGCATTCTGCAATGTTTAAAGCTATAACTATAACAACCCCCAGCCTTAAATTGAGGGTTATCTTAACAAAACGATTCTTTTAGATTATGTTTTTATTTTTTTCTTTTTTTAATTTCAAATTTGCTGCTTTTTCTGCCTGTTCTTTTTCTTTGGCTCGATAATTTAAATAGCCGGCTGAAATTATTAAAATTCCACCGAGTACTGAAAAAAGATCCGGAACTTCTTGAAATAAAAACAGACCAAAAATTGAAGAAAAAATAATATTAGCATAAGTATATATTGAAAGCTCTCCAGCTTCTGCATGACGATAAGCGTTTGTCATAAAAAGCTGGGCTGCTGCTGCAAATAAGCCTAAAGCAAGTAAAGCAACTGCCTGAACAGGACTTGGAATTACAAAACTACCACTAACCATAAATGGTATCATCGCCAAAGTTGAAAAAAAACTAAAATAAAATACCACTGTAGCTGCTGAATCAGTTTTACGCAGCTGCCTAACCACAGTATAGGCAATTCCTGCAAAAACACTTGACATTAAAGCAATCAAAGAAGGAATTAAATTTGAATCAAAACCGGGACGAATTACTAGAACAGCACCCATCACAGCAGTTATTAAAGCAGTAATCTGCTTTTTATTAATCTTCTCATTTAAAAATACAGCCGCAAAAACAACTACAAAAAATGGAGACATTTTATTTAAAATTACAGCATCTGAAAGCTTCATATTTGCCAGCGCATAAAAATAAGCTGCAATACCTAAAAGACCAAAAATACTCCTTAAAATTAAAAGCTTCTTATTATTACCAGTCAAAGAGCTTCCACTCTTTTTGACAAGACCAAAAGCTACAAAAATCCCAACCAGATTTCTAAAAAATATTTTTTCTGTTGTTGGCATATCACCTAAATATTTAACCGTGGCTGCCATTAGAGCAAAAAATAAAGATGATAAAAGTATATATGTTATCCCTTTTTTCCTATTTTCCATTTTTTTCACCTCTTATTATGATATTATAAACTTATAGAGTTATCAAAAGTTACCAGAATAAAAACAACTATTTAATCCTATATAATAATGATATTCATTATCATTATTATATAGGTAATTATTTCTTATGTAAAGTAAAAACTTCACCAAATGGTGAAGTTTTTAAAAATAATTTTCAAATTTAATTTCTTTCATTTAAAGCTTCTTTCAATGTATACCAGGATAAAACCGCACATTTAACTCGAGCTGGCATGTTTGAAATATTCTTTAAAGCCATAGCATCTTTAAGCTTCCTTAACTCCTGAGGATCTTTTATATCTTTTTTGATCATAGCAATAAAAGTCTCCACAAGTTCCAATGCTTCCTCAATACTTTTACCTTTAATTAAATCAATCATTATTGAAGTTGAAGCCTGAGATATTGCACAGCCGCTACCTGTAAAAGCTGCATCACTAATTATATCTTCATCAAACTTCAATTCTAATGTTATATCATCTCCACAACTTGGATTATGACCATGTTCACTAAGATCTGCACCTTCTAAAGAATGTTTGTTGCGGCTATTTTTATTATGCTCCATTATTAATTCTGTATAGACTGAATTAAGATCCATATCCAAAAACCTCCCTTACTTTATCCAGGGATTCTATAAATTTATCCACTTCTGCTTTAGTATTGTAGAGATAAAAGCTGATACGGCCTGTAGAATTAAGCTGATAAAATTTCATTAAAGGTTGAGCACAGTGATGACCTGAACGGATAGCAATTCCTTCACTATCAACTATGGTAGCCAGGTCATGAGAATGAATATCCCTTAAATTGAATGAAATAATTCCTCCACGATCTTCTAAGTCAGTAGGACCTGCTATTTCAACATAATCAAGCTCCCCCATTTTCTCAAGAGCGTATTCAGTTAGCTCAAGCTCGTGTTCTTTTATTTTATCAAGTCCTATATCTTCTAAATATTCTATTGCCGCTTGAAGCCCGACCGCTCCTTCAACATTAGGCGTTCCTGCTTCAAATTTTTCTGGAAGTGGTGCATAGGTAGAATCCTGTTCTTTTACATATTCTATCATACCTCCACCTTTTAGAAAAGGAGGTAATTCTTCTAAAAGAGCCTTTTTACCATAGAGAACTCCAATCCCCATTGGTGCCAACATCTTATGACCTGAAAAAGCATAAAAATCAGCATCTAAAGCTCTAACATCGGTTTTAAGGTGAGGAGCACCCTGAGCACCATCCACAACAACTAAGGCATCATTTTGGTGTGCTAATTCTATCATCTCTTTTACAGGATTAATAACCCCACTCACATTTGACATCTGAGAAATACTTAAAATTTTTGTTTTTTCACTTAATTTTTCTCTAAGTTCTGACAGCTGAATTCTATAATTTTGGTCAGGATATAAATATTTTAGTTTTAGATTTTTTCTCTCTGCCAGCTGCTGCCAAGGAAGAATATTACTGTGATGTTCTAAAACAGAAATTAAAATTTCATCTCCCTCTTCAACCAATGCCTCCATACTATTTGCTAATAAATTTAAAGACTCTGTTGTATTTCTAGTAAAAATAATTTCCTCTGATTTTTCTGCATTAATAAAATCTTTAACTTTTTCTCTAGCATTTTCATAGGCTTCGGTAGCACGAATGCTTAAAGTATGGGCGCCACGGTGAGGATTGGCATTAATTGTCCGGTTATAATTATCTACTGCATCCAAAACTGATTCCGGCTTTTGAGTTGTAGCAGCATTATCAAAATAAATTAAGTCTTTACCATTTATCTGCTGGTTTAAGATAGGAAAATCATCCTTATATTTTTGGGCAAATTTATCACTTAAACTATTTTCTTTAACTGCGTATTCTTGTTTTGACTTCATTAATAACACTTCCTTTAAGGTCATTAAGAGGTATCTTATCAAAAACAGGATTAAAAGCAGCCTCCACCATTAACTGTTTTGCTTCTGCTTTACTCATACCTCTACTCATCAAATAAAAGAGACGCTGTTCATCAATTTGACCTGCACTGACCGCGTGCTCACCTTCAACATTATCTTCTTCAGAAAACAAAGCCGGAATAGAATCAGAATCAACTGTTTTATCCAAAAGTAACACTTCTTCTTTTTCAGTGCCTTTGGCCTGACCTGCACCTTTTTGGAAATATAAATCTCCTCTGAATACTTTCTGAGCCCTATCTTTTAAAACACCCCTACTTTCAATCTCACTGCTGCTGTGGCGGCCCTGGTGATTCATCTTAAATCCTAAATCCAGTTTGCGATCTCCATCAGCAAAATATACTGAACTGATGCTGGCTCTACTGCCATCATCAATTAAGGTGTTTTCATTATTTGTAACAGAATTTCTAGCTCCAAGTTCAATTGGAATCCAATTTAGTTCTCCCTGATTGGACACAAGAGAAATATTACTGTCAAAATTATCACTTTGATCATTAAAACGCTGAACCTTTATAATATTTAAAACAGCATTTTCTTTAACAATTACTCTAGTTAAACCATTATGGAAAGCAGCTAATTCCTGATCCTTCATTCGATAATCAATAACAATAGTTAATTTAGAGTTTTCTTCAGCTACAATTAAATTGTTATCAATTAAAACAGGATTTTCTTTGTCTAATTCATAAAATATTTCTACAGGTAATTTTAGTTCTGTATTTCTAGGAACTTTAATAAATAAGCCTGTATTATAAAAGGCATCAACCATAGATAAATATTTCTCATCAAGACCCTGATTACCTTTTTTAACTTTTTTACCTTTAAATTCCTCTAAATAGTTTAAAATTTCTTCTTCATTATTTAGATTATCTGTCATTTTTTTAAGCACAATTTGACTTTGCCACTTTTTTTCTTTAAGATATTCTTTATTATAAGGGCTGTATTCAGGAAATTGATAGTCAAACAAATTTATTCTATTAAAATCACTTTTAGTCAGTTTTTCAAAAACTTTAAAACTATCTCTTCTTTTACTGCTGAGTAGTTTTGATTGACCAGTGGTTAAGTTATCAACTAATTTTTTATTATACATCTTATTATCACCTATCCTATAGTTCCTTCAAGTTCAAGGTTAATTAGATTGTTTAATTCAACTGCATATTCTAACGGCAGTTCACTAGCAATTGGTTCCACAAATCCACGCACAATCATTGCTTTTGCCTCTTCTTCACTTATTCCTCTGCTCATCAGATAGAAGATAGCTTCTTCACTTATTCGACCAACTTTTGCTTCATGACCAATATCAATATCATCAGTCTGCAATTTCATAATCGGTAAAGTATCTGATTTAGATTCATTATCCAGCATCAGTGACTCACAGGCAACTGATGCTTTAGCACCATGAGCATTCTCAGTTACTTTAAGCAGACCTCTATAGTATGCATGTCCCCCATCTTTAGCAATTGAGCGAGAATTAACAGTTGAAGTTGTGTTAGGGGCTGCATGTATAACCTGAGCTCCAGTATCTAAATACTGTCCTTCAGCAGCAAATGTAACTCCGGTAAATTCAGCTCTTGCTCTTGCTCCTTTTAAAATACTCATTGGATAAAGCATTGAAACCTTAGAGCCAAATGATCCAGAAACCCATTCAATTACTCCATCTTCTTCAACTAAAGCCCTTTTTGTATTTAGATTATACATATTCCTCGACCAATTCTCAATAGTACTGTATCTTAATTTAGCACCTTTATTTATAAATAATTCTACAGCACCTGCATGAAGATTATTAACAGAATATTTTGGGGCTGAGCAGCCTTCAATAAAGTGAGCATTTGCTCCTTCTTCTAAAATTATAAGAGTATGCTCAAACTGTCCAGATCCTGGTGCATTCTGGCGGAAATAGGACTGCAGAGGAATATCCACATCTACTCCAGCCGGAACATAAACAAATGAACCACCTGACCAGACAGCTCCATGCAGAGCTGAAAATTTATGATCGTTTGGTGTGATTAATTTCATAAAGTGGTCCTTAACTAAATCTTCATGTTTTTTAACAGCGTTTTCCATATCCATATAAATGACACCCTGTTCAACCATCTCTTCTTTTAAGTTGTGGTATACAACCTCAGAATCATATTGAGCCCCGACTCCGGCTAAAGACTCTTTTTCTGCCTCTGGAATTCCCAAAGCATCAAATGTATCTTTAATCTCATCCGGAACCTGATCCCAATCACTCTGAAGATCTGCATTAGGTCGAACATAGGTAATTATATTTTCCATATCTAAATCTGAAATATCCGCTCCCCAGGTAGGAATTTCTTTTTTCTTATATATTTCTAAAGCCTTAAGTCTAAATTCGAGCATCCATTTTGGCTCTTTTTTTTCTCGTGAGATTTCCTTAATTACCTCAGGAGTTAAACCCTTAGCTGATTGATAACGGTGTTTTGATTCATTTTTTTTATCATGAAGACTGCGGTCAATATCTTTGACTTCTGTCTTTTCGTTCATCTAAAAAACCTCCTAATAAACTAACAATTAGTTTTCGAATTACTTTCATCTAAGATTTCTTCCTTATATTCTGAATAACCTTCTTTTTCAATTAATCTAGCCAATTCCATATCCCCTGATTTAGCAATCTTTCCATCAACTAAAACATGAACATAATCCGGTTTTATATAATCTAAAATTTGATTATGGTGAGTTATTATTATCATTGCATTATCTTCAGAAGCTAGTTTCTTAATTCCTTCAGCAACTGTTTTGGTAGCGTCTACATCAAGGCCAGAGTCTGTTTCATCTAAAATAGCCAACTTTGGCTCCAGAACTGCCATCTGTAAAATTTCATTCTTCTTCTTCTCTCCACCAGAAAAACCTTTGTTTAAATAACGGTCTGCATAAGACAGGTCAATATCAAGCAGGTTCATCTTTTCTTCTAATAAAAATTTAAAATCAAAAATACTCTGCTGTTCACCGCTTACTGCAGTTTTGGCTGTGCGAAGGAAATTTTCTACAGTTACTCCAGGGATTTCCTGAGGATACTGAAATGATAAGAAAATACCCTTTTTCGCTCTTTTATCTACTGCTAGATCATTAATTTTTTCACCTTCAAATTCAATTTCTCCATTTATAATTTCATGTTCTGGATGACCCATTAAAACATTTGCCAAAGTTGATTTTCCAGCCCCATTAGGGCCCATAATTACATGTATTTCACCTTTATTAACCTCTAAATCAATTCCATTTAAAATGTTTTGGTCTTCAACTTTAGATTTCAAATCAGATATTTTTAGCAGTTTTTTATCCATAATCTATGTCATCTCCTTTATTAAAGTAATCTGCTCAGCATTGTGCTATTTATATCCTACAACATTACTCAACTTTAGTCAAGGATTTTGTTAAAAAAGTAATTAAATTTACAAAAAAAGTGATGACACTGGTCATCAGGAAAAAAATTCCATAAATTCAAGCATCATCACGATTAATTTTAGATTTCTTTTTCAATATACTTTTTTCGAAAGATCAGTCTTAAAACCACATATAAAGGAACAGCTGTTAAGGCCCCAATAAAACCAAATAAATAAACACCAGATAATACTACAAATAATACTACTATTGGATGGATTTCCAGTCTTCTCCCCTGTACCAGAGGCCTAATGACATTCCCTTCAAGATACTGTGCTATTAAAATAATTGCTAAAACTCCTAAAAATAAAAACCAACTATTCGTAACAGCTACAAAAACCGCAGGTAGACTGCCAAAAAATGGTCCAATAATCGGAATTAAAGAAGTAATCATTGCAATTATCGCTAAGGCCACAGCATTTGGCAAACCAATTATTAAAAATCCGATAAACATTACTAAACCCAAAAAGAAAGCAACAACCAGCTGAGAACTAATAAAAGTTGCTAGTAAATAATCAACTTCTTCTGCCAATTTTTCTATCTTTCTTTTTTTAGATTCTGGAACAACTTTCATAAAATTATTAAATATTTTTTGATCATCTTTTAGCAAATAAAAGACAATGAAAGGAATCAATACAATTATCAGGCCAAAGTTAGTGATTGAACTAAAAATCCCCATATAATTATAGGAAGAAATTTTCTGAGCTAAGTTATTAGCATAGGAAAATATTCTATCCCGTAAATTTAATTCTTCTAAAAAAGCGTTATCAAAATTTATATATTCTCTTAAACGTTCTATTATAGTTAAAATAAAATTGTAAATATAATTATAATTACCACTTAAGCTCTGACTTACTTCTTTACCCTGTTCATAAATAATGCTTCCTCCAAAATAAAAAACAATAGTTAAAATAGCAAGAACAATAATTAATGAGATTACTATTGATAAAGATTTACTTTTTATCCATTTATTTAAAAATCTAACAAGCGGCCTCATTAAATAATAAAAAAAAGAACTAAATAACAAAGGCAGCAAAATGAAACTCATTACTGAAGTTAAAGGTACAGTAAAATATGGTATTTGACCTAAAAGAAATATTATAACTAATATTATAATTACAGCATGTCCTGTTTTAAAAAAATACTCATTTAACATATGGATCTCCCCTAATATTCTTTTATAAATATAAAATTATACAAAAATTTAATGATTATTGGGATGAGCATTCTCAGATACAATTTTAATTGATTTAGTAACTACAGAAAGCACATCAACTAAATGCTGCTGTTCGAGTTCTTCTATTTTTGAAAAAACTTTTCCTTTTGATGTTGCTACATATTTTGCAGGTAGACGATTAAGAGCATATGTCGCCATATCTAGCAAACAATCTTCATCTTTACAAACATTTTTAAATTCTTCTCTCTTCAACATATCATCCAACATTTTTAAAACTATTTCTTCAGTTAAATTGTTTAGTCTTCCTTTTAAATGTTTAAGTCTTTCATCTTTCAACATAATATTCCCCCCATTAGTAATAAATCTAATTTTATTTTACAGCTTTAAGATTCTTAAAAAATGCTCTTAAAACTATAATTCTTTATAAAAGCGAAAAACCCTGCCTCAAATATGGCAGGGAGCTTAAGAATAATTAAATATTCCTATTCTGATATTCTCCAAAAACTTCACGCATCTGATCACTAATTTCGTTTAAAGTTGCTTTTGCCCTTACAGCTTTAATAATTGGAGGCATCAAATTGTTTCCATTTTTAGCTGCATTTTTGATCTTCAGCAATTTCCTTTTGCTTCTGATAAGCACTATCCTGTATTTCTTTCTATACAGTACTCGAATATATCAGTTATCAATTTTAAAGACTCTTCTGGCTGATAAACATAAGTACCTCTGGCTATATATTCTTTTAAAATATCATTTTGGATAGTTCCAGTAAGGTTTTTAGGATCAACCCCCTGTTCTTCTGCAGTAACAATATACATCGCTACTCCTACTCTGCCGACTTCTCCTTCAGCTAAAGGATGATCAGAATCATAAGCAATTTGGGTTGGGAGATCAAAAGCCACGCTCAGTCCTGTTTGTCCTTGATCTAAAAGATATTTAAAACGCTGATTTGTTTCTTCAGCTGTTCCATAACCAGAATACTGCCTCATTGTCCAAAGTCGAGAACGATTACATTATTGGATAAACTCCCCGAGTATAAGGAAATTCACCTGGAAATGAAATATCTTTTTGATAATCAATATTTTTTAAATTCTCCATACTGATTAAAAGCTTCCTGAGTTAAGCAGACTAAAAGATTAGGTTTTATAACTTTAGGGAAATCAATCTGATCTTCATCAAAAACAACTTCAGCTCTACTTGCACCTCCTCGTGATTCAGGTCCATAGGATTGGCTCTGGCTTACATTTAAATCATCAACCATATCACCTGCTTCTGCTTCTTCCCCAACGAGTCTGCATTACATCACCTTGAGAAGGAGCTGTTGGCAGTCCAGTTGAGGGTCCAACCCGCTGCACATTTACAACAATTACTGGCACTTCAATCATCGTTGCAAAACCCAAGTTTTCTTGTTTTAAAGTAAAACCAGGTCCACTGGCAGCAGTAATAGCCTTTTTGCCAGCCAATACACTTCTCTAAGTCATCAATTTTTACTCTATCCCTCCCTGCCTTTAATCAAAACATTGGTCGGGCAGACAGAAATACAAATTCCACAATTTTTACACCAGTCAGCATTTTCTAACTTTACCCTATCACCTCTGGCCATATTTTCACTCCTCAAAATTAGTTTTTTATTATCTTGGTACCTGATTACAGGTAGAAATGAAACTGGCTGCTCTCTACTCTCTTCTTCTGAAATTAATTTAAAAACTTATTTAAAATTGTATAAAATATAAACCATTAGCTGATGGACAGTTAAACTTCTAAAAAATAGTTTATTTAATTTTCTGATAATTGATCCTTAAAATTAAGCCGGCATTTTACTGCTGGCTTAATTCTTAATCTAATTATACTAACCCAGAATGGACAACAATACTCCTGCTGCAACAGCAGAACCAATTACTCCAGCTACATTAGGTCCCATAGCATGCATTAGTAGAAAATTACCAGGGTTCGCCTCATTACCTAGCTTCTGAGAACACCTGGCTGCTTCAGGTACTGCTGAAACTCCTGCTGCTCCAATTATTGGATTTATTTTTCCATCTGTTAAATAATGCATTAATTTACCCATCATTAAACCTGAAAATGTACTTAAAGCAAAAGCCGATAATCCCAGTCCAATAATAGAAATAAACTGAATAGTAAAGAACTGTTCGGCTTTCAGACTTGCACCAACACTTAACATTAAAAGTATTGTAACAATATTTATCATTGCAGTACTGGCTGTATCTGATAGCCTTTTAGTAACTCCACTTTCTTTTAATATGTTTCCTAACATAAGCATACCGACTAGAGTTAATGCCTGAGGAACAATTAATCCTACAATCAATGAAACCAAAATTGGGAAAATCAATTTTTCAATTTTTTTAACTCTCCTCATCTGATCCATCTCTATTGCTCTCTCTTCTTTAGTAGTAAAGAACTTAATAATTGGAGGCTGAATTAAAGGTACAAGAGCAATATAGATATAAGCTGCGATAGCTATTGGACCCAACAAATGTGGTGATAACAATGAAGTTAAATAAATAGATGTTGGACCATCTGCACCACCAATAATCGCAATAGAACCAGCTTCAGCTGGATTAAATCCTAATAATCTAGAACCAAAAAAGGTAGTAAATATTCCTAATTGGGCTGCTGCTCCCAGGAGCATAGTTTTAGGCTGTGCAATTAAAGGACCAAAATCCGTCATTGCTCCAATTCCTAAAAATATTAAAGGAGGATAAATTCCTAGTCTAACACCTTCATAAAGATAATGCAGCAAACCACCAACAGTTTTAGCCGTTGGACCAGACATTAATCCTGTCCCTGGAATATTTGATAAGAAAATACCAAAACTAATTGGTAAGAGCAAAAGGGGTTCATATTCTTTAAATATTGCAAGATACATTAAAATAGCTGAGATGATTATCATCCCAACATGACCCCAGCTTAATTGGACAAAACCACTTCCCTGTAAAAATAATATTATTTTATCTATCACAAATAGTACACCATCCTTTTAACCGTTAGTTATAATAAATAAAGTATCTCCAGAATTAACCTCTTTACCTTCTTTTACACATATCTCTTTAATCACACCATCTCCAGGTGCTGTTATATCATTTTCCATTTTCATTGCTTCTAGTACTGCAAGATGTGAACCTTCTTCAACTTCTTCACCTTCTTCAACAGAAAGCATTAAGATCTGTCCCGGCATTGGTGCCTTAACTTTTATCTCACCATCCTCACCGTCAGAAGCATTTTCTATTTTTCCTTCATTTTTTATTTGAGCAGCTCTACTCTTAGCTGCTGACTGTTTTCCTAATTTACTATCATTATTATTTTTAGAAACATTAGAAAACTTAGAGTTATTCTGAGAACTATTTTTATTTATTGATTTAATATTATTATCCTCATCAACTCTCTCTACCTCAACCTCGTATACCTCATTATCAATTGATATTCTATACTTTTGCATTTTTCTTCCCTCCTGCTTAATAAATTCTATCGGATGATCTTTAATATATGAATCTATCGCTGCCGCAATAACAGCTCTTTTATTTTTTTTCTCTTTTTTTATATTTTTTGTTCTTTCAATCTGCTTATGAGTTCCTTTTTTGCTTTTCAGAAAGAATTTTTCCATTAGCCAGCCCTGAAGCTTTAAAATAATAGTTAACAAAAGCAGTACTAAAAAAACCACTGAAAGTCCAATTATTGTAATTTCCAAAGTTTCCCCTAAGACATTCATTTAACTCCTCCCGACTTTAAATAATTTTTAATAAACCAAAATTAAATTTAATCTATTTTTATAAAGGAATATTTCCGTGTTTTTTATCCTGTGCATCTTCCTTTTTATTAATCATCATTTCCAGACCATTAATTAATTTATTTCTACTCTCTTCCATCTTAATCACATCATTTACCATTCCTCTTTTAGCGGCGATATATGGATTGGCAAAATTATCTTTGTATTCATCAATTTTATCCTGGCGCAGCTGGTCTGGATCATCTGCTTTAGCAATTTCTTTTCTATAAATTACATTAGCAGCACCTTCTGGTCCCATAACTGCTATTTCTGCTATCGGCCAGGCATAAACTAGATCAGCTCGCACAGAGCGACTGCCCATAGCAATATATGCTCCACCATAAGCTTTACGCATAATTAGAGTGATTTTAGGTACTGTTGCTTCTGAATAAGCATATAGCACTTTAGCACCATGCCGAATTACTCCACCATATTCCTGTTCAACCCCTGGTAAGTAACCTGGGACATCTACTAAAGATATAATAGGGATATTAAAACTATCACAAAAACGAATAAAACGAGCAATTTTTGTAGAAGCATCAATATTTAAACAACCTGCTAAAAACTGAGGTTGGTTCGCTACTATACCAACACTCCGACCATTTAGACGTGCAAATCCGATAACTGCATTTTTTGCAAAATAAGGCTGTATCTCCATAAAACTATCCTGATCAACAATAATATCTATTACATTTTTAACATTATATGCTTTTTTCGGGTTTTCATTTACTATTTCTTTTAGTTCTTCAGTACTTCTACCTGGGTTATCATAGCTATCCAGCACTTCCGGTTCTTTCTCAAAATTATCTGGTATGTAGGATAAAAGTTTTCTTATCCGATAAAGTGCAGCTTCTTCATTAGATTCCATAAAGTGAGCTACACCACTAATTTCATTATGTGTAGCTGCTCCTCCAAGTTCTTCTGCTGAAACCTCTTCTCCAGTCACAGATTTTACAACACTGGGACCTGTAATAAACATCTTGGATGTCTGATCAACCATAACTATAAAATCTGTAATTGCTGGAGAATAAACTGCTCCACCGGCACAGGGACCTAGGATTGCTGTAATCTGTGGTACTACTCCTGATGCCTTTGTATTGCGGTAGAAAATTTCTCCATATCCATTTAGTGAGTCTATCCCCTCATTGATTCTGGCTCCACCCGAGTCATTAAGACCGATTATCGGAGCTCCATTTTTTACTGCTAAATCCATTACTTCAGAAATCTTATTGGCATGTGCTTCACCGACTGAACCTCCCATGACTGTAAAATCCTGGGCATAAACATAAACTAAACGACCTTCTATTGTACCATAACCAACTACAACTCCTTCACCTGGAACTTCCTTTTCATCCATTCCCAAAGAAGTGCTTCGGTTTTCAACAAACATGTTTAGTTCATTGAATGTCCCATCATCCAGCAAATATTCAATTCTCTCTCTAGCGGTTTTTTTATTCTTTTTATGCTGTTTTTCAATTCGTGCCTGGCCGCCACCCTGGCGAATCTTCTCTTTTTTATTTTCTAATGACTGTTCCCTATCTTCTACTGACATTATTTTTCCTCCTTAGCAAGTGGTTCACATAATTCTAATAAAACTCCATTTGTTGTTTTAGGATGAACAAAAATAATCTTCATTCCATCCGCTCCTTCTGAAGGCTTATCTCCAATCATTTCGCTCCCTGAGACTCAACTATTTCTTGTTTAAGAAATTCTAAACCTAGGACATTTTGATAAAAATTGAGTGATTTTTCCAAGTTCCGTACAGCAATACCAATATGTTCTACTCTTTTGGGATTCACATTGACCTCCTTTATTTAATCGACACAATTAAGGATAGCAAAAAACTGACTACAAGTCAACTTAGATCGTTAAATTCTTATCGATAAATTCTTCAATTAACTGATATGGAGATGCTTCTCCACTCCGCTGACTTGTAGGGTCAACTGCAATTACTACAATTTTTAATTCTGGTTCTTTTAACCACTCTTTAAGCATTAGATTGAGCAGAGAACTTTTCCCAGAACCCGCTGGACCTGTAATTCCAATGATATGCTGAAACAGTTCATCTAGTTGCTCGGACAATCCTTTTCCTCCTTTCACCTTTTAAACTTAATTACTATAATTCACCTTAATTCTTCCACATAATTCAGTATTTCTTTAATTGAACTACCGCTGCCAAATATTTTAGTAACACCCAATTTTTTAAATAATTGTAATCGTCTTTAGGAATAATTCCTCCAACAACAACTGGGATAATTCTATTATTTTCAGCTTCTAATTTTTACTTCTAATTCTTAATTGAGGTTAAATATTTGATTGAACTTTAAACAAGCATTATTCGTTCTTCACCACTGTAAATATTAAAGCGCTGACCTCTACAAAATCCAATTAAAGTAATATTTCTATCTCTGGCAATTTTAACTGCAGCATTTGTTGGTGCTGATCTTGACACTAAAAATGGTATTCCCTGCTTTAGTACTTTGATAATCATTTCTGAAGAAATTCTGCCGCTGGTGAGCATAATTTTATCTTTTAAATTAATGTTTTCTATTAGAGCTCTGCCAATTATTTTATCCAAAGCATTATGACGTCCGATGTCTTCAAGCTGATAAATAATTTTTTCAGCATTAGCTAGAGCAGCAGTGTGTGTACCACCAGTTTTTTGAAAATAATTAGTGTTCTGCTGCATTTTTTGCATTAGGACTGTAAATTTCTCAGCCGGATATTGCTGGCTGCTTTTAATTTCCTGAGCCTCAGCACTGTCTTTAAGATTAATGAAGGTTTTACCTCCTCCACAACCAGAAGTTAATGTTCTTTTTTTATAATCATTGGGATGAAAGTCTTCTTCTATTTCTATTAGAGCAACTGTTTTATTATTTTTGAAGATAATATTTTTGATATCCTGCCTTTTTTCTATAAGTCCCTCACTAGCAAGAAAACCGGTGATAAGTTCTTCCAAATTTTCCTTTAAAATCATCAAAGTTAAAAATTGATATCCATTGATAAAAAGTGTCAAAGGATTTTCATTAATAACTACATCTTCTGCTTCAATAAATTCGTTTATTTTAAATTTTCTAATTTTTTCAGTTATTAAAATTTCTTTTTTCATTATACTGCTCCTTTATTACTTAGTTTCAATTAATTCCTGATTAAGCCTGATTAAGCCTGATTAAGATAGTTTGGATTCTTTAAAAACCATATCTTTTCTTATATTTAAATATTTCTCTAACAATTATTATTAACCTTTATTTTTCTAAGCAAATTTAACTAAAAGCCAAAATAAATTTGAACAAAATGTCCTTCGAACAATCTGTAATATAATAAGGTTAAATTTTGTTGATAGCGGAAATTATGAAACTATAAATATTATCCACAACAAACCATTAGGTATAATTTCCTAGCTAAGAACAAAATGGCCTAACGGCCACCCCTACTATAGAAGTTAATTAATATTTCTTTAGTAGGGTTCTCTTTTAAATGTAAATTTGAACTTCATTTCTGCATTACACTCAGGACATGCCACTCCTGGCATTTCTCCCTCTTTAAGATCTTTTCCCATTGCAAATTCATCTATCACAAAACCTGGAACTTCATCTTTCTTTCCACATTTAGGAC
>Ga0208552_1017_pt1 | contig 49482 bp, 41 predicted proteins | sample Halion_FD_187366 | JGI IMG/M metagenome (GOLD analysis project Ga0208552, IMG submission 187366) | Lab enriched deep subsurface shale carbon reservoir microbial communities from Ohio, USA - Halanaerobium induction (SPAdes) (version 2) ...
AAAGTTGAAAACTTAAAACGCCGAGTATTTTTATCATTGCTAAGTATTTAAGAGTAATTCAAAAAAACAAAGAGATAACATGATTCAAACGGTGCTATTTAGATTTCACAACATTTGTCAAAGAACCAATTTTTTAAATAAATTGTGAACAAAATATCATTTTTAATTTATCTAATATATGTAGCAATTGTTCCAAATATATGATATATTTCACAAAAAGTCAGAAAGGCGGGAAAAATGTGTATCAAATTTTAGAGAAAAAAGTTTTGGCCCCTAAAATTACATCTTTAAAAGTAGATGCTCCCGAAATTGCGGCTAAAGCTGAGCCAGGTCATTTCTTGATAGTTAGAGTAGATGAAGAATCGGAAAGGATTCCTTTAACCATAGCTGATTTTGATCGTGAACAGGGTACATTAACTATTATTATTCAGGAAGTAGGTTTCAGTAGTAAACAGATCTGTAATCTTACTGAGGGAGATGTATTTAGAGATGTAGTAGGACCACTGGGCAATTATATTAGCACAGAAAGATATTCTAAAGTTGTCTGTGTTGGTGGCGGTCTGGGTGTTGCTCCTCTATATCCTAAAGCCAAATCTTTACAGGAAAATGGGGCAGAAGTAATATCTATTCTGGGAGCAAAGACTTCAGAAATGTTAATTATGGAAGATGAATTTAAAGCTATTAGTGATCAACTGATGATATCTACCGACGATGGATCTCAGGGTAGACAGGGGTTTGTTACTGATATCTTAAAAGATAAACTTGAGGAAAATAATGATATAGATTTAGTTATTGCTATTGGTCCCATGATCATGATGAAGTTTGTTTCTAAACTAACTAAAAATTATGGGGTTCAAACTCTAGTTAGCCTGAATTCATTGATGGTTGATGGTACTGGAATGTGTGGAGGTTGCCGGGTTACTGTTGGTGAAGAAACAAAATTTGCCTGTGTAGATGGTCCGGTATTTGATGGACATCTTGTTGATTTTGATGAACAGATGAGAAGACAGACATTTTACGGGGATTATGAACAGGAAGCACTTAGTCATGCCGGAGGTGAATATCAATGCCATCAGCAGTAAAAAATGAAATGCCTTTACAAGATCCCGAAGAAAGAATAAATAATTTTAAGGAAGTTGCTCTTGGTTATGGAAAAGAAGATGCAGTCCAGGAAGCAGAAAGATGTTTACAGTGTAAAAACCCAGCCTGTATCAAGGGCTGTCCAGTTGAAGTTAATATTCCAGAGTTTATTAAACTGATAAAGGATGGTAAATTTAAAGCCTCCTTATCTAAAATAAAAGAAAAAAATAATCTGCCGGCTGTCTGTGGACGCGTCTGTCCTCAGGAAGAACAATGTGAAGCAGAGTGTGTTTTGGGTATTAAGGGTGAGTCGGTTGCGATAGGAAGATTAGAAAGATTTGCTTCTGAGTTTGCAGCCAAGGAAAGTGAATCAGTAGAGGAAAATGAATCCGAAAACCAAAAACAATCTCTTGGAAATGTTGCTATAGTTGGTTCTGGTCCTTCGGGTTTAACAGCAGCAGCTGATCTGGCTAAACTAGGTTATCAAGTTACTATCTTTGAAGCTTTTCATAAAGCTGGTGGTGTTTTAACCTATGGTATTCCAGAATTTCGATTACCAAAAGCTATAGTCAAATCTGAAGTAGAAAATATTAGAAAATTTGGTGTAGATCTTAAATTAAATCAGGTTATTGGAAAAATAAAGAGTGTAGATGAACTGCTGAATAATGATTTTGATGCTGTTTTTGTGGGGACAGGTGCTGGCCTTCCTCGTTTCTTGAAGATTAAAGGAGAAAATTTAAATGGTGTTTATTCGGCAAACGAATTTTTGACCCGGGTTAATTTAATGAAGGCCTATAAATTTCCAAAATATAAGACTCCAGTTTATACCGGGAAAAAAGTTGCGGTTGTAGGAGCTGGAAATGTGGCGATGGATGCAGCTCGAACTGCTTTGAGATTAGGAGCTGAAGAATCAATGATAGTTTACCGTCGTTCCCGTCAACAGATGCCGGCCCGTGAAGAAGAAATAGAACATGCTGAGGCTGAAGGAATTCAGTTTAACCTTTTAAATAATCCAGTTAGAATTTTAGGTGATGAAGAGGGTACTGTTAAAGGAATGGAATGTGTGAAAATGAAATTGGGAGAACCAGATGAATCTGGTAGAAAACGTCCTCTTCCTATTGAAGATTCTGAATATGTGCTAGATGTAGATACAGTTATTATAGCTATTGGTCAGGGTCCCAATCCGATACTTTTAAATGATACTCCCGATCTTGAAACTAATGATTGGGGAACAATTGTTGCTGAAGAGGATACAGGACAGACCAGTAAAGAAGGTGTTTTTGCCGGTGGTGATATTGTAACTGGTGCCGCTACTGTGATTAAAGCCATGGGAGCTGGGAAAAAGGCAGCCCAGGCTATTGATCAATATATTAAAAGTGAAATATATGGAAAAGTTTAAAGAAAAAGTAGAAGAAAATCTAAATTGATAAGGAGATGACTATAATGAATTCATTTTTAATTCCACCTGATATTGAGTTTGAGGCTGATTCATTAGATTACTTAAAGGGTTTAGAGGGGAAACGGGCTGTATTGGTAACTGGAGGCAGCTCTATGAAAAAGTTTGGCTTTCTTGATAAAGCTGCTGGTTTTCTGGAAGAAGCTGGGCTAGAGTCAATTGTTGTTGATGGAGTAGAACCCAATCCTTCTGTAGAGACTGTTGAAAGAGGAAAAGAAGCAATGCTGGACTTTGAACCAGACTGGGTAATAGCTATTGGAGGGGGTTCTGCTCTGGATGCAGCCAAGATAATGTGGGTATTTTATGAACATCCTAAATTAAATTTTGAGGATATCATCGAAGTGGGTTCAATTCCTAAATTAAGACAGAAGGCTAAGTTTATAGCAATTCCTTCGACAAGTGGTACTGCTTCGGAGATTACAGCATTTTCAGTTATTACTGACACCAAGAAAAAAATCAAATATCCAATTGTATCGCCAGAGATTATACCTGATATAGCTATTATTGATCCTAAAATTCCAACAACTATGCCAGCTCATATAACCGCTAATACAGGGATGGATGTCATGGCTCATGCAGTGGAATCTTTTGTTTCAACTGGTGCTAGTGATTATACAGACCCATTGGCTCTAAGAGCTATTGATCTTGTCTTTAAATATTTGCCTGCGGCTGTTGAAGATGGTGACAACCTTGATGCACGTGAGAAAATGCACAATGCTTCTACCATGGCAGGAATGGCTTTTTCCAATTCTTCTTTAGGGATTATTCATAGTTTAGCCCACAAAATTGGTGGAGAACTGCACATAACTCATGGTTTAGCCAATGCAGTTTTACTACCATATGTAATTGAATTCAACTATGAAGCTGCTAAAGATAAGTTTGAATATGTTGAAAACTTCATAGGTGTAGATAGTTTAGCTGATGCTATCAGGGAATTAAATAAAAATGTTGGTATAGTACCTGCATTTAAAGATATCGACTGGTTGGACTTTACTGCAGATGATTTTGAAGTTATTCTTGATAGAATGTCTCAAAATGCTCTGGAAGATCCCTGTACACTAACAAATCCTAAGCAGCCTACTGTCGAAGATATGAAAGAAATTTATAAGAAGTCTTTCTATGGTAAATAAAAGAGCTTGAGCAGAAAATTCAATGAAAAGAAATAGAACTCCACAGTCTTTTAAAGTACTGTGGAGTTTTTTTAGTTTGCCTAGTATGGATATTTATTAATCAGTGAAAGTCTGATGCGGGGGTTAATAATGCCAACTGCTAGCTGAAGACAAGGGTTGGATTGTCAACCCTTTTTACAACAATTTATTCGAATTAATTCAATATTCATCTATTAAGCCTAACTTATAAGCTAGAATATTAGTAGTGGTAGCCTGAACTGAACTAATAGAGTAATTATTATAGTCATAAAAGTTATTCCAACAATATGTCTCAAATATGGTATATCCATACCCATAAGCATTCCGGTAAAAGCAGCAGGCATAACACCTGTTTCTCTTACCCAGCACATAAAATATAATTCGTTCCATTCCCATTTTGCCTTGGTATCTGGAAGTGCAGAAGCAAAAATAGTTAATGGCCTAGCCACAAACATAAATAATAAAATAATTAATAAATGAATCCAGAAATGATTAAATATTATATTAAAATCAATCATTGTACCTAATACAATAAATATCATCATTCTTAATATAAGGCCTACTGTTTCATTAACATCTTCTTGAACTTTTTTCTTCGTTTTATCACTTTTTATTCCAAAATAATCTTTATTTCCACATACCATCCCAGCTACAAAACTGGCCATAAAACCACTACCTCCAAAATTTTCAGAAACAAGGTAGGAAGTAATAGCTACAAACATAGACATGATTGGGGAAAAGTTTTTTAAAAAACCATAATCACTCCGAGAAATAAGTATAGTGCCCAAAACACCTACTAAAAGACCAATTCCAATACCAAAGCTAGTATCTTTTAAAAATATAATAAAACTATGTTCTAAACTTAAATGACCGGAAGTTATTACATTAAGAAGAGTAAAAAATAATACTGATCCAACTGCATCATTAAAAGCAGACTCACTCGTTACAGTTTGAGCTACTTTCTGATTAATTTTATGCTGTTTGAAAATAGGTACTAGAGTAGCTGGATCTGTAGGAGAAATTATAGCTCCTAATAAAAGCGCTGTAGTAATCGGAATACCTAATAATAAATAAGATGAGAGCCCTACAATAGTCGCAGAAATCAAAATTCCCACTGTTGAAAGTAAAAATATTGTAATTTTCACTTTTTTTATTACTCTTATTTTAACCTCTCTACCGCCGAGATATAGAATAAATAAAGTTCCCAGCGTTAAAATAAGTTTAATAATTAAAGATTCAGTTGCCATATTTAAAATATGTAGACCATAGGGTCCAAATAAAATTCCTACTATTAAATATAAAACAACATCAGGTAATTCAAGTTTCTGAGCTATTGCTCCCCCTACCATCCCACCAAAAAAGATTATTGAAACCATAAAAAAAGCTTCATGCACAACTTGGACATCCAATTTAATCACCTCTTTCTATAATATAATAATACTATATCTTATTTTATCTTATTTTAGTTTAAAAGTAAAAATACATATATTTGCTAAACATCCAAACCTCTGGTCTAAAAATTAATAGGATTATAGCTGATATTAAGTCTTGTTTTATCAGAATTTGATTTCTTTATTTCAGTCTTAAATTCAATAGGTTATTAAGAGATGTTTTCTGCTGCTTGTCTCCCTTCTCTGATATAATCACTTCTTTTTAATTTGAATTCACTTTTTTGATTATCCCTGAGGCAGTTTTGAACCTTTTATTTTCATAATACTTTATTTCTACCGGCAGATTATTTTGAACAGCCTGCTGTAGCTTATAGTTTATTTCTTCTTTTTCCTGATCATCTAAAACTGGCTTTTTCATGTGTTTTTGTCAAGTGAAATTTGACCCTTTTATTAATTGAAAATTGACCCGGGTAAGCAAAAAATAATATTAATTTTATTGACCCAGCCACTCTTCAGTTTCTTTCATTCGGTAAGAATTACCATTCATATTAATTACATATGATTTGTGGGTCAATCTATCTACCATAGCTGCAGTTAATGCCGGATCATTAAACACCTCATTCCATCTCTCAAATGAGAGATTGGAGGTTATAATAGTAGATTTGCGTTCTGCTCTTAGTGAAAGAAAGGAGAATAAAAGCTCACTTCCTTTCTGGTCAAAAGAGATGTAGCCTAATTCATCTAAAATTATTAAGTCATATTTTTGGAATTTAGACTCAAAATTAGTTAATCTTCTTTCACTCTGCGTTTCTTTTAATTGATTGATAAACTGTGGTACTGTGGCAAAAAAGACTTTGTACCCCTCGTTACAGGCCTTGATACCAAGGCCTATAGACAGATGGGTTTTACCAGTTCCTGGGTTTCCTGAGAAAATTATATTTCTAGTTTCTTCAATAAATTTAAGCGACTTTAATTCTTTAAACTTAGCTTGAGCACTCTCAGGAAGATAGTCTACAATCAGCGTATCCAAATACTTTTTGTATGGGAATTTAGCATTTTTAATTCTATTTTTGCGGCCGTTTTCTTTTCGCATATCATATGCATCCCTAAAAAGATCTCTTAATAATTCTTCGTAAGGTGTATTGTCGCGATAGGCTTCAGCCAGCTTTTGATTTAAATCGTTTCTAATACCAGCAATCTTTAGCTCTTTGATGTAATTTTTAGTTTCCAGTATGATTTCTTTATTCATTACTGGATCACCTCCTGATGATTTTGGAGACTAAACATAGTATCCCATTTTTTTAACAGTTCCAGAGAATTCTCATTTATTTCGCTGGAAATCGTAACATCAGGAGTATTCTCTTTTTGAACTAACACTTTGATATTAGCAGTTGTTACCATTGACTTTTTGTTTTTAGAAAGTGTATCTATAGCATCCTTGATTTCAGCCAGACCTTTTTCACTTACCAGTTCTAAAAGTTCTATGAATTCTTTAGTTTTTCTGGTATAATTATCGTAGTATAATTCATATATCTCTTTAAGGTCTGGTGCCATTTGATGAAAAGCTAGCGAGTTTTTCAATGCACCAGGCTTTCTTTTTAGAGTTAGAAGATAATGTTCAATTTCAATACTGCATTTATGAACTTCATATATTCTTTGGTGCTTTGCTACCAGTTCATCGTTGTAGTATATTTTTATATAATCTGAGTAAATTCTGCTATTAACAAATCTTCCAACAAGATGATCAGGTACAGAATATTTATTCTGCTCAAAGGTTACAAAGCTGTATTTATTGACTCTACATTCTCGTTCTCTGCAGGCCTCATAAGAAGGTTTTAAAGGCAGTAGATATGGTATTTCCTGCTGCCATAATTCATATGGTGATTTGTTATCTAATTCAGCTTTTTCCATTGCGTTAAGCCTTTTTAGTCCTGCAGCAAGATACTCATTTGCTTCTTCTATGGATTCAAAACTTGTTTTTTGAGAGAAGATCCGACGCCTGACGAACTCAACACCTTTCTCTACCTTGCCTTTCTCGTTCCCGCGATATGCGTTACAAAAGCGGTATTTAAAGCCATAGTAGAGGGAAAGCTTAACTAGATCTTCAGTAGCTTCCTTTTCAGAAGGACCAACAAATCTTTTTACAGCTTGTTTTAAGTTATCATAGACTACTTCATGATATACTCCATTGAAGTTCTCAAATGCTTTAACATGGGCATCTAAAAATGAAGTCATCTTTTTATTGGCATAAAATTTACCATAGTGATGAAAACCAAAACCAGTTGTGAATAGAGCCATATTAAGAGTTTTGTTTTTACCTGCAATTTCTAAATTGGCTTCACCATAGTCGAACTGAAGTGATTCTCCTTCATGATAGAGCTGTTTTATATATGCTTCTTTGGCTGCATTTTCATAGGTGTTCCTAATGTAGTTACAGACTGTTGAGTAGCTGATATCATGACCTTTACCGAGCAAATACTCATGAATGTCAATCTTTTTACGCTGTAGCTTACGCATACCTGTTGCTCTCCGTTTTTTATTTTCTTTAATGCAGTAAGCGATGTCTTTTTTGATAGCTTCATTCATTTTATATTTATTACGATTGGAGCTGTCATACTCAGGTGTTTCTACAAGAGATTCAATTAAGGCTAATATTTCATCTCTGGATTTGGCTTTATCCAGATCCTGAAGTTTTTCTTCATGATCTCGGATATATTTTCGGATAGTATTTCTTGAAAATTCTGACTCTCTAGAAATTTTTCTAATGGATTGACCCTCGACAAAATGTTTAATTAGAATATTGGCTTTTTCATTCAATTTTATCACCTTTTTCACCTGCCCATAATTTATATTTTATTATGGACAGTTTATATTATCTATTTAAACGGGTCAATTTTAAATTATTATCCTGGGTCACTTTTAGATTATCATATACATTCATGTCCTTTTCACTTTCCTTCAATTCTTTTAACCGTTTCCTGTGCTCAATCAGCATCATAGCAGTCCATTTCTTGTTGCCTCTATCCTTCAGGTTCATATCTGATCAGCTCCTTTCTCCCCTTTATTTTATCATACATGTGTTCGTCTTTCTATTGTTTAACTGCTATTTTTAACTATTTTATTCCCCATTTCATATTTTTATTGACTATTGTAAAAATATTTAGTAAACTTATATTATAGCTTAGTTTACAAAGTAAACTTAAGTAAACTATAGTATATTAATTTATTTTAAGATTTGATTTTGGAAATTAAATTTAGAAGAAATATCATTGAAAACAACCTGAGGAGGTATTATTATGTCAGAAACCTGGAGTGCTAAAGTAAGCAAGGAAACTAAAGAAAAGATCAATGAGCTAGCTGATATGAGTGATTTTGAAAACCGAGGTGACTTTGTAGAGCACTTATTGGGGCTTTATAATATCAATACTGTTAAGGATGAGGTGCCTGAGTTAAGTGGTGATCTGGCCTCTCTTCAGACTATTACCAAAGAAATAACCAATATATTTACCGGTATGGGAGAAAAAATGGCTGTTACTTTAAGGGAGAAAGATAATAATTATCTGCAGCAGCTGGCAGAAAAAGATGAAACAATAAAAAAATTAAAGAATAAATATGAGGATTTAGAAGAAAAGTATCAGGAGCTAAAAAAGGATTCTAAAGAAGAAAAGAATTTGTTGTCAGAAAGAATCTCTTCTCTTGAAGATAATTTAGAGGAACTCGAAAAGGACAACGAGCAGCTGAAAAATTCTATAGAAACTAAAGATGATCTTATATTTAATCTTAAAGATCAAAAGAAAGAACTCAAATATGAGATTCACCGCAAAGATGATCAGTTAGAAGAATTGCCTAAAATGAAGGACCGTTTAAAAGAGCTGGGATCAGAGCTTGAAAAACAGCAGAAAGAAAATGATCAGCTGGAAAGCAAGATAGAATCACTTAATAAGCAGCTGGATGATAAGGATACTGCTATGGATAATATGAAGGAAAAACTAACTAACGAAAAAGAACGGGCTCTTTTAGAGCAGGAAAAAGAATTCCAGAAACAGATGCAGGAAGTTAGAGATGAATATAATGAGAAGGTCCAGGGTCTTTTAGATCAGCAAGAAAAAGAGGATAATTAAGGTGAAGCAGTTTTATGTTAAGGATTATAATTCAGCTGTTAAGCATAGCAATAATCAGTTAAGAAAGATGGTCTGGCGGAAACAAGGATCAGGCCTACGATGAATTCTATAAGCAGTTTGAGAAACCAGGGACTGTTGATGCCAGCAATGTATATATCAGAAAAATCATAGAGGTTACTGAAGAAAATAAAGACTCGCTGAATGATTGTTAATCTAATTATCTTTTAATTTGTCTTTAAAGGAGTTTTAATAGCCTGCTGATATCATTTATAATCAGAATAAATGAATAAATTTGATCCCCTTTTTTGAAGCTGCGCCAGAGGCAGCTATTATATAAATTTTTGTACTCGATAATTTTCTCCTTTTTATCCCACTTCCTTCCCTGGAGTGGGTTTTTTTGTTTAAAAATAGTCTTGTTTTTGCAGCTAAATTCGTTAATTGCCTCTTTTACGAAAATTCTACCTCTCTCTATAGAAAAAATTCACGTTATATAAAATTACTTCTACTAAAAAAACACCCATAACGCTTCGTGTAAGTCCCTGGAGTTAGCGACGTCTAGCTCAATCATCCTACTTTGTCCATTCTCTAAAACTTTCATATGTAATCCCTAATCTTACATGACCTTTTAGCCTAGATGTCGCTAACCCATGTTATCTGACTTTATTGAAAAAAACAACCTCTAGTTTTATTTAATTATGTTCTAATATTTTTTAAATATTTCTGCTTAAATAAATCAACAGTAAGGTTGTATGTTCTTAATAATTTTGCAATTTCTTTAGTAGTATAAGAATTAACTGGTTCATTCTGTATAGCACCTACGAAATTTCTTAAATTGTTTTTTAAATTAGATAGAGAATCCCCATCTAAAACATAAGTGTTTTTTCCAGGATGAACATTATCATAAGTTCTAGCAGGAGACTGAAGTGTCACACATAAATATTCTACATTATCTCCATATTGTTCAACAAACCATTCTTTGGAGTGCAAAATTTGTTCAATATTTTCTTGTGTTATTTTATCATGAGTGGCTTGAGATTTTGCTTCCATAATTAAATACAAATTATTCGACATACACCATAATACATCTGGTCCATCTCCTAATTCTTCCTCCGGTCTTTGAGAATAAAAACCTAAAAAATTTCCTAAAATATCTAATTTATCTTCAAATTTATCTGAATCAATATCAGGATTATACTGTAAACATTTAAGAATATCCTCAATATAAACAGAAACATCCTGTGGACGAGAAAACTCAGTAATGTTTTTCCGTACATTAGCTGCTTGAATACCTGGATTTGCAATTTTAGTATATTCTGAACTATGAGGTGGATGGAACATTCCATTATGTATAGAGGCTGCTTTAATTTGGAGATCATTAGATTTAGATTTATCTCCTAAATATAAAAAATGAGCTGCTAATTGAAAATACCATGCTTTTTCTCTTTCATTAAGTTCCTCACTGTTATCCTCATTATCAATAATTTTACTTAATATAACTTCACTAGCTTTATTATAATTACGCTTGTTAAAATAGTCCTTTGCTTCTTTCTCTATTTCTGCTAATTCTAATTTTCTTTTTTGAACATCACTTATTACCTCAGGTTCAACATTCATTATCATTTCTTTGTGAAGGAGTTTCCCCATTTTTTAAAATAGCAAAAACTCAAAGTTATCAACAGGCAAAATTGTGGATAATTAACTCTTAGAAACTCTTAAAATAGATTATCCACAGATTACGTAAAAAAGGTGAAACAAGCTCCTGTTTTTGGTATAATTAGTTTACAGACAAAAAACACCAAAAAGGAGTTGTTTCACCGTGACTAATTATACCAGATTTATCTATGAAATGAAACGAAAAGTAAGTAATTTCTCTAAAAAAATTACTAAAAAATTGTCAAAACCAAAATCTAAGTTCATTACTCAGATGATTTATGGCTTTTTGAATTCTCAATCAGTTCTTTTAAGTGAGATTTCTCGTGCTTTAAAAGAAGACATATTGCTAAAAAAAACTATTGAAAGATTATCCAGAAATCTTGAAAATTTTGATGATCAAGAAAAATTAATAGAGGAATATATAAAAAATATAAAGCCTCATATTAATGATAATACTGTTTTTTGCTGTGACAAATCAGATTTAGTTAAGCCTCACAGCTATGAATTAGAATTGCTTGATAGGGTTAGAGATGGCAGTACTGGTGAAACTGAAAAAGGTTATGATACTTTTGAAATTGCTGCTTTAACTGAAAACAAAGAATTGCCTATTGAAATATATTCTCGTATCTATTCAAGTCTGGAAAAAGGATTTAAAAGCCGAAATATTGAAGCTTTAAACGGACTAGATTTTGTAGAAAAACATTTTGGCAAAAAGGGTATCTATGCCCTTGATAGAGGCTATGATGCTAATAGATATTTTAAATATTTTTCTAAAAGAAATAAAGATTTTGTAATTAGAGCTACAAAAAAACGTAATGTTATCTATAAAGGTAAGAGTGTAAATATAGAAAAGGTAGCTGCTTTTTACAAGGGTAAATATGCCTATCATTATAAAAATAAAAAGAATAAAGAGAGACACTTAAAATTTAGCTATGCACCGATTAAATTACCTGCATTAAAAGATAAAAAACTAACTCTTGTGATTATTAGAGGTTTAGGCAAAAAACCAATGTTGTTAATTAGCAATTTAAAACCTGATGCCAAAAAACTTACACTGGCAATTTTAAAAGCATATATTAGAAGATGGAAAATAGAAGAATATTTCAGATTCAAAAAGCAAAAATTTAATTCAGAAAATTTCAGAGTTAGATCAATAAAAAGAATTAGAAATTTAGACTTAATTTTATCAATAACTATAGGATTTTTAGCTTTATTTTCAGATAAAAAACGAAAGACAAAACTAAGAATTATAGTTAAGAAAGTTTCAGAAAGAATCTATAATCTTCCAGACTTTGATTACTATGCATTAGCTGATGGAATCAAGGAAATACTGTCTAAATCCTATACTGGAATAGCTACTTTTTTAAAGAGTTATTACAAAAAACGACGATCACAAAAGATATTAAGGCTTTCTTTACCCTTGTGACAGTAAGGATAGTTTTTGCTATTTTAAAAAATGGGGAAAGTCTTTTTCTTTGTGATATTGACGCCAATCTTTATCTTTTTTTAAACATGCATTAGCAAGGTCAACTAATTCATCTTTTGGATCTTTCATTTTTTTATCATCCAGTAAATCTAATCCTATTTCTATCTGCTTTCTTGTTATAGGAGCAAAATGTTTTAAATTTTTATTATAACCAAGATATTTTACTAATTCAGTATCAAGTATAAAAACAACACAATAATCACTCCCCGACCGTACTCCACGACCTAATCCCTGTTCAATAACCTGAGCCAATTTTGCATCAAGTATTGTAGAATGAATTCTAGTAGAAGCAAAATATCTATCAGAAATATTATAATATCCTGGTTTACCATCTAAAATAAGCATGCGACACATATCACCTGGTAAATCTACTCCATCATATCTATTGATGAATACCATAAAATTATCACTAGAGTTTTTCAATTTTTCTTTAGCATCATTTATATTATGCTTATCTACTTTTTCAGCTCCTAGGTCTGTCCAAATTTGTGCATGATATCTTGAAGGAACTATAACAACAACATTAAATTTTCCTTCAGCCTTGGCAATTAATTTTCTCATTTTATTATCTGTCAAAGAACTATCATATCTGTTTGGGGTTAATATTAATCTTTCTCCAATATCTTTGCGATCTTTGGGGACTATTGGATTAAGAATACTTTCTTTATTAACACCTAAATTTTTTAATAAATCTGTATCATCTTCAAAAGTAGCAGAAAGAAAATATCGATGATTAGCTTCATTAAAAGCTGGAATTTGATAATAAGGAACATTCATTGGAACAATCTCTAAATGATTTGAACTAAAAAAACAATTACATTGTAACAAATTATCTTTTATTAATCCCCAAGGAAATTTTATATCATTCTCATCTGTATATTCTGCAATTATATCTATAATATTATTATGATTATCTAGCCAACTCCAATAAGGAACTCTCATATAGGTTCCTGGCTTTTTTTTAATTAAGTCTCTATATGTTCCTGTTGCTTCAGACTTTAAAGAATCACTAAATAAACGCAGTAATCTTTTATATAATTCATGTTCGCTACTTACTTTAATAGTAGAATTACTCTTTGCTCTATTTACACATGTATGTGCATCATCTACTACAATTGCTCCTATTGAAACAAAGTGCTTACTTTCCCCTTCAACCCCAAAAATTGACATGCCATTAAACAATTTATCAAAAGTACATACTAGAACTTCTTCATTATTCATAAATTCATGAGGAAAATCGCCATCAGGCCCAAAAGTACATACTGGTATACCGTAATTATTTGCTTGTTCTATAGTTTGATTAACAAGTTGATTATCTGGGCAAACATAAACAGCATGTTCTATTCCTTCCATTAACTTTGAATATAACATTAATAATCCAACCAATGTTTTCCCTGCTCCTGTATTCATCTTACAAATCAAATCACGTTTTTCTCGAGTTTCATGCCACTCACTAAGCACCTCACTTTGAACCCCTCTTAAATATTCATATCCTTCTTCATGAAACAAAGTTGGATATAAGTCAATTGGATCAATTGGTTTTTCAGATGAATTAGTTTCTTTGAGTTTTCTTTTGAAAATATCCATAATTTAAATTCACTCCTTGCAATAAAAATAGCTCATGTTTTAAAAATTTTTATTTTATTTATATTAAATAATATTTTGTAATGCATTAAATATAAAGAAAAATCAATCAATCAGAAACGTCAGATAACGTTACTGGGGTTTTCGCTCGTGCTTGGTTCCGTAAAAACTGGCGTAAAGCTTACGTTTTCGTATCCGTAATTGGTTAGTCTACAAGTTTTATGACAGAAGGCATGGCGACAATCCCATGTTATCTGACATGCAACAGATTTAAAAATCTAATCAAAATCATCTTCATCCCACATTTCCAAATTATCAATATCGTCCTCTTCATCATGTAAACTTGAACCTAATATTTCAACAAGTCTCTCTCCTTGAATAAGTAATTGATCATAAGTCATAATTGAAATTTTATTAAGTCTGCTATTTAATCCATGAAGGGCCTTAACTTTTTCATCATCCCATCCGTTTGAACGTCCAATTACAATTGTTGCTCTAGGATGATATGCCATTATTTCAGGACTATCTCTTAATCCTTTTAAAGCTTCTTCTTGAAACACATCTAAATATCTATGGCATTGACCAATAGTTTTTGTAACTTCATGAGAAAAATAATAATTTTGATGAGATGAATCAAATTTTAATACATCTTTATCTGGTCTTTTTAACTCAATAAGATCTCTATAACCCGTAATAGCAGATGGCAATAAAAGATCAACATTATCTGTTGCTGAAATTGACCTTATTTCATCTTTAACAATATAAGCATTGCCAAATGCCCAACTATGTTTTTCACACCATTCTTGATAATCTTGTTCAGATGTAATACCACTATCGAGTTTATTTCTTAAAGAAGATATAGCAGATCTCAATTCATCTAATCTGATAGCACCTCTAAAAGCAGATGTTAATTCGCTACCCAGTTCCTTACTAGTTAAATGCTGAACAATATCCTCTTGTCTTAATATATTTATTACAGCTTCTGCAACAGATTCAGTTTCAAGATCTTGATAATCAGCTTTTCCTTCTGAAACATTTATCAAAATATAATTTCCATCATCATCAGTATTTTTGGCTACAGCAAAATGATTTTTTAATTCTTTTAATAAATTTCTTGCAGTTTTTTCATTTAAAGAGATAGATTTATTTTCTTTTGTCATCCAATCATTTGGAGGTGGAGCTTTCTTATATGTAACTATTTTTGCTGCGAGATCAGTACCATCAGACCGAGGTATATAAAACGGAATAAAATCTATTTTAGTTTTACTGGTTTCATGTAAAGTTATAGGGTCACTATATGAAACTTGTCCAGAATTTGATTCTTTTCGTTCAATACGGTTAACATCTTTTTTCTCACTCATATTTTAACCTCCTTATTACATGTCAGATAACATTACTGGGATTTGCGCTCGTGCCTGGTTCCGCAGAAACTGGCATAAAGCTTGCTTTTTCGTATCCGTGATTTGTTAGCCTGCAACCTTTATGACAGAAGGCATGACGACAATCACATGTTATGTGAAGTCCAGTTTTTAAAAGTTATCACTAATTTATTCTGAAGTTTTGAATTGAACTTTTATTTTTATAAGTCTTCTTATATTATTTCCTTCTATTTTCCTTATATAAGGAACATCAATAGTAAAAACAGTATCTCCATTATTTGCCTTATCAATTTGTTTTATTAGTTTATTTTTAATTATGTTTGGAACTGAAAATGTAATAATTTCTTCTTTAATTGCTAATTCAAAAAAAGTTTCATATTCATTGCTATCTCTAGATATTTTTTCTGCTACTATTATTTCAGATAAATTATCTAATTCAGTTAAAGAATCAATATTTGGAAGCCAATTATTAGTACCGATTAAAGCAATAGGATAAAAACCATCTAAAATGCCTATTGTTGCGGAAATATCACTAATCTCATTATGAAATTCACTTTCTTTGAAGTCATTAATTATCTTCTTTTTATTTTTCAATTCATTATTTTGTTTTTTTATTTCAACAAATTTGTCTATATTTTTTATAAGAGGTTTTAAAAAAGAATTATTTTGAAACGAAATAATAGAAATATTATGAGCCCAAGCATATTCTTGAGAATCCCTTGAAAAACTTGTTGCACTAAAAAAACATCCTACATCTGTATATCGTTTAGAATAATTATTAGAATTACTTTGTGAAACAAAATAATTTTCAGATATATCTTTCATTACTCCAACAAAACTTCTAAGATGTTTTAGTTCAATTTTATTTTTAGAAAAACACTTGCATTCGCAAATTAATCTTATAGGATACATGAACGCAGTGGGAAATGCTAATTCTCCAAATGCATCTATTTGATGGCTTGCTCCTCTACCTTTTACATTATCAGTTTTAACATTAACGTATCCAAAGCTTTTTAATAACTCCCAAATAACTGATTCAAAAATATACCCTTTAGCTTGATAATCCCTCATAAAATTTCTCCTTATTTTGAAAATTTATTTTTACAGAACACATAGCTGGATTTCACATAACGTCCCTGGGATTTCCGACGTGCCTGTGCCTTTAGGCCTGGCGGAAAGCTTGCCTTCCAGATTTCTTGCTATCTTTATTGCAAGCTTTGTGACAGAAGGCATGTCCCGAAGGGTAGGCTTGTTCTCTAGCCTAATGGCAATCCCACGTTATACGTAGTATTTTCTTTGCTATAAATTATACATTGATTAATACATTTTTTTATTAATATAATCAGTTTCTCCAAGATCACTATCTTTTAAAAACAAAAAATGCGATATATAACCTAGATATCTTTGAGCTTCTCTACCTAAATCACCTAATGTAAATTGCCTTACTAATGCTCTTATAAACTTCTCAAAAATATAAATAATATGATGAAAAACTTGCTTTTTAACATAACTTGAATTATTTTCTTTAATTAATTTATCTTTTAAATCAGGGTTATTCATTACAAATTTATTTTCATATTCTCGCCACTTTTGTTCAACATCAATAGAATTATCTTTTGCACCAACTACAATATTTAAATTATGATACCTTGAATACTTTCCAAACTCGGATAATAAATAAAGTAGTTCATTCAAATCTTTGTTGTTCTTTAAAAATTTTAAATCCTTTACTAATGCAGGTCTATCTACTGAAAAATATTTTTGTTCAACTCTATCTTTTAATTCTTTTAAGTCATGACTTTTAATATTATTTAATGAGGGAAACTTATTATATTTATTAAAATATCCATAACAAATTATAGATTTTAATAATCTTTCAATACCTACAGATGTTAATTGAAATGCAGTAAAATAGTGTCCATTATTATTACTTATTAACTGCAGTTCTCTTAAAGCTGTAATAAGAAAACGAATTGAATTTTCAACTTCTTCTCCAAGATATCTATGTCGATTTTTAACATCTTCATCTGACATATCAAACCCTCCATAAGAAAATATTACGTATAACAAAATGTTCACGCAATAAAGTTCGTTAAGACTTAAATATTAATGAAATATCTATTTTAATAAAACTAAAAAAAGAACTCACTTAATAATTATATTCATCAAATAATATAATATACCTGTTTTTTATCTTGTTTAAAACCTGCTACAAGAATTTTCTAATCTATTACAAAGATTTAAACTTCAAATTATACATCACTATATTTATAAATTTTATTTTCATAAAACATCTAAATTACGAATTAAAAGTCATCTATTAATTGAATTCTTCAATAGTAAAATTATTCCTTGATTTTAATTTTAGAAATAAAAAATGTTCTACCATTAATGGTAGAACTAATGTCAATGTCAACATTAATGTTAAAGTCAACATTAAAATTAATTTTAATGGCGATGGTGCAATCAATAATTTTTAATACCATTCCAATTTATAAGTGAATTATAATAAGACATTTTTGGAAAAAAGATATTTAGCCATTATTCATATATACCATTACTGTCAATGTTAACATCAATGGTGATGGTAGAGTTGATGGTAAAGTTAATGTTAGTTCTAGAGTTAACTGCAACATAGACAGCTTTTAACAGTGATAAAGTATCAAATTAATTTGTTGAAAAAGGTTAAAGATTATACTATAATGTAATATAACATAGAATAACATTAAACATTGTAAAAGATGATTATTATCAAAGGGGGATTAATCAATATGCCTGAGATTTATACACCTGAAGAAATAGCAGAAAAATTGAAGGTCAGTGAACAAACTATTCGTAGATATTTGAGAGAAGAAAAAATGGAAGGATTTAAGGTGGGTAATAGTTGGAGAATAAAAGAAAAAAATTTTTTAGACTTCATAGATCAGCAAAGTTCATCAAAAAAATAAATGAAAATAATTATTAAATTATTCTCTCAAAGAGGAGGATTGTAGTGAAGGCAAAAAAAATAGCTATAATAAATAATAAAGGTGGAGTAGGAAAAAGTACTACCTCTGTTCAATTAGCTCATGGCCTGGCTAAATTAGATTTCAAAGTTTTATTAATTGATTTGGATGGTCAAAATGATTCCAGCTTATTTTTAGGATTTACAGAAGAGGATTATGAGAACACTTTTTTTGATTTAATGGATCCTCGATATCCTGCAAAATTAAGCGAATGCATAATTAATGCCAGAGAAAATTTAGATTTATTACCAAATGACAATATTGAAAAGATAAATGCCGAGCTGCATAGAAGCTCAAGAATAGATATTATTATGGAAGAAATATTATCTGATCTAGAAAATATGGATTATGATTTTGTGATGTTTGACTGTGGACCTCAAAGGACTAAAGTTAATGATGCAGTTTTATGCTATATAGACCATATTATAATGCCTGTACAGGTAGAATCAGCAAGCGTAAGAGCAGTTGGGAATATATATGAATATTTAGATCAACTTAGATTAGATAGCAATCTTATTAGCTTAATTATACCTAATATGTATGATGCAAGAACAAATGAATCTAAAGCCAATTTAGAACTTCTAAAAGAAATCTTTTCAGATGAACCAGAAGTTTTAACTGAGCCAATTAATAGAAGGGTTAAAATAACTGAAGCTGGTAGAGCTGGTAAAACTGTTTTTGAATATGATGAAGAAGCAGCAGATCAGTTTTTTAAAGTTTTGAAAAAGGTGGTGGATAAAATTGTCTAAGAATGCAGAGAAGAAAAATGATGAAAAGTTTAATGATCTTTTAAATAATGTAAAAGAGAAAAAAGAAAAAAGCAAATCTAAAAATAAAGAAGATAGCACCAGCAATGGTAATGGTAACATTAATGGTAATGGTAAAGATGATGGCAACATTGATGGTGGGGGTGACAGCAACTCTAACTCTAATACTGATGTTAATGATAACTCTGAAGTTAAAGGTGATGTTGACTCTAATTCTGAAAGCAAAGATGAATCTGCCGAGGAATCTAAACCAACCATAAGCCTTTCTAAAGATAAGAAGAAACCGAAAAAGGTTAAACGAACTTATTATATTTATGAAGATGAAGATAAAAAATTAAATGAATTAGCAAGAAAAACTGATAGAGATAAATCAGAATTGATTAGAATTGCGATAAACTTTTTGCATGATAATGCTGAAATAGATTAAGTACGAAATTGGTATTTTATTGGACTGAGGGGAGATAGTCATTATGTCTTCAATAACAGAAATAAATAAGGAAGTTAATAATGCTAAGTTTATAAATCATATTTTATCTAACTTACCTGGATTCATAGAGATAAGAGAATTTAACAATGCAGGTTATGTAAATAAAGTATGGTTTAAAAAAGCAGATGAGTTATTAGAATATAAGCCACCAGAAGAAAAGGATGTTTATTTTGGTGTTTCTGGCCGCAAAGATACCAGCTCAGGAAGTTCAAAGAACCTGACTAAGGTGAATGCTTTGTGGGCCGACTATGATGATATGAATTTAAATGAGGTGAAAGATAGAATTAAAAAGGCAGGTCTTCCTGAAGCTAGTATTCATATAAGTTCAGGTCATGGAATACACAGCTACTGGCTTTTAGATGAGCCTTTTGATGCTCATAAAATCATCTCATTTGTTAAATATATTTCGAATGAAACAGGTTCTGATCCGAGAGCTGCTGAAGCTGCTAGAATTATGAGATTACCAGGTAGCTATAATAATAAATCAGAAAAAATATTATGTGAAATTATGGAGCTTGATGCATCAAAGAAATACAGCATAAATCACCTATCAAATTTGATGGAAATTAAACCAGCTAAATCGCCTGAATTTGGTTCTGATAGAATCAATGGAGTAAAACTACCTGAAGCCAAAAGACCCTGCATTAATTCTATTTTGAAAGGTGTAGAATCAGGAGAAAGAAACTGGGCTCAAGGTAGACTAACTAAATGGCTTCAGATGATGGGTTACACAAAAAGAAGAGCCTATGATATAGTGCTGGCCTGGAATGAATTAAATAACCCACCTGAAAAAAGAGGAAAAGTTAAGAATGATTTTTATTCTTATTGGGATGGAGAGTATAAGTTATTGGGATGTACTATTCCAGATATAGAACTGCAGGAGCTTTTAAGTAACCACTGTGACCGATATAATTGCCCCATAAAAGGGAGTATAGATAATCTAATACTAGACAACCACATTAAGCTAAATAATCGCATATTCAATAAATACAGAGAGATTTCAGGGTATGAGCTTATAGTGTATGGTGTTCTTTTAGCAGCAGAGAATGGTCTTAATACTACTCAGATTAAAAAAGAGATAACACACAAAGATGAACGATGTATGGAAAGACATCGCATAGGTAAATCTATTGATAAATTAGCTGAGTTAAAGCTGATTGAAGTTAGAAAGAGAAGAGGTCGCCCAACTTTCTGCAAGGTTAAAAAGCAAGGAACTTATGGTACAGGATACACTCTGATTAACAATGGAGTTATAAATGGTGCTATATACCAGGCTATTACCCCAACACAGCTTAAAGTTTACATACTATTGCTAAAATATTCATTCAACAAGGGAACTGCTTTTCCAAGCACATTGACTTTATCTGAGAAGTTAGGAGTTAAAAGACAAACCATCAGTGATCATATTAAAGCATTAGAGGAGAGCAGATATTTAAAACGCAGATATGACTATAATGAGCAGGGAGCAGAAACCCTAACCTGCATATTATTAGTGTAAAGCTCGTTTCGAGAACTCTTTCCTGTTATGACAAGGATATCACCAGGGGGGTGGTAGAATTTTCGACAGGGGGGGTGGTAATATTTTCGACGGGTGGTTTCAAGAATTAAATCCTGCTATGACAGTAAGTATAGGGGAAGGGTGGTAATATTTTCGACACTAATAAATAAAGTATTTATATATGTAGGTTTTGTTTTGTTCTTGTTATTATTGGTCATATGCTATTAAATTACATTAGTTTATATTAATATGAGTTAGTTGTTTTAGATTAAAGCGTCGATTAAAGTTAAACAATCAAATTCATTCTAACAATATTCCTCTATTATAATCTGATGCAAGTAATGTTTGTATTAGATTTCATAATGGTCTAGTCTGTTTAAATTTTTATAAGTTAATTCAGAACATTATCGAACCCTGCTCAGAAGCCTGAGAATCGATTTTAAGAGGGGTTAGTTATAAAGTATAGCCTAATTACATAAAACAAAAAAACCATTCTATAAAGTACCAAAAAATTCGTTTTAGGCCACTTTGTTGCAGTACTTCCTCTTACTTTGACCCATACACTTTTAAAGTACTAATCAAATTGGAGATGAAACTATGATTAATTATCAGGTAGGAAAATTTTATACAGCTAGAACTTTTAAAGAATCTGGATTCAATTTTCCCGATGGAGAATACAAACTAAAAATTATTAGAGAAGGTTTGCCTGAAGATCCAGTTAATGATGAAGATGAGTTGGCTATTGCTGAAGAGCAGTGGCTTGAAGGATTGGAAGGCAGTGATCAGTATAAGACAGATTTAGATGGCAATTGGTACTACTTTGAATTTCCTATCAATGATGAAGGTATAGATTATATGTGGGTACCTGAGTCAGTAGTGGTAGAGGTTTTTGAGTAATACTAATAAAAATAATATGAAGGTTAAATTGAATCATTGGAGAAATTAATTTAGTAGACTCTGACATAACGGTGTCGCAACAGTATGATATTTTATTAGTGAATATATTTATTATTCAAAAGAGTAATAAAACCATTGAGGGAGCTGTCTGCTTATGGAAGAAAATGAACTAATAGGGTTAGATATTATTGACAATGAACCTGATTACTCTGAATCGATTGAAGAAAATAATAAAGCATTAGCTGATCAATACCTTGAAAAATATGGGGAAGTACCAGAATGGTTACAGGATAAATTAAAATAATTTTTTTATGAGAAGAGGTAAAATATGACTTTTATTCCTTATAAACAAATAATTTTAAAATAAAGGTGGTTATTATAATGACTGATTTCACTGGATACTGGATATTTTTCTGCAATCCTAAGAAATGGAATATTGATGAATTTTTAGAGTCAGGAACAATATATGATAACTTTACTGTAAGAGATTGGCATAAAGATCAGTTTGCAAAAGGCCAACTGGGTTTAGTTAGAGTTGGTCATGATAATAGAATAAAAGACCAGCTAAATGGAAGAGAAAAACTTGAAAGAGGAATTTATGCAGTTGTTGAAGTATTGGGAGAAACAGAGTTAAAAGAAGAACCAGCTCCTGATTATTGGAACGATAATGATTTAGGTGGTAAAAAATATCGTGTAGATATTAAATATTTAAAAAATCTTCTAGATAAACCAATTTTAATTAAAAATTTAAAATCTGATTCCTATAATTATGACAAGCATTTAATTGATGGATTTCAATCTTCTACTATGCCTTTAGAAGCAGAAACATTTAATAGAATTATAGAAAAGATTGGTGAGATTAATTTAGATTTCACAGATGAAAAATTTGAATCAGAAGAGGATATAGTCAAACTAGAAAAGAAATACAAGAATGCTGTTCCTGAGGTTAAAACTAGAGTAAGTAAATATATTGAAAGAGGTAAAATAGCCCAACAATTTAAAAAGAAAACTGGGTTTAAGTGTCAGATTTGTGATGAGTTAGGTGATGATCCTTATGTTTTTGAAAAAGAAAATGGAGAATATTATATAGAAACTCATCATATTGATGCTGTATCAAATTTAAATGAAGGCAGCTTGGGTATTAGTAATTTGATTACAGTCTGTCCTAATCATCATAGGCAGCTTCATTATGGAAAAGTTGATATATTAGGAAATAATAAAGATGAGTTAAAATTAAAAATTGATGGTGAAGAAATTTTGATAAATAAAATTAGATAATATTTTCACTATAAAAGAGAAAGGAATAAATTATGAATAATGATTTAACTTTTTTCACAAATGATGAAAATGATTCTTTATTGGAAAGATTTAAAACTACTCTCAAAGATGCTAAAACTTTAGATATTTTAGTTGGATATTTTCGTTCAAGTGGTTTTCATTTATTACATGATGACTTAGAAGATATAGATAAGATTAGAATTTTAATTGGATTAAATGCTGATAATGAAACTGTTAAATTAGTTAAAAAAACGAAAGAACAAATGGCATTGGAAATGTCACATAAAAAGAAAAAAAACAATATAACTAATAAAATTATTAAGGAAATGAATGTTGTTGAAGATAATTACCAAAAGGAAAAAGGCATCCGAAAATTCATTGAATTATTAGAAAAAAATAAATTAGAATTAAGATTTTATCCTAAAGCAGATATTCATGCAAAAGTTTATATTCAACTTTTTGGAGATAATGATAGAGATTTTGGTAGAGTAATAACTGGATCAAGTAATTTTTCTTATTCAGGATTACTGGGAAATAGGGAATTTAATGTAGAACTTAAAAATAAATACGATACACAATTTGCTTTAGAAAAATTTGAAGAATTGTGGAAGGAAGGGATAGACCTATCTGAAGAATATATAGATACAATCAAAAAGAAAACCTGGCTTAAAGATGATATTTCCCCATATAATTTATATCTTAAATTTTTGTATGAATATTTTAAAGAAGAATTAGAAAATGATAAAGAAGATTTGGACCTTTATTTACCTGATAATTTTATGAAATTAAAATATCAAGAAGAGGCTGTAGAATCTGCCTTAGGCATTTTAGAAAAATATAATGGAGTTTTTCTGTCAGATGTAGTTGGACTAGGAAAAACTTTTATTTCTGCATTGTTAAGCCAGGAGTTAAAAGGTAGGATTTTGATTGTTTGTCCTCCTGCTCTAATAGAATACTGGGAAGATACATTTGGAGAGTTTGGTGTAAGAAATTATAGAGTAGAATCTTTAGGTATGTTAGATCATATTTCTCAAAGATATGGAAATGATTATTTTGATTATATTTTTGTGGATGAAGCTCATAGATTTAGAAATGAAAAGACACAAAGATATGAGCAATTATTTGAAATTTGTTATGGAAACAAAGTTATTTTAGTTTCTGCTACACCTTTAAATAATTATATTGGAGATATTTACAGTCAATTAAAGTTGTTTCAAGTCCCAAGAAACAGTGATATACCTGGTGTTAAGAATTTAGATAAATTTTTTGCTTCATGTAAAGGTGAATTAAATCAATATAAAGTTAGTGATCCTAATTATAATGCAGTAAAAAAGAAAATTTATAAAAAAGTTAGAGATAAAGTATTAAGACATGTAATGGTTAGAAGAACTAGAACAGAAATAGAAAATTATTATGAAGATGATATTAAGAAGCAGGGGTTATCATTCCCAAATATTTCAGATCCAAAAAGAATAATTTATCAATTTGATGTAAATACAAATGAAGTTTTTGAAAAAACAATTATGAAATTAAAAAAATTAGAATATGCTCGTTATCAATCGATAGTTTATTTGAAAAATCCAGTATCAGATTTTGAAAAACAATCTTATATTAACATTGGTGGTTTTATGAAAACTCTGGTTGTAAAGAGATTAGAGAGTAGTTTTTACGCTTTTAATAAAACTATTGGTCGATTTATTGATTCTTATGAAAAATTTATTGATATGTATGAAAGTGGTGCTGTTTATATTAGTAAAGAAGTTGATGTTTATGAGTTGCTTGATTCAGATAATGAAGAAGAATTGATAAAATTAGTTGAAGAAGAAAAGGCTCAAAAATATAAATCAAAAGAATTTTATGATGAATTTTATTCTAAATTAAATAATGATTTGAGATTACTAAGAGAGATAAAAGAATTATGGTCCAATGTTGATAATGATCCTAAATTAAATTGTTTTATTGACAATTTAAAAAATGATGATTTATTAAAAGATAATAGAATTATTGTTTTTACTGAATCAACTGAAACTGGTGAATATTTGTATAGAGAATTAAATAAAGTTTTCAGTAATGAAGTTTTCTTTTATTCCAGTAAAGGAGGTTTATTTAGAGGTGATAAACTTAATAACTATAAATCTAAAGAATTAATAAAAGAAAGTTATGACCCTACTAATAATACTAATAATAATAAAATTAGATTGTTAATTACCACAGATGTTTTAGCAGAGGGTATTAATTTACATAGATCAAATATTATTATAAATTATGATTTGCCCTGGAATCCAACGAGAGTAATGCAGAGAGCTGGTCGTGTTAATAGAGTTGGTACTGAATATGATAATATTTATATTTATAATTTTTTTCCTACTGACCAAGCAAATGAACAGATTGACTTAGAAACTAATATAACTAATAAAATTCAGGCATTTCATGATGTGTTGGGTGAAGATGCTAAATATTTATCTGATGATGAAGAAGTTTCTACCCATGGCTTGTTTGGAGAAAAGTTATTTGAGGAGTTAAATGATAAAAAAAATCTTGAAAATGGTGATGAGGAAGAAGTATCTGAACTCAAATATAAAAGAATAATTGAAAAGATTAAAGAAGAAAAAAAATCTTTATATAAATACATTAAAAAACTCCCTAAAAAAGCAAGAAGTTTTAAGAATACTAATAATAAAGATGATATGGTGATTACATTTTTTAGGAAAGGAAGATTAAAAGAATTTTTTATATCAGATGAATCTGAAACTATGGAATTAGATTTTATTACTGCATGTAATTATTTTGAATCCAGTAAAGAAAAAAAGTCAGTAAAAGAATATGATTTAGAAAAATTTTATAAATTATTAAATATGAATAAAGAAGAATTTTCATTTGACAGAGATGAGAAATTAAACTCTAAAGGTGGAAGGTCGAATGAAGAAGTTGTAATAAATTATTTAAGTGCTTTATCTAATCAAAATGATTTAGATGATCAGCATAAAGAAGAACTAGAAATAATGTTGAATTCTTTTAAGTATGGAATTGTACCACATAATATAGCTAAAAGAATAAAAAATAATATAGAAAATGTTAAGATAAAAAATTATAACGAAATGTTTGATATTTGCAAAGATGAATTCCCAGATTTTTTATTGAAGAAAAAATATTATGAGAAAAGTTTGAAAGATGCTAAAGAAGAAATTGTATTATCTGAATATTTATTAGGGGGCAATAATCAATGAGAAAAGCTGAAGCTATGAGAATTATTAATAATACTCTTAAAAATAAATTTAATAAAGAAAACTTTAAAGAATTATCTAGTAATCTATTTACTAACTTAAATTTTAAAAACGAAAGACCAATTCAAAGTCAAAATATTGTAAAGTCATTTAGAGATGGAATTAATTCTTATGAAAAAATAGCTGACTTTAAAAATAATGGAAAAGAAATCTCTGTTCTAACTGTTGAACTAAAAAAAGAAACATCTTTAGATAGAGCAAGAACGATGCAGAGAAACTTTGTTGCTCATCATTTAGATAATACTGATACAGGAAGAATCATTGATGCAGCACTAGTAGCTTTTTATCATAAAAATTTAGATTATTGGAGATTATCTTTTGTAAAACTAGATAAAAAATTAAAATTTGATCAAGAAAATGGGGGAGTAAACATAGCAAAAGAACTTACTCCTGCTAAAAGATATTCGTTTTTAGTTGGCGAAGAAGAACCAACTCATACTGCAGAACAGCAACTATTGCCTTTATTAAAAAAAGAAACTATGCCTACTTTAGAAAATATAGAAGAAGCATTTAAAATAGAAAAAGTGACAGAAGAATTCTTTGATAAATATAAAAATCACTTTATAGATTTAAAAGAAGAATTAGAGGAATTAGTTAAAAAAGATCAAAAAATAAAAAAAGAATTTGCTTATCAAAATATACATATAGTTAATTTTGCCAAAAGAATTATGTCCCAACTTGTATTTTTATATTTCATACAGAAAAAAGGTTGGTTAGGAGTTAGTAAAAATAAATTTTGGGGATCAGGTCCTAGAAATTTTATGAGAAAATTATTTGAGAAAGATATAGCTAATTATGATAATTTCTTTAATGATATATTGGAACCATTATTTTATGAAGGCTTAGCTATTAAAAGAGAAAATGACTTTTATTCAAAGTTAAATTGTAAAATTCCCTTTTTGAATGGTGGGTTATTTGAACCATTAAAAAATTATGATTGGAAAGAAACAGATATTTTATTAGATAATGAAGTGTTTAAAAATATTTTAGATACTTTTGATTTATATAATTTTACTGTAAGAGAAGATGAACCTTTAGAAAAAGAAGTTGCAGTAGATCCAGAAATGTTAGGGCATGTATTTGAAAAATTATTAGATGTTGAGGATAGAAAAGCAAAAGGAGCCTTTTATACTCCTAGAGAAATAGTTCATTATATGTGTCAAGAAAGTATTATTAATCATATAAAAACTGAATTGAAAGGAATAAAAAAGGAAAATATTGAGGGATTAATTAAATTTGGAGATTTAGCTATTGAGAATGATAAAGCTAAAATAAAAGGTGAGAATAATATTGACTATAAAATGCCAAAAGAAATCAGAGATAATGCTAAAGAGATTGATAATATTCTTAAAGATATAAAAGTATGTGATCCTGCTATAGGTTCAGGAGCGTTTCCAGTTGGAATAATGAAAGAAATAGTAAAAACTAGAAAGGTTCTTGGGAATTATATAAAAGAATTTAATAGAAATAGTTATGAATTAAAAAGACATGCAATTCAAGAATCTATTTATGGAGTTGATATTGACTCAGGAGCAGTTGATATAGCCAAGTTGAGGCTTTGGTTATCTTTAGTTGTAGATGAAGATGATATTGATAACATAAAACCTTTGCCTAATTTAGATTATAAGATTATGCAAGGTAATAGTTTAGTAGATGAATTTATGGGTATTAATCTTGATTATGAGTTTGATAAGCATCAAAAAGATTATATAAAAAAAGACAAAGAAAAAAAATTGAAATCAGAATTTGAATATACAAATAGAATTTTGGTTGATAAAGAACACAAAATGAATGAATTAATAAATGATCTTAATGTAGCAAATGATTTATATTTAAAAGCAAGTAATCGAAAAGATAAAAAAATTCTAAAAAATAGAATTAATGATCGCATAACTGAAATATTTGAAGAAGAACTAAAAGAACAGAGAGAAGAATATTTTAAAGAATTAGAAAGAATAGATAAGCAGGCTGAAAGATTAAATGATAATAGTGACTCTTTTAGAGATAAAGAAATAAATAAATTAAATAAAAAATTTGATTTCGACTTAGATAAAGTAGAATCTCAATTTAAAGAATATACTACTGGAAATAAAGAAAAACCTTTCTTTTTGTGGAAAGTTTATTTTGCTGATGTTTTCAAAAATAATGGAGGATTTGATATTATTATTGCTAATCCTCCTTATGTGGGAGAAAAAGGGAATAAAGAAATATTTCAGGATATACACTCTTCTTCACTAGGTAAGTATTATCAAACAAAAATGGATTTATTTTATTTTTTCTTTCATTTATCTATAAATATTGCTACAAAAAATGGTACAATTAATTTTATAACAACGAATTATTTTTTAACTGCTGATGGAGCTAAAAAATTAAGAAAAGATTTTAAAGATAGGACTACAGTCAAAAAGATGATTAATTTTAATGAGTTAAAAATATTCAGTTCTGCTAAAGGACAACATAATATAATAACTCTATTGTCAAAAACTAAGAAAAAAAATTATATCAGTGAGAATTGTATTACCATGAGAAAAGGTGAAGGAAACCCTAATATTATTCAAAAGATAGTTAATGGTAGAGATAAGAAGACTAATTATTATGAGGTTTCTCAGAAAAATTTATTTGAGAGTAAAGAAAATTATATAAGAATTCGTGGTTTATACAAAGATCCTCTACAAAGAATTTTAAGCAAAATGAAAAACAATACAAAAAAATTAGGGGATATTTGTAATATCAATCAAGGTTTAAGAACTGGTGCAGATAGAGCTACTAACAGATATATTAATAAATATAATTTAGATGTAGAAAATGGTAAAGGTATATTTGTATTAACAAAAGAGGAATATGAAGAATTATCTAAAAAATTGACTGATTTTGAAAAAGATAGATTTTTACCTTTATTTAAGAATTCAGATATTTATAGATATTACACTTCTAAAAATTCTGATTATTATTTTTTGAATTTAGCTTGTCCTAGAGATAAAAATATAGAACCTAATAAAATTAAAAATATTATAGAATATTTAAAGCCATTTAAACCTGTATTATCTAATAGAAATGAAACAGCTAATGGAGTGATGAAAGCAATTAATGAAGGAATTTGGTGGTTAATATCTGTAAGGAGAAAATTAGATTTTAAACAAGAAAAAATTGTTTGTCCTCAAAGAAGTAAAACTAATGTTTTTGGATATAACAATACAAATTGGAATTCTAGTGCTGATGTTTATTATATTACTAAAAAAGAAAATACTAATTTAGAGTTAAAATATATATTAACTATTTACATTTAGGACATTTGTCCGGTCCTATTCTTCCTGATTCTTAGTATTTCAAATTAATCTATTATTTATCGTTATCAGAATCAAAATATTCAGGATGATATTTTTCTATCAGCTTCCTGTATTGTTTGATAACAGAAGCTCCTCGGCCTGTCATATGTTTGATCTGGGTTGTGCTCATACCGCGTCTGATAAGGAATTTAACGCGTTCATAGTCCTTGATATATCTATCTACAGCATTTAATGAATGATCTGTTTTTCTGGCTATATCAGGTGGCTGCACCTTTTGCTCATAGAGTTCTATTATTGCTTTTTTATGAGTAGTTCCACGACCCATATCCAGTATATAACCTTTAAGAGGTAACACATCATCATGAGTTTCATGATATTCACCAACACGCTTTGAAATAGTTGCTGCAGAACGGTTCATTATTGCTGCCAGTTCTTCAACAGTTAGCATAGCACCCTGCTTTTTAGCAGCTTTAGTCAGTCTGGCAATACGGATCATATCATGTTCTGTTTTGGATACATTCTGCCTTTTTAATTCTATATCTTCCTCTATAACATAGGGAAGTTCAATAACTTCCTGCTTATATTCTTCACGTTTTTGACCCAGTTTTGGCTTTTTATTCTGGTCGGAAGTAGCAACCCAGCTTAAACTACCAAACTGATTGGTCTTTTTGCGAGGATGATATTTATACTCTAATTCAACTATATCGTCAGCTATTAGCTCCAATATTTTATGGCTGCCAAGTAGTTTATATTCACTCTCTAAAAGCTCGATAATAGCCTGTCTGAAGGTCTTTTTATCCAGATTAGCAAAAGGGTCCTGTCTCATTTTATGACCCCCTTTTTTGCCTCAGTTTTTACTGAAGCTTTTTCTTCGGCTATGTTAACTATATCAGCAATACGCTCTTTATACTCAGAGCTATTATATTTAAAATACAGTTCGGTATATTCTTTAACCAGTCTTTCTGAAATACCGACTATATGAGCTGTTTCTTTAATTGAAAGCTTATTTTTTATTGCCAGCAATACACGACCAAAATCATTGATATATCGCTTAATTGCTCCAGGAGAATGCCTGGTTTTCCTCTGTATTTCAGAGTAGGTATTATATTCAAGGTACAGTTTGATTATCTTAGTTTTATGAGATACTCCGGGTCCTATATCTTGATATGTACCTCGGGTTGGGACATTAAGATCCTGATCTTTAAGTTTTTTGATATCACGTCTGATAGTTCTTGTAGATACCTGCAGAATATCAGCCAGATCTTCCTGGGTTAGAAGACCACTCTGATCGAGTGATTCTTCTGTCATTCTCAGTATTTTAACTCTTCTGAGAGCTGATTTATTCTCAATTCTAAAGAGTTTTTTATCCTCTTTAGTTATTGATTCAGTTAGTGTTACCTGAACCTTTGGCAGGTCCTCTAAAACAGGACCATGACTGGCTTTCTTAGAGATTACAGTCTTAACTATTTTATCTTTACTTTCATGATAGGATGGATCATAATGTTTTAGTTGGTAAACTTCATTGGCAGCTTCTACAATTGCCTGTGCTTCACGTGGTGAATATTCAAAGCGTTCTCTTAGAATATATTCATATTGACTATCAAGAGTTTTAACAGTTACACGATCAAGTTCAGTTTTAGGCATTGATTGTCCCCCCTTAACTATATATTACATCAATCTCTTTTATTAGTCGAACTTGATTAGGGGCGGACAAATGTCCTTATTTTAAATTCTAAATTAATATACACTTGGCTATATAGTAGGGGAAAAAGAAAAGGAAACACCTTAGAATTATATAAGACACCTTTGACACAGATTCCAATTCCAGTAATTAGTTCAAAAACCCAGAAAAAATTTGTAGATATAGCTGATATTATTATTGATAAAAGTAAAAGATTATATAAAAATAAAAAGAGAGATATAAATAAATTAATAAATAATTATAATTTTGAAACTGTAAAAACATTAAATAATGTTATTACCAATAATTATAAAAAAATTTATAAAGGTAGAGCAAAAAAAGTAGGAGAAATGAAAGTTGATTTAAAAAATGATTGGGCTATAATTCATAGTAATGATAGAGAATTATTTAAGTTTAAAATTGAAAATGAACATAAAGCAGAATACCTTAAATTATATTTAGAAAGTTTATCTGATGAGAAAATAGCTAAAATTGATGATAGAACTGGTAAAATAATTGAAAAAGTATTATCGATAGAGATACCTGGTTATAATGAAGATCATAAAATAAAATCTTTAATAGAAGAATGGAGACAAATTAAAGAAGAAATTGATTTTTTAGAGAAAAAAGTAGTTGAGATAGACAAGGAAATAGATCAAATGGTATATGATTTATATGATTTAACTCAAGAAGAAATTGATATAGTTGAGAATAATTCAAATTAAGAATGTTGACTATTCATAATTTAGTAGGGGGGATAAATTTGAATATAGAAGAATTATCTGAGTTTCTCAATGAAAAATTTCCAGAAGAATTGAGTGAAATAAATTCATCAATATTTTTATTAAATGAATCATTAGAACAAACTAAAGATTCTATTAGTAATTCAATTGCAGATTTATTAAAAGAAGATAATCATGCTGAAGCACGAGAATATATTGATGCTTCAGAGCAGTTAAAAGAATATATAAATGAGTTAGATAGTTTGATAGATGGTATTAATCAAATAACATCAAAAAACACAGATAAAATTAAATCTCATGACTATGAAGAATATAGTGTAGACAATAAGAAACCTCACTCGCTTGATGAAGATTTCAAATTCAAAAGACCATATGCCTTTGTGCTAAAAGAAAGTGGTAAGAAAGTTCATAATTGGCGTAAGATGTTGAAGGAAACCTGTAATTTTTTAATAGATATTGATGAGAATAAATTTGAAAATTTTATTACTGATGATGATTTCAAGGGTAGAAAGAGAGATTATATAAGTCATAATACTAATAAAATGAATTCTCCAATTGAAGTTGGAAATGAAGATAATAACTTTTATGTAGAAGGAAATCTAAGTGCTAACAGTATAATCGATTTAATAAAAAAGTTGTTGTTGAAATATGATATTGATTTAGATGAATATAAAATTTATTTGAAGGCTGATTATACTGACTTGCATGAGTGATATATCTTAAGTTAAATATATTTTTCTTTAAATTTTATTATAGGTTAAATTAACTATGATCATTTAGGGAGGGTGAAAATGCTGTTTAATATAGAAGAAGAGAACACTAAATTTAAAATTGGTGGAAGATATATTCAAAAACTTGCATCTGAAATAGGAATTAGAGAAAAGAATATCGAAAATTGGATTGCAGATAATCCTCAACTAATCTTTCCCAATGAGGAAATCTTAACTATTGGGCAGTCTATATCTGGTAGATCAATGGCTGATGTATTGGCGCTTGATACTACTGGTAATTTAATAATTATTGAAATAAAAAGAGATTGGTCTAATCGTAAAACAATAGGTCAGTTATTAGAATATGCAGCAAAATTTAAAGATGTAAGTTATGACAGACTTGCTGAGGAAGTTAAAAAATATAATAAGTGGGAAGAAGGAGAACTCTACGATAAGTTTTTAGATTTTGCTGATGATAAAGAGTTTCCTCGCAAAGATATTGGCAAAAGGCAGAGGGTTATGATTGTTGCTCCTGATTCAGATAGTGGTTTGAAAAGAGTAATTGATTGGCTTAAAGATTATGGGGTACCTGTAGAATTTGTACCTTTCGGTGTTTGTCAAGAAAGTTGTCGTATTTAGTTAAAAATTTCTTTGAATACCACTTCTGCAAAAGCTCATTTAAGAGCTCTGTTGGTTGAGATATTTTTCTACTTCAGCAGTATCCATTGGATTTAAAGTTACATATTCTGGCTGGGTCCAATCTCTAATATCCCCTGACCATCTTTCTGGATGTTCTGCTTTAGCTTTTAAATATGTTTCAGTTCTCTTTTTCATGATCTCTATATCAAGCCCATAATGTCTCTGGTAGGGCGTTACTAATTTAATTCCGCTATGTAAATGCTGGTGATTATACCAGCGGACAAACTCAGCTACCCATTCTCTGGCTTCATTTAGGTCTTTAAAGCCTTTGTTAGGATAAATTGGTCTGTACTTCATTGTCTTAAATAATGACTCAGAATAGGGATTATCATTACTTACTCTTGGTCTTGAAAAGGAACTTTGTACTCCCAGTTTTTCAAGTGTTGCTAAAAATGTTGCTGCTTTCATTGGGCTGCCATTATCAGAGTGCAGTACCAGTGGTTTATCTTTTGCTGCTATGCCCTGAGATAGGGAAGCTTTTCTAATCAGTCTTTTAGAGTATTCAGCGTTTTCAGTTTTCCAAACTTCATAGGCGACTATCATTCTGCTGAACATGTCAACTATCAGATAGAGTTTAAAGAAGCTGCCTTTAATCATCGCATTCAGCCAGGTGATATCCCAGGTCCAAACCTGGTTGGGAGCAGTAGCAATATGAGTTGGTGCTTCTCGTTTTACAGGTTCTTTACTTTTAGCTCGATGAGTATTCATTTTTTCTTCATCTAAGACTCTATAGAAGGTGGATTCTGAAGCAATATATTTACCCTGTTCAGCAAGCTTGGGAACAATTTTAAAAGGTGGTAGATCTGCGAATTCTTTACTATTTGAAACTTCAATTATTTCCTGTCTTTCAGATTTAGTTAACTTATTTTTTGGTTCTGGTCTTTCAACCAGAGGCCGCTGGTCTTCTTTAACAGTACCACCTTTAGACCATCGTTGGTAGGTCCTCTGTGATATATTAAGTTCCTCACAGGCTTTAAATTTTCTGCAGCCATTTGCATGTGCTTCATCAATTAGTTCTACTGCTTTTTTGCGATCTGAAATTTCTATTAGTCGTCCTCTGGGTCCCCCCAGATCGCTCGGGCCTTTTTTCTGAGCACCAGTAATGCTGCAGTTTCAGCAAGAGCTTTTTCCTTTTCACGGAGTTCTTTTTTAAGTTCTTTAGCTTTCTTTTGTTCTTTTTTAAGATTATTTTTTAATTTTTTAGGATCTTCATATTTAATTTCATTGGCGTTCTGACACTGCTTAATCCAGATTTTTAGTTCTTCGACATGGATGCCTTTTTCACGGCAGTATTTAGCAGTTTCCAGTTCTGAAAGACTTGAGGTTTCTAAAACAGCCTGAAACTTATCACTGGAAGACCAATTGCTTGATTTCTTATTGCTGGTTGGATTATTTTTCATAACTTTAGCTCTCCAGGTATAGAGAGTTCCTTTTGGTATATTGGTTTCTTTAGCTAGAGCAGGTACTTTTTCAGCATTAGGCGAAGCCAATCTTTTTAATATCGACTCTTTTAATTTTTTAGGATAAACTTTTCTTGGCATAGTAATTCTCCTTAAGATTTATTGTCGTTACTTTATTATACACAGATTTTGTGCCTCACGACAACTAGCCTAACACATAGGGCTTTTCATATTTATACAGATAAAGATAATAAACCTAAGTTATTTATGATAGATGGAGTTACCAGCAGTCCTGAAACTCCTGAGGTATCAGATGAACAAGAGTGGGCAGGACATTGGATATTTAATACAAATGAAACCCATGCACTTGGTGCTTACAAGAAAATGTTTGAGAACAATCTAGCAGCAATCTATGGTTATGATGATGGACCCAATATGTTAGAAGGTGCAGAAGAAGGAGATAAAATTATGGCTTATGTAAATAGGCAGGGATTAAAAACACTTGGTACTATAAAAGGTTCTGAAGTAAAAAAAGGTGAAGGAATCTTTTTAGATGAAGATGGAAATCAGCAGCCAGGAGAATATCATCTGGAAGTTGATTGGGAAATTATTTTACCTGAAGAGAAAGCGATAACATCCAGACAGTCTAAAGAGATGGGTTATAATCTTCCTCTTGGTCTTACTTTTGGTAAGTTGTTACAGGGGGAATTGGCTAATAAGATAGAGGAAGAGATGAGAGAACGAGCAGAGAAAAATTAATTAAATTAAATGAACTTTGTACTAACTAAGCGGGTATGATTTTAAATGTTGTAAAATATAAAAGACTATTGGATAAAATTAAAAATTGTTTGCTTAAAATCTATATTTTGTGAAGTTTTAAAGGAATGAAAAAACTTAAAATAGATATTTCATGAATCATGGGATTGGCGTCATGACTTCTGTCATAAAGCTTGCAATCTAAACAATTACGGATATGGAAAAGCAAGCTTTACGCCAGTTCCTTGCGGAACCAGTCACAAGCGCAAATCCCAGGGACGTTATCTGACATTACTTAATTTTTTTGTGTTGATTTAAATCTTATTATATTTTTTAGGTTCAATTTTAAGTATAATTTATTTTATAATAAATTAAGGAGGTATTTTAATGGGGAAAATGAATATTTTGCCAGATGCAAAAGAATTATGGAAAGGTATAGGAGGGCATTTCGACTCATTAAGTCAGGTGTTATGTGAATTTATTGATAACACTATAAGTAATTATAGAGCTAATAAAGTTCCAATGAAAACTATAAGAATTACTTTGAATAAGTCTAGGAATGGTAATGCAGAAGTTTTAATAGAAGATAGTGGTACTGGAATTAAAGAATTAGATTCAGCTTTTAAACTTGGTGATAAAGAGATACAAGAATCTCCTATGAATGAACATGGATTTGGTTTTAAACATGCACTAGCTACTGCTGATCCAGAAAATAACAATTGGGAAGTTTATACTAGAACAGAAGATGATTTAGATAACGGAGTTTATAAATACATATCTGCCCCTTATAAATATGATATAGAATCAAAAAATATTTCAATAAATGATAAACGTTGGCCTGGTGAATTTAATAAGACAGGAACAATAATAAAATTTGAATGCTCAATGGAATTATTTAATACAATTCAAAAAGGGATTCGTGGTAGAGCAAGTTTTTCCAGATGCCTTGATTATTTAAGAGAAGAGTTAGGATATATATATTCTTTTATAATTGAACAGGGTGAAATAACAATAAATATTATTTCAGATGAAATTGATAATGGAAATGGTCAGCCTTATAATGAGGTTGTACCTAGTATTAAACCTAATATTGTAGATTATTATAAACCAAAAAATGGATCTATAAAAAAGGATTTAGGAGGTGGAGAAGTTAAGATTGATTATGCTTTTGCTCAAGTGGATGATAATGAAAATAATATAAAATATTATAAAAAAAATGGAAGTTCAAATGGTTTAGAATTAAGAATTAATGGAAGAATAATGGAAACTAATTTATTTAAAGAAGTTTGGGAATTAGAAAATCACCCATCTTATAATCATTATTTGGTACAAGTAAATTTAATAAGTGATAATTTATCTGCTTTACCTAAAACTAGAACATCAAAAAATGGACTTAGAGTTGGAGATAAAAAACTAGACGCTTTATTTAATTGGATAAGAAGTGCTTCAAAAAATAAGCCTCCAAAACAATTAGCAGGTGCTATTCATGAAAGAGAGTTAGTAAGTAAATTATCGGAACTAAAAGAAAATCATTTAACTGCTCCAGACAAACATATAGAAACAGAGTATGAAGTATTTAAAAGTATTAATTCTCCAGTACCTGTAGATCTTTATGTTTATGACGGTCATAATATAACTTTATATGAAGCTAAAAAAGATATTGCTGATGTAAAAAGTATTTATCAATTATTAATGTATTGGGATGGAGCTGTGATGGATGGATTAAAACCTCATAAAGGTGTCTTAATAGCTTCTGAATTTTCAGATGGTGTAGATGATGTAATTGATTTTATAAATTCTAAGAAAGATGATGATGGGAATGATTATAACTTTACTAAAACTACTTGGAAAAATAATAATATTGGATATCCAAAACCATAATTTTATAAAAAGAGTATTTATATCTGGTAACGTCAGATAACATGGGATTGGCGTCATGCCTTCTGTCATAAAGCTTGCAGGTTAACCAATCACGGATATGAAAATGCAAGCTTTACGCCAGTTCCTGCGGAACCAGGCACGAGCGCAAATCCCAGGGACGTTATATGAAATTCCGACAGAATAGCAAATTCGGGAGATGAAAACATGGTAAAAGAACCAAGTTGGTTAATTTATGCTAAGAAATTACAAGCAATTGCTCAAGCAGGCTTAGCTTACTCGAAAGATAAATATGATATAGAAAGATTTGAAGAAATTAGAGATATTAGTGTGGATATATTAAAAAATTATACCGATATAGAACATAAGAAAATAGAAGAACTATTTGCGAATGAAAACGGCTATCCTACTCCCAAAGTTGATGTTCGTGCTGCGATATTTCAAGATAAAAAGATATTATTAGTAAAGGAAAAGATAGATGGTTTTTGGTCTTTACCTGGTGGTTGGGCAGATGTTGATCTATCATTAAAAGAAAACATAATCAAAGAGGCAAGAGAAGAAGCTGGGGTAGAAATAATACCTAAAAGAATAATATCTATATTGGACAGAAAAAAACACAATGACCCTCCTATGCCGTATGGAATATACAAAATTTTCGTTCAGTGTGATTTTATTGACATGAAGTTTGAAAAGAATATTGAAACTTCTAGTGCTATATTTTTTGCAGAAGGTGATTTACCTGCATTATCTACAAGTCGAAATACAGAAGAGCAAATAAAGATGTGTTTTAGTGCTAAGGAGAAAGAATATCACGAAACTATATTTGATTAAAACCGTCGGAACATCATATAACAATATATTGCCGACTCCATTCCTGACGTCATTTCGTCCAAATCCATCAAACCAAGATAGGAGCTATCTAAGGTTTGATGGACTTCGGCAATACGGTTACGTTATATGAAATACTGTACCATATTTTAATAGAAAGAGGTGTTTTTATGTGGATTAACATAGGTTTTGACTCGTCAAAAGACTTCAGTAAATCTTCTTCTTTTATAGAGTATGATAATATTAAAATTGAAATAAAAAAGGGTGAAGAAGACAGTATTCATAATTTATTTATAGAAACAAATAAAAATCATAAAGAAAAAGATTTTGAAGCAGGGTTGCGTTTTTTGAGTGAATTAGCTTGGTTATACAATTGTAAAATAATATATCTTACATCTGCTTTTTCAAGTGATACTAAATTACCAGTTGATGCTCCTAATCAAGGTTTTAATCGAATATTAAATGTTATAAATCTTAAATATTATAAACAAGTGGCATTTAATGATGAACAAAAATTAGCGTTAGGGATATATAAAGAAGGTATTAGTTCCAATAGTATATTTTATAAATTTTTATCCTTCTTTAAAATTATAAATATTAAAAATGGGACTGGATCGGATCAAAAAGAATGGATAAATAACAATATAAAAAAATTAAAAAATTCGAAAACTAAGGTAAAAAAATTAAAAAACAATGAAATCTCTAATATTGGTAAACATTTGTATGAATCGGGTAGATGTGCAATTGCTCATGCAAATACTCAACCAGTTGTTGATGCAAATAAATTTCAAGATATTCAAAGAATATCATCTGACACATTTATTATTAAAGAGCTTGCAGAAATTTTTATTAAAGAAGAACTGAATGTCAAAGATAAAGTTTATTAAAAGGTACAGTACTTCATATAACATGGGATTGAAGATTCCGCTGAGCTCCATGCAAATTCATTCAGCAAGTCAAGTCTGGCTAAACCTCATGGACTTCTTAGTTAAAAAAAGTTTATCCTATAGGTTTCAAATATGAAATTTTATTCTATAGTGAGGGGGAAAATATTCGTAAAAGAGCCGATAAACGAAGTTAAATAATTTGCTATATCAGTTAGAATCCAGAGTTTAATATGTTATCCTTAAACTCCACCTGATTAGATTAAAAAATATAATTAGGTGAGGAATTTAATATATATAGTATATATACTATATATATCAATAAGCAATTAAATTATAATATTTAGATTAAGCTTGTCAAATAAGAGATAACATGGTATAATTTAATCAATTAAACTAAACATGTATAAGTATATATACTTATACATGTAATAAATGAGGTGAAAACATGTCTAAAAGCAGATTTGAAATGATGCGGATTATAAAAAAACAGATAATCAATGAATTTGATGAAAAATACAAAAAAGGAGATATTGTTCTATTTAAAGATATCAATAATATGCTCAAATACAATAAATTATTTTCTGTTTTACCTAAAGTCACCAGGGTAAAAGACCTAATTAATTTTTTAGTTGAAAATAATATTCTAATTTCATTTAAACATCAGATATCTAAAAATAAATCAACAACCAAATATGCTTTTAGAGAAATTAAGAAATACAAAACACCATTAAAGATAAGGAAAAAATCTTTTTTGAGTCATTATACTGCCATGTATCTTCATAACCTAACTGAAAATATACCGAAAAATATTTATACCAACCAGGAGCAATCGAAAAAGTCTTCAAATAAAAATTATGATCTTCAACAGAAAAATATTGATAAAGCATTTTCTAAACCTATGAGAAAAACTAATCATATAGTTTTTTTTGATGATTTTAATGCATATATGCTCAATGGAAAAAACACTGAAAGATTAGGGATAAACAAAATAGAAGTTGATGGAGATGATTTATCAATAACAGATATTGAAAGAACCTTACTTGATGTAAGTATCAGGCCGGGTTATGGTGGAGGAATAGAAGAAATTTTAGCAGCATTCATCAATGCCAAAGGGGAAATATCAATTAATAGACTGTTGGCTTATTTAAGAAAAACAGATTATATTTATCCATATCACCAAGTACTAGGTTTTTATTTAGATAAAGCTGGATATAAAGAAAGTCAGTTAAAGATTTTAGAAAGTATGGATATTGAATATGATTTTTACTTAAATTATAATATGACAAATCCATCCTTCTCAGAAAGATGGAAATTATATTATCCTCAGCATTTATAGATTTTTAGTTATCAATTCAACTTTGTCTAAGACATAATCGAAATAGAAATCATAATCTTTTAGTTGATCTGACTTAAAAACTGTATCAATAACAGCTGTAAAACTGTCTCGGTGAAATTCTCTATAATTTTCTAATTGACCCATTATTGAAAGATGTACTTTTTTAATCTTGAAAATTTCTTTTAAACTACTAATGCTTTTTTTAGAAGTTAAGTTTATTTCAGAAAAACTTTCTAAAATAACATAGATATCAAAGAAATCCTGAGCACGGCCTCTGGGTTTATGAGTTTCGATTATTTCAGTATATTCTTCAGTCTGCTGACAGAGTGCCCGTAACTTTTCTAAGACTATCATTAGTGGAGAATAGACATATATGTAATAATCGTCTAAAATCTTAAGTTCTTTTTCCTTAACATATTCATGGCGGCTGATATCTACCGTGAATTTCCTCTTAAATTCCCTGTTAAAGGGGATAGCTTGCCTGCTTATATCATTTATAGTTGTATCTTCTTTAACTTCAAGCTCCTGCCATTTATCGAGTTCTAGAGCCTTAAATGATAGTTGGTATCCTCCCCAAAACCCTTCTTTATCAGAATCCATTCTTTGAGGTTTTTTCTCTAACTTAATATCAAAAGCTTTCAGATCATTATTTTCAAAAGTTCTCTTAAAAGATTTAACTAAAATACTTTCTACTTCCTCTAATTTAAAATCCAGGTCTTCAAATGAGTTTTCCATAGAAATATCAATATCTATAGAAGATCTCTGGTTCACATTATAAATATAGTTTAAGGCATTGCCACCTTTTAAAGCAAAGAGCTCCATTAAATCATCCGAGGCAGCAAACATTGAGATTATGGTTAATCGTCTTATTTTATCAACTTTATCTTGATCGAAGTTTGGCATAATGATTTTACTCCTAATTGATTATAGTTGTATTCTAGAGATAATTGTATAGAAAAGATTGGTCAAGATTTTAGGAAATATCTCATTAATAAATAAATCAGTAACAGCCAGTTTTATTATTTTTGTTTTTATACATATTCTGATCGGCAAGATGATAGCAATTAATTAGATCAGTTTTTTTATTTTTAGCTGTTGAAATACCTAGAGAAATATCAAATTTTATAGATTTATCTGATGCTTTGTTTTCTAATTCAAATTTTTTTCTAATTCTTTTAGTTATTGAAGAGGCTGTTTTTTTAGTAGTATTGGGTAGGATAATAACAAACTCATCTCCACCAACTCTAGCGATTATATCTTCATTTCTTAACAAAGATTTAATTATATTTGTAGCTTTTTTAATATATTTATCGCCTGCAAGATGCCCAAAATTATCATTAATTGCTTTTAAATTATCTAAATCACCTATAATAATACTAATAGGATATTGTCTTGATTTATTTAATTTTTTTAGTTATTCCTGTAAATAATGTCGATTATATAAACCAGTTAGTTCATCATGAAAAGATAAATATTCGATTTTTTTCTGTCTTTCTTTCTTTTCAGTAACATCAATTATATTAGTCATCACATGACCATTTTTGAGAGGTTTAATCCTAAATTCTATGTATTTTTCTTCATTATTTTTATCAAATATCTTTAAAATATGATTATAAGATTTTTTATTTTTTACTTGATTTCTAAAATTATTTTTTATTTTTTCTCTTTGATCGGGATCAGGATAAGCTTCAGCAAACCATTGATTAATATTTTTTAAGTCATCTATTGAATAACCAGTTATTTTGTTTGCTAAGTCATTAACATAAGTAAATTCTTCATTCTGATTTACAATAACTACACCAACTGTCAAACTATCCAGTATAAGGAGTTTCCCCATTTTTTAAAATAGCAAAAACTCAAAGTTATCAACAGGCAAAATTGTGGATAATTAACTCTTAGAAACTATTAAAATAGATTATCCACAGATTACGTAAAAAAGGTGAAACAAGCTCCTGTTTTTGGTATAATTAGTTCACACACAAAAAACACCAAAAAGGAGTTGTTTCACCGTGAATAATTATACCAGATTTATCTATGAAATGAAACGAAAAGTAAGTAATTTTTCTAAAAATATTTCGAATAAATTGTCAAAACCAAAATCTAAATTCATTGCTCAGATGATTTATGGCTTTTTAAAGTCTCAATCAGTTCTTTTAAGTGAGATTTCTCGTGCTTTAAAGGAAAATATTCTGCTTAAAAAAACTATTGAAAGATTATCCAGAAATCTTGAAAATTTTGATGATCAAAAAGAATTAATAGAGGAATATATAAGAAAAATAAAACCTCATATTAATGAGAATACTGTTTTTTGCTGTGATAAATCAGATTTAGTTAAACCCCACAGCTATGAATTAGAATTACTTGATAGGGTTAGAGATGGCAGCACTGGTGAAACTGAAAAAGGTTATGATACTTTTGAAATTGCTGCTTTAACTGAAAACAAAGAACTACCTATTGAAATATATTCTCGTATCTATTCAAGTCTGGAAAAAGGCTTTAAAAGCCAGAATATTGAAGCTTTAAATGGACTGGATTTTGTAGAAAAACATTTTGGTAAAAAGGGCATCTATGCCCTTGATAGAGGCTATGATGCTAATAGATACTTTAAATATTTTTCTAAAGGAAATAAAGATTTTGTAATTAGAGCTACAAAAAAACGTAATGTTATCTATAAAGGTAAAAGCTTAAATATAGAAAAGGTAGCTGCTCTTTACAAGGGTAAATATGCTTATCATTATAAAAATAAAAAGAATAAAGAAAGAAACTTAAAATTCAGCTACGCTCCAATTAAATTACCTGCCTTAAAAGATAAAGAACTTACTCTTGTAATTATTAGAGGTCTGGGTAAAAAACCTATGCTTTTAATTAGTAATTTAAGACCTGATGCCAAAAAACTTACACTGGCAATTTTAAAAACATATATTAGAAGATGGAAAATAGAAGAATATTTCAGATTCAAAAAGCAAAAATTTGATTCAGAAAATTTCAGAGTTAGATCAATGAAAAAAATTAGAAATTTAGACTTGATTTTATCAATAACCATAGGATTTCTAGCTCTATTTTCAGATAAAAGACGAAAGACAAAACTAAGAATTATAGTTAAGAAAGTTTCAGAAAGAATCTATGACATTCCAGACTTTGATTACTATGCATTAGCCGATGGAATAAAAGAAATATTGACTAAATCATATTCTGGAATAACTTCATTTTTAAATAGTTATTACAAAAAACGACGATCACAAAAGAGATTAAGGCTCTCTTTACCCTTGTGACAGTAAGGACAGTTTTTGCTATTTTAAAAAATGGGGAAAGTCTTTATCCAGTATTTCTTCGGTAGTTAAACTATCTAGCATTCTCACACCTCTTTATTTTTTTATTTAATTATTCAATAGCGACATAAATAATTCTATCATAAACCAATCATTAATAAAAATAATCAGTTAAATTTAAAGCAGTTCATTAATTAATTTATAGATGAAGCTGAATAAATTAATAGTTAAGACGCGATAAATTAAATAAAAAAATAAGCATATTATCCTAATTTTTCAAGGATAATATGCTATAGAAAAATATTAGATTTAATAAAGTAAATAGCTTAATATTTACTACTTTATTTGAGAATTATTCTACTAATCGAGAAAATAAAAATCTAAAAAAGAGAAAAGTTAATTAAGCCAAAAGCCAAGACCCCTACCTAACTTTTTAAAACTTTACTTCTGATAAAATTATTATATCATTTACAACTTTAAAATCCAAGGATATATAATACCAATTATTTATTGATGAACCATATTTTTTATGATATAATTTTATCCAGAACAAATAAATGAGCATAGGCACAAAAGTTAAAACCAAACTTTTTTGCCAATAATTTTAAATTCACAGTAATGATTTTCTGGCTACCGCCGAAAAAAATGAAAGGAGGAATACTCAATGGGAGCAGAAAAATTAGGAGCATATATTTTAGATCATGATGAGAAAAGTTTTATAGTCAGCAAAGGTCAGCTTCAGGAAATTGAATATTCCTCCGGTAGAGCAATGGTAGCTGGAGAAGAAAAATCAGAGCTTTTAGAGAGAGATTATAAGAACTATATAGATTTTAAATTAAGCTTTGATGAACTGAATTTTGAAAATGAAGATCAGGCTGTTGAAAAGTTAGAAGCTCTGGCAGCTGATATAAGTAGAATTGAAATCAGAAAAAATAATAAATCTGTTACCAGTAAAAAACAGATGAGAATAGATGAAAATTTTAAGGATTTAAAGAGAAATGAGCAGCGAAATAAAATAGAAAATTTTATTGAAGAGCAGTATCAGGATTCCAGGGTAATTGGAACACCCGAACTTAAAGCGTGGGAAATCAGTCAGGATGGCTGGGGTAATGATGTAGTGAAGATGAAAATAAAAAAGAATTATGTCAGAACTCAATCAATGAATAATTCTATAATCTCAATCCATACTAAAAGCAGAGATGAGTTGAAGCAGAAAGAAAATTATAAGGTCAAACCTCATCTTCATCTAACCATTGATCGCAATAACAACTGGGGCAGAAAATATGCATATTTAAAGCAGGAACTATCACAGGTTTTAAAAAAACATAATCTGACTTCAAGTCATAATCTGGATATAAAAAGAGATAGAAGCTCAAGAGAATATCAGGAATACAGGATTTTAAAGGACAGAATATCCAGTTTTTCCTGGGTGGTTAATAAACACGAGGAAGCTGAATATATTGTTAAGCAGCTCAAACAGTATGAGAAAAATGACAGGTCAGTTAAGCTGAACAATGTTGAAGAGAAGCTGAACAGATATCTTAAGCTCGGGGGGAGCTATGACTTCGCCAGAAAGCTGCAGACCAACCTGAAAGAAAAACTAAACTTTGAGATTTATCTCAAAGAGCCAGAAAGCTACCAGAAGGCAGCCAGAAATATTGAGAAGGGTAATTATATAGAGATTATCAATGAGGTACGTAATCAGGCTTTAAATGGTGAAAAAATTAGTGAGAGATATAAAGAGTTTGCTAAAGAAGTATTAAATAAAGATCAGGCAGAGATGAAAGAATTAGCCACAGCCAGAGCTATTAAAACAGCTGTTAAGAACAGAGGTTATCAGCTGGATAGAAATTTTAAGAAGGTTATTGATCGTCAGACAATTAATAGATTTTGCGACAGAGAAATAAAAACTATTGAGAGACTGGAGAAAAAAGAGAAATTCAATCAGGTTAAAGAAAGGATTAAGGCAGGAAATTATTTAAAACAGGATCAATTGCGAAAAGACTTAAAAGCTGCAGGGGTTAAAGACTGTAAAAAAGCTTTTGGAGATTCAGAGGTTGCTGTTATTTTTCAGGGTAAAGAAAAACAGATCAGAGATAAGCTTGGGAAAAATAAATTTTTAGATGCTGCAGAAGTGAAAAAAGAAATTAATAAAATGGAGCTTGATATTTCTGAGAGCTGGCAGGAAAAAATAGCAGTTAAAATCTATCAGGAACAGGCACCGGCAGCTGAAAAAGAGCAGGAACTTAAAGAAGTTAATACTAAACTTAAAAATTTAGAGCAGCAGCGAGCTGCCACCAGAGCAAACTTAAAGAGCCTGCATCATACCTGCAAAAAAATTGGTTTTGAATTAAAGAAGTTTACCAACGATAAGAGCAGAGATGAAATATTAGACGAGCTCAATGAGAGTTCCGAAAAAATAAAAGCTGGCTTATCTATCTTAGTTGCTATTTACAGACAGCAGCTTGCAGCCGGACAATTTAAAAAGGTCAAAAAGATTGCTGCTAAAGAATCCAAAAGGAAAATGAATAAGTGGGATCAATATTTTGCCGGAGAAGAAAAAAATATTAGAAAAATTACTGATGCAGCTGCTAAAAATAAAATTAAAGTTAGAAATATTCAGAAGCTGCAGGAAGGCTATAAAGTAGCAACAGTTAAACCAATAAATCAAATTGAAAATTACAAAAAAATTAAAGATCATATAAATAAAATAGATAAGCTATTAGAAAAACCCGGCGTTAAAAGAGAAGATGAATTAAGAGAACAAAAAAAGACTTTGAGTGATAAACTAAATAAAAGAGAAAAAGAATATAATAAGGGAATAGATGAGGCATTAGAAACTTATAAATTTAAAGCAGAAGATAGTGAAAAAGTTTTTGAAATATTAGGTGCAAGAAAAGTAACCACTCAAAAAATTTATAAATTGGATAGAAAAATAAGCAAATTTCAAACCAGTCTTGATCCCAGAATTGATGACTGTAAAATAGATATAAAACGACTGGAAAGAAAAAGAGATAATATTGATATGGGGGGCCTGTTAGCTAAAATTACAGGTAAAGCCAGAAAAGCCAGAACTAAAAGAAAAGCCATTGAAAAGAAAATAGCAGCTCAAAAAGTTAAATTAGAAAAGATGGAAAAGACAAGGGGTAAATTAAAGATTTTGAAAGAAAAAAGAAGTAATTGCTTTAAGAACCTTTTTGTTGGTAAAGATAAATTAAGAGAATTGAGAAAGAAAACCAGGGAAAGTAAAGTCCATAAAATCACCAGGACAAAAGATAGAGGCAGAAGCAGATAATAATTGCAGGTTTTATTTAAGTAACAGTTAATATAACTAACAGGATAGAAAATGAGAATAAGCAATTAGAATAATCTAAAGAAAAATCGATTAATTAAAAAAATAACGAAATCCTGAAAGGATGATTTTAAATGGAACTGAAAGAACAGGTATTAAAAGATCTGGAAAAATGTATTAAATATGATTTTTTAAGTGAAGCTGCGATAGAGAAAATAAATAAGATTATAATTGAGGAACTGGAAGAGGATAAAAAGCCACGGTTAAATCCTGATGATCTTGAAAGAGAGCTCGATAGTTCCTGTGAAAGTGGTATCTGTCCGGTAAGATAAAAAAATTGCAGTCTGAAGTATTATAAGAAAGAGGTGAAGTAGATGAAAGAATTTAATACCACCGGGGTCTGTATCCCGGAAAAACATTATATGGCTGATGTCAGTAAAAAAATTGCTGCCATTGAAAAGATGGTGGAAGAAGGCAAATATTTTACCATTAATAAACCGCGTCAGTTCGGGAAAACTACAATTATTCATTTATTAAAAAAAAGACTGGAAGAAAAAGATTATAGAGTAATCAGTATTACTTTTGAAGATTTTGATCAACAAATATTTAGTGAATCAAAAATTTTTGTTAAAGAATTTTTGCTAACAATTAGAGACCGTTTTGAATTTAATGGTGATCTCAAATTTTCAGAGCTGATAGAGAAAAATTTAAACCAGGTTAATAATATGAAAGATCTCTCACGGTTTATTACATCAATGATAGGGAAAAGTTCCAGAGAAATTATATTAATCATAGATGAAGTTGATAAAAGCAGTAATAATCAACTTTTTTTAGATTTTTTAGGGATGTTAAGAAGTAAATATCTTCTGCAGCAGCAGAGGCAGGATTTAAGTTTTAAAAGTGTGGTTTTAGCTGGAGTTCATAATGTTAAAAACCTTAAATTAAAGCTCAGAGCTGATGAAGAACATAAATACAACAGTCCCTGGAATATAGCCAGTGAGTTTAAGGTTAAGCTGGAGCTGGAAACAGCTGAAATAAAATCAATGCTTAAAGATTATGCTGGAGAAAGAGAAGTAGCAATGAATCTGGAAGAGATTGCAGGAAAATTACATTTTTATAGTTCCGGACTCCCCTTTCTGGTCAGTAAACTGGCTGAAATTATAGAAAGTGAAATTTTAGCTGCAAAAGCTCAAAAAAAATGGGAGAAAAGAGATATTGATGAGGCGGTAAAACTAATTCTGCAGAGAGATCTTTCCAATTTTGATACTCTGATTAAAAATATAGAAAATAACAGTGATTTAGAAAAAATGTGCCGGGATCTTTTAGTTGAAGGCAGAAAAATAACCTTTAACTATTATAATCCCACCATAGAAAAAGGAGAATTATATGGTATTTTTAAAAATGATGATGGCAGTTTAAAAATACACAATCGGATCTATGAGCAGTTAATTTATGGTTATTTGATTTCTAAAATAGAAAATGAAATGGAAACTGATGCTTTTGATTTTCGTGATAATTTTATAGATGAAGGGCAGCTGAACTTAAAAGCTATTTTAGAGAGATTTCAGCTTTTTATCAAAGAACAGTACAGTGATAAAGATCAGGATTTCTTAGAAAGAAATGGTCGTTTAGTATTTCTGGCTTTTTTGAAGCCGATTATCAATGGGAAAGGCTTTGATTTTAAGGAAGTACAGATCTCTCAGGAAAAGAGACTGGATGTAGTTGTTACCTATCTTGAGCAGAAATATATTGTTGAGCTTAAAATCTGGCGGGGAGAGAAATATTATAAAAATGGTTTAATTCAGCTTGCTGATTATATTGAGAGTCAGAATATGAAAGAAGGTTATCTTTTAACATTTAATTTTAATCAGGATAAGGAATATAAAAAAGAAGAGCTTGCCGTTAAAGATAAGAAAATTTATGCTTACCGGGTTTAAAGTCTGGAAAATTTAAAATAATTTAGAATAGATTATGACAAAAATCAGGCTGTGGTAAAATTATTAAAAAGTGAGAAAATACTAAGGTAATAAAAAAGCAGCTTTCCTGTTATCAGGAAGCTGCTTTGCTGCTAGTTCGCCTGGTATGAATATTTGCTAACCAGTGTAAGTTGTATATGATAATTTAAAAGTGACCCAGGAAAATAAGGCTTGCAACACAGGAAGTTTACTGATTAGAGAAAAACCACTTCAAACCCTACTTTTG